>Ga0182013_10003974_pt1 | contig 18060 bp, 20 predicted proteins | sample 612S2MmetaG_FD_120487 | JGI IMG/M metagenome (GOLD analysis project Ga0182013, IMG submission 120487) | Permafrost microbial communities from Stordalen Mire, Sweden - 612S2M metaG | ecosystem: Environmental > Terrestrial > Soil > Wetlands > Permafrost | place: Sweden: Stordalen | collected...
ACGGGGCAGGGGTCATCTCCGCATGGAAACGGAACGACCGCCCCGCATACACTATACCGAACGACCGCCCCGGTTGTCCGATGTGTGAGATCGTGTGTCTGTGGCCCGACCCGGAACCCAGGGGACCGCTGACCCGTCGGCATCCGTCGACGGTCCGCCGGTGCGCCCGCTGCGGGTCGACGCCAGGCGCAATCGTGACCGCGTGCTCGAGGCCGCCCGCGCCGCCTTCGCAGCCGAGGGTTCCGACGCGTCACTCGACGACATCGCTCGAGGTGCCGGTGTGGGGGCAGGGACGGTGTACCGACATTTCGCCACCAAAGAGGCCCTGTTCGAGGCCGTGGTCCTGGATCGCATGGGTGAGTTGGTCGAGGAAGGCGTCGCTCGGGTCGCGGACCCGGATCCGGGCCGTGCGTTCCTGTCGTTCGTAGAGCTGCTGGCCCGCGAGGGGGCGCGCAAGCGTGACATCGTCGAGACCTTCAGCTCGGACGGTATCGGCCTGGCGATCGGGTCGTCACCGGTCTTCCGGGCGTTGATCGACGTTCTGGACGAGCTCCTCGGCCGCGCCCAGCGTGCCGGTGCCGTGCGCGGGGACATCGATGTCGGTGATGTCTTGGCGCTGTTGACCGGGAGCGCCGTTGCGATGTGCCGCTCGGGATTGGACGACGAACAGTCCGACCGACTCCTGGCGGTCATCTGCGACGGCCTGCGCGCCGACCCTGTCGCTCACGGGCGAACGCCAGCGGCATCCACCGGGACGGCAGGACTGACGGAGCGTTGACATCCCTGGATCACTCGGGCCGAGCGGGCCTCCGGGACCCCGGGCGATGCAGTCGGTAGGGCGACGCCGGCGACGCGGCGGCAGCGGCAGCGGGCCACGACGTGATCGCGAGCGTCCCCACGATGAGCGTGAGCAACGAGGTGGCGATCGGCACGGCGCACGTCCGGCGCCCCACCGTACGTCCCCGCCTGTGCCGCACCGGCGTGTCCGTTCCCCCGCCGATCGCGCATCCTCGTCCGATCGTCCAAGCAAGTGGAACCAGATGGCCGCCGGTCGCCCGCGAGGCGCCCGGTCGGGCGGCACCATCGGTCGAGGTCCGGAACCCGGACCCGTTCCCGGGTGGGTGGATCGGTGCGCGATCGCCGCCGCCGTCCTGTCGACAGGACGGACGTGACGAGGGACGATGGTCGGCGTGATCTGGGAGCGGCTCCCTTCGTCGTACGACACGGTGGCCAGTGCGTACGAGGCCACGTTCCTCGACGAGCTCGACGGCAAGCCACAGGACCGGGCGATGCTGCAGGAATTCATCGGTGCCACGACCGGTCCGATCGCCGATCTCGGGTGTGGCCCGGGCCAGGTCGGTCACTTCGTCCGGAGGCACGGTCGGACCGTGTTCGGGGTCGACATCAGCACGGCGATGGTGAGGCTCGCCTCCCGGCGCCTCGATGGTGCGCTCGTCGGCGACCTCCGCCAGCTTCCCTTCGTCGGAGGGTCACTCGGCGGGGTCGTGGCCTTCTACTCGCTCATCCACCTTCCTCGAGAGGACGTGGACGTGGCCCTCGCCGAGATCCACCGGGTGCTCCGCCCCGGGGGCCGACTGCTGCTCTCCGCCCACGAGGGCCGAGGACTCATCGAGCAGCAGGAGTTCCTCGGGCACGCCGTCCCGTTCGTGGCGACGCTGTTCAGCCTCGACGAACTCCTTGAGGCGATCCGACGGTCCGGCCTGCACCTGACGATGTCGCGACGGCGGGATCCACTCGACACCGAGCACCAGACCGGCCGCCTCTACGTGGCGGCCGAGCGACCGCCGTCGTCCGGCTAGGAACGGTCGAACCGCTGGCAGGGGCCGTTCCCACAGGGTAGGAATGCACCCGTGGGACTACTCGAAGGCCAGCGGGCCGTCATCACCGGGGGCGGCTCGGGCATCGGACGGGCGACGGCACGGCGCATGGCCGACGAGGGTGCATCGGTGGCCGTCATCGACATCAACGGAGACGCCGCCCACGAGATCGCCGCGGAGATCGGTGGGTCCGCCCACGTGGCCGATGTCACCGACGCGGACGGACTGCGCGGCGCAGTCGATGCCGCGTCCGCGGCGATGGGCGGGATCACGATCATGTTCAACAACGCAGGCGTCGGGAACCAGTCGCCGCTGCACGAATGGGCTCCCGAGGAGTGGGATCGGATGCTGGCCGTCAATCTGACCGGAGTGTACCTGGGCTTCCGGGCCGCGGTGCCGCACATTCGTGCATCCGGTGGCGGCAGCATCGTGTCGACGGCATCGATCAGCGGTACGAGGCCGGCCGCCGGAGAGGCACCTTATGCCGCAGCCAAGGCGGGGGTGGCCGCCATCACCGCATCCGCGGCCCTCGAATACGGTCCAGGGATCCGTGTGAACGCGGTGTCGCCCGGGATGGTCCTGACCGCCCTGACGGAGCCCCTGCTGCAGTTCCTCCCCCATGAGCGTGCCCGGTTCGAGCGGACGACCCCACTCGGTCGGATCGGTGAGCCCGACGACATCGCCGGCGTGGTGGTCTTCCTGTGCTCTGACCTGGCCCGTTTCATCACCGGGCAGAACATCGTGGTCGATGGAGGGATGACGCTGCACGGATCGGGAGTGGACGGGATCTTCGAACAGGTCTTCCGACCGTGAGCGACCGCATCGGGGCCGATCCGGTGCGCCATCGAGGGGTCGACGTTGCCCGTGGTCGCCCACCGGCGTCGGCTCACTTGAGGATATTGACCGCCCGGGCCACGACCAGGAGTGCCACGACGAGCGAAATCGCCTCCTCGGACATCATCATCAATTTCATCCAGGGCCTGATCGCTGACACGTCGGTCGGACTGAACGCGGTGGCGGTGGCGAAGGCGAAGTGGAAGTAGTCCACGAACTGGGGGCTCCAGTCCGGGGCCACGTGCTCCTCGCTCTTCATCTCCGGGAAGATCAGGGCGGGAGGCCGGCCGGGCCCGGAGGCCCGCGCCGCCGGGCCGCCTCTGTCGAGGGCCCAGTACCAGAGCCCGAAGGCGATGACGTTGGTGAGCCAGATCGCAGCTCCGCTGGCCAGGAGCACCTTGGCGTCGTTGGTGAACGGCGAGACGTCGATGATCGAGACCACGAGCCGGATGGCGGCATCCGCATTGGCCAGGGTGATCACGCCGATGAGGGTGCTCGTGAGGACCCTCAGCCACGGCTGGTCACGGTCGATGCGCCCCGGGTCACCGATGATGAGTGCACCGAGGAGGGCCGCAAGGAGGACGAGGAGGAGCCAGCGGGCATCGCCGTTGCGGAGTTCGGGGGGAAGTGTGGCCCGCAACAGCCCCGCCACGACGACGGCGAGTGCCATCGGCCAGCGCGCTTCAGCATGGCCGGATGGATGCTCCGCCGGGACGGCGGCGCCGTCAGGCGCCGGCATCGGCGACTTCCGGGAATTGGACGGCCTCGTGGGGAGCGACCTCGGCGACTCGGATCGTGTGCATTCCCGCGAAGGTAACCGAGGGTGGAGCGGAGGGCCCCGAACATCGGGTGGGCGGCTACGGTCGACTGCGGCGGAACAGGACGTGGGCGGCCCACCGGGGACGGTCCGGGTCGGGGACCTGGTGGAAGCCGCCGAGCTGCCCGGCTGCGGCCAGGTCCACGTCGATCCCGATCGTGACCACGATCTCCTCGTAGCCCCGTCCGACCAGGAGAGTCCGCACCAGTTCGACCTGCCGGGTCACGCGATCCGCCGAATCGTCGCCGGCCTCGCCGTACAGGACCGTTTCGATCTCGTCCTCTCCGGCATCGGCGTACACCGCGACGCTCCGAGCCACGCTGTTCGAGTTCCAGGCTTCTTGGAAGGCCTCGAAGGTCCCCCCCTCGCCAGCGGCGGCTCCGCGCTCCCCTTCGACGGTGCGCCGCCCGCCACCGAGGATCATCCCGGTGTCGGCGGCGAACGACCCCGTGATGCGGGACATGCAGGAGACGCAGATGCCTTCGCCACCAGGGCGTCCCCGGTACATCTCCATGACGGGACGGAGGCCGCAGAAGCGGCACGGAGGGGCTCCGACTCCAGCGGATCCCACGGGGACCGACATCGCCCTCCCAGTATGACAGCGGCATCTCCCTACCGCTCCTCAGTCCGGCGATGCCGGCCCGGGGACCAAGGACTCTTGCCCCTCCACCGTGTCACCGGGCACAATTGTGGCATGGACGAACCACCGGAGCTGCGGGCCAACGGACACTGGCGGATGGCCGTCTGGGCGCTCCGGGCGGGCTTCGTCGGGTTGGCCGTCGCCGGTGCGGGCCTGGGCGCCCTGCTCTCGGGATCCACGCCGTGGGTCCTGGCCACCGGGGTGGTCAGCTGGCTCGTCGCGGCTGCGGTGACGTTGACCGGCTTCCTCTGGGCCCGTCATCAACTCTCCGAACCTCGGCCGGGATACTGGTCGATGCGGTTCATGCTCATCCACGACAGCGTGCACGCCCGCCCGTCGGCCCAGCCGTCCTGACGGGCCCGATCCGGTGCCGGACGGCTGTGGCAGGCTCGTCGGAGGTGCAGGAGGAGCGGGGGAGCGTCGACGATGATCTTCGGAGCACACATGGTGATCTACAGCCGGGATGCGGCGGCGGACCGATCGTTCTTCCGGGACGTGTTGGGCTACCCCTCCGTGGACGCCGGTCACGGGTGGCTGATCTTCGCCCTCCCTCCGGCGGAGGTGGCCGTCCATCCCACCGACGGGGACGACGGACACGAGCTGTACCTCATGTGCGACGACCTACCGGTGGAGATGGCGTCGCTCACCGAGCGGGGCATCCGGTGCTCCGACGTCGAAGAGGCCCGCTGGGGATCGGTCACCAGGATCGACCTACCCGGTGGGGGCACGGTCGGCCTGTACCAGCCGAAGCATCCGACGGCACTGTCGCCGCGCCCATCCTGATCGGGCCCGCCCGCACCGGAGGTCGTGGTCCTCGACGCGGGAGTCCGGGCACCTGGGGGGCGGCGGCCGGGTACTACCCGTCAGGAAACGCCTGCGCGAGTCTCACGCGCACGAGACGTTCGACCAGAGGGGCGGGCAGCGGCGAGTCGATGGGGAACCGCAGCGCGCCGGACGACGTCGTGTACGCATCCAACTCCCCTCCCATCTCCGGAAACACGGATCCACTGTGGGGCAGATAGCTGAGGTGATGCTTGAAGGCCGCGAAGCCGGCGACCACCTTGCCCTGCACCCGGAAGGCCGGGAGTCCGTAGGAGATCCCTTCCTCCGCGTCGGGAATCACCTCGAGGATCGACTGACGCAGGCGTCGGAGCGTGGACCGCTTCGGTTCTTCGACGCCGGCCAGGTAGGCGTCGATTTCGGCACCGGACATGTGAGCGAGTTTCGATCCTCGTCCGACCCGGGTCAAGGAGGCGCCGGTCGGGTAAGTCCGACGGCTCCGGGGTTCGTCGGAGAACGAGGAGGGCCAACGAGTGAGTCATCGGCCGGTCGGCCGGAAGTCGCTCCAGGGTGGCCAGGCCCGACCGGAACTCGTCCTCGCCGAATGACGCGAGCAGTGTGTCCGCCGACCTCATCGTCCGCACCCAGTCAGCGGACTCACCTGCAGTCTGCCGCTCACCTCCGATGACCTCGCGGAGTCCGATCCGGCGGAATCCGTACCTCTCGAACAGGGACACCGTCCGCACCACGGAGGGCATGCGGGCCTGGACCTCGTCCGCGCCGGGGAACGAGTCCAGCCAGCCGATCCGCCCGGCGTCGGAGAAGAGTCCCCGGATGAGGAGGACCCCCTCCGGCACCACCACCCGTCCGAGCTCGCGGGCACATGCCTGCTGGTCGACGACGTGGTGGAGCACCGTCGACAGCCAGGCGACGTCGACGCACCCGTCACGGAGAGGGAGTGACTCACCGGTGCCGGCGATGTAGGCCGCCCCCGGGGGAATGCCCACGGTCGACGCCTCGGCCCGCATTCCCCGCGAAGGCTCGACCGCCACCACGCGGCAGGCGTACCAGGTGGGCCACGCCCGGGTGAAGATGCCGGTACCGGCGCCGAGATCGAGGACCGTCGGCGAGCTGCCGGCGGGCACGAACCCGGACACCGCCTGACGCCGGGCGTCGAGGGTGTCGCCCGAAAGCTCACGACCGTGCTGATAGCGGACCGCCTGGCCGTCGTAGTCGATCACCCCGGACACCGGCTCCCTGGTCGACACCCTTCAGCTCCGGCTCATGGGGACCGCAGCGCGGCCTCGAGCTCCAGGGCGGTGCCGACGTCGAACCCTCCCGTACCCGCCCACTGCACCGTGCCGACGCCGTCGAGGGCGAGCAGAGTCACGGTCGACCGGTCATCGATACCGAGCGGCCCCGTCAGTCGACCCACGTCCCCGTAGATCGTGAGTGTGCGTCGCAATACCACCGGTTCACGGATGGCGGCCGCCATCCCCCCGTCGATCATGTTGCGCACCGGTGCCCACACGCGGCCGATCGTGGGCAGCTCGTAGAAGCGGAGGCCGGGATCGGCGGCGGCCCGGTCCTCGAGCCACGGGACCCACGAGTCGACCATGGCCTGCTGCTTGCGCCGGAACGCCACGATCACCACGTTGCGCTCCCCGGTGAACGCCTCGGGGAGCCAGGCGTCGCGCCCTTCGAGGTCGCGTGCCGGGAGGCGGGGGAAGGCCATGCCGGTGTACATGGGTCGAGCCTACGGTCAGTGCGCCATCGCCATCCTGGCGCGGTGCCCGTCGGTGGCCACTGCCCGGGCCATCGGACGGGGCGCCACGACGGCTCCCGGAGCCCGGGTCGACCGGCGCCAGAAAGCGGGTGACTTTCGAGTCGGGCCGTCGTACCATCGGATCGAAGACCGTCAGGCGACTACCTGATCCCGACTGTCGGACGGGATCAGGGACGTCGCCGGACGGCCGGGGAGGATGGTGACCACCATGGTCAGTCAGCGGAACGACGGTTCCCGTCGGCGACTGCCGGTGCGGAACAGGCGGCACCGACTGGCCGGGGTGGCGATGGGGAGTGCACTCCTCCTCGCCGCCACGCTGGCATCGGTGGGCGCTGCCACCAGGGCCGGTGCCGCGCTCCCCACCGTCGGTGGGTCCTGCGGGTTCCATCTCGGCACGCCCCTGGTCACGGGCGCGCTCGGGACGTTCGGGTTCGAGTTCCCGGCGTTTCCCGCCGATCCGCACCAGGTCTGCTCGGTGACCGTCACCGGGACGGCGTCGTTGAGTCCGGTGTCGGGCCCGGCCTACACCAACGTGGCCGGAAACGGTGGGTCGGCATCGTTCACCATCCACTTCACGGGCGGCCTGCTGCCTCCGGCCGTGGTCTGGACGTGGACCCCCCACTGCGCCGATCCGGCCTCCACCGGAGTCGTGACCCTGACCATCGACGGCCAGTCGGCAACCAGTGCCGTGCAACCGGCCCAGTCGTGTCAACCGGACTTCGGCGGTCATTCGTCCCTGGCCTTCGCCACCGTGGACCCGTCGTTCCTCTGGTACGCCGTCGGACTGACGTCCACGACCGACAACCTCGGCTACTGGGGCGTGACGGCCGCTGCGGAGGTGAAGGGCCTGGGCACCGCCGCCACGCCGTCCAACTTCCTCACCTCGAACGCTCCCGTCGTGGGCACCGTGGCCGATCCCACCGGGGGCGTGTGGGTCGTGGCCGCGGACGGCGGGGTGTTCGCCCTGGACGGGGCACCGTTCTTCGGATCTATGGGCGGCGTCCCCCTGAACGCCCCGGTCGTCGGGATCGCCGCCACCCCGGACGGCGGTGGCTACTGGCTCGTCGCGGCGGACGGAGGAGTGTTCGCCTTCGGTGACGCCGCGTTCCAGGGTTCGATGGGTGGCCAGCCCCTGAACGCACCGGTGGTCGGGATCGCGGCACCGGACGTCGGCGGCTACTGGCTGGTCGCGGCGGACGGAGGGGTGTTCACCTTCGGCGATGCCGTCTTCCACGGTTCCATGGCCGGCACGCCGCTGAACGCACCGGTGGTCGGCATCGCATCCGCCGGGGCCGGCGGCTACTGGCTGGCCGCCTACGACGGAGGGGTGTTCGCCCTGGGTGACGCACCCTTCGAGGGTTCGGCGGGAGCACTGGACCTCGTGGCGCCGGTCTTTTCCATCACGCCGTCCCCGACGGGTGCCGGGTACCGGCTGCTCGGCGGGGACGGCGGGGTGTTCGCCTACGGCGACGCGGGATTCTTCGGTCCGGTCCCGCTCACGTGACGACGACGTGCCGCGCCGGCGTCGGCCGTGGGCACCCGTCGACCGGTGAGCGGACTACTCGCCGGATGCCTCGAAGTCCCGGATGCGTGCCCGCATCAGCGACTCGAGCAGGTCGATGGGCAGCTCGCGTTGGTACGGGAGTTTGATGAATCCTTCACCCGCTTCGTAGCCGGCCGCCTCGACAGTGGCCTTGTGGGCGCCGAAGAACGGCGGGTTGAATCGGAGCGAGCAGTGGTTCTTGAAGTTCTGGAGCATCCACATGTTCGTGTTCTCCCCGCGTACGTAGGTCGGCAGGTTCCACTTCAGGACCTCCCGCGCCTCCGGGTCGACGTCGGAACTCAATTTCCGGAGCGCTTCGAGATGTGGGCGTTGGACGTCGCTCAGCTGGGCGAAGTAGTCATCGACGCTTGCGCGTTTGGGCATCGGCACGACTTCAGGCTATTCGAGCGGAGCGCGGCTGTGGCGTTCCGCCCGAGGGACGTCCGGACGGCGCGGCAGAACGGGTGGACTTCCGGTGCATGCCGGAGGCCGGCAGGTGGGACCGTCCCGGGCCACCGGTAGCATCGGGACGTGGATGGCGCCCGACCGACGTTGATCTACGACGGGGAGTGCGGGTTCTGCACGACAGCCGCGCACTGGGTGGCCCGACACTGGACGGGCCCGGATGTGCCGGAGGCGATCCCCTGGCAGCGGCTTCCCGAGGACAGGGGAGCGGACCTGGAGTTGTCCGGCGACGACTTCGCCCGGTCGGCATGGTGGGCCGATGGTGCCCGCGTCGAAGGGGGTTACCGCGCCGTGGCCTATGCACTGAGGGCGACGCACGGCCCGTGGGCCCTCGCCGGTCGGGTGCTCCTCGTCCCCCCGGTGTCCTGGGCGGCAGCGCCCGGGTACCGCCTGGTGGCCCGCTACCGCCACCGGCTCCCCGGCGGGACGCCGGCCTGCCGGGCCCTGTGAGGGGCGCGTCGGCCCGGACCGATCTCCGGGCGAACGCCTTTACGGCCCGGACCGATCTCCGGGCGAACGCTCCTACGCCCCGCCCTTGCGGCCCAGCACCACCGGCGTGCCTCGGTCGACGAAGGCGAAGTCCGCGCCGGTGCTGAACTCGGTCAGGCGGACGTCGTCGGGTACCGGGTGTTCCACCTCGCCCCGGACGACCTCGACGACGAGTTCGGCGTCGTCCTCGGCCATGACCGTGCAGCGGAACCGGCGGTCGACGGCCCCGACGATGGCATCCAGGGGCTCGAGGTGGCCGGCGTCCAGCAGCGACGGCCACGCTCCGTCGGCCGCCGCCGGTGCGGTCCGGTCGACCCGCACGACCAGGCGGTCCCCCGACTCGACCCGGACCCCCGTGTAGGCGGCGGGCAGGAGTCCGGGGCTGCGGGTCAGCACCACCGCGGCATCGTGGAGTTCCGATCCCAGTGCGAGGGCGTCCCGCAGGCGGGTGGCGGCCACCCCGGCCACGCCGGTGAACTGGTGGCGGAGGAGCTCCCGGGCCTCGTCGTCGGTGTCGACACGCTCCCGGGTGGCGGCGAGGAAGGACAGCGCCAGGAGGTGGCCCTGCAGGCACACTTCCCCGGCGATCCGACGGAGCGCCGAGGCCGACCAGTCCTCGAGCCTCAGGTCCGCCAGGAGCGGCCCGGGGTAGTCGTGGGTCCCGGGGTCGTCGGGGTCGATGGGGTCGAGCTCGAAGGTGGCCGCCCGTGTCGCCCCGATGGCCACCGCCTGGCGCGGTACCGGGAGGGCGGGATGGGACGGGTCGATGATCACCGTCCACTCGCAGTGCGGCGTGCGATCGGCCGGCATTCGAGGCGGGCGGTGGACGGGACGCATCTGGGCACGTGGGTTGGAGGCGGTGGCCGTGGCGTCGAACGTGGGGTCCTCGATGTCGTGGCACATGGCCCGGACGTAGTCGGGGCCCATGGGCTCGACGTCCATCAGTGCCCCGCAGTGGTCCAGCCAGAACCGGCCGTGGTCCCGGTCGCTGAGCTCGAACCGGAAGTCCATGAACTGGGGTGGCGCCCCGATGTCGAGCTGGAGGTTCTTGAAGATCGTCTCGACCGTGTCGCCCTCGAAGCCGAGGGTCCGTTGCATGCGCTTGGAGTACACCGGACTGGCGCCCATCCACTCGTCGATGGCGATGTCCCGCATGACGTCGCGGCCGAAGGCCCCGATGAGGTGGGGCATGCCGGCCCGGTCGATCAGATGGCCGTCGAGCAGGTACTCGCGCACCAGGACGGCGAGCGTGGCCCGGTCCTCGGCGCCGAGGTCCCGCCCTTCGCCGACCCTCATGCGGGCACCCGGGCCGACCCGGTCAGGCGCCGGCCGTTGTCGCGCATGACGGTCCGGATCTCGTCCTCGTCGAAGCCGCACCGTCGGAGGTCGTCGGCGAACGCGGTCGGGTCGGCGAGACCTTCGGCGTGCGGCCAGTCCGAGCCGAACAGGATGTGGTCGAGACCGATGAGGTCCTTCAGCTGGGCCATGTCGTCCTCGTAGAAGGGGGCGATCCAGACGTGCCGCCGGAATGTGGCCACCGGATCGGAGGCGAAGCCCGTCGGGCTCTGCCCGTAGACCTTGGCGAGCTTCTTCAGGAGGTCGGGCACCCAGTCCGCACCCGCCTCGATGCTGGCCACCCGGACGTTCGGGAAGCGGTCGAAGACACCCTGGCAGACCAGTGCGGCCATGGTGTCGTAGGGGGGGCGGCTGGCGCTCAGCACGATGCGCAGCGGCGAGTAGGCGAAGGCGCGGAACGTCCCCACCTGTTCCCAGTCGTCGATGTAGCGGTTGTACCCGGCGTCCCCCGAGTGGATCCCGACCGTCACACCCGCCTCGTCCACCCGGGCCCAGAAGGGATCGAAGCGGGCGTCGCCGGGGGAGACCCGCCCGTCCCGGGTGATGGCCGGCCCACTCTTGATGCAGACGATCCTGGCGCCCCGGTCCAGCACCAGTTCGAGCTCGGCCACAGCGGCGTCGACGTCGACCAGGGGGATCATCGGCGCGCCGAAGATCCGGTCACGGTAGGCGTAGCCCCAGTCGTCCTCGAGCCACCGGTTGAAGGCGTGGAATGCGGCCACGGCGGCCTCGGGGTCGTCGCCGAGCGCCTCCTCCATGCCCACGCCCAGCGTCGGGAACATGAAGCAGCCGTCGATCCCCTGGTCGTCCATGACGGCCAGGCGGGCGTCCCGGTCACGGTACTCGGGGCGGATCGGCTCGAGGTCGCCGAACAGCGCGGCGATGTCCTGGCCGCGCGGGTTGCGGCCGCGGAAGTACTCGTCGAGGCTGCCCGGCTTGGCCACCGGGTCGAACGTCGGATTGGGGATGAAGCGGTTGATCGCCCCGGCCACCAGCAGACGTCGGCGCCCGTCGATCTCGGCCCACTGCATCGTGCGCCGGGCCATGCCCTTGTCGAGGTAGCGGGTGAAGGCGTCGGTGGCCTCGTAGTAGTGGTTGTCGGCGTCGAAGGTGGTGTAGTCGATGGTCATCGGGATCCCCCGGTCGATGGGTGTCGGTGGGTGCTGGTCGGTGTCCGGCTCAGGCGTCGAGGCCGAGGACGCGCAGGGCGTTGGTGCGCAGGAACTTCGGCCACACCTCGTCCTTCAGTCCGACGTCGCGCATCTCGGTCATGATCCGCTCGAGCGAGAGCCCCATGGGGTAGTACCCGGCGTAGATGATCTTGTCGCTGCCGCGCTTGTTGGCGAAGTCGATGACGTCCTTGGGGTAGTACTTCGGCGCGAAGGCACTCGTGGAGTAGTGGAGCCCCGGCCACTTGAGCATCAGCTTCACGGCGAGCTCCGTCCACGGCTCGCAGCCGTGCCGGGTCACGAACACGAGCTCCGGGAAGTCGAACATCACCTCGTCGATGAGCTCGACGGCCTGCGGGGCGTACCTGAGCCGGGGCCCCGGCACGCCGGCGCAGCAGAACACGGGGATGCCCAGCTCGACGCACTTGGCGTAGATCGGGTACATCAGCTTGTCGTTGATGGACACCTGGGGAAAGGTGCCCGAGGGGAAGACCCCGACGGCCCGGATGCCCCACGTCTCGTAGGCCCGCACCATGGCCCGGATGCCGTCCATGCCGTGGTTGGGGTCCACCGACATCGAGGGGATGAAGCGGTCGGGGTACCGCTTCAGGGCGTCGGCTCCGGCCCCTTCGGCCTCGTCGATCCCGATCAGCCCGCGCTCGACACCCCAGCGGTCCATCTCGCCGAGCGTGACGGCCACCGGGTCCTGGGCCTCGGTGAGCACCTTCTCGGGCACGTCCTTGAACATGTACTCCGCCGGGAACTTGAAGTCCTCCTTGGACTCCCGGTCCTTGGTCTGGCGGGTGATGAAGTCGTAGACCCCCGCCATGTCCGCGTGCGGGAACCCGATCATGGTGTCGACGATCCCCACGTCGTGCGGCATCCCCATCGTCACGTCCTTCCAGTCGGCGGTCCGCGCATGATAGAGCGACCGGGACCACCACGGCGCGACGAGGTCGGCTACGCCGGCCCGGTCACCACCACCGGGGTCGACGAGTTGTCGGTGGTCGTGTCGCCGAGCTGGCCGGCCGCGTTGGCGCCCCAGCAGTCGACCGAGCCCGCCCCGGTGACGACACAGGTGTGGCTGGTGCCGGCGGACACGGCGGTGGCGCCGGTGATCCGGCCGACGGCCACGGGGGTCGACGAGTCGGTCGTGGTTCCGTCGCCGAGCTGGCCGAACATGTTGTAGCCCCAGCAGTCCACCGTCCCTCCGGCCAAGAGGGCGCACGTGTGGTAGTCGCCGGCCACCAGGGCCTTCACCCCGGTGAGCCCCTTGACCGGGACCGGCGTCGACGAGTCGGTCGTGGTTCCGTCGCCGAGCTCACCGGAGAAGTTCGAGCCCCAGCAGTCCACCGCCCCACCGGCGAGGACCGCGCACGTGTGGTCGGCGCCGGCCGCCAGGGCGGTCGCGCCGGTGAGCCCGGTGACCGGCACGGAGGTCGACGAGGTGACCAGGGTGCCGTTGCCGAGTGCACCGTCGAGGTTGTAGCCCCAGCACCGGACCGCACCCTTCGCCACGACGGCACAGGTGTGGTCGGTCCCGGCGGCGATTGCGGTCGCGCCGGTGAGCCCGGTCACCGGCACGGGGGCCGTCGTGTTGGTCGTGCCGCCGTTGCCGAGCGCCCCGTCGAGGTCGTAGCCCCAGCAGTCGACGGTCCCGCCGGTGAGCAGGGCGCAGGTGTGGCCCCACCCGGCGGCCAGGGATTTCGCCCCGATGAGTCCGTCGACCGCGACCGGAGTCGACGCATCGGTGGTCGTGCCGTCGCCGAGCTGGCCGTTGCCGTTCGCGCCCCAGCAGCTGACGGTGCCGCCCGGGAGGAGTGCACAGCTGTGGCCCCAACCGCTGACGACCGCTGTCGCCCCGGTCAGCCCGGTCACCCCCACGGCGGAGGTCACCGAATCCGCCAGCTGGCCGTCGCCGAGCTGGCCGTGGCTGTCGTCGCCCCAGCAGTCGACGGTCCCCAGGGTGACGAGGGCGCAGGAGTGGTCACCGCCCGCGGCGATGGCTGTCGCCCCGAGGAGCGGCCCCGGTGGGACGCTGACGACGGTGACGGTGAGGGTGGCCTTCGCCGAATGTTGCGTCCCGTGCAGTCGCTTGTCCGACACCTTGACGACGAAGGTCGAGGTGGTGGCGAGGGTGGTCGGCGTCCCCGAGATGACGCCGGTGGTCTTGCCCAGTGCGAGGCCGTCGGGGAGGTTGCCGGAATGGGCCATCAGCTTCCACCGGTAGGGGGGGTTCCCTCCGGTCGCCGTCAGCGGCGCCGAATACGCCTGGCCGACGGTCGCCACGGCGAGCGGGCCCGTCGCGATCGACAGGGGTGTTCCCGCCGCCCCGGCAACCTGGCCGGGCAGCGCGACCACGGCGAGCGCACCGATGACCAGGACAGCCGCGACGGCACGAACCAGACGATTCCCGTGTTGCCCCCCGGCCATCACTACCTCCAACCCCGAAACCCCCCGGGGATCACTGCTCAGAAGTCCTGGGCCACCCTACCCGGCGGGGGACCGAAGTCAACAGATCGAACCGGATCGTGCCGCGCCCGGGCCCGCCCACCCGGATCGCCGTCCTGTCGCAACTGCGGGTGGCCGACGGCCGGTGCCCCGGGCCGTCCGGTCGGCTCCTTCAGGCTCCGCCACCGGCGGGCGGCCGGACGTGGGCGACGCCGTCGAGCACCCGGGCCAGGCGGCCCCGCCAGTGGGCGGGCTCACTCGCCACGAGCGCCGGTCGGCTCGCGGCCAGCAGCTCGGCCCGCAGCGCCGTGTCCCGCAGCGCCGACCCGATCCGGGCGACGAGTTGACCGACGTCACCCACCGGGACCAGGGCCCGGTCGTCGACGAGGATCTCGCGGACGCCGCCGCTCTCGAAGGCCACGCTCGCCACGCCGACCGCAGCCGCTTCGAGCAGGACGAGGCCGAGCGGCTCGTTGGCACTCGTCAGGGCGAAGAGGTCCGCCGAGGCCAGGAACGGCGCGACCTCCGTCTGCTCACCCAGCCAGTGCACCCGGTCGCCGAGACCGCGACGCTGCGTCTCCGCACGGAGGGCCGCCAGCTGGTCCCCCGACCCGACCCACGCCCATTCGACCGTCCGTCCGTCGACGTCGGCCAGCTCCGCCGCCGCCGCCAACCACTGCGCCGGACCCTTCCATGGTGCGACGCTTCCGCACCCGACGACGCGCAGGCGGTCACCGGTCCAGGGCAGGTCGACCGTCGGACCTCCGTCGCCGGCGCCCAGGGGACGGAGGGGACCGAGGAGCACCGGTACCGGCATGCCGGACAGCTCGTGCAACTCCCGGGCGATGAATTCGGAGGGGGCCACCATCGGGAGTCTGGTGACGTCCACACGCGAGCGACCGAGCGCCCAGCCGGACAGCGGCTGGGCCTCGTGGACGTGCAGGCAGACGGGGATGCCGAACTGCTGGGCGGCGGTCGCGTACTCGCTGCTCAGGACCGTGCTGGCGTAGACGAAGTCCGGACGGACCGCGCGGACGACGGAGTGGGCGATGGCGCGCTCGATGCGGGGGACGAACCGGTCCAGACCCCGCACCCGGGCGATCCGCCGGCCCTGGGACAGGAGTGGCCTCGGGACCTCGAGCAGCTCGTCCGCGGCCGCCTGCAGACGGGGACTCAACGGGCCGGGGGTCTTGTTGACGACGACCAGTTCCGTCGCGAGGTCGCGGAGCACCGGTAGCGCCTCCAGGAAGGCGAGGACCGCGCCCGTGCGCGAGGCCTCGTGGGTGACGGCTAGAACCCGCACCGGTCGGTCCCCAGAGCCCGCATGGACATCGCGCACGTCTCCCTTGTCCGGCCCCGGCGTCCTCGCTCCGCCGGCCGGGTCGGGCGGTCACCCCTCCGTCGGATCGGGCGCACCGGGTGCCGGTCGATGGCCGGTTCCGGGCGACCGGCACGACGAAGGGTATCCCGGACGTGCCGACCGGGAGCACTACGGGCCCGCCCGCGGCACGGGGGCCGCGGGTCGGACGGGCAACGGGGGGTCCGACGGTGCGGTACCCGCGGCTCGCTACCGTGGGCCGATGAGCACCGTCGAGTCCGCCGTCGCCCAGCGGGCGACCTCCGCCTGGAGGGACGCCGTCGTGCCCTTCCTGCTCGAGTTCGGTGCGATCCCCGACCTGTCCCCCGCCTACGACCCCGGGTGGGAGGCCAGCGGTGAACTGGCCCGGGCCGCCGGGCTGCTGGCCGACTGGGCCAGGACCCGTGACCTGCCCGGGGCGACGATCGAGGTGGTCGACGTGCCCGGCCTCACCCCGACCGTCCTGGTCGACGTGCCCGCCACCGATCCCCGGGCCTCCGGCACCGTGGTGATCTACGGCCACTACGACAAGCAGCCACCCTTCACCGGGTGGAGCGAGGGGCGCGGTCCGTGGACCCCCACCCTGGAGGGTGACCGCCTCTACGGGCGCGGCGTGGCCGACGACGGGTACGCACTGCCGTCGGCCCTGGTGGCCCTGGAGGCGGTCCGGGCGGCGGGGGGCCGGCACGCCCGCTGCGTGGTCCTGGCCGAGGGTTCCGAGGAGAGCGGGAGCCCGCACCTCCGCCAGGTGCTGGCCGCCCTGGACGACCGCATCGGTACGCCGGACCTGGTGCTCGCCCTCGACTCGAGCGCGCCGACCGGTGAGCGGCTGTGGGTCACGACGTCGCTGCGGGGCGCACTGGTGGGCACGCTGACCGTGCGCGTCCTCGACCACGGCATCCACAGTGGAACGGCCGGTGCGGTCGTCCCGTCGTCGTTCCGCATCGCCCGGCTCCTGTTGGACCGCATCGAGGACGCGGCCACGGGGGACCTGCTGCTGCCCGAACTGGTGACCCCGCCGCCGGCGTGGGCCGAGGCCGCGGCCCGAAGGATGGACCAGGCCCTGACCGAGGCAGGCGACGACGGACCGCCCTTCCCGACGGTCGGCGGGCTGACGCTGCAGGGTGCCGACCGCGTGGAACAGGCCATGCGGCGGTCCTGGCTCGGCTCGGTGGCCGTGGTCGGTGCCGACGGCCTGCCCCCGTCGATCGACGCCGGTGCCGTCCTGCGTCCCTCCACCACGCTGAAGCTGGCCATCCGGCTGCCGCCGACGTGCGACGCCGGGGCCGCCGGCGCGGCCGTCGCCCGGGCGTTCACCACGGACACCCCGTACGGCGCCGAGGTGACGTGGGAGGCCGAACTGGGGGCCGGTGGATGGGCCGCCCGGCCGTTCGCCCCGTGGCTGTCCGAGGCCCTCGACCGGGCGTCCGTGGCCGCCTTCGGCCATCCGGCGGCGCTCGTGGGCGAGGGTGGCACGATCCCGTTCCTCGGCTGGCTGGCCGAGCGGTTCCCCGGAGCCCAGCTCCTGGCCCTCGGGGTGCTGGTGCCGGGGAGCAACCACCACGGACCCGACGAGTCACTGCACCTGCCGACGGCCGAACGGGTGACCGGAGGAGTGGCCGCGCTCCTGGCCGCCCACGGGGCCCGCACGGGGGAGTGATGCCCGTGACGGCCCCGGCGCCCCGCCACCGGCGACCGCGGCCGGCGCCCCGCCACCGGCGACCGCGGCCGGCGCCCCGCGAAGCGTCCGGTACGTTGCCTGCGTGACCGATGATCCCCGACTCGCCGCCGCCGCCGCACTGCGCCGGCTCAACGACGCATTCGTGGCCCACGACGCCACCGACGACCTGCTGGACCGACTCGCCACCCAGGCGACGGCCGACACGACCGCGCTGCAGGCCGGTGAGCGTCGCGACCGTGCCGCACTCCTCGCCGCCCACTTCGGCCGCGTGGCCGCCGAGGGCCCGATCGACGAGGCCCTGCGCAGCACCGAGAACCCGATGACCGACCGGGCCGTCTGCGGTACCACCAATCCGCTCTCGGCGGAGTGCGTCTTCGGCTACGAGGGCGACGAGGTCGTCGTCCACACCGTGCTGGGCGCGGCCTTCGAGGGGGCGCCCCGCCGGTCCCACGGGGGCATGGTGGCCGCCCTGTTCGACGACATCGCCGCCGGGGTCCTGCCGCTCGCCGGTGTCGCCGCCTACACGGGTGAGCTCACCGTGCGCTATCTCGGACCCGTCCCGATCGAGGAGCCGCTCGAGTTCCGGGCCCGGATCGACGCCCACGAGGGGCGCAAGCTCCGGGCCAGCGCCGACTGCATCGCCGACGGGGTAGTGGTGGCCACCGCCGAGGTCCTCTACATCACGGTCGACGCCGCGCGGTTCAGCCTGTCGGCCGACTGACACCGCCCCCGACCGTCCCGGTCCGGAGGCCGGCCGGCACCGGAGGACATGAGACCGCACGATGTGTCCGGCGCCGACCGCGCTCCGTGACCGTCAGGTTGCAGCTCAGGAAGATTTCGCGCCCTCCGCTGTG
>Ga0182013_10003976_pt1 | contig 18055 bp, 12 predicted proteins | sample 612S2MmetaG_FD_120487 | JGI IMG/M metagenome (GOLD analysis project Ga0182013, IMG submission 120487) | Permafrost microbial communities from Stordalen Mire, Sweden - 612S2M metaG | ecosystem: Environmental > Terrestrial > Soil > Wetlands > Permafrost | place: Sweden: Stordalen | collected...
CGATCAGGTCCTCCGGACCCTTGTACCCGGCCAGCAACTTGTCGATTAACTCTTTATCCAGTTCCATCTGTTCCCCTCCAGTATCCAGGAACAGACGCTTACACGAAAATCAAAACACCCTCCGATTAACTCTTCCTGATACGCGGTCAGCAATCGGTCGACCTTGTTCTGCATACGCGCTTGTTCCCGGTAAAGAGATTGTTCGCGCAGACGAAGGGGGTCGGCCTTCTCTGCCTCCTTCACGCGCCGCTGGCGTTTATTGTGCTCGCTCGCAATTTCGCCATTGCTCATCCCTGTGCGCGTATACCAATCAAATACGGTATGTACCACATCGGCTTCTGTTTCGGCCATTCGATCAACAACCACTCTTGGGCACGAGGCTCACTCATCCAGTCCGGCGCAGGTTTGGTCAGGGCGCGACCGGCGGCGATTACATGCAGGGATCGCTGGTGGCCGGGCATTTCAACCGGGACGGCAAACTGGACCTGGCAGCGGTCGGTGACTCTGTCGCTTACGGCGGAGTATGTGGCGATTGCTGTCGCGCCGGCGTACTCCGTAAGTTCCGCAGCCCCTGCTTCGTATTTGATCGACTCGGCCGCTACAAGCTTCATCGACACGGCTGCCCGAAACCAGGCGTACGGCTATGGCGGTGAAGCGAGAAAGCGCCTCAACGCACCTTCCAGATTCATCTGCTTTTCTGCGCCTGGATTTCGAGCAGTTTACGCAGGTTTGATTGGGCGTTTGCTCGTGGCGAAGCGGGTAGCAGGGCCAATCCTTCCTTGCCCGCAGCGCGGCTCTTCTCGATTTGGCCGGTAGCCCGATAGGCCTGCGCCAGGGTCAACAGCATGGAAGGAATTTTTCGATGGCTCAAGGTGACGGCACGCTCGGCATAGGCCTCTGCCAATGCCGGGTCGCGGAATGAAGCTGGCATGACCGTCGCGAGAGATCTTGCAGCCTGATCGAGAATCATGGGAGAAGCCTGATCGTTGTTGGCCAGATCCTTGAATGTCTCGACACCCGCCTTGGCGAGTTGCGCAGAGTCTACGACAGGGTTCAGCCGTGACTTGACGATGGCGAGACGAACCTGCGCATCGGCCAGCACTGACCTCCAGTTCTGATTAGCAGGATCCTGCTTCAACATCTTCTGCGCAAGATCGACGGTCTGCGTTAAAACGTTAGCCGCCGCGCCGAGGTCGCAGGTCCTGTCTCGAGCAGGGGCGCCAACGACTGGATCGGCAGCGGATTCGAAGGCGATTGCTTCGTCATTGAGCACCACTTCCAGGTCTGCCAGCGCTCGCAAATCCTGCGGGTCTGCCGCTGCTAGCTTTCTGTAGGAAGGAACAATCTCATCGTACAGCGCAATGGCCTCTGCGTACTCTCTCAACTGAACCAGGGCATTGGCTTCCTTGCGCACGATCATCAGGCGCATTCGCATCGCGGACAGCGTGCCTTGTTCTACGACAGGCAAAGCCTCGGCGCTCTGCAAAGCGGTGCGGAAGTCCTGTAGCGCCTGCGCAGGGTCGGTGCCCAACTCCACGCTCCCGATCTTCATCTGGTTGATAGCCAGACCCCTTAGTGCACGAAGGGACCCCGGATCGATGCGCAGGACGCGATCGTCCAACGCAATCGAGCGGCGAAATGCTGAAAGAGCAGCCGCTGTGTCATGGAGGCTGGCCGTGCCGGTCTGTCCGTACTCATCGCCCAGCGTGCCGTAGGCGCTCGAAGCATCGCAGACCATGGCTACGCCGACATTGGGAGAGGTGATCAATTGCTCGTAGATCCTGGTAGCTGCCTGCATGAAAGCAATGGCCTCCTGTGTCCGCGCAGTTCCAAACCGGATCTCGCTGGCGGCCACTTGAGCGGTTGCTAGAGCGCGCAGCGCCTCTTTATCGCCGGAGCCATTTTGTGCCAGGGGAAGAGCGAGAGCAATCGCCTTATCGATACTGGCGATACCGCCCGCCGGGTCGCCCAGATTCTGATCATAGGGATTACCCTGAATATTCCCCAGCCGAGTATAGGCGTCGGCAAGATCCAACTGCGTGACACGGTCGCCATGAGCATCCGCAGCCATTCGATCCAGATGCTCGAGCACCCGGGTGACGAGCAATTTCTGGGCGCCGGTCGACCCGGGAAGCTGCTTGATCGCCTCATCCAACTCAGACAGGAGGCTGTTGCTCAGTTGGCGCAGGTCGTTTGATCGCGCCTCTGCGCGGCGCCGTTCCTCGTTGGCCACGCGTGCCTGCCACACCATGCCCGTGGCCCCGGCAAGCAACGTGCAGGTCAGTAGCGAAAATGCGAACAGACCGAACCAGTGCCGCCGGGCAAACTTCATGGATCGATAACGCACGGTTCCGCGACGCGCAACCACCGGTCGCCCGGCGAGATAGGCACCTACGTCGGAAGCGAGTTTGTCCGCGGAAAAATAACGCTCCAGCGGTTCCTTGCGCAGCGCCTTCAGAACAATAGCCTCCAGATCCCTGTCAAGACGTTTTCCCGGTTTCGCAGGATCGTGCGGACGACGCGGCGGCTCTTCGCAGATAACGCGGAGCATCTCCGCGGTTGTTAGTTCCTTCAATTCATACGGCGGGGCTTCTGTGAGCAGGACATATAAGAGAACGCCGAGCGAATAGGTATCGGATGCGGTGCTGATGGCCTTGCCTAATACTTGTTCCGGACTCGCATACTGAGGGGTAAACGATTGGAACCCTTCCCGCGTAAGTTCGCGGTCCGATCGGTTAATAGTGGGAGACAATAGTTTGGCGGTTCCAAAGTCCAGCAACCTCGGGGTCCCATCAGCGGAGACAAGAATATTGTCCGGTTTCAAGTCACGATGAACTACAAAATGCTGATGAGCAAACTGCACAGCATCGCAGACGCGCAGGAAGAGCGCCAGCCGCTGAGCTTGAGAGAGATGCTTCTGGTCGCAGAATCGATGGATGGGAACTCCATCCACGTACTCCATAACCAGGTATAGGTCGCCATCTTCGGTGACCCCTCCATCGAGCAGGCGGGCAATATGCGGATGCTGCAAGCCGGCAAGAATCTGTCGTTCCTGGCGAAACCTTTCACGGAACAGATCTGTGGCAAGCGGCAGATCGATTAATTTGATGGCGACCTGCTGTTCAAATTGTCCGTCCGCGCGATGCGCGAGGTAAACCGCCCCCATTCCCCCTCGCCCCAGCAACCGATCGAGCGCATAGGGACCAATACGTGCGGAGATACGATGCCGCGCACTCGCCGACTTGAGGCGAAGGCTCTCTGTCACATGCTCTTCTCTCTCGGATGCTTCAAGAAGCAATCGCACTTCATCGGCAAGTTCCGGGTCTCCGTGGCAGCGCGAATCGATCAATCTTTCCCGCGCCATGCCTGAAACCGCGAGAGCTTCATGGAAGATTGCTTCCATGCCTAGGAAAGCGTCCGTGGACTGTTTCATCGCGGCAGCCCCGCCTGTGGCTTACGGCCCATATTTCAGACTGCGGCAACCGGGCTGAAACTGCGTCACGAGATCGGAACACTCTCGGCTACGCCGGGATGAATGCGGCGATAAAGCCAGCTCTTGATGAATTTCACTTCTCGATCGACTGTGGCTTTCGACATGCCCATGACAGACGCAGTTTCCTCGGCAGTGCAGCCCAGAAAATAACGCAGTTCGACTATCTGGGTCTTTTCAGCGTCGAGTTGATGCAAATCATCGAGCGCCCGGTTCAGATCCAGCATCTCGGCACTCCCGATGTTGATCCACGGTAAATCGTCGCTCAGAGGAACGCGCTGGTTTCCGCCGCCGCGCTTCTGCGCCAGGTTCTCGCGAGCGTGATCAATCAGGATCATGCGCATGACTTTAGCCGCGAATGTGAAAAAGTGACGGCGATCTTCGCCAACGGCTCTTTTCTGATGCAACAGGCGAAGATACAGTTCATGGACTAAGGCAGTTGCCTGCAAGGTTTCGGGGTTGCGCTCGCGGCGAACGTACGCCGCGGCAACTTCGCGAAGGTGGGGATAAACCAGCGGCATCAACTCGTCGAACGCCGACTTCTCACCATCCCGCCACTTTGCCAAAAGCAAAGTGATCTCTCCCCTGGCCGGTTCCAAAGGTCTCTCCCCAAGCGTTGTGGAAATTCCGAGACCATAGTACTACTTTCGTGGTCTACGCGCCGTGACGAGGCGTTTTTGCGGAGGCTCCGGCCCGCGATTTGATTCTTGAGTCATTTATTGCCCTCTTTGCGCTGTCTAGGTGAATGCCAAAGGGAAAGTTTCCCTGGATATTGCGCGAGGTGACACAAACATGAAAAAGCTTGTCTTGATCCTGTCCGGTTTACTGGTATTGTGCGGCTGCGGCGGGGGAGGCTCGTCCAAGCCCGCTCTTTCTGTGTCTATCAGCCCCTCGACCCAGGTCGCGATCGATCAGGGGCAGACACTGAACTTCACCGCCAGCGTGGCGAACGACTCCAGCGGCGCCGGCGTCACCTGGAGCATGTCCGGAACCGGGTGTACCGGCGCGGTCTGCGGGACCTTTTCCGGCGGCACTACCTCCGCGGCGACTTATAACGCTCCCGCATCCGTGTCTGCAAAGATGACGGTGACCATTGTCGCCACGTCGGTGAAAGACACGACCAAATCGATGTCTTCGACCGTAGTCGTCAACCCGGCGCCGAGCATTACCACGACTTCACTGACGAGCGGCACCGTGGGCACGGCTTACACCGCCACGCTGGCAGCCACGGGCGGCGCAGGCACGCTCAGTTGGACTTTGGCATCCGGATCATCGTTGCCGGCAGGATTGTCCTTGAGCACTTCGGGAGCGATCTCCGGCACCCCCACCACGGCCGCAAGTTCGACATTTACCGTCAAAGTGACCGATTCCTCCGGTGCACAGGGCGGTCCCGCTTCGGCAACGCAGCAGCTCACAATCGCCATCTCCGCCCCGCCCCCGCTGACAATCACTACGAGTTCCCTTCCCGGTGGCGTAGTGGGCACGGCATATACCGCGACCGTACAGGCTACGGGTGGAGTGGGCACGATCTCCTGGACGCTCGCCTCCGGATCATTGCCGGCAGGATTATCCATGAGCACTTCGGGAGCAATCTCCGGCACGCCTACCACCGTCGCCACATCAACTTTTACCGTGAAGGCAACCGATTCTTCTCCAGCGCCAGGCGGACCCTCTTCGGTTACGCAGCAACTCACCATCGCAGTCAAGGCCGCTGCGACTCTGACCATCACGACGACCTCTCTTTCGAGCGGCGTGGTCGGGACTGCCTATTCGACGACGCTGCAATCCACTGGCGGAGCGGGAGAAATCACCTGGACGCTGACATCAGGGTCGCTGCCCACGGGACTCTCTTTGAGCACTTCGGGAACGATCTCCGGCACGCCGACCGCAGCAGGCAATCCGTCGTTCACGGTGACCGCGACAGATTCAAGCATTCCCCATCAGACCGCGAATCAGCAGCTCTCGATCCTCATCCAGAGCGCTCCGCTCGTTGTCGGCACGACGTCATTACCCAGTGGTACGGTGAATACGCTCTATAGCGAACCGCTCCAGGCTTCCGGCGGCACAGCGCCGTACACCTGGACCGTGACGTCCGGCTCATCGCTGCCCTCCTGGTTGTCGATCAGCGGTTCGGGGTCGAGTTGGAAGATCGGGGGGACCCCGACGGCAGCGGGAACCTCGAAATTTTCCCTTACGGTGACCGATTCGAGCACGCCGCAGCAGTCTGCCAGTCAGTCGTTGACCGTGATCATCAATGCGGCTGCAGTATGCTCCGATTCCGGAAGCGAGTCGCTGCTCGCCGGGCAATACGCGTTCATGTTGGGCGGATACAGTGAGTCAGGTTTCCTGGCCGCCATCGGCTCGTTCACCGCCGATGGTGCAGGCAAGATTATCGCGGGGACGATCGACTCCAACGGCACCATCGTTCAATCGGCCGCCAGCATTGATACGACCAGGAGCTTCTATAACGTGGGTTCAAATTACCTCGGCTGCGTAACCCTGGTCACGAGCTCAGGAACCTTCACCACAAGAATCTCTGTCGGCGGAGTCAGCTCGGGGGTGGCGACCGAGGGACGCATGGTGGAATGGGACGATGCTACCAACCCCAACTACCTCACCGCGACCGGCCAGCTCTTCATGCAAAGTGTTCCCGCCAACCTGCCAACCGGTAAATACACGTATGAGCTGGGCGGTGTCTATGGGAGCTCTAACGAATATCGGACCGGCGTCGTGGGAGTGGTATCGTTGGAGGCCGGCAGCAGCGGCGGCGCCATCAACGGCGGTGAATACGACATCAATGTTGAAGGCACCATCAATGATGGAAACGGCACCGCTAAACCGTACTCCGGCATGACCGGAACCTACACGGCTCTCGACCCGACCACGGGGCGCTTCACCGACACGGCGACCATCGGTAACGAGACGGACCATCACGTCGGCTATGCGCTGTCCGGTTCGCAGTACCTGCAATTGTCCACCGATACGCTCGCCGAAAACACTGCTGTGCTGGTCGGCAAGGCACAAGCCCACAGCGGAAACCAGACGCTGACCGCCGGCACTAACCTCGTCTACTATGCGACGGGCACCAGTAGCGCCGAGATTGGGATCATCAACATCACCAACTCCACCAGCTATTCGGCAACCTACTACGAAGATGTAAGCGGCAGCGCAGAACCTACGCAAAACCCGACTTGCGCCTTCACCATCGACACCTATGCGCGGGTGACAACCAGCGGTGCCACTTGCACCATGTATCTGACCAACTATTCCAAGATGTACCCGCCTGTGTTCTATTTCTACGATTCGACCTACGGGGTCATGCTCGGAACCGGCGTCGGCGTTTATATCGGGTCGGTTGAGCCGCAAGTGGCGCCCAGCGGAGGATTTTCCTCGAGTTCTGTGGCCGGAACTTATTTCGATGGCGATAACGAGGTGGTCAATGGAGGCGTAAGCGAGGAGATGATCGGCGTCGAGGCGTTGAAATTCGACGGCAGCGGCGGCGTGGCCATTGTCGGCGACTATATAGGCAGTTACACCGGAACAGACGTCGTCCAGGAGGCCGATTCCACGAGTACGGGCACCCTGGGGACCGTGAATTCAAATGGGACGTTCAGCACAAATGCTACCTACGGCCAGATCAATGCCGTCATGATATCGACGGGCAAAATCGTGAATATCGACAACGCAACAAAACCGGATCCCATCATTCAGGTGATCAAACCCGTCATTCCTGAGAGCTAGCAATGGCATTTCAGCCACTGCGAGGGGCCTTGCTGCTTTGGCGGCGAGGCCCTGTGCAGTCTGAGGACGACGGCCGGCAGTCTATCTACCGCCAACCGTATGGAGGAAGAGTTATGAATAGAGTTCTCAGGCTTTTGGTCTTAGGCGCTTTAATCATTGTGCCCGGCACGTCCATTGCTGTCGAGCGGTTCGATGGAACCTGGCGGACGAAACTTACCTGTCCGCCAAAGGGAAATACAGAGGGCTACACCTGGCAATTTCCCAGCGTCATTCAGAACAGTAACTTCCGCGGAGAGCATGGCACCGCGGGAGAGAAAGGCTATCTGCTGCTGGAGGGGCAGATCCAGGCCGACGGCAGCGCCAAGCTGTCAGCCAGCGGCATTGTCACATCCAGGAAATATGCGCGTGGTGTCTTCGCACACGGAGGCGCGGATTACAGTTACGACGTCAAGGCTCAGTTCAAAGAAACCGAGGGCACAGGCGTCAGAAGCGAAGGTCTGGGCATTGTCGGCCGTCCATGCACATTTGAATTCGTGAAGCAGCAGGCGCCAACTGGCTCGAACAGTCAGTAGCGGAGGCGAAAGACCCATCTCGGTGTGCTCAGAAATGAGCAATGATGATCCCGAGAATTCGCTGTTCGAAGCGCGACGACTCAAAGCGGCGAGCTGGCGACACCTTAAAATGTCGATTCAAATTCCGAGAACTCGCGCTCCAGTTCCCATTGCAGGCTGGCCTTCTCGCTTCCGTCCAGAAACTTGGCGCAGCGCATTGACGGCGACTTGGTTCCCTTGGCGTCGTTGCGGCATTCCGAAACCACGTCGCCAGTGTACACGTCGGACCAAAGGCTCTGGCCCGGAGCGAAACTGGCGCTCAAGCTGTTACGCGCAATTTGCTTTACTTCCTGGTAGGTCAAATTGTACGAATCGATAGCCCGCGCAAATTCACGTGTGAGCGTCGTCCCCAGCAAGCCATCGTCTGACGTCGATAACACGACTGGGATTCCCGCGCGCAGGTACTCCGTCAAGGGGTGAGCATCCCCTCTGATTCCCAGCAGCAAGTCGTCGCTCGTTAAGGCACACACTACGGCTACACCCTTTTCTTTCAGAGCTCGAATGGTGTCTTCCGGAGAGCTTTCAAATGGTAGAGAAGTGGCGTGGTCCACTCGGTTTGCGTGCCCGATTTCGACCGCGGACCGTATAGGTGAGCCGTCGACAGCGAGGCTGAAATCCGGTGCCAGCTGGCCCGCAGGAATTGCAATATGAACCCCAGGATAAGTCTGGTGAAGATATCGGATCATCTGCATTTGGGAATCGAAATCGCGCCGCGCTACATACAATTGCTCCGGCTGAGCCATCCCTACCCCAACGATTCGTCCGTCCTGGCGTGCAAGTTCAAATCCGAAGAGCGCGAACGCGAAAAACTTCTCTTGAGAGAGACCGCGCAACGTCATGAATGTATATCGCTGTTTGACTCCGCAGCCAGGATCAGCCTGGCTTGTTTTGCATCGTAATACTTCATCGCGCTGCTTCTCCATTTCGCTGAGCCCTTCTGTCGCGACCTCGACCTGTTTCGACACCGACCGCGCCAGGAGGTACTGCCTCATTTCGGGGTAGCCCGTCACATCCGAGGGCATTGACTCGGAATTTGCGACGACTTCGTTTATCGCTCCAGGAATGCTCATCATGATCTCCTGGTATCGCAGTCCCTGGCTCGCAGCTCGCTGTGCGGCAACTGCCAGCATCCTCCCTTCCTGATTTAGCACCGCTAGAGCGAACTTGGCAAAAGTGTCGTTGAAGTGATCGTATGCGGATTCGCTTCCACGCTCAGCGCCTCTCATTGAAAACGCATTGATCATCCCCTCATATAACGACCAATCCGTCACGGCAAGGTTCGCCTGCACCAGTGGTCCTTCGCACGGTCGGACCTCCAGTCGAAAGGAGTGAGGGTCTACGCAAAGGTTCGCCTGTGCGGCCCATTCAATCAAATCTTCCGGAGGAACCATACCGGATAAGTGTCCGTCCAGGTCCGCCCCCTTGGGCATGCGTTTCGCAAATTCCTGCAGACTGGTGAGATTCGACTTCACCCTCTCGAAGTGCTCCTCAGCACGCGCTTCCGCAAGAGCTGCCGATTTCTCAACTGTGTATTGCAGGTCGAGTTTTCCGGCAGACTCGTCGGTCCTTCCGCCTTGAAAGCTCGTGGTCAGAGCCAGAGGAAAACTTCCCGCCCAGCCAGGTGATCGTGTCGGATTCTGAGGCTGGAAGCGACGGGTCGACTCAGCTTCAACCTTCGATGCCACGAAGTCATAGAGTTCCTGTGCTGTCACCTTTCCATCGGCAGGCGCCGTATCGGCAGCTCCATTGAGACCTTCAAGGAGATATTTGGTGAACAATCCATGCATCGAATCCGCGTCTTCCCACGACAGTTCATTGCTGCTCGCCGCAAACATCCCCATCGAGAGAACGTCGCTTCCTTTCAGGTGAAAAGCATGATCCCATTCAGCAGCCAGCGAAGGAACAATCGTCAGGTCACCTCTCGCTCCTCCCGCCACGCCGCCTGGAGAAAGTGCGGCTCCCGCATGACAGGCATCGATAAAGAAGATCGTGTTTGCCACGATGCGCTTCCCCACGTCGCTGAGGAATTCGTCCATACGGATTCCCAGGCCTTCTGGAAAACGCGGGTCTGCATCGTAGGGCATGAAATAGGCTAACCCCTGTTCATCCACTGCCCCATGCCCGGCAAAGAAGACATACACAACATCGGAGGCGGTAGCTTTGTCTCCGATCCGCTTGATCGCTTCAAGAATCGAAGTCCTCCGTGCGCCTTCGTTTTCAATCAATGTTACGTCGAAGGCCCCGCCCTTAGGGGTCCTGATGAAGGCCGCAAAACTCTCTGCGTCCTTGTCGCCAAACCGGACCTGCTTGTCCTGCGCGTAGTGAGGATACCCTGATATGCCGATGACGAGCGCGTATCCCTTGGCATTCTGTGACTCCGCGCCGCACGCCGCCTCAAGCAGAGCCAGGGCGATGATCACAGAACGCAAAGAATGTCTCATGCCCGCATCCTCCCCCGGACTCAGTGATCGCGCGCGAGAGAAGCAGTAAAGATGGGCGCCACGATCCATGAGAACAACGGCGCGAAATAAGAGATGAATTTCACGTTGTCCTCGATCCGGCCGGCTCCGAAGGCAAGAGGGAGTACCCACGCCGTGATCGCGCAATTCCACAAAAACGTGGCTACCAATGCGCCAGTCCGATTCAGGCGTGGCATGGCAGTGTCACCGGCTTTTTTCTTGGGGAGCACCACGTAGAACCCGATCACCGCTCCGAGATAGGTCACGTACGCCGCGTTCAGCTGCGTGGCCAACGCCAGAAAATTGTCTTTCTCAATGGCATGCCGGAACCAGAGGGAAAATGCAATCGCCTCGTTGACAACAAAAAAAACGACCCAAACAGCTGCCACCACCCCTCTCGAGGATATTCTCGGGTTTGGCATGGATTCTCCTTCTTTCCGCTTTACGCGCTTTGGCTACGGGTTCCTTCCGAGAGCCGATTGCAGGGCGTTTGCCGCCTTCGCGTGAACTGTATCATCCTCTTCCGTTCGCCATGTGGATTCGATCTTCCTCCGGTATTGAATGAAGGTCTTGACCGAGTAGTAAGTGATCGAAGACGGGACTGTATGCGCCGAAGACCCGCCGGAAGCGGCGCCATCCATAGCTGAGACCTCGACGATAAAGGCCACTCGGCGTTCACCAATCTGCCGCCGCTCTTCAGGTGTTACGAGATTGGCCCACACCGAGCAACTCGTGCTAAACACGAAATGCGGAGCCATCGGCGGGGTCTGGTTTTCGGTTGTATAGAATTCAAGCTCGTTCTGCAGGACACGATGTAAAGTCGACAGGAACTGGACTGTCGCCAGGCCGGAAACTGTGTATCTTCTCTCGTGCCCGAAGGTCGAAGCAGTCGGAGGGCAGCTGTCATCTCCACGCGCCCCTCCTCCAAGTACACGCAGAGTGACCGAAGGGATACGAGCCCCCGGATCCTCGTTGGTCACCAGAGTGTAGGTTGTATCCGAGGTTGGACTCACCTGTTGAGAGCCCGCCGGCTTCTCTTCTCCGAGCCCCAGGATGTAAACACCACTGGCGCCCGGAACACGCCAAGTCAATGTGGCTCGCTCTCCCGACCTGATCGTCGTGGGATTTACGGTCAACTGCGGGGTGACTGACTGCCCTCTCACGTCAAAGGCAATTCCGATGACCAGGGCAGGCAGAAGAAGCATGCGCCGAAAGATCATGTCCGCGTCCTTCCGATCCAGTTGAGAGTGTCCAACCGGCAAGATGCCGTTGCTGTCGAAGTCGAACAATGTCGCCTAGAGTCGCGACAGAATAATACCCCAGAAACCATATCGCTTCAATATTTCAATCGCTCTACCTCAGGTATCCGGGGTGACTCCGGTAGGCGGACTCCTGGGCTCCCACGGCATCTTACGGTTGCCTGCACGCCAATGCGCTCATTCGGCTCTCGCGGATTGGCTTTGAAACTTGCCCAATTGGTCAGAAAACCTTGATTTCCTGCGGATTTTTGGGATTGATTTTCCAGCAAATCTCATGCTAGCCTCCATGGAGAATTCTTCGGAGAATTCTTCCCCTCTCGGACATATCGCACCACCCCAATTTGAATTCTGCCTAGGAGTTTCACGTTTTGCTCCTCGGCTCGGATCAGTCCGCGTCTCGAATACGATTGGGAGATCGAATGTGAACAAAAATCAGGGACTCGTTGCCGGAACTGTGCTTGCCGTTGCCTTGTTGCTTCGCCCATTCGGGTCGACCGCGCCCGGAAGGAGCGACACTTCGAATGTTTCAGGGGCAGCGACGAGGGTCCAGCCGGAGGGAACGCCGGTAACCCCGAGATCGGGCCCGTGGCTGGCATCCTGCAGTTACTGGGCCCCGGTGAGACCGCCGGTAGACCGAAGTGCTGTCTCAAGGGAAAACGACCCAGTTGAAAGCAACCCCGTAGCCAGGGCGATCAGGGATTCCTATACGCCACTTGTCGATCGCGGTTGCGGAGGCGATAGCAGCCAGCGATGGGGATTCCCGGCCGATGAGCCGCCGAGTCATGGCGTCACAGTTCGAAATCGCATCAACGGCCCGGTCCGCTACGATCCACGGATCAATGTGACCGCCGTCATCGCGACCGTACCGGATCCGGTTCACACCCATCTCGCCATGCAATTCGACCGCGCGCTCGACGTGCTTTTGCAGGCCGCGGCTGAAAACGGATATGTGAGCAGCAGTTACTGGCTGCCATGGGAAAGACACGCTGGAGGGATGAAAATCGAGGATGCCGCGGGCGGCATGGAGCCCGGACATGATCCGGAGCGCGAAGCCCAGCCCGGACTGATCATTCTGAAGCATGTCCCGGACATCGAGGCCTGCGAAGATCCATCTCCCGCCAACAGCTTCTACCAGGTCATCTACCTTTTTCTGGTGGCTGAGACGCCCACCAAGGGAGTGGATGGGGACCAGATTCAACGCGCGTTCAAGTACGAAGACCAGCTTCGCGGCATATTGGGGAGCGGCTTTTCGTACGGCAGGCCAGGGAGCGCCGCTATCATCGGTCCGGTCTTTACCGGCTCGGCGGCATCGCTCCGGGCGGCCATCGATTTCGAATTGAAAAGCGATGACAGCCGCACTTTTCTCGTGGCCGGCGTCACGTCTTCAAGACTCTCCATGAAACAGCTGTCAAGGACCGGCCAGCTGGCGACGGAGAAACCTGGGAGCCAAACCCCGAAGATCGATTACTACTCATTTACCGTGGATGGAACCTTCACGAACGATCAGTTCTTCTTACACCTGTATCAGGCGGGATACGATAGCGCGCGCGTGGCCGTGCTGATTGAAGAAAATACGACGCTCGGGAGCAGCAGGGAGAAAGACTTAGGTAATATGCCGACGAACTTCGGAGGATTCGATATCTGGAAGAAAAAGATCCTGACGATAAGGTTCCCGCGCGAGATTTCGCTGCTGCGGAACGCCGAAGTGGAGGGCAATCCGCAATCCGCCGGCGACGCATCGCAAGGAACCGTCCCCAGCCCGTACCTGCACTTCACCGTGAAGGACCAGAGCGCACAGGACACCGCTCCACAGTTTTCGCGTGAGAACACGCCTCTGTCGCAGGAGTCGCAACTGATGGCCATCGCCCACCAGATGGATTTGAAGAAGATCCAATTCGTCATGATCGCGGCCTCCAACCCTCTCGACGCCATTTTCCTTGCAAGTTTCCTGCACCGCGCCTACCCCGATGCCCAGTTTGTGCTGGGGACCGACCTGTTGATGACCAGGGGAGTCGACAATTCGCCTTTCGTCGGTTCCATCGCCTTCGGGCCCTACCATCTGATGGGGATTCGAGGAGGAAAAGCGGCCGCGCGAGTTTATACCGATTCAGCAAGCATGGCGCTCTATAACGCGGCAGTGTTCATCTTCTCTAAGACTGCGCCTGCGACCCGTCAACTTCCTCAACTCTTTGCTCCCGGCGCGTGCTCGCCTCCGGCGCCTCCGACGTTAAGCGCCTACCTGCCGCTGGGAACGGTTCAGGGTCAGGGTAAGCAACCGACGGAGAAGGTCTCGCAAGCGCCGCTCTGGGCGACGACGGTAGGAAGGGATGGCTACTATCCTTTGGGGATCATCAATTTCAGCGCCAGCGGCACGCGCGAGTTCATGCCGAGAGTGAACGCGAACCTCGAGGTGCGCGATCAGGACGTTTCACCGAAACAAGATGAAACGTACGTCACAAATTTCCTGGCGAGTGTGAACCAATCCGCGCACATCTATCCGGCGCTGGCCTGGACCGTATTGTGCCTACTGACGATCGGAATGTGCATCGCCCACATCGTCTTGATCTCGATTGCCGGCTACTGGTCGCTCTTGACGAGGGACCTGGCGATAGACGAGAACGACGAACCTTTCCGGCGTGCGACCTACATCCACGTGGGCACGGCTGCCTTGGTTCTGATCGCCTGGGTGCTCGCCTGCCCCGCGGTCTTCGGACGAATCAGCGCGGAGATGCCGGGAAAAGACGTCTTTCTGGCCGGGGCAGTGCTGGCGATGGCCGGCGTCATGGCTCTTGTGACCCTGGTCAAAACCATGTACCGCCGCAATTGGTGGCAAGGGGCACGGAATGAGCGTGAGCTCGATCCGCTGGCGGGACAACGCGATCCTCGCTGGATACGGTGGGGATGCTTCTGCCAGATCGTGCTGACGTGGATCTTGGCGGCAGTGTGGGCGGCGGTATGGTGCTGGCTCTGCCTGGACGATTATGGCGGGCACGCTGCATTCATGAGCGGGCTTTCGTTCTCGTTCCGGTGCTTCCATCCCTTGGCCGGCGTTTCGCCCATCATGCCCATGTTGCTGCTGCTTCTGGGGTGGTACCTGTGGGGACTGTTTGCCACCTGGAGACTTCGCTTCTCAGAGGCGGGACGGCCTCACCTTGCCTTGCGAATCGAGAGCAGCACGCAGAATGGCGACGACGGCCGATACATGGTCTCAGACGAGGATCTGAGGGGATCCACCTGCGGCCCGGCGGTTGCCTTGTTCGAACAAATCGAAACCCGGTTTTTCGTGCTCTGCCTCTCAATGCGGATATTCAAGCGTGAAAGCATGACCCGAAATATGATCGTCCTTTCGTCACTGGCAATATTGCTTTTGGCGATTGCTCTCTGCCTCCCATTCCGAAGCGTCGACCACTTTCTTTGGTATTCCTACCGGAATCTTTCCAGCCCATACGAATTTCTCTTCAGCCTGCTGGTTTTTCCTCTCCTGCTGTTGTGCCTCATGGGATGGCTGCGGCTGATCGCGATCTGGTCTGCGCTGCAAAGGGGTCTGCTGACCCGCCTGGAGAATCAACCGATCCGCTTTGCCTTCAGCCGGCTGAACGGAATGGGCTGGATGACCATGCTGCGGCGGGTTGGGTGGATGGACCAGTGGCGCGACATGGACCGCTGTGTCGAGTCGATGTGCCAGATCCTGAATTTTGCCGATTCCAGGGAGGCCGCGCAACACGAACATAGGAGCGCCGGCGCAACGCACAAATTGGGCGCAGACGCGAAGCGCGCAAAAAAGAGCGAGGAGCCGAAGGCGGAGGCAGAAACAGAGGTGACGACGGATTTCAGGTTCTTGCTCAAAGAACTGAGGGCGGAAGTTGTGGATCGACTCAAAGAGCTGAGAACGGAGATTGTCGATAAGCATGACGCTTTGCGCAGGCTGAGGAGCGGTGAATGCAAAGCCGAGGATAAACACATCTCCTACATGCTGATGATGGAGGTCGATCTGCTGCTTGCGGAGTTTGGCCGCGTGCTGCTGAAGGAACTATTGATTCCATATTGGAAGCATCAAAGGGTGGGCCTTGTAGAAAGCGAAAACGTCGACGAAGTTCCGATTCGCGCCCGGCGAACCGAAGCAGCCGGTTCTCACCCTCACATTCCGATGGAGCTGCGGGCCGGCCCAGCCTCGAACGACCCTTCATGCATCGTCATCGCTGAGGAGTTTGTCGCCATTCGTTACATGTCGCTGATACGCGCCGTGCTGGCCAACCTGCGCTACCTGATGACGTTCGTCCCGGTCGCATTCGTGTTGATGATCGTTGCGTGGAATTCCTATCCGTTTCAGCCACGGGAGATCGTCGATTGGTTTTTTACGGGCGCTCTGCTGGTCTTCGGCATCGGCGTCATCAGAGTCTTCGCGCAGATGCACCGCGATCCGATTCTGAGCCGCGCGACCGACACCAAACCCAATGAGCTGGGATGGGATTTCTACTTCAGGATTCTCGCTTTCGGAGCGGTCCCGGTCATTACCTGGCTGGCTTACGAGTTTCCCGACATCGGAAGCACGATTTACAGGTTCGTCGAGCCAGGAACGTCTGTCTTCAAATAAATGTAACTTTTGCAATAGTTGGGCGAGACCTGCCCTCTAATCCGCGCCATCTGCCGGTGAGCAGCCACGACATCTGAGGCTGGTGAAGGCCGTTGCGTACCAGGGAGGCAGCGAGATCGGGACCATCGCATTCAAAACCGCGGCAGGGCGCACAAATTGAAGCTGACTCCGGATCGGACCAGGATGAAGGCCAGCCGCGACGACCTGAGCTATGTAATGGTGCAGGTTGTCGACCAGAACGGACAACTGGTTCCGGATGCGGTGGTGCCGGTGTCTTTTTCGATTGCAGGCGCGGCCGGGATTGCCGCTGTAGGGAATGCGAATCCGAAGGACGTGGCCAGTTTCCGGCAGCCGCGGAGGGATACGTTCCACGGAGAATGTGTAGTTGTGCTGCGGCCTGCGGGAAAGGCTGGAGCCGTTGAGCTGAAGGCGTGGGCTCCCGGGTTGGAAAGTGATTCGGTGACATTGGAGATTGCTGGCTGGCACGCCAGCCTTCGAATCTGACTCCTGCGCTACCGCCGTTGGTGCTTCTGAATTGGCGCAATTCCGCGAGCTCCGCCGACAAGACACCATGCCAGTTTGCGGCTAGCCATGAACTGGCTGCAATCTGGACCAGCGCGACTGGAATTCGAGAGTGGTCGAAATCGAGACGGAGTGGCCGGCGAGACTTTGCGGCCCACTCATCCGATAAGACTGCGATAAATGAGGCACTGACTTGTCATTTGGGGAAGGACAGCTGCGGGCAGGGCTCAGTGAGCGGGCCACCTGCCGGTTGGGTCCTCGCGGCATTGAGGGAAAGGCTACAATGGCATCACGGATCTCGAGCCGGGCCAAAACTGCACCGCCAGAGTTTGTGCGATTCCACGTGCCCAACTGCGAGGCACCGGGGCACCCTCATTCAGTGGTAATACCCATCGTGTAAACTCCGGATTCGGGTCACCCGCCCGTTTTCAGAGAGGATGCTTGACCATGTTTTCCTATCTAATAGCAGCCCTTCTCTCTCAGCAGCCAGGCATCCCAGCTCGCGGTTTGGAAGCGTCCGGCGAGATATTGGCGGAATACAAAGAATCCGTGAACGACAGGAAGCGCAGATCATTCGAGCGGGCTGTGGGATTAACTTTGCAGAAGGGCTACACGACGCAACCAAGCAATGGCAGGGCTGCGGGCCGCTCTTTCGTATATGAGGTTCCAAGCGGCCAAGAAGTCTTTTGGGTGGACACTCTCAAGACGTTTCCGTTTATCGATACGGCTGAATTACTGACTGAGCCTGTAGAGACAAGTGGGGTGTACGGAAGCGCCGCGCTCACCGACGGGTGCCCGTGCTTTGCGGCATCTCACGCCATCTTGGCGGACGCAGGGAATAAAGTGCCGAGAATGCTCCCAGGTTTCTTCACTTCAATGTATGCTGCGAAGAATGGACGGCTTCGTGTTCTCGGAAAGGGCAAGAACTTTCTACACTTCCAAGTCGACCATTTGAGAGGTGAGGTGATACGGGACAGAAATTTCTGGGAAGAGATTGAAGTCTACATAGTGTTCTTTCCGATCGGTTGGGGGAGCGCCGGGAGCGCCGAATTTCACGTATTCCTTGATGGGAAGTACGCTGCGAGTCTCGGAAAAAATCCTCCCGGAGAATCGGGGTTTTCGAGTATGGAGTCGGAGTTCTATAGACAAGAGAATGACTACTTATCGGCAATTATGGTGTCAGTAGAGAATCTCGCTGGAGAGCAAGGGCTGTACCCCAAAAGAAAGGAAGGTGCAAAGGCCCGATGAGCGAGAGCCGGTAGTGTCCGGGATTCTGTGTAAACGCCGTTCCTGCTTGTTATCGTCCGGGCGGAATTTTCTTCCATTCCTATGCCCCGGATAGTTGGATTATTTGGCCGGATGCGGCTGCCGTCAAGGGC
>Ga0182013_10003978_pt1 | contig 18054 bp, 16 predicted proteins | sample 612S2MmetaG_FD_120487 | JGI IMG/M metagenome (GOLD analysis project Ga0182013, IMG submission 120487) | Permafrost microbial communities from Stordalen Mire, Sweden - 612S2M metaG | ecosystem: Environmental > Terrestrial > Soil > Wetlands > Permafrost | place: Sweden: Stordalen | collected...
CCGGCCCCTGTTACGAGGGACCGGACCGGTTTGGCAGTCGCGTTCAGGCCACGGCTTCTGCGGCCAGTTCGGCGGCGGTCTTGCCGACGATCGCCTCGTCGACCTGCTTCATGATGCCGTGCTCCATCAACATGTCCTCGAGCTCGTCCATGGTGATCGGCGTCGGGATGATGCCCTTGCCGGCGTTGTTGTGGATCTTCACCGCCAGCGACCGGTAGTGACCGGCCTGGACCGAGTCAGGGGCGTATTCCAGCACCGTCATGCGGCGCAGCTCGGCATGCTGCACGATGTTGTCACGCGGCACGAAGTAGATCAGATGGGTGCCGAGCTTCTTGGCCATCGCTTCGGCCAGCTCGAGCTCCTTGTCGGTCTGGCGTTCGTTGCAGACCAGCCCACCAAGACGAACCCCGCCGGAGTTGGCGTATTTGAGAATGCCCTTGGAGATGTTGTTGGCCGCGTACATGGCCATCATCTCGCCCGACATCACGATGTAGATTTCCTGCGCCTTGTTCTCGCGGATCGGCATCGCGAAGCCGCCGCACACCACGTCGCCCAGCACGTCGTAGGACACGTAGTCGATGTCCTCGTAGGCGCCGTTCTCTTCCAGGAAGTTGATCGAGGTGATAACGCCGCGGCCGGCGCAGCCGACGCCGGGCTCAGGGCCGCCGGACTCCACGCATTTGATGTCGCGGTAGCCGACCTTCATGACCTCTTCGATTTCGAGATCCTCGACGCTGCCCGCGCTTGCCGCCAGGCTGAGGATGGTGTCCTGCGCCTTGGCGTGCAGAATGAGCCGGGTCGAATCCGCCTTCGGATCGCAACCGACGATCAGAATGCGGTGTCCCATCTCGGCCAGCGCCGCCAAAGTGTTCTGCGACGTCGTCGATTTGCCGATGCCGCCTTTACCGTAGAATGCGATTTGTCGTAGTGCCGCCATCTTGCTCTCCTTCGAACCGGCTCCTGTGAACCGGCCGCGCGTTGACCCAACGCTGCCAAAGTTGCGCTACTCGATCTCGACAGACACAGCGGTGCGGATGCGGACGTTTCTCTTCCTCGTCAGTGCACGTCGTCAGCAGCCTCTCGCCTTGCGGAGACTGGTTCTGCAACGACCATGCCAGCGTCGATGATCGACGAAAATTGCTGTAGTTCCTGGTAGATAGCGCGTTGCGGAGGGCCAACGGATGGTTGTCCCAAACCCGACATCGAAGCGCCGGCAGTCGACATCGGCGCGGAGCGCTGTCCGAAACAAAACAAGGCGTAATGGCGGCCGAACGGCTGAAATCCACGCCGGCCGGGGCTTTCCCGCTTGAGCGCGACAAAGGACCGCTACGGTACAGCGTTTGCTAGTCGTAGCCCGCTCAGCGCGGCGCGGCCGACGAAGCGGAGGGAAGTCGATGACGGATATGGCGGAATTGAAGAAGCGCAAGGAGCCGCTCAATCTCGCGATCGTGCACGTCGACCCCGATGCGTTCATCGCGAATTTCATGGGCTGGTTGGAAATCACCGCGTTTATTACGGCGCAACGGGCGGGAGAAGCCAGCGCTCCCCCCTCGGGGATGACGCCGACGCTCTCGGCGGATCAGTTAAAGAGAGGCGGCGTCCGCACTGTCGGCGACGACGCCATATTCGCATTCTGTATGACGGCAGCATTGAAAGCCGACAAGACCGCGGTCGACACCGTTGAAGCCGCTTTGGTTGAAAGCATGGGCAAGGAGTTTCCCGGATCGTTCGGCTTATGGCACTTTCGAACGGCAATCGACGCTCCGCAGACACTCGACGATTTTGTCGGCCAGGCGGGCAAGAAGATGTTGTCGGGCGACCTGCCGCCGCCGCCGCTGCGTGCGAAGGAAAATTGGAATACCGGTTTGCGGTTCTTCGAGAAGGCCCGCAAATCCAATTTCGTCCACGAGATCATGTATCCGCTGGCAAAATGGACCCGCGAGCGCGGTACGGATATCCTGGAAAAAGGCGTGGCCTTCCTCGCGCATATTGAGGACAGCGTGCCGATCCTGCGTGAGAGTCTGGCAGACACCCGCAATGATCAGTCCTTTATCGCCAATTTCCTTCTCCAGCTTGCTCCCGCGGTGGACATGGAATTGACCGACGAATATCAGGGCTTCCTGCGATCGCTGGCGCGGCGGACGTAAACACCGCGGCAGCATAGAACATGATTGCAGCCACAGCGTCACGCCGGCCCGCGCTACCAACACGCCAGCAAAAGCTGAATCTTCTCCTCACTTCGGGCTTCTGCCAATGCGGCAACGAAGTCCGTCAACGACAGATCGAGACGCTTGATATTCTGCTCGGCTAGGAATCGCAGCTCATTCCGGGTCGGCGCCTCGGGCAGCACCGCCCAATGCGTCGCCGAAGATCGCTGCATGATTTGTCGCGCGAAGGCCTGGTCGCGCTCACGCGTAAAGCGGCAGCCGAGAAACAGGAAGTGACGCCCGGTGCGCAAGCTTTGCACCAGTTCCGGGATCGGCGTTTGATTATCGATCTCGGCAACCGGCGCGACTGATCCGAGCGGCTGGTACAGCAGTGTGGCCCAGGTTTTGGCCAGATTCGGCGCAATGGCCCGCGCCGACTTTCCATCGGCCTGCAGATACTGCACGCGATGGCCGAAGCGATCGGCCTTACTCACGCCCTGCGCCATCCCCCAGACGCTCCAACTGCTGCGAACGGCTAGCGCCTTCTGGGGCAGGTCGTCGTACCAGTCGTGAACGACGAGCGGCAGCACCGGCAGCGCCGCCAGATAGTTATGGAGGGCCGTCGGCGAGCTCGGCTGTGGGCAGTCTTCGCCGGCGAGCGCGAGCACGCCTGGCCCAAGATAAGGAATGACCAGCCCATCGTTTAATCCGGCATCGATCGCGCGAAGCATCTGGTCGGTCATGCTGACCGATCCTCGATCGCAGCAGGCATAGCCGGGACGAGGGTAGCCAAGCTCGACCGATACCGACCTGCGCGCTCGAACATTCATCGCCTCTGGCGATTTGGTTTCCGACGACGCGTCGGAATCACGACAAATCACCGGACAAACCCGACAAGATTTGTCCTTTGACCGGTCGTTCACACGCTCAATGCAGATGTCGTGCCGGATTTGACGCCGGTCTGCCGATGGGCTCATGAGCCTGGCTGGCGCGACGCTCACTTCGGCAGAAGGTCATTACGTTCGGCGACCTCCGCCCACTGCCCAATTTCGTTCTGCAAGAGCAGACCAAGCGCTTCCGGCGTGCCGCCGGCGGTGCGGAAACCTAGCGTCGCCGCTCTCGTCTTCAGGTCTTCGTTACCGATGACGCGGAGCGCATCGGCATTGAGCTGATCGATGATCGCACGTGACGTGCCTTTGGGCGCAAATAGCCCGAACCAGCTTTCGTTATCATAGGGAATGCCAAGGTCACGGAAAGTCGGCACATCCGGCAGCTCCGCGGCGCGAGCGTGGCCCGAGACGGCCAGTGCATTCAACTCGCCGGCCTGGATATGTCCGATCGCACCGCTGAAAGACGCGATCCAAAGCGAAACCCGGCCCATGCTGACATCCGCAAAAGCCTGACTGAATGAAGTGTACGGCACATGGCGCAACGAGATGCCGGTGATCTCGCTGAGAAGCAGCACGGAGAGATGACTGCTCGCGCCGACGCCGAGCGAGGCATAGGTCAACTCGCCGGGATGGGACTTGGCGTAGTCGACGAGTTCTCTGACGCTGCGGAACGGTGAATTCGGCGGCACAGTCAGCACATCCTGACCGGTCGCCAGCAGCACGATCGGATCGAGATCCTTCACCGGGTCGAAGCCCCGCATTGGCAAGATCGTCACGTTGGAAGCCAGAAATTGACCGCCGAGGGCAAGCGTGTATCCATCAGGCGGGGCCTTTGCCGCTGCAGAAGATCCGATATCGCCGCCGGCCCCCGCGCGGTTCTCGACGAAGACCGTTTGGCCCCAGATCTCGCCAAGTCTTTGCGCCACGAGCCGTCCGAGTGTGTCGATGCCGCCGCTCGGCGTGAACGGAATCATTAGCCGCACCGGATGATCGGGGAAGGTTTGAGCCCGCGCGGCGCACAGACCGAGCCCTGCGACAACAAGCACGACTCCGGCGCGCATTATTATTCTTGTAGATTTCATCGCATACTCCAATCACCCGGCAACCTAGCGGACGCCAAATGAAATTGGCTTTCAATGTGCCCGCGAACTCCTGCGAAATTGGCTACACGATGTGACGCGGCAGAAACAATCTTCCACTTGGTAAGGGGCCCCTTTCACTCCGTCGCAGCCCAGCTCGCCAGCTTCGATGACGACGCCCGCAAGGGGTGCCCGTGTCGCCGACATCGGCGAACGACCGCTTCTGAAAGTTTCTTCTCCATGACGCCTGGAGAATGGAAAGGGCGTTTATTGACTTAATGGATCGGTCCACGCATCTTGCGCCGCCCGGGAACGCACGGACAGAGGTCCGAGCGACGTTCCCTGCTGCAGCAGCATCAGTGAGGACGCGTCAATGGCGATTCATTTCAATCAGCGAGAGGTAGCACCCGTCCCCGAGGGCAACGGGGTGGCAAGGCAGCCGCTCCTGAACGCAGCGCGCGTGCCCGGAATACTGTTTCAAGCCGATCGCCTGACGGTAGCACCCGGCGGCCGGGCGGCCCTATCGATCGGGGCCAATGAGCTCGCCTGGTTTCAGATGATCGACGGCGCCGCGACCCTGCATACGGCGGGACACGACGTCCCGGTCGGAGCAAACCATATCGGGCTACTGCCGCCCGGCTTCGCCGGCACGCTGGTCAGCGAAGCCGACGCAACCCTATTATACGCTCTCGTACCCAACGTCGATGCGCTCGATCCGACGATCCGCGGCAATCCGCCGCCGTTCCGTCTGATCGACTGGCGCGATGAGCCGGTGTTGCGCTCCGAGCACGACGCCCGCAAGCGCATCTACATTGTCACGCCGAAGATGTTCGGGATCCGGGCCATTCGCGGCGAAATGATCATCTATCCGCCGGGCACCGAATGCCCGGTGCACCACCACCGCGGCGGCGCCCATTTCATGTTCTTCCTCGCCGGCCGAGGTACCTGCTATGCGGGCGCTGATCAGGTCATGGCGACACAGCCCGGCGACGTTATTTACTATCAAGACCTCGAGCCGCACTGGGTGAAAGGCGGCGACGACGGCGACATGATCTTCTCGGAATTTTTCGTGCCCAGCGCCGTCGCGACCGAATGGGCCGACCCGTCGAAGATCTGTACATGGATCCCGACAGGCATCAATTACCGCGGCGGCGCTCCCACCCGCATGATCGAGAAGCACGCACACAGCCATCTTGCCGACGTGTGAGCCGGGCACTGGCGGTCTTGCTGCACCCGACGCTTATTCCGGCTTGATGCCGGCGAATTTGATTACCTTCGCCCATTTCGCGGTCTCGTCGGCGATGAAATCTGCAAATTCGGCGGCAGTCATCGGCCGCGGTTCAAGGCCCAAGGCGACAAGGCGCGCCTTCACGGCGGGATCGGCGAGGCCGGCGTTGATAGTGGTATTGAGCAATTCGATGATTTCTGTAGCAGTGCCTTTGGGCGCGCCGATGCCGTACCAGCCGCTGCTGACGTAGCCCGGCACGAATTCTCCGATCGCCGGAACCCCCGGCAGCACACCCGATCGCGTCGCCGTGGTGACGGCCAGTGCGCGCAAAGTGCCGGCTTGGACGTACTCGACCGCCTGAGCTATGGGCATGAAAGCAAGCTGCACCTGCCCGTTGAGCAGATCAGTCGTGTAGTTGCTTCGATACGGCACATGGACCAGGTCGACGCCGGCCATCATCTTGAACAGCTCGCCGCTGACATGCTGGGTGGACCCTATCCCCGGCGAGGCCATGTTGACTTTACCCGGATTGGCCCGCGCATAGGCGATGAGCTCAGGAACGGTCTTCGCCGCCAAAGACGGACTGACAAGCAACACGAAAGGCGTGCTGCCAATGCTTCCGACCGGCACGATGTCGTGGAGAAAATCGAAATTAAGATCTGTGTAGAACGAAGCATTGACCGCATTCGTCGAAATGATCCCGAACAAGGTGTAGCCGTCCGGCGGCGCCTTGGCGGCAAGTTCGGTACCGATATTGCCACTCGCTCCCGGACGGTTATCGACGTTGAATTGCTGACCGAGCCGCTCCGACAGCCATTGACCGATCAGACGCGGCGGGATGTCCGGTCCGCTGCCTGCGGGCCAGCCGACGATGACTCGGACCGGCCGCGTCGGATAATCGAGTGCGGCGGCGACACGGGACCAAGCCGCGAATGCTGCCGCACCCGCGGCCAGACAGAGAAGCCGTCTGCGACGAAATTGCATAGTGGCGCCCCTAATAATGTTCCAGCCTTCAAATACCGTTTTGTTCAGCCCGCTAAAAGCGCAGAGTTCACGCCGCATCGTCACCGTGGTATTCGAGTGCCGTATAGGGCGACACCAATAGCTAGAAAGCCGCTTTTTTCTAACGTTTTTACGGGACGCGTTCAGTTAGTCGACTTGGTTATCGACGGCGTCGACTGGCCTATTACAGTCGATGCTCATCGTCGTATCATCCGAGACGGGGCCGTTGCCACGCACCGTTTGTACGGAGCCACCCGGTGAGCTTAGCCTGACCGCTTTCGCAGAATCGCTTTCAGCTGCTGCGGCAGAACCGGAAGTTGCGTCACCGCGCCTGCGATGCCCAGGGCGTCGTCGATCGCAGCCGCGATGGCGGCCCCGACGGCGTTGATGCCACCCTCGCCCGCGCCCTTGAGCCCGAGCGGATTGAGCGGGCTCGGCGCATCTTCAGAGATGATGACGTCCATCGGCGGCACCTCGCGCGCCGTCGGTATCAGGTAGTCGGCGAAAGACACCGACAGCGGCTCTCCGTGCTCGTCGTACAGAAAGTCTTCGTAGAGGCTGCCGCCGAGGCCTTGCACCACGCCGCCGGTGATCTGCCCTTCGACCAGCATCGGATTGACCGCTCGCCCGATATCGTAAGCCACCAGATAACGCTCGACGGTGACGCCGCCGGTGTCGCGGTCGACCTTGGCGACGGCGACATGCACGCCGTAGGGATAAACCATGTGGCTTGATTGGAATGTGCCTTCGGCACGCAACCGTCCGTGCTGTTTCTCCAGCGCCGTTGCGACCGCACCGAGCGTCATTGAAGGCCCGTTGCGGTCGGCACGGATGATCTCGCCGTCCGACAGGACAAGCTTGTCGGCAGGGGTCTGCATTAGCTCCGCGGCGGTCTCGATCGCGAGCTGCCGCAATGTCTCGGCGGCGCGGCGCGTCGCTTCGCCGCTCATCACGGTGACCCGGGAGGCAAACGCGCCGAGGCCGCGTTCGATGCGGTCGGTCTGGCCATGAACGACACGAATGGATTCGTAGCCGACGCCGAGCGTCTCCGCGCAGATCTGCGCCAGCACCGTTTCGACGCCCTGCCCGACCGAGGCCGCGCCGGTCACGATCTCGATCGCACCGGACGGCGCAATCTCGATGATGACGTCGTCGAAAGGGCCGAGCCCACTCTTCTCGACAAATACCGCAAGACCGACGCCGACCGCTTCGCCCTTGGCTCGCCGGGCAATGACCGCTTTGCGGATCTCGCTCCAGTCGCCGCCCGCCAGCGCCTTGTCGATCAGCGCGGCGTAATCGCCGGAATCGTAGATCACCTCGGTGCCGAGCGTATCGACGCGGGCGTTGTAGGGCATGTCGGCTGTGCCGAGAAGATTGCGGCGTCGCGCTTCGACCGGATCGATCCCGATCCTGGCAGCGATGGCGTCAAGGAGTCGCTCGCGCACGAAGCTGCTCTCGAATCGTCCGGGCGCCCGATAGGTACCGCTCGGCGTCTTGTTGGTCAGGCGGATATGTCCGGTCGCCCGATAGGCCGGGATACGGTACGGCCCCGGCAGCATCGCGGCTGTGAGGTCCGGTACCGTCGCGCCGTGGGTGCGCACATAGGCGCCCTGGTCGTGAAAGAACTCGTCGTCGATGGCGAGGATACGGCCCGCTTCGTCGGTCGCGGCGCGAATGCGATGGATCTGCCCGCGCGAGTGATTGCACGCGATCAGGTTCTCGCGACGGTCCTCGATCCACTTCACCGGGCGCTTGAAGCGCAGCGCGGCGACGCAGACCAGCACGTCCTCGGGATAGAGCTCGCCGCGCACCCCGAAGCCGCCGCCGACATGGCCTTCATAGAGATCCACCGATTTACGTTCGCGCCCCAGCATTTTGGCAATCTGGTCGCGGTTCCAGTGCGGCACTTTGGCGGCGCCGTACATCTCGAGCCGCTCGGTCGCCGCGTCGTAGCGGGCAATGGCGCCGCGGGTCTCCAGCGGCACCCCGGAATGGCGGCCGATCGCCAAGTCGAGTTCGACAATATGGGTGGCGGAGCAGAACGCCGCGTCGACATTGCCATAGCCCTTTCGGATGGCGAGCGGCTCGCTCGTCACGCCGGGTGAGAACTCTCCGGGCTCTTCCTCGACACTCATGATCGTCGGCAGTTCGTCGATCTCGACCGCGACCAGATCGGCGGCGTCTTCGGCCACATAAGCGTCGGCCGCAAACACCACGGCGACCGGCTCGCCCACATAGCGCACGCGGTCTCGCGCCAGAACATGCTGGCGATACGGCGCCAGGCCCTCGACCTTGGTGAGCCGGATGTCGATGGGCGGAATGTCGGCCACATCCGCGGCGCTCCAGACCGCGAAGACACCGGGCGAGGCAAGCGCCTCGTCCGCATCGATGGACAGTATTCTGCCGTGCGCAGCGCGCGAACGCACCACCCGCATGGTGAGCTGATCGGGAAACGAAATGTCAGCCGCAAAGCGGCCCCGGCCGGTCAGGAGCGGCCGATCCTCCAGTCGTTTCACCGAGCGCCCAATGGGGCCGCCAGCCATCAGCGTGCTCCGCGGAGGAAAGACATATTATATGTTATATGTGAGCGGCGCCTCTACTGCACTTTGCTCCCGTCGCCATCGGATCGCGGGCCGAGGTCGAGCGACTGGATATCGGCGGTTGCTTTGTCGGCAAGGCGAGAATCCCAGCGCTCGACGTTTTTCGACATCAGCCGCTTTTCAAAGAGCTTGCGCATGGCGCCCGCCAAGAGCTTCAGCTCGGCCAGCTCAGTCGTGGCGGCACGGTCTCGGGTGTTGTCGTAGAGATAATATTGCACGCGGGATACGCTCCATTGCGGAAGCGGCCGCTCGGTAATGCGCATGACGTCGCCTGCAACGAGACTGCCTTCCTGCAGAACCCGGTAGTACCAGCCGGTGCGATGCGACTGCTGCGCACGGCGCGACATTTCGGTCTGCTGGAAGCGGTGATTGAGCTTGAAACAGGGCTGCCGCGGCTGAGCCACTTGCACGACCACGCTGCCGATCCGAACGACGTCGCCGATGCAGACATTGTCCTCATCGAAGCCGGACGCCACCAGGTTTTCCCCGAAGCCGCCCGCCTTCAGGAGGTGAGCGCTACCAGGAAACTCCTCCCGCCAAGCCGCATAGTGATGATGCGCATATTGCAGGACCGCCTTTTCCGGGCCGCCGTGGATCACTTTCTCGCCCTGTTCATCGCCGTCCACGCCGAGCGTCGAAACCCGGACCGGCCCGAAGCAGGCAAGCTTGTCGATTCCGCTCATAATATCGCTGTTGCCCAGCCGCTTCACCTGCCCGACCCGCACTTCCAAAAGGCTGCATTCCGGAAGACCGTCTGGCGTCTTGGCGGCGGATATTTGCGCGTCCATATTTGTTCGCGACTCCATGTTTATCCGCGACTCACTTTTGTTTGCGCCCCATTTTGACGGGTCCGCCGCGCCGATCATCCGCGGCGCGACAGGATCGCCTTGGCCACGTCGCCGACCGCTTCGACCGTTTCGCCGCAATCGGAGAGACACAGGATCCGGCACGGGCACGCTTCCAGGCCCTCGTAACGCCACGGAAAGGCGCCGATGATGAAGCGCTGGTTCAAGGCCTTGTCGATGTCGCCGCCAATATTCTCGGCGTGGATCAGCCCTTCGGAGAACGCGCAGCTGTGGAACGGGAACATGTTCTCGGTGACGAGGCGACCGGACTTCTTATGGACGTAGGAGAAGTCGCCGAAAAACTCCTCGCAAGTCTTGCCGACGGTTTTCTCGAACCGCTTGGCGAGATCTGGCCGCATCAGGCGGATCGAGGTATTCATGGCGTGATCGCCGGAGCCGCAGTCGATGCCGAACCATTTGATCTTCTTTTTGAGCATCCACTCCAAGAGCTCGATCTTGCCGCCCGGATGCATGCAGAAATAACGCACCAGATCCTGCTGCGGCTGGCCTTCCCAATAACGATGCCATCCGGTGTGAATGATCAGGATGTCGCCGTCCTTGACCTCGACTGGAGCCGCCTCGATCATTTCGGGGGTGATGACGGCCCAGTCGTCCATGTATTTCGACACGTCAACGACGGCGCCGGCGCTCACCAGAAAATCCAAGGGATAGGAGGCCATGTCGCCCATCCCGTCCGTGCCGTGCATGGCACCGTCGATATGCGTGCCGACATGCAGCGCCGTGTCGATGCGCTGGGCGACGATCATCTTGGTTTGCAGATTCTGCGCATAATACATCTGATTGCCCGCATAACCGACCCAACCGGGCGTATGCACGTTCATCAGGTGACTGAGGTCCACGATCTTCATTTTTTCTTTCCAAGAGAAATGAGGCAGGAGCGGATCGTTTAACGCGGTTCACGGGTCGCCGACAGTGTCGTGCTCGACGTCCGCCCGCGGATGGTTACGGCGTACGTCGCGCCACGATTGCTTATCAGAACGGCACACGTCACACGGGTGGACGCCAATCACACTTCTTATCTTAGCAGTCCTCGCCCTTGAGTAACGGCACATATTCGAGCGGTCCAGCCCTGTATTCTCTGCGAATATCGTTTCACGCTGCGCACTCGAAGAAGGCTCGCAACGGCTTCCCCGGCGACGAATCGAGATGCGCTGCCTATAAATATGCCCGCATCTGACTAAACAATGAGCGCGCTATTTGGATTGCTCTTTGCGACTATGAGGCGCCACAAAAAACCTTTCTTACCAGCAGAAGCCCTGCCCCTTCTGCAGAAGGAAACCTGATCATGCGCTGGAGACTTGCTTCGTCCCTCGTCGTAGCCGCGTTAGTTGGAACCAGCGTCGCCTATGCCGCTGGCTTCTCGCTTTCGGCCCCTCCGAAGATCGCCTTCCTCTATTTCGCCGACAAAAATGACGGCGGCTGGACCCAGGCCTTCGACGAAGCCAAGCCGAAAATCGAAGCGGCCGTCGGCCAAAAGATTCCATATGTGGAAAACGTGCCGGAAGTCGCCGGCAAGATCAAACCCGCGGCCGAGACCTTTATCTCGCACGGCTCCAACATCATCATCGGAACGGCTTTCGGCTACTCCGACACGTTCAAGGAACTGTCGGAGAAATATCCCAAAGTGGCGTTCCTGAACGCCTCCGGCACCACCAACGGCCCCAATCTGGAGTCCTTTTATGGACGCACCTACGAGAGCCAGTATCTCTGCGGCATGGTCGCTGGTGCGATGTCGAAGAGCGGCAAGCTCGGCTTCGTCGCCGCGCATCCTATCGGTCCGGTGAACTGGACCATCAACGCCTACGAACTCGGCGCCAAGCAGTTCAATCCGAAGGCCACCACGACGGTGATCTTCACCGGCGAGTGGAACGACCCGGTCAAGGAACGCGCCGCCGCCTCGGCCTTGGCCGACCAAGGCATCGACGTCATCGGACAACACGTCGATACCCCGACGCCGCAGATCGTCGCGCAGGAGCGCGGCATTTACGGCACCGGCCATCACCGCGATCTTCGCGAATTCGCCCCCAAGGCGACGCTCTGCTCGTCGGTTTGGACCTGGGACAAATTCCTCAGCCCGGAATTGAAGAAGATCGAGGCCGGTAATTGGCAGCCGAACCCCTATGGGGCGTTTCCCGGCATCAAAGACGGCGGTACCGATATCGCATGCTGCAGCGCCGTCGTTCCGAAGGATGTCGTCGCCAAAGTCATGGCCGAGCGGCAGGCCATCATCAACGGCAAGCAGATCTACACAGGCCCGATGACGGATACTTCGGGCAAGGAAGAGATAGCCGACGGAAAATCGCTCGACGACGGCGGGCTATGGAAGATGGACTGGTATATTCCCGGCGTCATCGCCCAAAAGTAGCCGCAAGCCTATCGCCTCATGACTGCGGCTCTCGCGCTTAAGGAAATACGCAAGTCGTTTGACGGTGTCGTAGTCCTTGATGACGCGGGATTCAGCGGTAATGCCGGGGAGGTTCATGCCCTCCTCGGCGAGAACGGAGCCGGCAAGTCGTCGCTGATGAATGTTGCGGCCGGCCTCTATGCGCCAGAGGCCGGCCGCATTTTTATCGGCGGCAAAGCCGTTTCGCTCAGCGGACCGTCCGAGGCGCGCGCCAACGGCATCGGCATGGTGCACCAGCATTTCAAGCTGGTGACGTCGTTCAGCGTCGCCGAGAACATCCTGCTGGCAAACCAGCGTCCGCAATATCGCTCCGGCATCAAGGACATCAGCGCGGCCATCGAACGGCAAGCCGCCGAGCTCGGATTCACGATCGATCCCGGCCGGCGCGTGAACACGCTGACGGTCGCCGAGCAGCAGCAGGTCGAGATTGTCAAGGTTCTGATCGGCGGCGCGAAAATACTCATTCTGGACGAGCCCACGGCGGTATTGACCGACGCCGAAGCCGAGCGGCTCCTCGAAACCGTGCGTCGCCTGGCGGCGACCGGCACCGCCGTCGTCTTGATCACCCATAAGCTCAATGAGGTGAAGCGCTATGCCGATTCGGTCACCATCATGCGCCGCGGCAAGACGGTGGCGACGCTCGATCCTTCCACCGCCAGCACCGCGGAGCTGACCCAGCTCACCGTCGGTGCGACCCAGGCCTTGCCGGTGCGGGCGCGCAACGCCGACACCGGAACGCGGTTGAACGTCGGTGGCCTCAAGTGTACGCGCACCGACGGCAGCACTGCGCTCGAGGACGCCACTTTCTTCGTGCGCCCCGGCGAAATCTACGGCATCGCCGGCGTGAGCGGCAACGGCCAGGCCGAGCTTGCCGAGGCGCTCATCGGCGCGCGCGAACCGGCATCCGGCGAGATCTGGGTCGAGAGCCTGGGTGACATCGCCCATGAGCCGGTCTCGACCCCGCGCATCGCGGCGGTCGGCGCGATCCCGGCGGACCGCTACACATTCGCCCTGGCGGGAGGTCTTTCCATCGCCGATAATTTCGCCGTCACCGAGATCCGCTCCGGTCGCTACGGATGGCTCGGTCGTATCGACCGCGCCGCCATGGCGCGCGAAGCCGCCGAGGCGATCGCGGAGTACGATGTGCGGGGCGTCCGCAATGTCAGACAAAAAGCCGCATTGCTGTCCGGCGGCAATGCGCAAAAGCTCGTCATCGCCCGGGAGTTCAGCCGGAGTCCTTCGGTGGTGGTGGCACACAGCCCGAGTCGCGGTCTCGATGCGCGGGCCTGCATTGCCGTGCATCAGAGCCTGTTGTCGGCGCGCGACCGGGGCGCCGCGGTCGTTTTGATCAGCGAGGATCTGGACGAGGTGCTGGGCCTGTCGGACCGTATTGGCGTGATGACGCGCGGCCGCATCGTCGCGGAGTTCGCGCGGCCGGCTGATCGTCAGGCGATCGGCCGCGCTATGGTGGACCATGCATGATAGTTCGGCCTTGAGTTCGACCGGCGAAACGGCGTCGCCCCCGGCTGCGGGTCGCTCCCGATTCGTCCTCGACGTGCGGCAGAGCTTGCCGGCCTGGAAGCAGAGCCTGTTTCTCGCCGTGTCGCTTGGTCTCGGGCTCGCTTTGTCGGTCGCGATCCTTTGGGTGGCCGGAATTTCTCCGATCGACCTGGCCGGCGAACTCGCCGGCGTCTTCAACGCCGACAGCCTGCGCGGCGTCCTCGTCCAGGCGGCGCCGCTGATGCTGGTCGGGCTCGCGGCGAGTCTCGCCTTTCGTATCGGCTTCTGGAATCTCGGTCTCGACGGCCAGATGGTGTTCGGCGGCATCTTCGCCGGCGCGATTTCGATCTATCAGATCGGTCCGCCATCGACACGGCTCCTGCTCATGGGGATCGCAGCGGCCGTCGGCGGATCGCTGTGGTGCCTCCTCGCCGGCTTCCTGAAACTTCGGTTTCGGGTGAACGAGATCATCGCGACGCTGCTGCTCAATTACGTCGCGGTCTATTTCCTGTTCCACCTGCTCTACGGCGCCTGGCAAGACGCCAAGACGGCGTTTCCGCAGTCGACGCCGTTCCAGCCGTTTGAACGGCTCACCGACCTCGGCTACGGCATCAATAGCGGACTCTTGATCGCCATCGTCGCGATCTTGGCGGCGGCTTGGCTGATCCATTACAGCCGGATCGGCTTCTATATGAGATTCATCAGCGCCAATCCCAGCATGGCCAAGGTCGTCGGCATCCCGATCCGGGCCGTCACCCTTTGGACCGTCGCCATTTCGGGGGCCTGCGCGGGCCTGGCCGGCTTTGTGAATGTCGCCAGCCAGGAAGGCCGGCTGACGGAATCCTACGCCGACGGCTATGTGTTTTCAGGGGTGCTGATCGCGTTCCTGTCGCGCAACGACCCGATCGTCGTCGCCGTCGTCGGCTTCCTCATTGCGGTTTTGTTCATCACCGGGCAGACCCTGCAGGTGTTCTATCAGATCCCATTCACCATGGTTCAGATGATCGAAGCCATCATCGTGATGTCGGTCGCGTCGTCGGAATTCTTCATTCGTCACCGCATCCGGTGGATTCGATAAAGGCTCGCCGTGCTGGCATTCCTGACAAGTTGGCTGGCTGATGCGCCGATCACGGCGGTGCCTTACGCTCTGGCTGCGCTGGGCCTGATCATCTCCGAGCGGTCCGGCGTGCTCAATCTCACCGCCGAGGGGCTGATGCTGGTCGGGGCGCTGACCGGCGTCGGCAGCTGTCTGACCTTCGACGGCCATCCCGGATTGGCCCTTGTGGTCGCCATGGTGTCGGCAAGCTGCGTATCGCTGTTGTTCGCCGGGCTTGTCGTCGTGCTCCGCGTCAATCAGGTGATCGCCGGGCTTTCAATCGTGTTCTTCTGCCAGGGCCTGACCGGCCTCGTCGGCACGCTCGCCAACTGGCAGAACAAGCATATCGAAGGCATGGCCCACCTGGCGATCTGGCCGTTTTCCGAAATCCCCGTGATCGGTCGGATTTTCTTCATGCAGGATCCGGTCGTCTATCTGACCGTCGTGATTTTCTTCCTGGTCAATTACTGGCTGTCCTCGACCATGATGGGACTGCGGATCAGGTCGGTCGGAGAAAATCCGGCGGCCGCGGACGCCGCCGGCATCAGCGTCGCGTTGCACCGGGTGCTGGCGATCGTGTTGGGATCCTCGTTGATCGGACTGGCCGGCGGCTACATCTCCGTCGTCAACGTCAAGCTCTGGGTGACGGGCATGACCGGAGGCCGCGGCTGGATCGCGGTCGCGCTCGTCGTCTTCGCCCGATGGGCGCCGTGGCCGGCGCTGTGGGGCGCGCTGCTGTTCGGCTGCATCGAAGCGGTGATTCCGCATATCGCCGCCGCCGGCATCCGCGTGCCGCAATATCTGATGATGATGACGCCCTATCTCGCCACTATCGCGGTTATGATCTGGGTGGGCGCCACGCAACGCGTCGGCAGCAGCGAGCCTGGCGCGCTCGGCCAGCCCCATGTGCGCGAAGAGCGCCGCTGACATATTGGAGATTTATCATGCGCATCCATGTCTACGGCAAACCGCAGGACACGCGCGACCGCTTTGACGATTATCTCGATCCAAGCAAGACCGCGATCGTGTCGATCGACATGCACCGCGGCCATCTCGATTCCTCGCCGCAATGCCCCTGCCCGGCGCCGCGGGCGCGCGAGATCGTGGCTCCGATCGATGCGTTCCACGCCAGTGCCCGGGCGCTCGGCGTTCCGATCATCCACGTCCGCTCGGTAGTGCGCCGCGGCGGCGAAGACGACATTCGCGGCATCAGCTCGGCATGGCGGCGGACCTTTCCTCTCTATGTCGGGGAAATTCCCAACAGCGACGCGCACGCGATCGAAGGCTCGGTCTGGACCGAGTTCGTGACGCGCGTCGAGCCCGATGATTTGATCGTCGAGACCAAAAGGCGGCTCTCGGCGTTTTATCCGACCGATCTCGATTTCCTGTTGCGTAACATGCGGGTCGAGTCGCTGGTGCTGGACGGCGGCTTCACCGATTGCTGTATTCTCAATGCGGCGTTCGATGCCAGCAATCGCAATTACCGCGTCATCGTCGCGCGCGATCTGGTGCGCGGCACCGACGACAATCTGGAGAATGCCGCGCTGGCGATGGTGTCGCTGCATCTCGGCCTGGTGGCGGACTCAGCGGATATTCTTGGCGAGTGGAAAAATCGCAGGGCGGGCCGGAATGCGGCGTGAAGCATTTCTTTTTTCGGCCGGCGGCTTCGAATTCTGTGGTGTTGTCCTCAGATCTGGCACGCATAAAACGCCGAGCTGCGCGCGGTCAAATGGCACGGTACCTGCTTATCGGGTGCCGGACATGTCAATCGAGACCTCACAAGGTCCGCGGGAAAACGGAGATTGAACTTATGACGCTTCTGCATGTTCCGGTGATTGACATCTCGCCATATCGGAAAGGAACGCCTGAAGGAAAAGCGGCCGTCGCCGAACAGATTGGCCAGGCATGCCGGGACATCGGCTTTCTTGTCGTCTCCGGTCACGGCATTCCCGAAGAACTCATTCGAAAGACCTATGACGTCTCCAAAGAATTCTTCAACCTTCCGCATGGGGAAAAGGTGAAGGCCGACCGGCCTGCGCCCGATCAGGTCCGCGGCTATAGTGCGGTCGGAGGCGAAGGCCTTTCATACAGCTTGGACGAGCCGACTCCGCCCGATATCAAGGAGTCGCTGTCGATCGGTCCGGTCGATGTGCCGCCGAACGATCAATATTTCACCAGCGAAGAAGCCGGGCCACATTTCGCCAAGAATATCTGGCCGGCCAAGCCGGCGGAACTGAAGCCGGTCTGGACCGCATACTTTCAGGCTGTCGACGATTTGGCCACGGATCTCATGCGGCTGTTCGCGCTGGCATTGAATCTCGACGAGCATTACTTCGACGGCACAATCGACAAGAACATTTCGATGATGCGGGTCCTGCAGTATCCCAAGCAAACAACGGCTCCGCTCCCCGGGCAATTGCGCGCGGGCGCCCATTCCGACTACGGCAGCATGACCATCCTGCGCAAGGAACTCTCGGACAACAGTCTGCAAGTGAAGAACAAGGCCGGTCAATGGGTCAGCGTACCGGTCATAGAAGGATCGTTCATCGTCAATATCGGCGACCTCATGCAGCAATGGACCAACGACACATGGACCTCGACGGTGCATCGGGTCGTCAATCCGCCGCTCGACTCCGAGGAGAATAAGGATCGGATGTCGATCGTGTTCTTCCACCAGCCGAACTACGATGCGTTGGTCGAGTGTCTGCCAAGCTGCGAGACACCTGGAAATCCGGCGAAATACCAGCCGATCAGTTCGGGCGATCATCTGCGCAGCAAGTTCGTCAAACAGACGACTTTCGGCAAGGGCGTGTGAAAGCGGAAAGATTTTTGGATGCTGTCTTACGTCAACATTTTTTCCAAGGATATCGTGAAGCTATCCGGCTTCTATCGCACCGTGTTCGGCTTCGAGGAGATACCGGAAATTCGATCTCCTATCTTCGTGGGTCTGCGCACCGGCCAGAGCTGTCTCGGATTTAACGCTCTGGACGCCTACGATCTTCTCAAATTGTCCGACTATGCCAACCCGAGCGGCGTCAAATTCCTGCTTAATTTCGACGTTGGCTCGCCTGACGAGGTCGACCGCATGACGCCGCTGGCAGTGAGCCACGGCGCAAGGCTGATCAAGGAGCCTTATAAGACATATTACAACTGGTATCAGTCGGTTCTTCTTGACCCCGAAGAAAACGTGTTCCGTATCAACAAAATGCTTTGACGGGGCCCGACGACGCGTGGTTTAGCCG
>Ga0182013_10003982_pt1 | contig 18046 bp, 18 predicted proteins | sample 612S2MmetaG_FD_120487 | JGI IMG/M metagenome (GOLD analysis project Ga0182013, IMG submission 120487) | Permafrost microbial communities from Stordalen Mire, Sweden - 612S2M metaG | ecosystem: Environmental > Terrestrial > Soil > Wetlands > Permafrost | place: Sweden: Stordalen | collected...
AAATACCCCCTCCAGGGCTGAAGCCCTCTGTAAACTTGCTTCCATTCAGGGGTCTAAAGCCCCCTGCTCCCTCCGTTACGAGCGGATAACTGGTGGCCAACACAAGTGTGAACAGGCCCTAGTATCTGTCCAAAAACTTGTGGGTGGATGTTACAGGGGCTAAAGCCCGAGTTGATTTTGCTGTGTTTTCGGCACCCTTCGACTACGCTCAGGGCAGGCTAGAAGTCGTGCCCTTTCGCGTTGAACAGCCGGGGACATAGTTTTTAAACAGATTCTGAGCTGAAACAGCTTCCCTCAGCGGCTGAAGCCGAGTCTATTTTGCATGGTCTACGGCACGACTGAACAGGCTGCGGAAAAACGGCAAACAGGGAACGAATTCTCGGGCGAAGCGCCGCAGGGGCTAAAGCCCGTCCTTCGTTTTGCGGCGTTTGCGGCACGAGTAAACTCGTGCCCTTTTACAAAGCTTCTTGCTGAACGAGTTTTTCCGCAGCCTGTAAAGCCGTGCCCTTTCAAATCCCGCTCTACACCGACAGGAGATTTGCTCTAATCTCGCAATGCGGTCCGGAACGCGAACCATCCCTCGCCTCCCGTCTCTCGCTCGTGACGCGTATCACTGGTTAGACCACTTCCGCCTTTCTATACTCGGTTCGCGACGGCACTCCCGCGTGGCGTTATCATGCGGAGTGCGGCGAAGATGGGTCTGGCGCGCGAAGGCAGCCGAAGAAGGAGTGCAGGCATGGCGGAAACGGCAGGGGTTGGAGCAGGGCACGAGGCGGCGAAGCAATCGCTCGATCTTGCGGGATTGACGAAGATGTACGACTTCACCGGGAAGTCGGTTGCGATCACCGGCGGGGCCGGCGTTCTGGGCGCCGAGATCGCCGGCGCATTGGCCGGATGCGGCGCCGAAGTGGCCATTCTCGACGTGAATCCCGATGCCGGCAAGGCCGCGGTCGATGGCATGGGCGAGCCCGGCAAGCGCGTCTCCGTCTTCCAGTGCGACGTGCTCAACCACGATAGCGTGGCCAAGGCCGCCGAGGAGGTGACCGCCCGCTTTGGCAAGCTCGATTGCCTGGTGAATGGCGCGGGAGGCAACAGGCCGCAGGCCACCACGAGTCCCGATCTCAAGTTCTTCGATCTGCCCACGGACGCGCTGCGCTGGGTCTTCGAGCTGAATATTCTCGGCACCATTTTGCCTAGCCAGGCCTTTGGAAAAGCGATGGCGGCGCAGGGCTACGGCACCATCCTGAACATCTCCTCAATGAACGCCTTCCGGCCGCTCACGCGCATTCCGGCCTATTCGGCGGCCAAGGCCGCGGTGAGCAACTTTACCCAGTGGCTGGCCGTGCACATGGCGCAGGAGCATTCGCCCCGGATCCGCGTGAACGCCATCGCGCCGGGATTCTTCCTGACCAATCAAAACCGCTTCCTGCTGACCGACAAGGAGACCGGCGAGCTGACGGCGCGCGGCAAGGCGATCCTCGCGCACACGCCCATGGCGCGCTTCGGCGAGCCCCAAGACCTCTTCGGCGCGGTGCTCTGGCTGCTCTCGCCAGCCTCCGAGTTCGTTACCGGCGCGGTGGTTCCCATCGACGGCGGGTTTTCGGCGTACAGCGGCGTGTAAGCGCGATGCACCGTGACGCGCAGCGGTTTAAGGAGGCGCGCCCATGCTTCAACTGCCGATTGATTCTGCTTGGGTTGTGGTGCGCCCGGAGAGATTCGAACTCCCGACCTACTGATTCGTAGTCAGTCGCTCTATCCAGCTGAGCTACGGGCGCACAAGCGCGGGCTTCAGGACGAAGCCGCGTGGTCAAATTCAGATTACCAAGGTTGGAGCCCTTGCGCAACGCGCGCGTCAGGCGGTCGGGGCTCAGTTTGAGCGGAGCTTTCCCTCTGGGGTTAAACAGGCTGCGGAAAAACGGCGAACAGCAAACGAATTCTTGAGCGGGGCACTGGCAGGGGCTAAAGCCCGTCCTTCATTTTGCGGCGTTTGCGGCACGAGTAAACTCGTGCCCTGTTACAAAGCTTCTTGCTGAACGAGTTTTTCCGCAGCCTGTAAAGCCCCCTCTCATTTTGTGTGCGCTTACGGCACGACTGAAGTCGTGCCCTGTTACAAAGCTTCAAACCGAGAGAATAGGCATCAGGCTGCTGTGGCCGCGGCGGCCGGCGCGGGAGCCGCAAGCTGCGGCAGGTCCTCCTCGATTTCGAGTCCGGCGGCACGCACCAGGCTGGCGACCGCGGCGGCGTTCAAGCGCGTGGCGTCGAACTCGACGCGCAGAGTGCGGGCCTCGCCGTCGAAGCTGAGATGCCGGATGCCGTAGACATCGCGCACGCAGGCCAGTGCCAGCGCCACCTGCTCGGTGGGCGGAGCGGCATAGCGATAGACAATCTCCACCGTAGTCATGTTTAGAGGATAGCAGCGGGTACGGCCGCTGCACCGCTGCCTTACAGGCTCTTCAGATAGCTAAAGATCTCGGGGCTGGTCCAGTCCTGGGGGCCGACGAATTTCCGACGGATGATGCCGTTGCGGTCGATGAGGTAGGTCTCGGGCCACATGTCGGTGTGGAAGAGCCTGGCGGCGGATTCTTCCGGGTCGCGCACGGTGATGAGGTCCACGTGATGGCGGGCGATGAAGCGGGAATACGCATCCGGGTCTTCGTCGATGCTGACCGCCAGAATCACCAGGTTGGGCTGCTCGTGGTGCAGCGCGAGCAGCGACGGCATCTCCTCCAGGCAGGGCCCGCACCAGGTGGCCCAGAAGTTGAGCAGCACCACCTGGCCGCGGTAATTGGCCAGGTGGACGGTGGTTGTGCCGTCGGAGACCGAAAAATCGGGCGCCGGCTTGCCGGTTTGCGCCGGATGCGCGCCGCGATTGCAGGCCGCGAGAAGAGCGATGGGCGCCAGAACCACCCAGACGAGGAAGCCAGGAAACCGCACATCCTTATAATACGGAGCGAGAGGGCAGGAAGAAAACGGTGGGATACGATGGCGAGCGATAAGTCGGGACTGCGCGGATCGGACAGTTGGAAACCTGTGCTGGGCATCGGCGACCCGAGAGAGGGCGCGTCCGTGCGGGCGGACTGGCGCGAATGGGCGGCCAAAACCGTTCCGGGGACGGTTTTCGACCAGCCGGAGCCGGAGCAGCTGATCGAGTTGACGGTCATTGTTCCGGCGCGGAACGAGGAGGACTGCCTGGGCGCTTGCCTCCAATCGCTGGCCGGCCAGTCGGAAGAGATCTTCAAGCTCGGCAAGGATTGGGAGCTGATCGTGGTGGACGATCGCTCCAGCGACCGGACGGCCGAGATTGCGCGCGGCTCCGCCGGAGTGACTGTGATGGAAGCGGGCAAGCTCGAGCCGGGATGGACGGGCAAGACCAACGCCGTGTGGACGGCGGCGCGGCGGGCGCGCGGGCGCTGGCTGCTCTTCACCGATGCGGACACGATCCACGAGCCGGGCGGGTTGCGCCACGCCATGCACGAGGCGGAACGGCACAAGGTGGGCATGTTGAGCTACTCGCCGCGGCAGATTGTGACGGGGCTGGCGCAGCGCTCGCTCATGCCGCTGGTGTTTTGTGAGTTGGCGCTGGCCTATCCGCCGGCCAAGGTTTCAGATCCCGCGCAGCGTATCGCGGCCGCCAACGGGCAGTTTCTGCTGGTGGAGCGCGAGGCGTACCGCAAGCTCGGCGGACACACGAGCGTCGCCGATAAGGTGCTTGAAGACGTGGAACTGGCGGTTCTGGCCAAGCGGCGCCGGGTGGGACTGCGCTTTCGGTACGCGGACGACATCGTCGCTGCGCACATGTATCGGAGCACCGTGGCGATGGTCGAGGGCTGGACCAAGAATCTGAAGCTGCTCTTCGACAACGCGCTCGCCCTCGCGATCTTCCGAGCCATCGATCTTTTTCTTCTTTTTGGACTGCCGGTTTTGGCTTTCGAGCTGTGGAACGCGCGGCTGGGCCCGCACGGCCTGGAGTGGCTGGGCGCGGGATGGATTCTGGCGCTCCTGTGGCTGCGCACGCTCTTTCGCTTTTATATGCGCGTGGCCAAGTCGAACTTTCCCTTTCTGGATTGCGCCATCTCGCCGCTGGGTCTGCCGCTGTTTGTGGGGCTGCTCTATCGCAGCTGGTTTCAGCACCGGATTCTGAAGCGCGTAAGCTGGAAGGGGCGGGAGTACAGGGGCTAGGGGATTTGGGTTAAACTGATTCTCACTTTGCCGCTCTATGCCGATGGTCTCAGGAAGATACGCCGCAATCTTGCCCAGGCTCAATCTGGCCTGAGACCGAGAGCCGTGAAGATTGGATTCTTTTCGGCCGAGCAGCTCACCCACATTAACGAAGCCAGGGCAGCGAGGCGGCTCCCGGTTCTGCTTCCTGAAATCGTGTTCCACGGCGTGCATCTTTATCGGAGCAGATGTGCAAAGGATGGCTATACGATCGAGCAGGTTCTGGAGCAGATTCAAAGCGCCTTTTCGGATTCTTCCGCGGTTGATTTTTCGGCTTCTTCGTCGGTCATGCGCAATCCCAATAAGAGAATGGACCACAATGGAAACCTGGTACATGACGAAGCGGTATTTGAATGCACTGGCAGATATCCATACGCGGATCTGTTTTCAGTAATCCCAAAGGGAGACGGAAGGCCGAGGCTCAAAAAAGCGAAAGGGCCACTCGAAGAGTGACCCTTTCAAGGTGCTAATGAAAAATATGTGTGCTTGGGTAGCGTATTCCTTCCAAGCCTCAACCTTTCAGTAATATCAGGATGGCACCTTTGACAATCCGTGTCAACACGTTTTGTGGTCGCTTGAGATTTGCGCTGATTTCATGAAACCGGAGGGAGATTGGCGCATCTTGTTGGAAGAAGGGGTCTCATGATCTTCCTGACGCGGCGGGCGGCGTTTTCCGCATCGCACTACTACTGGAACGAGACCTGGCCCGCGGAGAAGAACGAGCGGGTCTTCGGCCGCTGCGCCAATCGCAACGGGCACGGGCACAATTACACGCTGGAGGTGACGGTTGCCGGCGAGCCCGATCCCGTGACCGGCTTCGTGGTCGATCTCAATTGGCTCAAGGATGTGATGGAGCGCGAGGTGCTTTCAGCATACGACCACAGGCACCTGAATCTCGAGGCGCCGGAGTTCAAGAACGCGATTCCCACGACCGAAAACATCGCCATCGCGGCGTGGCAGCGGCTGGAACCGGCGATCAATTCTGGAGGCGTCGGGGCGGCAGGCGGCGCAAGATTGAGCCGGATTCGCGTCTACGAGACGCCGGAGATCTTCGCGGAATACCGAGGTGAAGCGTGAGGGCGTATTTTGGCCGCCGCTACCTGGTCAGCGCAAGCCACCGGCTGCACACCGGCGAATTGAGCGCCGCAGAGAATCGCGCGGTGTATGGAAAGTGCAACAATCCGCACGGCCACGGGCACAATTATGTTGTTGAAGTGCTGGTAGGCGGCGCGGTCGATGCCGAGACGGGAATGGTGGTGGACATGGTGGCGCTGGATGGTACAGTTCGCAAGCAGGTTTTAGATCGCTTCGACCACGCCAACCTGAATCTCGATCCGTTGTTTAGGGATCGCGTGCCCACGACGGAGAATTTCTCCAAGGCGATTTTTTCCTTGTTGAGCGATGCGCTGCCGCAGGGCGAACTGGAGCACGTACGCGTGGAAGAGACGGAAAATAATTTCTTTGAATGTTCGGCGAGAGGATGACGAGCGATGGCACAGCCGATTGTTGCGAGCAAACCGGTGCGGAGAGCGGTGGAAGCGGGAGACGGGCTGAGCACGTTCACAACCCAGGAGATGTACCGCGAGATTCTCTCGCGCCTGGGCGAAGATCCCGATCGCGAGGGCCTGCGCCTGACGCCGGAGCGCGTGGAGAAGGCGATGGCTTTTCTGGCCAAGGGCTACGACGAGGATCCGGCAAGGATTCTGCGCGGCGCGCTCTTCGAGGAAGATTACGACGAGATGGTGATCGTCAAGGACATCGAAATGTTCTCTCTGTGCGAGCACCACATGCTGCCTTTTTTCGGCAAGGTGCACGTGGCCTACATTCCCAAGGGCAAGGTGATCGGCTTGAGCAAGATTCCGCGGCTCGTCGAGGTCTTTGCGCGGCGCCTGCAGGTGCAGGAGCGGCTGACGCGGCAAATAGCGGATTCCATTCAGGAGGCCATTGCGCCGCAGGGCGTGGGCGTGGTCATTGAAGCGCGGCACCTGTGCATGATGATGCGCGGCATCGAGAAGCAGCATTCGTCCACGGTCACCAGCGCCATGCAGGGCTGCTTCCGGCAGAAAGAAACGCGCTTGGAGTTCCTCTCGCTGGTGCGCCAGCCGGGCACGGGAACGGTCTGAGGAACTTAATCTGTAGCGCCGGCCTCCAGGCCGGCTGTCGTGTGGGCCTCCTGGCCCACACTTGGCTTAGATATTCGATCTCCGGATGACCTCCAGGCCGCGGCAGTCTCGATTTACTTCAAACGCCTATCGCCGGCGGCATGTTCAAGTACCTTCCCCGCAACGCATTGGCGGCGGCAAGGGCGCGATCGAATCTCCGCCTGGCGGTTTTGTCGATGCGGTCCAGCAGCGGTTGATCCGGTTCGAGAGCCAGAACCTGGTGCGCAATCTCTTTAAACTGCAGCCAGTCGTGCCAGTCGCCGATGCGGCGCTGCACATCGCCCAGCGCCTCTAACAGACCGGCATCGGCATCCTCATCCAGCTGCAGGGTGTAACGCAGTTCCTTCACCTTCAACCGGAAGCCATGCAGATTCTCGGCATCGAACGGTTGCCAGCCGCCGAGTTCGCGGATCACATCCATAGCGGCGGCATGAATTTTTTCCTGGTTTTGGTCGGCCTTGGTGCTTGAACCCGCGTGCTTCAACGCCGACGAGACAAACCTGGAATACTCCTTGAGATCTTCCAGCACGGTCTTGCTCCGGCGTTCGAGCACGCGTGCCAGTTTCCCGGCATGCTGCTGCCGGGCCGTTTCAAGATGGGCAAGCAGGCGGGCCAGCGATTCTCCGGCGCAATCCCGCGCCAGCTTGCGCGCGATGGCCAGGAGCACGTCCATGTTGCGCACTTCGCCGGCAGCTTTGCGCACCGGCTCAATGGCTTTGACAAGACGCCGCGACTTCTTAGGATGAGCGGTCTCGAGCACAACGGCGACCGCCTCGACCCGCCGCGAGGCGGTGCGCAGCTTGTGCACACTTTGGGGCGAGAGATCGCCGCGCAAGCTCGCGAGGGATTTGCCGAGCTCGCGCAATGCCTTTCGCACGCGTTCCAGTTCGCCGGCCATTCCTCTCCAGTCTCTCACCTGTGCTTCCCGTGCGCACAGACGCAATCGGTCCGCTCCAGGGCAATCACATGAACGAAAAAATCTGAAGAAAGTTGTCTTGAAAGGGCACGGCTTCAGCCGTGCCGTAGAGACCTCCCGAAGGAATGTCTGGCCTTCAGGCCTAAGGGATGGGGTTGAGCCGGCAAAAACATCCCTCAGCGGCTAAAGCCGAGGCCGTTTTGCCATCTCCATCGGCACCCTTCGACTATCGCTCAGGGCAGGCTTTGAAGCCGTGCCCTCTCAAAACCCATCGCTTCCGATGGTCCACCATCTTCGTGCGACTGCCACGCAGATCAGCCGCGAACCCCAACCATCTCGAGCGCCTCGGCAGCATTCGCGGCCACGCGCATCAGGCCTCGGTTGCGCGCTTCGATGAAGCCGTTGGCCACGGCGGTATCGAGAAAAGCCAGCAAGCCGTCCCAGTAATTCATGGTGTTGATGAGCACGATGGGCTTGGCGTGCAGGCCGATCTGCGCCCAGGTCACGGCTTCCAGCAGCTCGTCGAGCGTGCCGTAGCCGCCGGGCAGCACCAGGATCGCGTCCGAGAGTTCGTGCATGCGGGCCTTGCGCTCGTGCATGTTGGGCACCAGTTCGAGCGAGGTGAGGCCGGTGTGCGCGATCTCGCGGCCGTTGAGCGCTTCGGGGAGCACGCCGATGACTTCGGCGCCCTGGACGAGGGCCGCGTCGGCCAGCACGCCCATTAGTCCGCGGCTGGCCCCGCCATAGACCAGGCCCAGGCCGGCTTTGGCGATGGCGGTGCCCAGCGCCGAGGCTTCCGCGCGAAAGGCGGGGTTCGATCCGAAGGCAGATCCGCAAAAAACCGCCACGCGGCTTAGGGGCTTGGCTGATTGAGTCATGGTATTTCCAGAATAACGGGGCGAGCGGGGCAGAGCGCAATCAGGCCTTTTCTTGGGCGGGCAACTGTGTCATGCTTGCGTGCATGGGAAACAAAGATAAAGGCAAAAAGGAAATCAAGAAGGCTCCCAAGCCGAAGCCGAAACCGGAACCCTCGCTCAAGCGTGAGATCTTCACGCCTCCGCCGCCGAAGTAGGCGGCGGTGCGAGTGCGTGGTTCGTTGAGCGGCTGAACAGCCGACTGCGGGAGGCGTGTCGCTGGTTGACGGCTGCGCTGCTGCGCCGCCAGCTTTCCTGCTGAGTTGAAACAGGTGGGTTTGGATTCGTGCTTTCCCACATCTCAAAATCGAGATGTGGGGCACCCATTTTTCGTGCTGAATTGAAAGGAGGCGGGTTGGGGTTCGTGCTATCCCACCCTTTCGCCAAGGAACGGCGAAAGGATGGGGCACGGAAGGCTCTTCTTTGAGCGGTCAGAGGCCTAGCAGCGGTTGGGCGCGTCAGGGTTGCGTGGGGGCGGGTTGCGGTTGGGCGTTGCGCGCCTGGGCTTTTTCCGCGAGCACCTTGTGGGCGTTGTCTTCGAGGGCCTGCGCCTCGGGCATGTAGGTGAGCGCCTTCTGGATCTCGGGATCCCAATCGGCGATGACACGCAACCCGGCCAACTGGCCGAACTGGATGGTTTCGATGTCCTTCTTGATGCGCGCCTTGATCCAGTCAGAGACGCCGTTGATGTCGGCATCGGTCCAGTCGACGCCCTGGGCGGTGAGGGACTTCCTGAACTCCGCCATCACGGCGTTGTCGACCTCGAAGTTCTTGTCGACGCTGTGCGTGGCCACGTAGACGGGCGCGAAGTGGAAGAATACGTCCTTATAGGCCAGTTCGTCCTGGAAGCGGTTGGTCTTGGGCGACTCGATCTTCTCGTCGGGCGTGATGCCGCCGCCGCCGTAGACGGTGCGGCCAGAGTCGGTGAGCTTGACCTCGAGATTGGAGGAGTTGGGAGCCAAAGCGCCGGCGTGGTTGTAGTAGTCGTAGAGCGAAACGCCCGCGTAGTTGCGCTGAATGAGGCGGCCGGAGGGCGTGTAGTAGTGGTAGGTGGTGAGCGCAAGGCCGGTGTCTTCGCTGAGGTTGTAGACGGTTTGCACCAGGCCCTTGCCGAAGGTGGTTTCGCCGACGATGAGGGCGCGGTCGTGATCCTGCAAGGCGCCGGAGACGATCTCGGCGGCCGAAGCGGTGTCGCGATTGACGAGCACGACGATGGGAAAGGCTTTGCCGCCGTTGCCGTGCGTGGCGGTGTAGTTCACGTCGGGGTAGGCGCGTCCGCGCTGCGTGACGATGGTCTGGCCCTTGGTGAGCAGGTGGTCGCAGACATCGACGGCCTGGTTCAGCAGTCCGCCGGGATTCTCGCGCAGGTCGAGCACCAGGCCCTTGAGATTGCCGAAGCTGTCGATGGCTGCTTCCATCTCGTCGCCGGTGGTCTCCTGAAACTGCGTGAGGTGGATGTAGCCGATGCCGGGACGAATCTCAAACTTGAGATCGACGGAGGGGTGCGGAATCTCGTCGCGAATCAGGTTGAAGACCAGCGGCTTGGGCTGGCCGTAGCGCTGCATGGTGACTTCGACCGGCGTGCCCTTGGGGCCCTTGAGCGCCTTGGCCACCTGGTCGGAGGTCCAGCCCTCGGTGGATTTCAAGTCGACCTCGACGATCTGATCGCCGGGATGGATGCCGGCGCGGAACGAGGGCGTGTCCTCGTAGGGCGTGACCACAAAGACCTTGCTCTTGCCCTCGTCGTTCTGCTGCTGAATGATCATGCCCACGCCGTAGTAGCGGCCGCGCTGGTCTTCGCGGAGGCGGGCATAGGCCTTGGGATCGTAGAAGTGCGAGTGCGGATCGAGCACCTGCAACATGCCGGGGATGGCGCCGTCGTAGATGGCGGCGTCGGCCTTATCGCCGGCGATGGGCTCGGCGTAGTTCTGCTCCACCAGGGCGTACACGTCGGTGAAGGTCTTCATGCTGTCGCGGAGCTGGCTCTCGTCCTGCGAGGACTGCGCGCCTACCTTCTCCTCAAGCAGGCTGCCAAAGAAGGCACAAAAGGCAAAAAACCAAACGCATATACAAATGCGACGGAAGATGAACCAAGCACGGCGGTGACGATGAAAAATCGCATACGTAAGCCAATTCGCGGCTACCAATAACGCCAGGCGCACTAACCACACTAAAAGATGCAGGCGTACTTCCATTTGCTGCTCCTGACGCCGATTCTAAACGGCTGGATTATCCTCTGGACTGCGGCGGGTTCACGCTCGGGAAGGACCTGGTACGGCAGTCTAGGGCTTGAGTATAGCACTGGGGTGTTGGACGCGCCGGGCTAAGGTCGGGTAGCGGCGGAGACGGGCCAATCAGTGATCGGAAGGGGGAATGCTGGAATTCTCGCGCCCCCTGGGCGGCTGCAGGGCCCCGGCGGGCCGGTAGGGTCCTCATTTCGATCTCCAGTGCGATGACCGGCTTTTTGGTAGTGTCCTATTCGCGCGTTGCTAAGAATTTCCTAACGAACTCCGGTAATCCTACGGAGAATAAGCTGCTTCCAGCATCGTCGCGCGAATTCTGTGTTGCTGGCTCAAAACCACTACGTTCACAGAGCGGCGATTTCCGAGGAGGCAAGATGACACAGGAGGAATTAGAACTGCTCTATATTTTAGGCGAAGAGGAGCCTAAGAACCTGGAGCAGTACGAAGCAAAGCAAGAGCCGCAAGAGCAGCTGCCTTTTGATTTACCTGAGCTTCGTCGCGTTGCAGCGTAGCAATTTGCCGCCCCACGCTGACGCATCAGGGCTTTTTGATTGGCAATAGGCCGAAATAGTACAATTTTCAGGCGACTTCAGTAGTTCAGTCTGATGATCACCAGCATCCACACCCTGATTTATTCCGACGATGCCCCCGCAACGCGCGCATTCCTTCGCGACGTCCTGGGCTGGCCCTACGTCGAGGATGCGCTGGGCGGAGGCGCGGGCTGGCTGATCTTCAAGACCGGGCGGAGTGAGATGGGCGTGCACCCGACCCACGGCGTCTACGATGGCAAGACGTACGAATCGCCGCGGCGCCATCTGATCTCCCTGATGTGCGACGACATCTCACACACGGTCGCAGAGCTGAAGGGCAAAGGAGCGGAGTTCCGCGGCGAAGTTCAGGATCACGGGTACGGACTCGTGGTGATGATGGCCGTACCTGGCGCGGACGACGTCATGCTTTACGAGCCCAAGCATCCGCTGGCGTATAGCCTATGACCGATTGAAAGGGCAACTAACTCACTGCCACCTTTCACCCTTCGCAAGGCATCTATCGAATTTGGACACTACCGGCGGGCCGGGAACATCGCATTCCTGCTGCCTTGGCATTTACAATGGCGTCTATGCATCAGGTGGCAGAATACAGTGACTCCGCCGCCCAGGCGGTTGCCGACATTATGACTTCAAGACTTCTCAGCACATTCGTGGCATGCGTGCTCAGCATCATGCTGATCGCGGGAAATGCCCACGCGCGCGCCCAGGCCAATGAGCCGGCCAGCCCCTACGGCGGCGCGGTGGCCGAGGACATCATTGCCCGCGTCAACGATCAGATCATCACCCAGTCGGATTACAACCGCGCCCAGTCGGAGCTGGACCAGGAGGCGCGCGAGCACGGCGAGTCGATGCAGGCGATCTCGGCAGCGCACAAGGACCTGCTGCGCAATCTGGTCGACCAGCAGCTCTGGCTCTCGAAGGGTAAAGAGCTGAACGTCACCGGCGAGACGGAGCTGGTGAAGCGGCTGGACGAGATTCGCAAGCAATATAACCTGGACACGATCGAGGATCTGGAAAAGGCAGCCCGCGAACAGGGCGTCTCGTTCGAGGACTTCAAAGCCAACATCCGTAACCAGATCATCACGCAGCAAGTGATGCGTGACGAAGTTGGCGAACACATCCAGATGACGCCGGGCGAGGTGGAGCGCTTCTACGAGGAGCACAAGCAGGATTACGCGCAGCCGGAGAGCGTGCGGCTGAGCGAGATTCTGATTTCAACCGGCGGCGGCGACGATCCCGCCAAAGTGGATGCGGCCAAGGCCAAGGCGGGCGACATCGAGGCCCGGCTGCACGCGGGCGGCGACTTTGCGCAACTGGCGCGCAGCTTCAGCGACGGGCCGACGGCGTCGGAGGGCGGCGAACTGGGCCAATACAAACGCGGCCAACTGGGCAAGCTGCTTGAAGATAAGACATTCGATCTCGAATCCGGGCAATACACCGATCCCGTCCTGACCAAACAGGGCTACATCATCCTGAAGGTGGTGCAGCACACGCCAGGCGGACCGCGGCCGTTCAAGGAAGTAGAGCAGGACGTGGATGAGGCCTACTACATGAGCCGGATGGAGCCGGCGATCCGCGATTATCTGAGCAAGATGCGCGATGAGGCCTTTATCCAGGTCAAGCAGGGATACGCGGACTCCGGCGCGACCTACGGCGAGCTGCATCCCAGCATTGCATTCAGCGCCTATGTGCCGCCATCGCCCAAGAAGAAGGCGAAGGCAGAGAGGACGCGGTTCCGCGAGAGCACGCGCAGTTTCCGGCCGAAATCGGAAGCGGCAGCGCCCGCGCCGGACGCAAGCGCGGCGCCGGCGACTACGCCGGCAGCTGCACCGGCATCTACCAAGAAGGGCAAGAAGGAAAAGCAAAGCACGGAGAAGCCCGGCAAGAGAGAGAAGATCCGCTACGGAAAGGCGCCGCGCGAAACTCTGCCCACCGCAGCCACGAACTCCTCCACGGAGAATGCGGGTGCGCTGCCGGAGACGGCTTCGAATGCGGAACAGCCGGTGAATCCGCTGGAACCCACGGCGCCCACCAAACGGACGCGCTTCAGCGACCGCGCGCGGGAGAAGAAACCCAAGACGAGCCCGGCTCAGAGAAGCGCAAATGCGCCTGTGGCGCCGGATGCGGCCGAAGTGGCCGACCGGCAGACCCAGTCCGCGCCTTTGGGCCTGAACGGGACGACCACGCAGACCAAGAAAAAGAAGAAGGCATCGGAGACGACGGCCGAGAAGACGCGCCTGGCGCAGAAGAAGAACACGGACACTAGCGAGCCGAAGCCGGCGCCGCAGCCGACGCCGATTCCGCAAGTGCCGGGAGCTCCCGCGCCTGCGCCGGATACGCCGCAGCCGGCGCCACAGCCGCAGCAACAACCCCAGAAGTAGCGCTCACAACCGGTCGATTTCATCGCACGGGCCCGGGAGACGACTCCGGGCTCGCGGTGTTTTTGGGCGTGGCGGGCTCCCACCCTTTTCGCACAATGCGCGAAAAGGATGGGGCACGGGGGTGATGGGTACACCCATTTTGAAATTGCTATAGTACCGTGCGATCAAGTTTCGGACTTTTCCAGGTCCCCCAAAGCGAGGGACCTGGGGCACCCGGCGTGTGGGCATGGGCTCCCACCCTTTTCGCACAATGAGCGATCCTTCGACTTCGCTCAGGAGGATGGGGCACGGTAAGCTCCTTGGCTAGTTGAGCCATTTGCGTTAATCTTCTCGGCAGAATGAAAGACATCTATATTTCCGAACTCATGGGCTTCGACGAGGGAAAACTCTTCGACGGCTTTTTCCTGGTTTTGGCCAAGCAGCAGCGGACCACGAAACAAAGCAAGGCCTACCTGAACCTGACGCTCGGCGATAAGACCGGCCAGATCGAGGCGCGGGTGTGGGAGTTGAACGATCCGCGCATCGCGAAGGAATTCGATCGCGGCGATATCGTCAAGGTGCGGGGCAGCGTCTCGCGTTACGAGGAGCGCACGCAGCTCAAAGTGGATCAACTGCGCAAGGCGCAGGCGGGCGAGGCCGACAAGCTCGACATGCTGCCCGCGACGACGCGCGACGTGGGCGAGTTGTGGGCGCAGCTTGAATCGGCGGTCAAGAGCCTGGCGAATCCGGATCTGAAGCGGCTGCTCGAGGCGCTGCTCGGCGACGCGGCGCTGGCACAAGCCTACCGCGAGGCGCCGGCGGCGCGGCAATTGCACCATGCGTGGCTGGGAGGCCTGCTGGAACACGTGGTCAGCCTGCTGGGTTTGGCCGATCGCGTGGCGGCGCACTATCCGCTGCTCGACCGCGATCTGCTCGTAACCGGCGTGATTCTCCACGACATCGGAAAGATCCGCGAGCTCGAGTGGGAAACGGGTTTCGACTACACCGTCGAGGGCGTACTGCTGGGACACATCCAAATCGGCGTCGATCTTGTCGAGAAGACCATCGCCGCGCTGCCCGATTTTCCTCCGCGGCTGCGCACCCTGGTGCTGCACATGATCCTGTCGCACCATGGCAAGCTCGAATTCGGCTCGCCCAAGCTACCCATGATTCCCGAGGCGGTGGTGCTCAACTTCATCGACGATCTGGATGCAAAGATGCAAGCCATGGCGAGCGAGTACGAGAAGTCGGCGCGCGAAGGCAGAGCGCCGGACGAGCTCACGGGCAAGGTGTGGTCGCTCGATCAGCGGCAGTTGCTGAATACGAAGGCGTGGCTCAAATAGGCGCGCCGGAAAAGCGGCTTTGAGGTAGAATTGCGGCAATCTTATGTTTCCCAGATCGTTTTATCTTGGTTTGCTCGCCGTGTGCCTGTGCCGCGCTGCTTACGCCGGTCCCGATCAGTGGGTCGAAGTGCGCAGCGCGCACTTTACCGTCATCACCGACGCGGGTGAGAAACAGGGCCGCCACCTGGCGGACCAGTTCGAGCTCATGCGTTGGGTCTTTCAAACGCTGTACCCCAAGGCTAGCGGCGACCCGGCGGAACCCATCGTGGTGATCGCGGCAAAAAATCAGAAGGTCTTTGAAGCCATGGAGCCCACGGCCTACCTCGCGAAGGGCCAACTGAAGCTAGGCGGTTATTTCTCGCATACCCAGGAGAAAAACTATATTCTGCTGCAACTCGAAGCGGAATATGAGCATCCGTTCGCGGCTGTTTACCACGAGTACACCCACTTGCAGTTTATGGGCGCGGCAGCCTGGATGCCCTTGTGGCTGAATGAGGGCCTGGCGGAGTTCATGCAGAACACCGACATTCACCAAAAAGACGTTGTGCTGGGCCAACCAAGCAGGGACGACATTCTCTATCTGCGACAGAACAGGCTAATCCCACTTAGCGTTTTGTTCAAGGTCGATGCCAAGTCGCCCTATTATCACGAAGAGCAGAAGGGTTCGGTCTTCTATGCCGAATCGTGGGCGCTGACGCATCTCCTAGTGCTGAGGGATCGCCACAAGAATACGAACCAAATCGGCGAGTATATGAATTTCCTCAGTCACGGCCAGGAGCCAGTGGCCGCCGCAGAGAAGGCATTCGGCGATCTGCAACAACTGCAAGGCGACCTCGAAGGCTACGTCAATCGGAGCATTTTCACGGCGGTTGATATGTCGGCCGCGGCCGCGCCGATCGACGAGTCAACTTTCACAGTGAGGCCCTTGACACAAACAGAGTTCGACGCCCGGCGCGCGGACGTGCTCTGTCATGCCGGCCGCGAAACTGAGGCGCGCGCTTTGCTGGACACGATTTTGAAGGAAGATCCGAGCAATGTGCAGGCGCACGAAACCATGGGCCTTCTCGAACTTCGCGCGGGACATCGTGACGAGGCGCGGAAATGGTATGAGGAGGCGGTCAAACTCGACTCCACAGACTACCTTGCCTACTTCAACTTCGCGTCGCTCAGCATGAATGAGCCCCCCGGACCGAACGACAAAGCGATTGAGGACGGCCTGCGCAAGGCGATCGAATTGAATCCGCGATTTGCGCCTTCCTACGACAGACTGGCGAGTTTCCTTGCCATGCGGCACGAGAATCTCGATGAAGCGCACATGATGAATCTGTGGGCAGTCCAATTGGATCCTAGCGAAGTTGCGTACCGCATGAACTCGGCAAGTGTGCTGATGGAGATGGAGCGGTACGACGACGCGGTCGCGGTGCTGCGCGTCGCCGAGAAGGTCGCCAAGAATCCCGAGCAGGTGGCCATGGTGCAGAACCAGATTGACGTGGTTGAAAGAATCCGCACAGCGCACGCGGAGGCCGAGTCTTCCGTCAACGCGCAAAACAGCGCGCCGTCAGAAAATCCGAACGGAACGTCTGGGGTTGTGACGGTGGTTGCGGAAGAACCACGGAAGCATCCGGCAGCGGCAGAGAACGCGCCAAAACATGCCGCCGTGGGAATGATTCACGAAGTGGTCTGCGGTTATCCGTCGGTGCTTGAGTTCAAGCTGGACACGGCGGCAGGCAAGAAACTCTCGCTCTACAACAACGTGATGCAGAGCATCGAGCTGTCCGCGGTGGGATTGGTACTAAGCAACCCGGTGAAGCCATGCAGCGACTTTGAGGGCAAAAAGGCGAAAGTCGAGTTTGCGGAAAGCCCCGACAAATCGGTGGATGGGCAAGTGATCGCTATTGAATTGATGAAATGAGCGCCAAACTCAGCTTCCCGGCCGCATCGGGTTGATGAACTTCAGGCCTGCGAAGTGTTTTTCGTTGTCCGTCACCAAAACGCAGTCGTTAGCTTCGGCAACGGCGGCGAGGATCATGTCCAGCGGGCTGCGCGGTCGCCCAACTCTTGCTCCCTCCGCCATGATGCGTCCCCATATGAGTCCTGCTTCTTCATCGAAAGGAAGAATCCGCCCAGCGAACACCGACTGAGGCCCATTGGGCCCGGCGAACCAATGCTCCAATTCTGCACGCTTACGGCCAGCCGGCTTTGACTGCACGCCGCGCCAGATTTCTGCCACGCTCAGCGATGCAATATACAAATCTTCATCTGCCTGTTGGTCCACCCAGGATTTCAATTGCTGCGAAGGCACGGGCTTGGTCGGGTTGCTCAGGATATTCGTATCAAGCAGATAGCGGCTCACAGGTCGATCTTTCGCGGCTTCACGAATGGACGCTTCAGGTTCAGATCTGCAATGGGCCAGCGGCGCAGTGCTTCGTAGATGCCACCCTTCTTACGCGTGTCGGGTGCGATTTTTTCGCGGACGGTGGCGCGAAGCTCTTCCGCCTCCAGACTGTTTTCGGTGAGCCGCCTGGCCAGGGAGCGTACCAAATCCCGGTCCTTCTCCAGGGCCAACACCTCGAACCGGGCCATGCCGCGCCTGGACAAGCGCTTCCGGTAGTTGTCAACCGCTCTCGCTTGCGCCGAAGTGCCCATGTCGACTCTCCTATATATCCGGTAATATATCCTGTAATAGGGCGAAGGTCAAGTCAGGTTCAGCCGACAAGCCAATCCCACTGCTCTTGGGTGAGCGGAACCACGGAGAGACGGCCGATGGTGACGAGTGGCGACTTGGCGAAGAGCTTTTCGGCCTTGATCTGGTCGAGGGTCTTCGGCTGCTTCAGGCGCTTGCCGGCTTTGACGCGCACGATGGGAACATTGGGATCGGTCGCGTCGACGCTCACGACGGTTCCCGCGCCGACGGCGGTGCGCTCATCGCCGGTGTGGTAGAAGATCCACTTCGTTCCCGGCTTCATCTCGCGCAGGTTCTTGACCGCCGTGGGATTGGTCACGCCGTCCCACAGGGTTTCGCCGTCGCGCAGGAGGTCGTCGAAGGAGTAGACGGTGGGTTCGGATTTGAAGAGGAAGTAGGTCATAAGCAGGTTTCAGGGGTCAGTTCGTGGTTCACAGTACGCGGCTCACTGGGGTCAGTTTACCGCAGTGAACGGCTCGGCCGGCCCTACGGGACGGATCGCGTGCGGGAGCACGCGATCCCAGAGTTTGTGAGCCCAGCATGGGCGCACTCTTACGGGTGCAAGTCCCGTCACAAGCTGGTCACAGCGAGTGAAGTGAAGCGCAACTGCACGAGGGCGACCGAGTGTGGGGAGGAAGCGCGGAGCGAAGCTGCGG
>Ga0182013_10003986_pt1 | contig 18038 bp, 17 predicted proteins | sample 612S2MmetaG_FD_120487 | JGI IMG/M metagenome (GOLD analysis project Ga0182013, IMG submission 120487) | Permafrost microbial communities from Stordalen Mire, Sweden - 612S2M metaG | ecosystem: Environmental > Terrestrial > Soil > Wetlands > Permafrost | place: Sweden: Stordalen | collected...
ATGGAGTGGGCGCGCAGGAGGCGCCGGAAAATGGCCGGCGTGATGCGGGCGCGGCGGCGGATCTGGCGGCGCTCGCGCCACAGCCGCGGCACATGCGCCAGCAGTTCGGCGTGCGCGCGCAGGACGTACCAGGCCATTTTCGGCCCGGCGTGTCCTTCGGCGCGGAAGCGGGCGGCTGCGCCATGGCCTTCCAGCAGGTACCAGGCGTGCCATAAATAGCGCGCCAGCGTGGCGAACGGCGCGGCCAGCAGCATGCCGGCGGGAAAACTCTTCACCAGCACGAACAGGCGATTACGCTCCACGTAATACGCCTTCAGCGGAGACGCGCCGCCGGCCGAATGCGAGTAGTGGTGCTCCACCACGGCCTCGGGAACATAAAGGCACTTCCAACCGGCCCAGCGGGCGCGCAGGCCGAGATCGGTATCTTCGCAATAGAGAAAGAAGCGGCTGTCGAAAGTGCCGATTGCGTCCAGCATGGCGCGCCGGTAGAGCGCGGCCGAGCCGCTGGGAAAGAGCGTCTCCTCGGCTACCGGAAAATCCTCCGGCGGACGGCCGTTTCCGCGCTGTTTGCTGGAGCCGTCGCGCGCCACCAGCATGCCGGCGGAATCCAGGCGATGCTCACCGAACAGTCGCACTTGCGACGCGCACATACCGGCGTCGGAACGCCGTTCGATGGCGGCGAGCAACGCTTCGATCCATCGCGGGTGCGCCGCCGCATCGTCGTTCAAGGTGGCCAGATAGGGAGATGTTGAGGCTTCGAAACCCTGGTTGATGGCGGCGCCGAAGCCGAGGTTGCGGCCATTTTCGATTACGCGCACCCCGGCTGCCACGCCGTTGCGGCGCACCAATCCTTGACCGCTGTTGTCGACGACGATCACTTCAAAATCCCGCCGCGTCTGGCGAGCGAGGGATTCGAGGCACTCCGCGAGTCTCGAATCCGCGGCCAGGGTGGGAATCACCACCGATACCAGGATGTCAGGCAATCTCCGATTTTACCGTGGTGGGGCATGCTTTAGCTTGCCCGCGCGCCCAGTGAGTGCTTAACCGATCTGGGGAAGGCCTGTCACCGGTGAACGCTCCCTAACTCTCCCTAACGGTCGCGGCTCTGTGACTAATTGCAAACATGCGGGCACTCGTCACAGAGCCGGGCCCAGAGGGCACCCCGCGAGGGAGCGTATTCCGCGCCTGTGCCACGCAATCCCCAAAACGGTTAGGCGCCGCCTGCGCTCCGCGTTATTGAAAACTTTACGTGCGCTAGGAACTGCCGATCAGCACGCCCGTAGCGAAGACCAATACACCGCCCAATCCCACTTGCAGTATCGCCGATACCGCCGAGGTCTCCATATACGTCTTGCGGATCCACGAAATCACGGCGAGTTCCGCGACTACCACGCTGATGGCCGCGGTCATGGCCGCCGTGAAGCTGGGGATCAGGAACGGCAGCGTATGGCCGATGCCGCCGAGGGTGGTCATCAGGCCGCAGATCAGGCCGCGCATCCACGGGTGGCCGCGGCCGGTGAGGCTGCCATCGTCGGAAAGCGCTTCGGCGAAACCCATGCTGATGCCGGCGCCGAGCGAGGCCGCCATTCCTACCAGGAATGCGTCCCACGGCTTGTGGGTGGCGAACGCCGCGGCAAAAACCGGCGCCAGGGTCGATACCGAACCATCCATCAGGCCCGCCAGCCCCGGCTGCACGATCTGCAAAACGAAGAGGCGGCGGCTGGCCTCGTCTTCCTTCGTGCGGACGTCGCCGCCGAGTTTGTCTTCTTCCAGTTGCCCGGCGCGGTCTTCGTGCGACCGCTCTTCCTGTGCCAGGTCGTCGAGCAACTGCCGGACGTGGGCGTCCTGGCTGCGTGCCGCCGCCTTCTCATAGAACAGCCGCGTCTCCGCTTCCATGGACGCCGCGGCATTGCGCACCGCCTCCAGCCGAAGCGGACGAATCATCCAGACGGGTTTGCGATGGACGAAGCCGCGCACGTCCTGGCGGCGAATCAGCGGAATGTGGTCGCCGAATTTCTTTTGGGAAAGCTCGATCAGCCGGCGGCGATGGCCCGACTCTTCCACCCGCATCCCATCGAAGACCGCCGCTGTCGCCGGAAAATCCTGCCGCAAGCCCTCGGCGAAGTTGGCGTAGACTTTCTCGTCCTCTTCTTCGAGAGAGATGGCCAAGGCGAGAATCTCGCGCTCGGACAAACTTTCGAAACCGCGCATGCCTATAGATTCGCACGGGGCGCCCCATGCTAGCATCAAGCCAGAATGGCTTTCGTGGATATCACCAAGCAACTGGCGCAGCAGGCGATTCAGTCGGCGATTCAGGACCCGCCGGCCGCCCCGGCGACCGACAATCCGGGCGCCGTCATGCTCAACCAGATCGGCGCCATGCAGAAGGCCCTCAAGGACGACGAAGAGCTGGTGATTTACCTGCAAAGCGGCGTGGAGAAGATCCGTGTCATGGAGATTTTCCTGCCGTCGGCGCAGGTGGCGGTGCTCACCGGCATCGATGCCAATCGGGTGATCGCGCGGGTGGTCTCGGCGGTAGCCGCGCTGCAATTGCTGGTGCGCACCGGCAAGGCACAGCCGGGCTCCAAAGCGGTTCGCATCAACCTGGTGATGCCCAAATCCGGGAAGTAACCGAAGAAAACAGAGTTTCGTTGCCATAGCGGTAGAAGAGGCCGCTGAAGATCGCGATTGGCGCCGATCCCGAGGGCCAGGGAAAGCACCGCCCGAACTCGTACGGGCGGCCTGGGTTAGACTCATGTATTGAAGCCGCCACTCATTCCCCTGGACAAAATCGAAGCGCTCGAGCCGGTGTGCCTGCGCGCTACCGTGCCGGAGAGCTATCGCGACAGCAACGGGCACATGAACGTGCGCTGGTACATCGCATTATTCGACGATGCCGGCGACACGTTGCACGACTGGATGGGACTCACGCCGGCATACCACGCGGCCCACGGCAGCGGCACTTTCGACCTGGAATATCACGTAAATTTCATTACCGAAGTGCTGCCGGGGGAAAACATCGCGGTCTATATCCGCCTGGTGGGCTACTCGCAGAAGCGCCTGCACTACGTGATGTTCCTGGTCAACACGACGCGCGGAAAGTTGGCCGCCACGCTGGAGTGCATCAACGCGTTTGCCGACCTGCGCGTGCGCCGGACCGCGCCGTGGCCGCCTGACGTCGCTGCGAAACTCGTCGCGGCCGTGGCGGCGGACGGTCAGCTCGATTGGGTGCCGCCGCTCAGCGGTGCGATGCGCCCGTAGGGCCTGCCAACTAGCCGCACCGGTGAGCTTCGCAAAACTCAGAACTCCTGATGTCGTGGAATTTGGAGTGAGCCCACAGGCGGGGCAGGCGGTGCTCGCCTGCCCCACCCGCGAAGCTCTCGCCATCGAAAGGAATGGCTCAGCCCATTTTCCCCGCCAGTTTGAAATTGCGGGGCGACATCAGGAGTTCTGGAATTCGAAGAAACCGCTTGCTTGCGCGCGCGGCTCGGAAAGGTCAGATTGGGCACCCCGCGAGGGAGCGGTCTCGCCGCCGAATTCTGCTCCCGGATCTGGCGACTAACCGCCGCCTATCGTCGCAACCCGCGCCTGACGCCGCCGGCGGCGCAATTCCGCCGTGGCCAGCTTGTGGCACTTGAGGCATAGCGTGCGCATGTTGGCGAGATCGCACTCGCCGCCGCCTTCCGCCACCGGCACGATGTGGTCGGCATCCCACAGATAGCGCCGGCCGCCCCAGTCTTTTTCAAATTGACGGCGCGCGCGGTAATCCAGCTTGCGCTTGTCGCGGCGCAGGGCTTCGGTGTCCACGCCGCATTGCGCGCACAAGCCGCGATCGCGGGCGAAAACCTGCTCGCGCAGATACCCGGGGTCGGTGCGCAGCTTCCATTCGTGCACGCAGGAATTGCCGCAGAAAGTGAAGCGGCCTGCAGGGACGGTATTCCCGCACCAGCGGCACAAGCCCTTCGTGCGCCGCGCGACCCAGCCCCCGGGCCTGGTGCGGCGGGTACTCACACGCGCAGCTCGTACCCCAGCCCGCGCATCCCGGCGATCATACCGGCGCGGATCGCTCCCACTTCTTCCGACGACAACGTGCGCTCCGGCGACCCCACCGTAACGCGGAACGAAACGCTCTTCGCCCACTCGGCGAGCGGCGGACCGGCATACTCCCGCACGAATTGAATGGATTCCAGCAGCGGACCGGCAAACCCGGCCGCCTCATTCCGCAGCGCGCCGGCATGAGCACGCAACGGGGCGATCACCGAGAGATCGAAGGCGCTCGATGGATAGCGGCGAATCGGCGTGAACTTCACTTCCGCGCTGGAAAGCGATTCCACCAGGCGCAAGTCGAGATCGAGAATGGCCGCCCGCCCGGATTCCACCAGGGTGGGATGCAGTTCGAAGAAACGGCCCACCACGCGGCCGCGCCATTCGAGGTCGGCCGACCGGGCCGGGTGTTCGAAAGCGCGCGCGTAGGCCGGTCGAGCTTCGGCGCCGGGCAGCAGGCACTCGGCGGCGCGCTTGATTTCGAAGAGGCCCGCGCGGCCATCGCCGTAGCGATCGTAAATCGCCGCGGCCAAGTGCGGGATCTCATCGGGTAGCGGCGCACCCGTTTTGTGAATCTCCTGCCCGATTTCGAAGAGCCGGAACGCCTCGCGATGCTTCGCGTTGTCGAGCACGTTGCGCCAGATGCCGGGCAATAATGAAGTGCGCATCAACGCCTGGTCGGACGCGATGGGATTGGCCACGCGCACGTGCTCCGCCGGGTCCAGACCGAACGCGCGCACCGATTCTTCGCTCAGGAACGAATAGTTGTAGACCTCCGTGAAGCCCTGGTCGACAAAAATATTGCGAACCTCGTGCTGGAATTTGCGCGTGGGGTTCGCCGGTGGCACGCGCGAGGGCACCAGCGGCGCTTGCGGCGCGATGGAAACGTAACCCACCATGCGGCCCACTTCTTCCACCAGGTCGTCCTTAATGGAGACATCCTTGGTGGCGCGCCACGACGGCACCCCCACGCGGAAGAGCCGCGGTTCCGGCTCGGTCACCTGAAACTCCAGGCGTTCGAGGATGTCGCGCACTTCGGCGGCGTCGATAGCGCGGCCCAGTTTGCGCTCCAGCCAGGGGAGCGGCAGGTCGATGGGCGCGGGCGGCGCGATTTCCCTCTTTCGATCGGCCACGCCGCCCACCACTCGGAATCCCGGCGAGAGTTCGGCAAGCAGTTCCACGGCGCGCGCCAGGCCGCGGACCGTGTTGGCGGGGTCCTGCGCCTTTTCGAAGCGCATGGAAGCGTCGGTGCGCAGCTTGATGGCGGAAGACGTCTTGCGCACGCTGGATGCCTGGAAAGTGGCGCTCTCCAGCACCACCCGCGTGGTCTTCTCGCCGATAGCGCTGTCGCCGCCGCCGATCACTCCGGCCAGCGCGATGGCGCCTTCGGAATCGGCGATTACCAGATTGGCGGAATCGAGCGTGTAATGCTCATCGTTCAATGCGCGGAAAGCTTCTCCGTCCCGGGCGCGGCGGACGAAGATGGTGTCGCCGTGGATCAGGCCGGCATCGAAGGCGTGCATGGGCTGCGCCAGTTCCGACATGATGAAGTTCGTCATGTCGACAATATTGTTGATGGGGTTGAGCCCGATGGCTGTCAGCCGCGACTGCAGCCAGTCGGGCGATGGCCGCACGGTGACGTTCTCCAGGACCAGCGCGCTGTATCGCGGGCACAGGTCGAAATCTTCGATGACGATCTTGATGGCCGCGGGGCCGGTGGGCAGCAGATCGAGGTTGACGGGATCGTGCAGGCACTGCCTGACGATGGCTGCCACTTCCCGCGCCAAACCGAAATGGCCCCACAGGTCGGGACGATGAGTGATGGACTTGTTGTCGATCTCGATGACGCTGTCGGCGAGCAGGCGGTCGAGCGGCGCGCCCGGTTCGCCCGCGAGTTCGATGACGCCGGCGTGGTCCTTATTGATGCCCAGTTCGGCGGCGCTGGCCAGCATGCCGTCGCTTTCCACCCCGTTGATGACCTTCTTGCCGATGGCCGCCCAGGCGGTAATCAGGCCCGGCCGGCAATTGGGCGCGCCGCAAACCACCGTCCTGCGGCCCGCGGGTCCGGCATCGACGAGCGCCTTCACGTTGTGGCTGTTGGCGATGGGCTCGACCGCTTCCACGCGCGCCAGCGTGGCACACGCCAGCAACTCGCCGGCCGGCGCCACGCCTTCGCACTCGGCGGTCTTCATGGTGATCAGCCGTTCCAGCGGTCCCGGAGCCTCGGCCAGCCCGGGGACTAATTCCTTAATCCAGTTATACGAGAATTTCAAAACTGAGCCACTTTCAAAACTGCTCCAGAAACCTAAGATCGCCGCCGTTCAAATGGCGGATGTCGTCGATGCCGTAGCGCATCATCGCCAGGCGCGTGAGGCCCAGTCCGAAGGCGAAACCGCCCCAAATTTCAGGGTCGATGCCGCTCATGCTCAGGACCTTGGGGTTCACCAGGCCGCACGGCAGAAGCTCCACCCAGCCGCTCTGTTTGCAGACCGGGCATCCGGGACCGCCGCAGATGAGGCACTGGATATCCAGCTCGAATCCCGGCTCGACGAAGGGAAAATAGCCCGGCCGCAGACGCACCGTCACGTCGCGATGGAAGATGGCGGTGAGCAGCGTCTTCATGAAGTAGAGCAGGTTGGCCACGGAGACGTCGCGGTCGATCATCATGCCTTCCAGTTGATAGAAGGTGTGCTCATGGGAAGCGTCCACGCTCTCATTGCGGAACACGCGGCCGGGCGCGATCATGCGCAAGGGCGGGCCCAGGCGCTCCATGCCGCGCACCTGTACGGGCGACGTGTGGGTGCGGAGAAGATTGCCGCCATCCAGCCAGAAAGTGTCCTGCATATCGCGCGCGGGGTGGTCGGCGGGGATGTTGAGGGCGTCGAAATTGTGATATTCGTCTTCCACTTCGGGGCCATCCAGCACCGCGAAGCCGAGCGAGCTGAAGAGATCTTCCAGCTCGCGTTGGATGCGCGTGATGGGGTGCAAGTGGCCGCGCCGCGCTCCCGGAGCGGGCAAGGTGAGGTCGATCCACTCGACGTCCAGGCGGGCCCGCAGAGCGGCATCGGCCAAGGTCTGTTTGGCGGCCCCGATGGCCTGTTCCAGATTTTGTTTGGCGCTATTGAGCAGCTTGCCGAATCGCGCGCGGTCTTCCGCCGCGAGCTTGCCCATCTCCTTGCCGGCCTGCGCCAGCGGTCCTTTGCGGCCGAGGGCGTCCACGCGGACCGCCTCCAGCTCCTCCTCAGAGGTGGCCGCGGCAATGCGCGCGAGCGATCGGGATTCCAGCTCCTGTATGGATTCTTCCAGCATGTGGTGTGAAGTTTCTATTTTAGCAGGGGGCGGATTGGGGGAAAGCGGATGTCCTAACATCGCGGCCGGACTGGGCGAATCGACCCGCCGCGGCAGTTTTGCGTGCATGCATCACCTGCACCCGGCTGAGCGTGTCTCCGATACGCCGCGGCACGTCCGCTTCCGGATCCTCGAGCAATACGACTACCCGGCGTAGAGCATGTCGCAGGCCGAGTTGCCAAAATCGCAGTCATCTAAACCGGAATTTGAGACGCGCTCGAGATCGCCACATGGGCGTTTCCGCTAATTGACAAACCGGCCGAGATTGTTGCAATGCCGAAAGAACCGGGGGGCTGGTGCTAAGCGGCGTCCCGCTTGGCGATAAACCGCGCTTCGGACTCCGTGCAGGCAACCCGGGACATGACCTCCCGCACGGCCTCATCAAACGGCAGGGTTTCCGGTGACGATGACTCCGTCACCGCGCTTTCAATTCGGAGTTGGTCCTCTGCGCCGGCATTCGGGCCTTCATTTCCGCAGAGAGCCGCACCCCATCAGCGGTCAGCGGTCTCGGGCCGTAGTCGCCGCACAGATTCTGGTACAATGCCGCATTGACTACATGGGGTCGAGCGACTTCACTTCTCGGGAAGTCAGCGCTGAACGTGGTTCGACAGTGATCGGTCAAAAGCGGCTCCTTCAACTGTTCCGCAATAGTTCAAGAGGATGATGTCACGGATACCTACGCCCGTTCAGAAGCTTGAGGCTAAGTTCAACGCCCAATGGAAGAACATCACCGATGCTCGCGAGCTTTCGGCCCGAACGCGGTCCAAGTTGAGGCAAGATCTTGCCGGACTGGATTCCGACGACAGCAGTATCGTAATATCGGGATCGCTTGCACGGGACGAATTCACTTCGGGTAGTGACATCGATTGGACGTTGCTTATCGACGGGCAAGCTGACCCTAACATTATTGACGTTCTGCCTCGCATTCAGGAGATCGTCGGCCGAGCGGCGAAAAAGCCGCCTGGGCGGGAGGGCACCTTCGGTACGATGGCGTTTAGCCATGATCTGATCCACCAAATTGGAGGAGAGGATGATACAAATCGCAATACGACACGGCGGATTCTGCTTTTGCTCGAATCCTCTGCCGTCGGGCGTCCCGATGCCTACGACCGTGTGATCAAAAGCGTTCTCCGACGCTACATTAACGAAGATGACGGTTTCCGCCGTGGCACTGGCAAGTATCACGTACCGCGATTTCTCCAAAATGATTTCGCCCGGTATTGGCGCACCATGGCAGTGGACTTCGCGTACAAGCGACGTTCGCGGTTCGGGCACGGTGCGGCCATGCGGAACTTCAAGCTGCGAATGTCCCGCAAGCTCATTTATGTTTCTGGCCTCCTAACGTGTTTTAGTTGTGAACTCCAAATCAACGTCAGCCCGCGCCTCTTCCCGTGCCCCGCGCCGAGCGGTTCCCCGGAATGTGTCGCGTGCCTCCACGATTTCCTTCGACTCACGCCGCTGGAGATCCTTGCAACAACGCTGTTGCCCTTTCCCCATCTAGACCCGACTGCTCTGTCCTTATTCAATTCGTATGATCGCTTCCTAGGGCTGCTGGCTGACGAGCAAACCCGTGACCATCTTGAGAACTTGCCATCGGACCCAGACCCGAGCGATAGCACATGGGCTGAAGCAAGGCGCATCACACACCAGTTCCGCAACGCACTCTTAGAGCTTTTTTTCGATGAGAAGAGTCGTCTCTACGAACTCACAAGAATGTACGGAGTATTCTAATGCGAACCCTCGGCTTTTCTACAGGCGCGCTGGCATACGGCAATTTTCATCGGGCACTGGAGATGCTCCGGTCCTACGATACACACGCTGTTGAACTCTCCGCGCTACGCCAGTCAGAACTCTGCCCGCTGATAGCGGCCAGCAATGATTTGGATTTATCACAGTATAGGTACGTCGCGGTCCACGCGCCGAGTAACGTCGACGTCGAAGCTGAACGGCAGGTAGGGAACTACCTCCTGGATCTGGCTGCACATGGCTGGTCAATTGTTGTGCATCCCGACGCCATTCATGACTATGGCGTGTGGAGAGAGTTCGGGGACTTGCTTTGTGTCGAGAATATGGACAAAAGAAAGCCGATTGGCCGGACCGTCGAAGAACTTGCGAGTGTGTTTGAGGAGTTGCCTGATGCGAGCCTTTGCTTAGATTTGGGCCACGCACGACAGGTCGACGCGACCATGACGGAAGCCTATTTGATTGCCAAGGTATACGAGTCGAAGCTCCGGCAGGTCCACGTCAGTGAGGTGAACTCGTCGAGCAGACATGATCGGCTCTCGTTCTCATCGATCAGGGCTTTTCAGTTGGTCGCCGAATTGATACCTGAAAACGTACCGCTAATAATTGAATCGGTCATCGAAGGTTGGGAAATTCCAGACGAGCTCAGGAGGGTTGAAGAGGCCTTGCCAACAACAGTCATGCTCGTATAAGCATAGAAGCGGCGTGACTTGGTTTGTGATTGGCCGACGGCATTCTGACCGTATCGTGCATAACGCCCACCGGATCGAGATGCGCGGGGATTCGATGCGCGAGGCGCGCGGAAAATCACGGTCGAGATGGCTTGCAGGAAGTCCGGCGGTGCGTGAGGGATTGTCAATCTTCATGGTTTTCCACAGGCATCATACGCGGTTTGTCCGGCAAGTGCCTTTGAATGAGTTTGTTAGCGACAGAATTGAACGTCTATCGTACGTGATTACTCTGATCGAAGAATGCCATCCACGGGAGCCATCCGATGCCACTGAAAGGGCGTCCGCGCGGCAGACGCCTGAAGCCGCCTGCGAGGCGCTGGGCGCTGCTTCTCGCATGCGTTGCGGGAATCGGCGTAGCGATCGTCACGCTCCAGAGCCAATACACCATCACGCTGCAATCGCCGTTGCGCATCCGCCTGCAATGGCCCCTGGTAATGGCCCCCAGAGTTTCACCGCGGGAATCGGGCCAGGCGCAAAGCGATCAATTTGGCCGCAGGTTGACTGCCTACCAGCAATACGCCTGCAACAAATTCGGACCCGCATGCCGGGTCGCACTGGCGGTTCAACGCGCCGAGAACCCGCGCGGCGCGTGCGAGATCTACCATTATAATTCCGATGGCACGCTCGATTGGGGCTATTTCCAGATCAACACGGTCCACTTGAAACGCGCGGGAGTGAACCTGCGGGACCTGCTGGACTGCAAAGCGAATATCGACTTCGCCTATCAGTTATATACCGAGCGTGGTTTCGAACCGTGGACCACCTTCAATAGCGGCGCGTACCGCCAGTTTCTGAGGAAGTTCTGATCGAGGTCTGGTGGATGTCTGCCGACAGGGCGGGTCAGGCAACGCATTTCTTCCGGTGCTCGCCTGCCCCACCAAATTCTGCATCCTTATAATACTTACTTAATGCGCTTCGGGCTTGATCGCATAGTACCCTTTGCGCGCCTGCGCCTTGAGATCCTTATTCGCCAGTTTGATATCCAGCTTGCGGTAACTTCCGTCTTTGTTGTCGTTCAACGGAGTGTAACCGATGGAGTACTGACTGCGCATTTCGTCCTGCAGCTCCTTGAAGACCACCTCCAGCGTATTCCTGCGGTCCACGCGATACACGTGGCCCCCGGTCTCATCGGACAGTTTGTGCAGCGCACTGGCGCCTGCGCCGCCGCCCAGGCTGATGCCCCAGCCCCGGCCATAGGCGCCCGGGTCCTCATATTCGATGCTGTAAATCACCGCGTCGGCCTTCTGCGCGGCCATCAGGGCGTCGGAAATGGGCAGGCGGCTGCCTTCATCCACGCCATCGGTAATCACCACCAGAACCTTGCGCCCCACTTCGTTCTTCAACTTTTCGCTCGCGGCCAGATATACCGCGTCGTACAGCACCGTGCCGCGCGGCTGTCCCACGGTGGGAACCGGCCCCGGCCCGAAGCCCCCCACCCCGGAACTCACCCGCAGATCGCCCATCGCCGAGATCAACAGTCTGGGAGAGTTGGTATAGTCTTGCAGCAGTTCGGCTTCTTCCCCGAAGGACAGTAGAAACGCCTCGTCCTTTTTGCGCAGAACCTGGGTGAAGAACTGCGACGCGGCATCGCGTTCGATCTGGATGAGATTGCGCTGGCTGCCGCTGACATCGATCAGCAGCCCGATCGTAAGCGGCAGGTCGGTTTCCCGCGTGAAATACTTGATCGGCTGGGGCTTGCCATCCTCCAGGATGGTGAAATCCTTTTGCTCCAGGTTGGGTACCAGGGCGTTCTTCTTGTCGCGGACGGAGGCCAGAACGCTGACCACGTCGACATCCACTTTGATGGTGGGCAGGTCGTCGGGAAGCTTCTGCTGTGGGGGCGGAGTCTGCGCCAGGAGCAGCGCGCCTGCGGTGAAAACGAGAAATAGTCGCATGCCGGTACAATAGTGACGTATCCCGGCGCAATACTGTTTCAACATGAAAGAAGCCATTCAGCACCTCCGGCGCAACGATCCGGTCCTCGCGGAAATCATAGACCGCGTTGGAGATTATGGTATCCAATTCCGCGATCCGGATTTCGAAACGCTGGTGAAATCGATTGTATACCAGCAGTTGAGCGGGCGTGTGGCCTCGGTCATCTTCGGACGGCTGGCCAAGGCGGTGGGCGGCCGTTTGACGCCCGAAAGTGTCCTGAAACTGCGTCCCGCGCGCATGCGGACACTGGGGCTTTCGAAGCAGAAGACGGCCTACATTCGCGACCTGGCGCGCCACACCCGCGACGGCCTGGTGGTGTTCGAAGAACTGGCCGCGCTGGATGACGGCGTGGTCATCGAGCGGCTCACGCAGGTGAAAGGGATAGGCGTCTGGACGGTCCACATGTTCCTCATATTCGCCCTGAAGCGCACGGATGTGCTGCCCACCGGCGATCTGGGAATCCGTAACGCCATGCGCAGGGCTTACGGGATGGCGGAACCGCCCACACCGGCCGAAATGGAGGTCCTGGCCCAGCGTTGGCGGCCCTACTGCACGGTGGCAAGCTGGTATCTTTGGAGGAGTCTGGAGACGGATGCCAACCTGTAGCGCGAGGTGGATTACAGCATTTTAATTCCACAAGGTGTAGAGCGTTTCAGCGTGGAGTTATAATACCTTTCAGAATATTGAGATTACGGGTATGCTTTAAACCTGAAGGAGAACAGAATGCGCACCTGGAAATTAGTCCTACCGGCCGTGATTGTGATGTCGGGATTCCTCTTCTGCACGACGGCATCGTTCGGCAAGCCGGAGTACCAGAAGAAAGAAGGTTTCAAGTCGTGCACCGGCTGCCATGTCAAAGTGGGCACCCCGGACGCGATGAAGAAGGATCCGAACCTGAACGACCTCGGCACGTGCTACAAGAAGGGCGACCACTCCCTGGCCAAGTGCACGGTGCCGGACGGCGTTAAGAAGTAGCGACCGCGCCCGGGGTGCGGACCCGCTTGGCGTCCGCAAACCGCTGTTCCGGTCGGGAACGCGCCCGGGCAATCCACTCTTCTTCCCTGCCATTGGAAGCCAGCGTGCCACAATGGCCTTCCATAAGGTAGGCTTGAACTGGACGGTGCTGGCTTTCGGCATCGGAGTCGCGGCGGTGAGCGGCCTTATTTTCGGACGCGGCTCAGGCGGGCGATATCGGGCGCAAGCCGATGGATGCCATGCTCTACTATGACGAATGCGCCGGTACTCTGTTCACGGACGATTCGTCGCCGCTGCGAAGCGCTGGTCGTCGAGGAAGTCCCCTGGGGCAATGGCAAGCATCATTATTTGACTAGCGCCGCCCACGCCGCCGAGTGAAATATGGTAAATGATGACCATGATTCGCTCTACGATCCTTTCCCTGACGCTCGTCGCAGCCACCCTCTGGGCGCAACCCGGACGTGGCCCCGCCCCCGTTCGTTCGCCGGAGGTCTCCGCCGAAGGCAAGGTCACCTTCCGCCTGCGCGCGCCCAACGCCAAGGAGGCCGCCGTCACGGGCCTCGGCGATCGCCTCGCCATGATCAAGGACGACCAAGGCGTCTGGTCCGCCACCACCGCGCCGCTCCAGCCGGATCTCTATACTTATTCATTCTCCGTGGATGGCGTCACGTTCAACGATTCCGCCAACCCGCTTTCCAAGACTTCCTATGGCAGCGCCGGCCAAAGCATGGTCCGCGTGCCCGGCGCCGCCCCGTGGAATCCCGGCGCTGGTCCGTTCGGCGCCGTGACGCATCACACCTACCACTCGGCGCTAATTGGCGACGATCGCGATTACTACGTCTACACCCCGCCGAATTACGACCGTCAGCGCAAGGAAGCGTATCCGGTCCTGTTCCTGCTCCACGGACTGGGCGACGATGCCTCCGGGTGGGAAACCGTCGGAGCGGCCAACGTCATCCTCGACAATCTCATTAACCAAGGCAAAGCCAAGCCCATGATCATGGTGAATACGTTGGGATACGGCACCGCCGACGGCCCGCGCGGCGCCATGGGACCGGACATGATCCCCACCTTCGCCAAGGCGCTGCTCGAAGAGGTGCTGCCGCAGGTGGAAAAGAACTACCACGCGGCCAAAGACCGCGAGCACCGCGCCATCGCCGGCCTCTCCATGGGCGGAGCCGAATCGCTCTACATCGGCCTCAACAATTCGGACCGGTTCGCTTATGTCGGATCCTTCAGCGGCGCGTTTGTGATGTGGCCGCGCGCCAACCCCGCGCCTCCACCACCGGCCGGAACTGCAACCGGCCGAGGCCGCGGGCCGCAGACCATGGAGGATGCCGATTTCGCCAAGGCCTTCCCCAATCTCACCGCCAAGGCCAACTCGCAGCTCCGCCTGGTATGGATCGCCTGCGGCGCCGACGACGGATTGATGGGCGTCAACCGGCAGTTCAGAACTTGGCTCAAGTCTAAAGACATCAAGTTTACGGAGCTGGAAATCCCCGGTTTCGCGCATGTGTGGCCGCTGTGGCGGCGGAATCTGGCCGAGTTGGCTCCGCTGCTGTTCTAAGTGGCATCCGTGGGCAGATAATAGAAAGTGCTCATGGAATACAAAACATTAGGTAACACCGGACTGCTGGTCTCCCATCTCTGCCTCGGCACCATGACCTTTCACGGTGGCGAAGGCTTCTGGAAAGCGATCGGCACCGTCGACCAGGCGGGTGCCGATGCGCTTGTCAAAGCGTCCCTCGATGCCGGCATCAACTTCTTCGACACGGCGGATGTCTACTCCGAAGGGGAAAGCGAGAAGTCGCTCGGCCAGGCTCTCAAGAACCTGAACATCGCCCGCAAAGACGTGGTCATCGCCACCAAGGTCTTCGGCCGCGTCGGTCCGGGCCGCAACGATGTAGGCGCCTCGCGGGGACACATTATGGACGCCGTCGAAGCCAGCCTCCGCCGCCTTCAGATGGACCATATCGACCTCTATCAGATCCACGGCAACGACTCGGTCACGCCGGTGGAAGAGACGCTGCGCGCACTCGATACCCTGGTGAGGCAGGGGAAGGTCCGCTACATCGGCTGTTCCAACTGGCAGGCATGGAAAATCGCCAAGGCGCTGGCCATCTCGGAGTTCAAGGGCCTCGCCCGCTTCGACACGCTGCAGGCCTACTACTCCATCGCCGGCCGCGACCTGGAACGCGAGATCGGGCCGCTGCTCGAAGCCGAAAAGACCGGCCTGCTGGTCTGGAGCCCGCTCGCCGGCGGATTGCTTTCCGGCAAATTCAGCCGCGAAAACCAAAAGCCCGCGGGATCCCGCCGCTCGGAATTCGACTTCCCGATTGTCGATAAGGAGCGCGTCTGGAAGATCCTCGACGTCATGGCTCCTATCGCCAAGGCGCACGATTGCAGCCCGGCGCGCATCTCCCTCGCATGGCTGCTCTCGAAGCCCGTGGTCACTTCGGTCATCATCGGAGCCAAGCGCCTGGATCAGCTCCAGGACAACCTGGCCGCCGACGACTTGCACCTCACGCCGGATGAAATCAAGCAGTTGGACGACGTGAGCGCGCTGCCGCCCGAGTACCCCGGTTGGATGTTGCCGCGCCAGGGCGCTTCCCGCCTGCATCCACCGCCCCGGCAGTAGCATGGACTTCCTGCCCATCGCCGGCGGAGGGCTCTCGACCGGCGCGGCGTTTCTGGCATGGGCCGTGCGGGGCCGTTCCTCCGCCGTGTTTGGCCGGTCGGTGTGGCGCGGCAGCCCCCACCGGCGCAGAGTGGCGCTCACCTTCGACGATGGCCCCAGCGAAGGCACGCCCGCAATTCTCGACGTGCTGGCGCAGTATCGCGCGCCTGCCACCTTCTTTCAGGTGGGCGCCAATGTCGAACGCCTGCCGGAGGTGGCGCGCGCGGTGGCGGCTGCGGGCCACGCCATCGGCAACCACAGCTACGCGCATCCGCTGTTTTGTTTCCGGTCGCCGGGCTTCATCGAAGCGGACCTGCGGCGCGCCCAACTGGCCATCCGGGAACATACCGGCATCGAGCCCGAGTGGTTTCGCGCGCCCTTCGGCGTACGCTGGTTCGGGATGGGCCGGGTACAACGGCGCCTCTCGCTCACCGGCGTCATGTGGAGCGCAATCGGCTATGATTGGAAGCGGAATTCGGACGCGGTCTTCGGGCATCTGGCGAAGCGCGCCTCGAATGGCGCTATCCTGTGTCTTCACGATGGCCGCGAATTGCGGGTCAGGCCCGACATCGGCGTCACCGTGGAGGCTGTGCGGCGCCTGGTTCCCACGCTATTGGAACGGGGCTACGAGTTTGAGACGGTAAGCCGATTGATATGTCCGACGAACTGATTCAAAGGGTCATTAAAGTGATTGCCGCCACCAAGCGGATTCCCATCGAGTCGGTGACCATCGAGAGCGACTTCGCCCAACTGGGGATCGATTCCATGGACGCCGTGGAGATCCTCTTCGCGCTCGAGAACGAATTCGACGTCAGCATTCCAGACGATGAGGTACGCTCGGTTCGCGGCATCCGGCAGATGTGCGAAGGTGTCGACCGTTTGTTGCTGGCAAAATCCGCTGGCGGGAAGGCGCCCGAGTAGCGCATGAGGCGCATCGCCATCACCGGTATGGGCGCTATTTGCGCCCTGGGCCGAAATATCGCGGAGTTCGCCCAGGCGCTTGCCGAGGGCCGCTCGGGCATCGCTCCCATCGAATCCACCGACACGTCCCGGATGCGTTTCCGGAACGGCGCCGAAGTGAAGGGCTACAGCCACAAGCCTTACTTTGAAGACCGCCGCGCCGATTTCATCGACCGCTTCGCACAGTTCGCGGTGATCGCCGCGCGCGAGGCCATCGCCGATGCCGGAATTGAGTTCACTCCCGAACTGCGCGAATCGGCCGCCATTATCACGGGCTCCTGCGTAGGCGGCCAGAGCACTGAAGACGTCGGTTTTCAAGAGCTGTATAAGCTGGGGCACAACCGCGTACACCCGCTGACCATTCCCAAGACTATGGCCAACGCCGGCGCCAGCCACATCTCCATGGAATTCGGCATCACCGGCCCGAGCTTCACCATTTCCACCGCCTGTTCCTCGGCCGCGCATGCCATTGGCCAGGCGTATTGGATGCTGCGCTCCGGCGCCACCGACCTGGCCATCACCGGCGGCAGCGAGGCGCCCTTCAGTTTCGGAATTCTGAAGGCGTGGGAAGCCATGCGGGTGGTGTCGCCGGACACCTGCCGGCCGTTTTCCAAGGATCGCCACGGGATGATTCTGGGGGAGGGCGCCGGCATGCTGGTGCTGGAGCCGCTGGAAGCCGCGCGCGCCCGCGGCGCCAGGATCCACGCCGAGATCGTAGGCTTCGGCATGTCCGCGGATGCCGGCCACGTTACGCAGCCCTCGGCCGGAGGAGCGGCCCGCGCCATGCGGGCGGCACTGCGCGACGCCGCACTCGAGCCCGATGCCATCGCCTACATCAATGCGCACGGCACCGCCACGCTGGCCAACGACTCTACCGAGACGGCCGCCATCCGCGCGGTCTTCGGGGCCCATGCCGGCCGCCTGGCGGTGAGTTCCACCAAGTCGATGCACGGCCACGCGCTGGGCGCCTCCGCCGCGCTGGAGTGTCTGGCCACGGCGCTGGCGTTGCGCGACGGCCTGCTGCCCCCCACCGCAAATTACAGCGAGCCGGATCCGGAATGCGACCTCGACGTCATCCCCAATCATGCGCGCGCAGTGCAGGTGGAATATGCACTGTCGAATTCCTTCGCGTTCGGCGGTTTGAACGCCGTGTTGGCGCTGCGCAAGGCGTAACTGGTTTCGGCCGTCGAAATCTGCGTCACATGCCCTGACCGGAACTGTGTGAGAAAGCGTGGGGCAGGCTTCAGCCCAATGTCACTTACTTTGGCAGAGACGCAATTCTGCACAATTCGTGGGGCAGCCAATCGTGGCTGCAGCCGGCTTTTAGCCGGCTCTTTCGGACTACAAGCACTCGTTGACGGCCCCAAGAGCCGCCTGGAAAGGCGGCTGCAGGCAGGATTGCCTGCCCCACAACAAATGCAGAATTCCACGTTTGAGCAAAGTAAGTGGCATTGGGCTTCAGCCGGCGGCGGGCTTCAGCCCAATCGCAGCGTTTCCGAGCCGCGCGCGCCAGCAAGCGGTCTTCCGCGTTGCCCTGCTAATCTCCCGGAACCCGTTCCGCTTTCGGCGCGCTCCACCATCCCGAGGCCGCCAGGAATGCGCGCACTTCCGTCCACCGCGTCTTG
>Ga0182013_10003989_pt1 | contig 18030 bp, 12 predicted proteins | sample 612S2MmetaG_FD_120487 | JGI IMG/M metagenome (GOLD analysis project Ga0182013, IMG submission 120487) | Permafrost microbial communities from Stordalen Mire, Sweden - 612S2M metaG | ecosystem: Environmental > Terrestrial > Soil > Wetlands > Permafrost | place: Sweden: Stordalen | collected...
GCCAACCACGAGAACGCCCCCCGGTTGGCGTCCCCGCCAACCGGAACTCCTGCTATGTGGCGACAATTTGGTTTGCACCCAATGGCCCCGGTGCATATCAAATTGTCGCTTTAATTTTTTTGAAAATTCTTTATTGCCGCCTGCTTTAGTGCTTGTTGCGCAACTCAATACAGGCCTCTCCCCGACATCGCTTCGCTTGTTGACTCCCGCAAAAATACGGGATGAAACACCTCTCCATCGCAAGCGATAGCGAGGGAAAATGCGCCGATTTAGGTGTCTTTTCCCTCGCTATTCGAAGAATGGAGGGTGACCGCACGAAGTGCCGGTCGGGAGAGACCTGTATTGGGCGAGTGTTGAGTTGTGCAACAAGCACTTTAGCTGACGGATTGTAATGACAAAAAAAATACGGCTTTAGCCAAAAGACCATTTTGGCTAAAGCCGACAGAGGTTTTGATTATACTCCGTTGGCTGAAGCCAACGGCAATAAAAGAAAAATAAGTAGCAACAATTTGATATGCACTCAATTGCTAACTCAAACATTTGCACCATCAACAAATAAGGTTAACCAATATCTATTTACCCATATTTAGGCAATGTAAAAAAGAAGTTACTGCCTACCCCTTTTTTAGATTCAGCCCATATTTGGCCGCCGTGCTTTTCAACCACTTTTTGGCAAATGGTAAGGCCTATACCGGTGCCCTGAAACTCACCGTCAGTGTGGAGGCGATTGAATATTTTAAAAATCTGCTGGGCGTATTGTTGGTCGAACCCAATGCCATTGTCATTGAAATGGAAAAGCCATTCAACCGGGCTTTCGGTTACCTTAATCTGGATAATTCTCCTGGGATTAACATTGTATTTAATCCCGTTTTCAATCAGGTTTTGGAACAGTTCGGTAAGCATGGTTTCGTTGCCGGTAACAGCAGGTAAATCAGCGCATATTACTTCGGCGTTATTGGCAACAATAGTCTCATTTAACGCCTTGCAAACTTTGGCAACTATATTATTTAATGAAATATTGGTTTCCATTTTCAACTGCTGGTCAAGCCGCGAATATTGCAGGATATCCCGGATCAGATCATTCATTTTATTGGCGCCCTCAATTGAATAGTTGACAAACTCCCGGGCTTCGGCAGGTAATGCTTCCAGGTGCTTTTTCTTCAATAAAGACAAGTAGGAAATAATGGTACGGATTGGTTGTTTCATATCATGGCTAACCACATATGCAAACTCTTCAAGTTCCTTATTACTTTGCCCCAGTTTTTTGGCTTTCGACAATAATTCGTTCTGTGCTTGTTTAAGGTCGGTTATATCGCGTATAATTACCAGGTACTCATTTGCTTTAAAGGGGGCGATAATGGATTTAAAGAAACGATCTTTGTAGATAGTATTATCATAATATTCAAAAGATGACGGCGTTTCTGTATCAATTACCTGGCTCAGCGCTTCGCTGAAACTCAGGGCAATTTCTACGGGCATAACATCGGCAAATGTCCTTCCTATCAATCCGTAATCAGGTATATAATCGGGCAGGGTCGATGAGTTGTTGGCGCCGGTAAATTCGCCGCTTTTATTAATAATATATAACCAATCGGGCAGGGCGCGCAAAATTGCCTCGTTTGTAAGTTGGGCTTCATGCAGGCGCAGTTCGGTACGCATCCGGGTAAAGGCACTGCTAACCATATTGCCAATCAGGCCGAAAAAACTTACAGGAACGTTGCCAATATTTTCATCAAAAGCAAATACCACAAAACCATTAGCGATATTACCACTCTGCAGCGGTACCAGGTAAAACTTCAGGCCAAGCAGCCCGGTTGTGTTTAATGCCTCTATTTCATTCAATCTCTCTGCAGCGCAAAAGTTTCCGTGCGAAGCTTTATCTCCGCGTAATGACCGGAGAAAGGCCACCAGTTGTTGATTAATTTTGATGCTTACATTAAAAGCTTTGAGCAATTCCTGATGCCCTTCTGCCGCCCATTGGTTGGTGCACTTAAATTCGTCCTGCAATTTGCCGCTCATGCGATATACAATAACCGCATTGGCGTGAAGCTTTTTACCGAATTCATCAAGCGCAATATCAATTCCTTGCTGAATTTCAGTTCTGCCCACATTAATAAACTGGTTGGAATGCTTGATAAGCATTTCTTCCATATACAACTGCTGCTTGATTTCCTCTTCCAGTTTTTTGCGTGCTTCAATATTACGTGTTTCGGAAAATATAAGTTCGGCGTGGCCTGTATGGTCAATTTTAAAGCCGCTGAAAATACTTTCCACCCATATATTATCACCATTGATGGTTTTTACGCGGTATTCAACGCTGCATTTTTCTTCCGGTGTTTGCTTTATTTTATTCAGCGTATCAAGTACCACATTTTGATCAGCCCCGGCTACCAGGTTTAAGAACTTCTTACCATTTAAATCATTAAATCCGTACCCCGAAATTTCTTTTACCGCCGGGTTAATGTACATAAACTTAAAGTCGCCATTGATAATGCATTGAATATCCCGGGCATTTTCGCTGATAGATTTAAACTGGATTGAACTATCGCCCGAAATCTGGGTTAACCGCAGGCGCTGGATCCCAATCATATAATTACCAGCCATTACAAAAGCAAACATCAATTGCTGGTTAAGTTCTAAAAGCGAGGGGTGGGCCGCTCGTGTTATAAAACATCCTGTTGCAAAGCATATTACTTCAAAAACAGTAATAGTAAGTAAATGCCAGCGCGATTCAAGCATCTGGCTGGTAACAAAAAAGATAAAGAAACTGGTATACAGATATAAGGACGGATCGACATCGGTTTGACTATGTAATACATGAATGGCATGCGCTTCTTTAACAGTAGATTCAAAATAGCTTAATGCTATATTGAAATTTAAAAAAAACAAAAGCACAGTAAAAAGCAGGTGAGTGTATTTTTTATAGCTGGTTACTGAAACAAAAATAACAGCTAAAGAAAGTAGAATCCCGGTAATCCAGATAGGGGCCGGGTCTGAGGTTGCCGAAATAGAGGGCGGGTTGGCAGAAAATATCTCCAGCAAATTACCTAAAAGGTACATAATAAAAGCCAGGCCGGCGCCTATCTTTTCACGTCCATACAAGTCTAAATGAAAAATATTTTTAACCCTTTTAAGCAACGAGAACAGTCTTTGTTCAAATATACAGCAATCAATGGTATATTATTTTAGACAATTCAGAATTTGTATGTTTCTAATGAAAAAATATCACTTGTTTTATTGACTAATTTGCACTTTATGATTATCTTCATAACATCGGGGGCAGAGTTTCGGAATAATAAAGAAAAGTCTTCCGGGGATATAAACCGCGTGGGTCTGGAAATCTTAATGCTTTCGGTATAGATTAATACAGTGGTTAGGAAAGCGGGATTTAGAAGCTTAACAGTTTGATAATATAATTACGCTTTAACGTAGCTTGGATGTCGCTTAAATTTAAACGATTTGTTTGTTATAGCCGTCTTAATTAAATAATACCGTCTTAATTAAATAACCAAACCCACCGGAATTATGAAAAATGAGTTCAATGATATTATTAATCAGCAATCAATGATTGGCAGGTCCTTAGGTATGTACCTGATATCTACGGAAGATGAACAATACGATGGCAGAATAATTACTTTTAATGGTAAAAAACATGTCTTTTTCAGCTCCTGTAGCTATCTGGGTTTGGATGTGCACCCGGCGCTAAAAAAAGCCTCAATAGAGGCAGTAGAAAAATTCGGTGTCAACCTGTCAAGTTCAAGGGCAACAGTATCACTGGGCCTATATGAAGAACTGGAAAACCTTTTGGGACAGATATTCAACAAGCCGGTTTATGTTTCCCCTTCAACAACCTTAGGACACCTTGCGAGCATACCTACGTTAATGGAGAAAGATGATGCCATTATTATGGACCAACAGGTCCATAATAGCGTAAAAACCGCAGTTCAATTATTAAAGGCAGAGGGCATTTATACTGAAATTATAAAGCATAACCGGATGGATATGCTTGAAACCAGGATACAGATTTTAAGGCAAAATCATAAGCGCGTATGGTACATGGCAGATAGCGTATACTCCATGTTTGGTGATAGCGCCCCATTTAGTAAAATATCCGAACTATTAAATACTTATGAAGAATTCCATTTTTACGTGGATGACGCACACGGAATGAGCTGGGCAGGTAAAAATGGAAACGGTTATGCTTTATCTAAAATGGACTGGCACCCGAAAATGCTGATGGCCACCTCACTGGGAAAAGGTTTTGGAAGCGGTGGCGGGGCTTTGATATTTAATGATGAAAATCAGAGGAACCTTATCAGAAGCTGTAGCGGCCCAAGCATATTTTCGGGCCCTTTACAACCTGCTGTGTTGGGTGCAGCCATTGCATCGGCTAAATTGCACTTAACTGATGAAATTGATAACTTACAGGATTCGCTTTTCGAAAAAATGTTTTATTTCATCGAAACGGCTAAGAGATACAATTTGCCTTTAGTTTCACACGAACTTACCCCCATATTCTATCTGGCAACCGGTAAAAAGGAAATCAGCTATAAAATATCATCATTCCTTTTAAAAGAAGGTTTTTTCGGCATGACTACCGTTTTCCCGGCCGTACCAATGAAGAATTCCGGTATGCGGGTAACGGTTACCAATCACCTTACACTTGATGATATTGATGGCCTTTTAAGCCGCTTTGCTGAAATTTTACCGCTGGCCTTAAAAGAAGAAGGCTCCTCAATGGATGAAATTTATGAGGCGTTCAATATGTTCAAGCCCCAGCAAAAAGAAAATATCATGCCTATTGAGCGCAGAAAAATAGCCTGATAAGTGACAAGATATTTAAGGGATCCCGCAGGATCCTGAAACAGAGACCCGCGTAGACGGTTTGAAAAGAGGCGGCAAAAAATTGCCGCCTCTTTTTTTGTACCTGAACCCTGAGAAACACGAAATAATTACTTAAAATCCCTATATTGTTCGTAATTCCAAACACTAAAAACATTCCATTGAAGAATTTTAATCAAAAAATAGTTGTTATTACCGGTGCCGGCTCAGGTATGGGCAGGTCGCTGGCAAAGCAACTGGCAGAATCTGGGGCAACCGTTTTATTATCCGATAAAAACGAAGCTGGGCTGAATGAGACCCGCCGGATGATTGAAGAAGCTGGTAAAGGAGCTTGCAAAACATACCTGGTAGATGTAGGTAAAAGGGAAGAAATAGATGCCTTTGCCAAACAGGTTCTGGACGAATTTAAATACATAGACGTGTTAATAAACAATGCCGGCATGGCCATTGGCGAAGCAACGCTGAATGAAATTCCCTTAGAAGATTTTGAGTTGCTTATAAATGTAAATATGTGGGGTGTAATTCATCATACAAGGGCCTTTCTGGATATTTTGATAAGTCGGCCGGAAGCAGCTATCGTAAACACATCCAGCGTATTTGGTTTAATGGGTATACCCAGCCAGATTCCTTATTGCGTGTCGAAATATGCGGTGCGGGGCTTTACTGAGTCGTTGCGGCTTGAACTGGTTAAAACCAACGTAGCAGTAACCTGTGTGCATCCCGGAGGTATTGATACAGATATTGCCAAAAACGGCATCCATTATAAAAACAGGGAAAAGGCGGTTGAACATTTTAAAACACTGGTTATTACCTCGGCAGATAAAGCTGCCGGCATTATTATTAAAGCCATCAGAAAAAAATCAAAGCGTGTAATGGTGGGGCCCGATGCCAAGTTGATAAGATTTGTATCGCAGGCCGCCCCGGGCTTATTGGAAAGTTATATTCTGAAAAAGAAGGACCAGTTGGAGCAGTCCATGAATTAATAAAGCCATCTAAATTCCGTATTCTCTCCTATCGTATCATGGATATTTCCACGGTATTCTCGTCTTCGCTGTATTCAAAACAGCAATCTTCAAATGATGGGGCTTTAAAAGCAGGTCGGACATTATTAGAAAAAGCGTAGGGGTCTTTGGGTATGCCAATAAAATTTCGCTCAATTTTTCCGTCATTGTCCATATCCTGAAAAAGGGCCATGGCATAAGTGCCGTAATCAAGGTCGGTAATAGTGGCGGTTAAAGTTTCGCCATTCGGCACAAATTTGTATTTTTTCAGGGTATCCTTTTCGTTCAGAAATTCATTTTTCGTTCCGTACAACCCAATTAAAATAGGGGCAGTCGGAGAACCCAGGTTTTCTATGGTCAGATTTAAGGGTTTGCGGTTGGTTTTGGGGGCAATCATGTTATGAATTTATGCTGATAATATCTGCGAAAAAATAAATCGGGTGTACGACAAATTTCCCTTTTGCTGCCTCGCTTACCCTCTAACTCCCGGGGCGGGAGAACCGCTTCCCAAGCTAAAAGGGAAATTTGTCGTACACCCAATAAATCTGAAAGACGTACTAAAAAGCAAAAACGTATGTGCCTTTCTCATCGCGGTAAACATAATTTACCACGCGCGGCCATAGCGGCTTTATCATTTCCTTTTCCCACCCATCCAGGCTATGCAGCAGGTCTTTTGCAACCTCGGGTTTAGCACTGTAAAGGTTGTTAGCCTCTATACTATCGGTTTTCAGGTTGTAAAGCTGGTTGGTATTGTCGTATTCATTTACAATCAGTTTCCAATCGCCTTTGCGGATGGCTTTATTAAAATCGCTTCTCCAATAAAGGGCCTGGTGCGGTGCCTGGCTAAGTTCGCCGTCTACATAAGGCAGGAGGTTAACACCATCGTATTTTCGGTCCGTTGGCAGGTCAATGCCAATGGCAGCAGCCACAGTGGTAAAAATATCAAGCGATATAACCGGGTTAGTGTACTTAGTGCCCGGCTTAATTTTTCCTTTCCACTCCATCATAAAAGGCACTTTAATACCGCCCTCAAAATTGGTAAGCTTACCTCCCCTGTATGGTGCATTATCAGTAGTTCCGTTATACGAAGCCCCGCCGTTATCGCTTAAAAAAACAATAATGGTGTTGTCAGTCAAACCCAGGCTATCCACGTGTTGCAATAAACGACCCACCTGGTCATCAAGGCATTTAATCATGGCTGCATAGATGCGTTTTACAGGGTCTTTAATGTTGGCAAATTGGTTGTAATAATTTTTCGGAACCTGCAAAGGCGCATGTGGTGCGTTGTAAGGCAGGTACAAAAAGAAGGGGGCCTCTTTGTTTTTATCAATAAACCCTATTGCCTCATCAGTAAACACATCTGTCAAATACCGGTCCTCTTCCTGGCGCTCAGTGCAATTGCGCAAAATAGCGCAGTTTCCTTTTCGGCCCTCGGCAGTTTCCCATTCGTGGTGATCCATAAAATCGCGCTTAATGGGGCAGTTTACTATATCATGATTCTCTTTAGGTGCATACATGGTAAACGCCTCATAAAACCCATACTGATAATCAAATCCGCGCACGGTTGGCAGTGCAAAATCAGCAGCCCCTAAATGCCACTTGCCTATACACGCAGTTTTATAGTCATATTTTTTCAGCAACTCCGCCAGGGTAATTTCAGATGGTGGAAGGCCCTGCCTCAACCGGTCTGCAGTGCTGGGCACTTCTAACTCTTTAAGGGGAGAAAGCGGCTTAAACTTAGGCAGCATTTTAAAGCTTACATACTCAGCCATGTTTTTAAGGTACCGTTGCTCCGGCTGAAATTCGTGGCCAAACCTTTGTTGATACCTACCGGTTATTATTCCCGCTCTCGAAGGAGAACAAACCGGCGAGGAAATATACCCCTCAGTAAACATTACCCCGCTTTTGCCAATACCATCAATGTAAGGTGTGCTAACAGTTTTGCTTCCATACAATGATAAATCGGTAGCACCTAAATCGTCTACCAGAATTAAAATGATATTGGGGCGCTTGTGGCGGTTAAGGTCTTTTACCCTGGTGGCCAGGTATTCGCTTTTACCTTTAATTAAGCGCTGGTCAAAAAATATTTTATACCGGTCAGTATTGAATGACCGGAACAAAAATGCAGAGCAGGATATAGCTACTATTAAAACTACAGCCGCTGCCAGCAATACCTTTCTTATGTGCATCTTCAAATTTACAGTTTAATTTGATAATGTGCGGCATCATTAACTGAACTAAGGGCTTATTTTAACTAAAATATGATGCCCCAAACACGATTTAATCAGACTTGGCCATCATGCTCAGAGCGCATAAAACCAGGGTCACAAAAACGCAATTTAATTTTAAAGAAAAGGGCCGCTGCGGGTGCTATGCTTCCGAAACATATAGTCTGCCTTAGTCAATCCCGGGCTCCGATAGTTTGTGGATAATCAACTTCAGCATTAATTATGATGTTCGGAAACCGAATCCCGGCATTTTCAGTATGCATATTATCTTCCTGTTAAATTACAGTAGCAAAATAGCTGCAAAATGCTTTGAAAACCAATTTAACAGGGCTATACCTTATCTAAATCATGAAAAAAGGCATCTTTATTATGTTTATTTGCCGAAATTGCGCCGCTTACTACCAAAGGCAAATACATTTTGGGTTCTTGTAAATTCGGATAAATTTGTTGCTCGAAATTTTTAAATCAATCAATATAAACATCTTATGGCAGAGAAAATAACAATTAGCAGAGGTAAACTGAAAGTGCCTGAAAACCCTATTATCCCGTTTATTATTGGCGATGGAACAGGTCCCGATATCTGGCATGCAGCGGTACGCGTTTTAGATGCGGCCGTTGAGCATGCATACAAAGGCAAAAAGAAAATTGAGTGGAAAGAAGTATTGGCCGGCCAGAAAAGTTTCGACAAAACCGGAAGCTGGTTACCTGATGAAACGCTGGATGCATTCAAAGAATACCTGGTAGGTATTAAAGGCCCTCTTACTACACCTATAGGTGGCGGTATCCGTTCGTTAAACGTTGCTTTGCGCCAGATTCTTGACCTGTATGTATGCCTTAGGCCTGTGCGTTATTATACGGGTACACCCAGCCCGGTAAAGGCCCCTGAAAAAGTTAAAATGGTAATCTTCCGCGAAAATACAGAAGACATTTACGCGGGTATTGAATACGCAAGCGGCAGTGAAGACGCACTTAAAGTTTTGAAGTTCCTGAAAAAGAACTTTGAAAAAGATTTTGCCAAAATCCGCTTTAATGACAAAAAGAAAGGGAAGGAATATTTAAAGGCCGCCAAGTTGAAAGATAACGACCCTGAACTTTTGGTAGGCATTGGCATTAAGGCGGTGTCTAAAATAGGCTCGCAGCGTTTGATTCGTTCGGCTATTGAGTATGGTTTATTAAACAAAAGCAAATCGGTTACACTGGTTCATAAAGGTAATATTATGAAATACACCGAAGGCGCTTTCCGCGATTGGGGTTACCAACTTGCTGAAACTGAATTTGCCGATAAAACCTATACCTGGAATACCTGGGAAAAAACAAAGAAAGCGCACGGCGAAACCAAGGCAAACGAAGAAATGAAAGCCGCCACCGATGCGGGCAAACTGATAGTGAAAGATTCGATAGCAGATATTACCCTGCAACAGGTGTTAACACGCCCTGAAGATTTTGATGTAATTGCTACCCTGAACCTGAATGGCGATTACCTGAGCGACGCATTGGCTGCGCAGGTAGGAGGCATCGGTATTGCTCCCGGAGCAAACATTAACTACGTTACCGGCCATGCCATATTTGAAGCTACGCACGGTACAGCCCCTAAATATGCAGACCTCGACAAAGTAAACCCAGGTTCGGTTATTCTTTCAGGAGCTATGATGTTTGATTATCTGGGTTGGGATAAAGCATCACAACTGATACATAAAGGATTGGAAGCTGCTATACACAACAAACGTGTTACTTACGATTTTGCCCGTTTAATGGAAGGGGCAACTGAAATTAAATGTAGCGAGTTTGGTGATGAAATCATCAGCCACTTCTAATCCAATATCCCTGTTTCAAAGCCCTTCAGCCTTATGTTGAAGGGCTTTTTTTATGGTTATCGTTTAAACATTACCGGCTAATTGGCACCTTCTTTGCTGTGCCGGCAGGCAAAACCACAACCGCATATACAACAGAACATATTAACTTACATGCCATGCGAATAACTTTACTTGTACTGCTTTTAATTACGCCGGCTGAATTATATGGTGGGGTTTCAGAAAAAAACAAATTACCTGAAGATAGCGTACAACGTATTGAACGGATATTAGATGAGCGCTCCACAAGCCTCGATTTTTTTAAAACTACAACAATACTGGCTGATGCAAGTACGGTATCGGTATACTCCGAATTAAATTATGTTGAACCCCGGAGCTGGCAGAAGAAACCTTTTATTATGGATGGCATTTTTAATACTCCGGTGCCCGTTGGGGGCAAGTGGTGCCATATTCCTCATCACGGCATTTATTTTGCTATGCAGCTGCATCCTGATATTACGGTGCGTATTTTACAGAACGATCCCGCTAAAGGCGATTCCTCCTCTCCTGTGCGCACACCCAGCTTTATGCCCGGCATTTCTTTTTTTGTTACCTCCGACTGGTTCTGGAACAGGCCCGAAAACAAAGCAAAACATTATTTCGCCTTTAAAATATTTCATAACTCCAACGGGCAGGATGGCACTCATTTTATGCCCGATGGTTATTGGAACCGTTATAACGGCGACTTTTCGGATTTTGTTATTTACGAATTTATTTATGGCGGAATTAAGAACGGCCAGGTAAAAAACGATGATAAACAAAAAGCGTTAATTGGCAATTCCATCCGCACTGCTGCAACTTATAGCTATTACTGGAATGGCTCATTTCAATTAAGCCCTAAATCAAGCCTCGTTCCGGATATGACCAATTACCATTTGTATGGCCAGTACCGAACGACCGGCGAAATCGGCTTTATATGGGCCCCATATTACCAGGATTATGTTTTAAGCCGCGACAAGAAAACAAAAACCCCTGTAAACCGGCCTGTTAGAAAGGAAATATTCAGGGTATATGCCAATTTCACTTACATCTGGGATTATGACCTTAACACCGGGTCAATATATGACCTGAGCAGGGCAAAAATATATGATATAACTAAACGACTGAATGCAACTGTAACCTTTTCAGCCCGGATACCGGGCGTTTCATTCGCAGGCTTGTTTTTGCAAGCGGGCTACTATGGCAGTGACCCTTACAATGTTTATTTTGAAGAAAGCATGTTGTTTTTACGGGCGGGTTTATCTATGGGTTTCTTTTCATTTGACCTGAACCCTGACAAACAAAAAGCAAGTGTAAAGCCTGAATTTTAAATAGTCCGGGCTAATAAACATTGTCCGTATTCCTGACTGTGTCCGAAGTTCAAAAAGCGGAGGGATAACATTAATCAAAAAGTAAAGACCGATAGTTTAACTTATATAAATGGTTGCCAATTAACAGCAGGGATAGCTATAATTTCGTGGTATTATCCGCATGAGAAACAATCCTTGCATAGCATCATTTATACGCTATATGGCAGCCATCTTATCCTTTCGGCTTAACCATCTATAAACATTAACCGCACCAGCGGTATTTTTACACCATTAGCGAGGGACACCATGGTTGCCAGAACCAAAGGAATTGATTATATTGACTTTTGGAAGTGATACTTAATTTTTTAGGGATGAAAAGACATCTTTTACTGCTGCTTTCTCTTTTTCTGTTTTACGCAGTACAAGCGGCTTCTGTAAGTGTGCAAACGGCACAAACCGTAGCAGTTAATTTCTTTAAAGTCTCAGGTTTTAGCGGTCAAACAAACCTTACAGCAACGTTAACATACACCCGCAATGAAAACGACAATAGTGTGGACTTTTATGTTTTCAACATGGCGCCTGTTAAAGGCTTTGTTATCGTTTCCGGCAACAACAATATTGTGCCGGTAATTGGCTACTCAACCGAAACCAACTTCAGCTTCTATACTCCCTACCCAACGGGCATTAATTACTGGATGAACCACGTAGCCGCACGTATCCATAAAACCGTGGTTCAGAATATTCAGGCTGATGCCCGGATTGCTGGTTTATGGACTGCTTATTTAAATGGCGTTAATCCCATTGTCCCACGCTCCGACGGGGTTAACCCACTGTTAACCACAGCATGGGACCAGGAACCCTTCTATAATGCCCTTTGCCCTTATAATGCCGCCGATCAACAACAGGCAGTAACAGGCTGCGTTGCCACAGCTATGGCGCAGATAATGAAGTTTTGGTCGTACCCTGTGCATGGAAAAGGTTCTTATTCGTATGTTGACTCTATGCCTGCATTCTCTAACAATTACGGCGTGCAAACCGCAAACTTTGACACTACTTTTTATTGGTCACAAATGCCAGCCTCCATAAATTCCCCTAATAATGCAATAGCCCGTTTAATGTACGATTGCGGCGTAAGTGTTGCTATGGATTACGGCGATGATAATCAAGGCGGCAGTGGTGCATGGGTGCTTCAATCTGAGGCTGGTGGCCCTAACGCGCCTTGTGCACAATACGCTTACGTAAACTATTTTTACTATAACCCCAACACCATTCAGGGTATTGTCAAATCAAATTACAACCAAACAGATTTTATTAACCTTATCGAAAACGAATTAAACAACAGCCGGGTAGTACAATATGAAGGCGACGACACCAGCGGTGCCGGGGGCCATACCTGGGTTTGCGATGGTTATGATGCCAACAACAACCTGCATATGAACTGGGGCTGGAGCGGGCAAAATGACGGCTTTTTTGCCATCGGCAACCTGGATGCCGGCCATTACAATTTTGACGATAATGAGGCCGCTTTAATTGGCATTGAGCCCCTGTCTCCCGTTAACGTAACGGTAGTAGCTGCAAACCCATCGCTTTGCCCCGGTACCTCCACAACACTTACGGCACATGGCCCTGCTTCTGCCACTTACTCCTGGATACCTACTAATGGATTAAGCTGCCCTACCTGCTCAACCACAATGGTTAATTGTGCTTCTAACGCTATATATTCGGTTACCGCCGATAGCGCCGGGGTGAAAGGAAATGCCTCCGTTGCTATTAACATAGTGCAGGCGGTAATGGCTGGCTTTAGTACCAACACCACCACAGACTGTGCCGTTCCGGCAAATATCCCGTTTACTAACCTCAGCACCAATGCCAGCAATTACCTCTGGGATTTCGGCGACGGAGCAACCGACACAACAGCCAATCCTGTTCACACCTACGCGGCATACGGCGCATATAATGTAAAACTATCCTCATTTAACCATTGCGGCGTCGACTCGGTTTTGCGTAACCAGGCCGTGCAGATTACCGACAAGGCCCCTGTAGTTGCCGGGCAAAGCATTTGTACCGGTAACTCAACCACCCTTACCGCCTCCGGACCGGGTTCAATACAATGGTACGATGCCCCTGCCGGCGGTAATCTGGTTAATACCGGCACAAGTCTTACAACACCCGTTTTAAATGGCAATGTTACCTATTATGTATATGCAGTTCTTGCGCCACCAGGTAATACTGTGGGGCCGGCAGATAGCACCCTGGGCGGCGGAAGCTATTTTACCAATACCAACCAGCACGGGCTCTTTTTCAGCTGCTCCGTTCCACAGGTTTTAGAAACAGTAGATATATATGCCCAAAACGCCGGTGACCGCACCATCATTCTTATTGATACCAACGGAAATACAATCAACTCGGCAACCTTAAATATACCTTCGGGCCCCAGCACCATTACACTTAATTTCCCGCTTCCGGCTGAGTATGGGTTGAAACTTGCTATCAGCGGCAACAACTATTTATTCCGCAATAACTCAGGTGCAAACTATCCCTATCCCTCGTCCGACGGAACTGTGGTTATTACTAACTCAGATGCAGGCACTCCCGGATATTATTATTTCTTCTATAACTGGAAATTGCAACAACCGGGTTGCACCACAACAACAACTGTGGTGCCGGTAACCGTAATTGGTGGTAACAACAATTCCATCAACCAATCGCAAAACGGTAAAAACGTTAGTTTTTGGGCCAGTCCCGGAATTACCAGTTGCAGCTGGAGTTTTGGCGATGGTTCCACCGCAACACAACTGCATGATTCTCATACTTACGCCGAATATGGAAGCTATACCGTGGTAATGATTGAATCAAACGGCCAGTGCAGCGATACCCTTACCGAGGTAATAACCCTATATCCCGAAGGTATTAATGAGGCCGGTGCGGTAGATATGCTATCCCTGTTTCCAGACCCCGCCCAAAACCAGCTCAACATCCGCATTACCAGCCAGGATGGCGGCGATGATTGGGCCCTGGTTGTTTACGATATCATAGGCCAAAAAATACTGACCCGCAACATTCAGCTACAGCCCGGCCAAAATACCTTTGCACTTGACATCTCTTCGCTCGCCCCCGGAGTACACATACTTAGCCTTCAACACAATAAAACCCTTGTAACCCGCCGGTTTGTAAAGGCAGATTAATCACAGTTACCTTCAAGCGTGTTACCAAATCGCTGGAGTTTACACGCGGAAAGTGTAAACCCATTTTGCTCTCAAGAAAAAATAAAGCATTGATTATCACTTGCATATTTCAAAAAGTAGTGTAAACCCGAATGTTAAAAAATTTAACTTAAATCAAATACTAATAATACACGGTTTTCCGTATACAAACTAAATTTTAGCGTCTCCGCAGGGTCGCCGCCTTGGGACCCTGCGCCTTTATCGTTAAAGAGTGCCCTTGGCTTAACTACAAACCAGTGACTATTTTAATTATATTCAACCGAGCTGGTCCTCGTTTACAACGAGGATTCCGTGGTATTCGCATTTGTAATGCGTGAATTATTTTGCAATTTGCACATCTAAGTAAATTCACATGTCAGGCGATAAATATTTTATTAGAGAGCAAAACTTCCCGCATTACGTTACATTTACGGTAGTAGATTGGGTTGATGTATTTACCCACCTGCGTTACAGACAAATAATTACTGATAGTTTAACACATTGCGTTGATAAGAAGGGATTAACGGTGTGGGCTTGGTGTTTAATGAGCAATCATTTACATGCGGTGTTGCAGGCAAAAGAAGGCCATGAATTGTCAGGCATTATCCGCGATTTTAAAAAGCATACTTCAAAAGCTATTGTAAATACAAACCGAACCGGAAAGCCGCCGTGAATGGATGTTGCACCGCTTTGAATGGGCAGCAAAGTCAGATAAGCGTGTTGCCAATTATAAATTTTGGCAGGAAAGTAACCATTCAATTTTTCTTGACCCATATCTTCCGGCGATAGCCAAACAAAAAATAAATTATATACATGATAATCCGGTTATGGCAGGTATTGTTGTTGCACCAGAAGATTACCTGTATAGTTCAGCCCGTAACTATTGCGGAAAAGCCGGATTGGTAAAAGTAAATTTGTGGATGTAAATACAAAGGGAATACACGCATTATAAATGCGAATGCCACATAATCCTCGTTGCAAACGAGGACCAGTCGGGGGCCCAAATAACTGTTACAGATAACCTGGGCAGGCAGCTTTACAGCACTACAGCCAGCGGCAGCAGCATACCGCTGGATATAAGCCGCTTTGCTGAGGGGATGTATTTTGTTGTGGTGCGAACGCAGGGTACTAGCTGACAGAGTTCAGTAGTGAAGCAGTAAAGGCACTTTTGTATTTTGCATTAAAGTCCCTCCTTCGGAGGGATTTAGGGAGGAGGCTGTTTGCATCAAGTCCCCCTTCGGGGGATTTAGGGGGCTATTTCAAAAACACAAACACCGTCAGCCAGGCCGAAGCACAAATAGCCAACTCAATAATGGGGAAATGATTAAGCACATCGCTTTTAATGCAACGTACATTAGCGGTGCCGATAGAATTCATCATAAAAATACCAACGCTAACAATACCAAGGTTGGCTATTTGCATTACCGTTGTAAAAAAACCAACCGGCGAACACAACAATATTAACGGCAGGCTACCTGCCAGTATAGGCAATACAAAAACCTGTATTACCACAATATCCATTCCCCGCTTTTTTTCAATCAGCGTTTTCGAAAAACTATAGCGCATAACCTCCTTGCGTATAATTACACCCAAAAGCAAAGTTAATACCAGCGAGCCGATTGAAACTATAGTCATCAGCGCAGGGTTAATCCATAAAAAAATACCCACCACAGCAAATGTCTGGTAAAGGCCATTGTTCCGGTCCATAGGCGAACCCAGCGGCGAAAGAAGCGCATGGGTAAGCACCAGGTTAACCAGGTTAAGCGCCAGCCAGAAGAAAAAAATACGGCTCACATTCGACCAGTTGGTATAAACCCGCAACAGATTAAAAATGAAAAGCCCGAGAACCATACAAATCAGTGGTGAAAAAAGAAATATCAACACTACGGTGGTACGGCTCCAGTAATGATAATCCCACGGAAAAACCCGAACCTGGTTATAAGAAAACCTGATAGTATATTTTAATGTAACTGAAATCCACGCTGTAAATAACTGCAACAGTAAATTACTGGCAATAAATGAAAGGATAAACAGCAAAGAGGAGGTAGATATCCTTTTTAGTTTGTTAAGAAGGCTATCTCCCACCACACGCACCTCCTGATAATAAGGTATTTCGTCATCTTCCATAAACCATTCAGTATTGCGCTAAATAATAAAACCGCAAATAAATCATTTTGAGTTTAAGCCCGAAAATCTCCGCATCCACCATACTATCAGCAAAAAAATAAGGCAATAAGTAATTACAACGTATATAAACGAGTGGTTAACCTCGTAAAACGGCCGTTCAAAGTGCACAAAGGTGTAGCATAAAGCCACCAGCCTCGTAAGATTAATAAGAATTATAAGCGCAATCCCCATAGGTATAAACCACAGCTTGTTTTGCCAGCGCCCGGTAAACGTCAGAATACTGCCAACAAATATTACTGTAGCCGGAATTGCCAGGCAATGATCTTCCACCCTGATCTCTTTATTATAATCCGGAAAAAAAACCCGGATTCCGATTTGCACCGTATTTTCCCCAAAGGCATTAAGGATAGCACTGGTTACCGATGCATAAACCGTTCCTAAAAAGTAAATGACCTTAATCCAGGCTTCATGAGCAGCCCCGGTATTGTGTTTAACAAAATAGGCAAACAGTTTCCACAATAAATAAATAACTACCATATTCAGCACAAACAAATTCGCGCTGCGTTTATCGCCTTTGGCTATTTCTGTGGATTGCATAGAATATCATGGTTGCGTAAAAAAGAATAGACATGACCTAAGCCATGTCTATTCTGCGAAATCTGTTATATGCTTTATAATTAATAACTATCAAGCAACTTCCTTTTTCTTTAATTGTACATATCCATAACATACTATCCCCAATAATAAAATTGAAGAACCGCTGTCAATTGGGCCTGATTCACTCCCAGGTGGTGGTGCTGGTGGAGGTTGAGACATCACTGATCCGGCCGAAAATACCAACACCCCCATTATCATTATGCTTAAAAGTTTTCTTTTCATGGTAGTTTGCTATTTGCCGTTAGTGATTAAAACCTTCTTTGTGACAATTTTGTCATCGTTCCTCACCATCACAATTAAGTATTCTGCATCGAAAGTATCAATTTCTTGTTGAAAAACCAAATTTCCGGATGTTACGTTTTCGCTAACAATTTGTTGACCCAGGATATTGTAAATGGTCACTAAACTGTTTACCATGGTTACCCCGGTAAAGTCAACATAAACCTTATCGCCATAACTCCATATTCTAAGGTTACCGGTTCCGCTCACATTGTTTATACCTGTGGCGCCGGCATTAACGGTAATGTTCTCTGTTTTGGTCGAACTGCAACCCGATGGGCTGGTTACCACTAAACTTACTTCATAAACACCTGCCTGGGTATAGCTTACCGATGTGGTTGCCCCGTTAGCAGAGGTACCATTTCCAAAGCTCCACTGATAGGTGCTTACTCCGGAAGTAGTTGAGGTTAAGGTAACACTCTGGCCTGTTTGCACTACATCACTACTTTCCTGGAAGGCCGCCGTTATCATTTCAGGCCCGTTTACTGTAATTGTTTTGGCTACAGTGTAGCTATTGGTATCGATTAAAGTAAGCGTGTATGTTCCGGCTGCCA
>Ga0182013_10003993_pt1 | contig 18025 bp, 12 predicted proteins | sample 612S2MmetaG_FD_120487 | JGI IMG/M metagenome (GOLD analysis project Ga0182013, IMG submission 120487) | Permafrost microbial communities from Stordalen Mire, Sweden - 612S2M metaG | ecosystem: Environmental > Terrestrial > Soil > Wetlands > Permafrost | place: Sweden: Stordalen | collected...
CCACCGCCGAGAGCAGCGAAAACGGACTTGAATTTCAAATCGTTCCCGGGGAAAGTGGCTGCATCATGTTGTTGTGTATGGCATTACGCGATCTTCTCGAAAAATAGCCGGACAGCAGTGATAGGTAAGTTGCGCCGCAAAAAAACCTGACGCGGGCGGAGACTGAAACTCCTCGGCCAACTTACTGGCCGCTAAATTGAAAAACAGCGCCTCTTGATTCAAAAAAGGTTGCCCCAGATCCCGTTTTCGGGAGCTGGGGCTGAATAACGCTCTACCAAAACAGATGAAATCACGCGGGCATAGAGCTAGCTCCCTGACTTAGCGCCGCGCAGCCACGCATAAAGCGGGAACTGATTAGTCAGCTCGGCCACTTCATGGCGAATCTTTTCGAGAGCCGCGTCGTCGTTGCGCTGGTCCAGGGCCTTGACGATCCAGGCGGCGATCAGCTTCATCTGGGGCTCTTTCATGCCTCGGGTGGTCAGGGCGGGCGTGCCCAGGCGAATGCCCGAGGCCTTGAGCGGCGGGTTGGCGTCGTAGGGGATCGAGTTCTTGTTGACCGTGATGCCGGCCTTGCCCAGCGCCAGCTCGGCCTCGGAGCCCAGAATGCCTTTTTGGAAGACGTCCACCAGCATCAGGTGGTTATCGGTGCCGCCACTGACGATGCGGAAGCCGGCCTCCTGCAAGCTCGCGGCCAGCACCTTGGCGTTGGCCACAATCTGCGCGGCATAAGTTTTGAACTCCGGCCGCAGAGCTTCGCCAAGGGCCACCGCCTTGGCGGCGACGATGTGCACCAGCGGGCCGCCCTGCTGGCCGGGGAAGACGGCCCGGTCAACGGCCGTGGCCAGCTCCTCGCCACAGAGAATCAATCCCGAGCGGGGTCCGCGCAGCGTCTTGTGCGTGGTGGTGGTGACAATCTGCGCATGGGGCACCGGCGAGGGATGCACGCCGCCCGCCACCAGGCCGGCGACGTGGGCCATGTCGATGATCAGCACCGCTCCCACCTTGTCGGCGATCTGCCGCATGCGGGCGAAATCCCACAGCCGCGAATAGGCGCTGGCGCCGCCGATGATGGCCTTGGGCCGTTCGCGCAGGGCGATGGCCTCCATCTCGTCGTAGTCGATCATCTCGGTGTCGCGCCGCACGTGGTAAAACGTGGGCCGGTAGAGTTTGCCGCTGAAGCTCAACTTGTAGCCGTGGGTCAGGTGGCCGCCGTGGGCCAGGTCGAGGCCCAGAATGGTGTCGCCCACCTGCAGAACGGCCATGTAGGCCGCGGCGTTGGCCTGCGAGCCGGAGTGTGGCTGCACGTTGGCGTGCCCGGCGCCGAAGATCTGCTTGGCGCGCTCGCGGGCCAGATTCTCCACCACGTCGGTAAACTCGCAGCCGCCGTAGTAGCGCCGCCCAGGATAGCCCTCGGCGTACTTGTTGGTGAAGACGGAGCCAGCCGCCTCCAGCACCGCTTCAGAGACGAAGTTTTCGCTGGCGATCATCTCCAGCCCCTCGTGCTGGCGGAGAATTTCATGTTCTAAAGCGGCGGCTACCTCAGGGTCGGCCTGGGCAAGGGAGAGCGAGATGCGATCGGTCATACTGAAATTCTAACTCCTGCCCGTTCTCTATTAACAGGCCGGGGAGCCGCAGCCGGCACATCACGATTTACAGCAGCGAATGAGCTGCGTTACTACAACGGTCGAGTTGCGGCGAATAAAAGGGAACGCCCTTCAGCCTCATGAAAAAGATTCTGCAAGGGGTGGTGGCTTCAGGCTCCTGAGAGAGAGTAAATGAGCAGGGCCTTTAGAAGCTCGATCTGAACGCACCACACGAGAAAAGGCAACAATAAGGACAAAAATGCAACTAAAAGCTATCTCATAAACCGGTTTGTAAAGCCCGCCCCCCTGCATTCGCCGTTGCTATCAAGTTGAGTCTTCGCCGCAACCTCAAACCCGCTCCTTACCCCCTCCGGGAATTCGTATGGGAGAATGAAGGTTAAACCGTTATGACAAACGACAACCCCAAAGAATCCTTGCCCACCCCCGAGCCGGCTCCCGCGCCAGCCCTTGAATCGGCTTTGGAAGGTACATCCGAGCCAGCCGCCGCTGCCATTGCCGTCCCCGAGGCTCTCGCAACCCCGGAGCTCGTCTCCGAGGCCGCCGCCGAGACCGCCGCGCAGGCCCCCGAGCCCGTTGCCGAGCCTGTGACCAAAGCCGTTGCGCAGCCCGCGCAGCCTGCCGCGCCCGTTGCAGAGCCCGACGAGCCCGAGGAGTCCTTCGCCGACCTGCTCAGCGCCTTCGAGCACAGCCACTCGCACCGGGCCGAACCGGGCGCAAAGCAGTTGCAGGGCACCGTCGTCTCGCTCTCCGCCGATCAGGTTTTTCTCGACATCGGCTACAAAACCGAGGGCGTTCTGCCCCGTTCGGCCTTCGAGAACAATGCCGAAGAGGTCAAGCCGGGCGACAGTTTCCCGGTCTCGGTTACCGGCCGCAACACCGAGCACTACTACGAGCTTTCGCGCTTCAAGGTGGCCCAGCCTCGCGACTGGTCGGCCCTGGAAGCCGCCTTCGCCGACAAGACCGCCATCGTGGGCACGGTCACCGAGGTCGTCAAGGGCGGCCTCCGCGTGGATGTGGGCGTCCGGGCCTTCATGCCCGCCTCGCGCAGCGGCACGCACGACGCGGCGGAGCTGGAAAAGCTGGTCGGCACCGAGATCACCTGCCGCATCACCAAGCTGGACGTCGCCGATGAAGATGTGGTGGTCGATCGCCGCGTGGTCCTCGAAGAGCAGGCGCGCGGCCTCGCCGAGAGCTTCCGCGAGTCCCTGAAGGCTGGCGACACGGTCACGGGCACGGTCAGCAGCCTCATGCCCTACGGCGCATTCATCGACCTGGGCGGCGTTGATGGCCTGCTGCACATCTCCGACATTGCCTACAGCCGCGTCGCCAAGCCCGAGGACGTGCTCGCCGTTGGCCAGCAGCTTCAGGTCAAAATCCTCAAAATCGACCCGGAGAGCAAGAAAATCTCCCTCGGCCTCAAGCAGCTTCAGCCCGCGCCCTGGGAAACCGTTCCCGAACGCTTCGCCGCCGGCCAGCGCATCACTGGCACGGTCACGCGGCTGGCCGATTTCGGCGCTTTTGTCGAGATTGAGCCCGGCGTCGAGGGCCTGATTCACATCTCCGAGATGGCCTGGGGCAAAAAGGTCCACCACCCCAGCGACATTTTGAAAGAGGGCGAGCGCGTTGACGCCGTGATCCTCGGCATCAAGCCCCCCGTCAATTCTGAAGCCGGGCGCATCTCGCTCGGCCTCAAGCAGACCCTGGCCGACCCCTGGACCGAAGTCCAGCGCAACTTCCCCGTCGGCTCCCAGATCGAGGGGCCGGTCACCAAGCTGATGAACTTCGGAGCCTTCGTTGAGTTGGCCGCCGGCATTGAAGGGCTGGTCCACATCAGCGAGATCACAGCCGAAAAGCGCCTCGACCACCCCTCGGAGCAGCTGCGCGTTGGCCAGGTGGTCAAGACGCAGGTGCTGGCCATCGACCCGGAAAAACGCCAGATCAAGCTCAGCATGAAGCAGTTGGTCCCCACCGGCATTGACGAGTACATTGCCGAGCACAAGATTGGCGACCGGGTCTCCGGCCGCGTCGTCGAGGCCTCGCCGGAGTTTATTCAGGTGGAATTGGGCGATGGCATCCGGGCTGTCTGCCGTGCCGCAGCCGCGCCTGCGGGACAAGCCGTCGCGCCAGCCGCATCAGAAGCCAAGCCCGGCGGCAAACTCGACCTGTCGAGCCTCTCGTCGCAGCTCAAGAACCGCTGGAAGGGCAATAGCCCCGCAGACTCGGCGAAACCCGAAGCCCTGAGCCCGGACCAGATTCGCACCTTCAAAATCGTCAAACTGGACGAGGAAGCCAAAAAAATCGAGGTCGAGTCGGCGTAGGGCAAGCAATTGTGCGGTATTTTCACAGTTTCTGTAGAGCCAGCGTCGTGCAATCCCACCCTAGCCGCAAAAACAAGAACGCGGCGAGGGTGGGGCACCCATAAAATTTCCTCTCAGAAAATGCACTATCGAGCTGCTTTGCCGTTACTGGCGCAGCTCGACCAGCGTCGCGCCCTGGCCGCCCTCGTTCTGCGGGGCTTCGGCGAAGGTGGCCACGTGGGGGTGGCCTTTCAGGAATTCGCGGACGCCGCGGCGAAGGATTCCCGCGCCGTGGCCGTGGATGACGCGGATGCGCGGCAGGCCGGCCAGGAAGGCGCGGTCCAGGTACTTTTCCAGCTCCTCGGTGGCCTCGTCCACGGTGCGGCCGATCAGGTTGATCTCCATGCGCATTTCATCGGTGTTCGCGCTGGTGACGGTGACGTGCACGTTCTTCTGCCGGCGGGCGGCGGCCAGCGGGTCAAATTTTTCCCCAGCCGAAGCCGCCTCTGAACGCGAAACTGCGGAGCAGTCGTCGCGTTTGACGCGCATTTTGATGGGGCCGAGGGCGACTTCGAAGAGGTCTTTTTCGATCTCGCGCACCACGGTAGCCACCTTGTTCATCGACTTGAGGCGGACCTGGTCGCCGGCGGCGATATGCCGGAGCAGATGCGGCTGGGCATTCGCGTCGCCCTGATCGGCGCCGCTGCGGTGCGCGACGACGGTCTGGTTGAAGCTCTCCTCGAACTCGCGGCGCAGGCGCTGGATGCGGCGTTCGGCCTCCTTGGAGAGCTTTTGCTGCGCGGCGCGGTCCTCGATGGCCCTGACCGTCTCGCGCATCTGGAACTCGAAGTCCTTGAGCAGCGAGGCCAGCTTGGTTTCCAGTTCACGGGCCCTGTTGCGCAGCTCGACGTCGCCCTCGCGAGCGAGCTTCGCTCTGTCCTGGTTCAGAGCGTATAGCTCCAGTCGAGTAGCCTTGCGATCTTCTTCGAGCTGGGTCAGCTCACTGTGCAGCCGGTCGAGGAAGCAGGCAATGTCCACCTGCTGCGACCCGAGGCGCAGGCGGGCGGCGGCGATGATGGCCGCGTTCAGCCCCAACCGCTCGGCGGTCTGAATGCCCGCCGAGGCGCCGGGAACGCCCATACGGAGCTGGTAGTTGGGCGCGAGCGTCACCTCGTCCACGCCGGCCGCGGCATTCAATACACCCTCCGTGTTGGCGGCATAAACCTTCAGCGAGGTGTGGTGCGTGGAGATCAGCGACCAGGCCCCCACTGTCAAAAAGTAGCTGGCAATGGCCACGGCCAGCGCCGAGCCTTCCTCGGGATCGGTCGAGGAGCCGAGTTCGTCCAGCAGAACCAGGGATTTTTCGCCGGCCAGCCGCGACAGGCGGTCGAGGTTGGTGATGTGCGCGGAAAAGGTCGAGAGCGCGGCCTCGATCGACTGCGCATCGCCGATGTCGGCCAAAAAAGCGGTGAAAACCGGGAAACTGGCCGCCGTGGCCGGAATGGGCAGCCCGGCCTGGGCCATCATCGCCAACAGAGCCGTGGTCTTCAGCGTGACGGTTTTGCCGCCGGTATTGGGGCCGCTGATGATGAGCTGTCGCTCGACGGCCGTCAGTTCCAGCGTCAGAGGGACAATCTTACCGCCCGTCGCGCGGAGGCGCTTTTCCAGCAGTGGATGGCGCGCGGCCTCCAGATGCAGCCGGTCCGGCGTGATGGCCGGGGCCACGCAATCGTAGTCGCGGGCAAAACGGGCGCGGGCTTGCAGGCTATCGACCAGGGCCAGCACGCGCGCGCCCTCGACCAAAGCCTGCGCGTAGCCTCCCACCTGGCGGGTCAGGGCCATGAAGATGCGGTGAATCTCGGCCTGCTCCTCCTCGATGAGCCGCACCAGCTCGTTGTTCTGCTCGATGGTCTCCAGCGGCTCGACGTAAACCGTCTGCCCGGAGGAGCTGGCGCCGTGGACCACGCCGCTCACCCGCCGCTTCAGTTCGCTGCGGACCGGAATCACGAAGCGGTCGCCGCGAATGGTAATGAGGTCTTCCTGGGTAGCGCCATCGGAGGAGAGCTTGCGCAACGCGGCGCGCAGGCTTTCTTCGATCAGCCGCTGTTGGCGATCCTGTTCCCGGCGGATGCGGCCCAGCTCGGGCGAGGCGTTGTCGGCCAGCGACCCATCGGGCTGGATGGTGCGCTCGATGGACTCGGCCAGCGGACGCAGGCTGCTTCCCGCCAGGGCGCTTGAAAGCTGCGAAAGCCCCGGCATTCTGCCCACCAGCCGAGCCGGAGGCGATTGCAGGAGCGACTGCCAGGAGCCCACGTCGTTGGCCAGCCGGGCGATGGCCTGGAGTTCGTTGGCTTCGAGAGCCGCGCCGGGAATCTGCGCCTTGGCGGCCAGTTGCGTGGGGTCGAAGAGGCCGCCGGCGGGGATGGAAGTCTGCTCGGCAAGCAGCAGCCGCAGCTCGCCGGTGAGCTGGTGCTGGCTGGCGATCCACTCCTCATCGATTGAGGGACGGAGCGCGAGGACTGCGTTGCGGCCCACCGTAGAAGCGGCAAAACCGGCCACCAGGGCCAGCAGCGGCTCCCACTCGAGAGCGGCAAAGTCCGCGTCCGCGACCGGCGACGGAATGGGATCAAGCAGGGGCATAGGTTTTCTGCGCTGAAACTATCTTAGAGTGGTTCTCCAGCTAATGTGGAGTTTCAAAAATCGTGTAAAGGGCTTTTCCTTTGGGAAAAGCCACTTGAGCGGCAGTGGTTCCCTCTATTGCAACTGGAGAACCGCAATAGTCGCTAAATTGTGAGTCAGTGCATAATTTCTTTACACGAAATTGTGGATAACCTCGCCAAGCCCTTCTGTGCGCATGGGTTGCGTGCCGCCCGCCCGCCGAAGTAGTAGTTCTCTCGTTATTGGTTGATAAATAAGAATTTACCTCGGATGTTGAGACGGAATCATTGTAAGTTAAAAGCGAACGCTGAAGCCCTTCGCTGAATTTACCAAAATAATCCACAGATTTTTCCACAAAATAACGGACAAATGTTGCAGATCATTTCACGTTCTTATGAACGGCTCTCCCGATGCTCTACAAAATTGTTGCGTAAGCACAAAAGGCCCCGCATCGCGGAGCCCTTGTGAGCCATTGTGCTGTCATAGCCCTAGCGCGCGGCGGGAGCCTTGGCGGCGGGAGCCCTGGCGGCTGGCTGGGCCGGAGGCGCCGGTACGCCCGATTTCACGTTGTAGGCGTCGATGATCTGCTTGGTGATGTTGGTCGAATCGCTGGCATAGAGCACCGGATTCTGCTGCTGCGCCACGTCCAGCACCAGCGTGTAGCCCTGCTGCTGCGCGTAGCTGGCCAGAACGTCATAGACCTTGGAGGCCAGGCCGTTGTAAAGCTCCTGCATCTCCTGCTGGAAGTCGTTCTGGGCGTCCTCGGCCGAGCGATCCAACTTCTTCTTCTTCTCGTCGATGACCTTGGCGCGGCTGGCGCGTTGCTCTTCGCTCAGCTTGTCGCCCTGCGCCTGCAACTGCTTGGTCAGGTTGTCGACCTCATCGCTCTCAGCCTTCAGTTGCTGACGCTTGGGGTCGTACTTCTTCTGCAGGTCGGCGAAGTTGCGCTGCCCCTCGTTGGTTTGGGCCACTGCCACCTGAAAGGCGATGACAGCAATCTTGGCCGGGCCGGCAGGCGCCGCGGCGGCGGGAGCAGGCAAGGTTTGGGCGGCGGCACTCAGGACAAAGCCCGAGGCCAGCGTAGCAATGAGTGCAAGCGAGCGCTTCATGCGAATGTAATGCTCCTTCGGAATTCCTGTGGGTCTGTCCGCGCCAACTGGCGCGAAAACTGGGAAAGACGCAAACCGGGACATCAGTACGATCAAACTGGATTATAGGAGCCGGGGGTGAGGGCGTCAAACCGTAAAATTGTAAAATTCAAGCCCGGCACATCTTATTTTCAGTAGAAAGCACTCTTTGCGCGCTGCAAAAACCATCGGGGCCACTCCCATGAGCGGCCCCGATGGTTTGCCGGTTGAAGACTGCCCTCAGAAGGTCGTCGATACCGTCAGCCGGAAGGTCTTGCGCGGCTCCCGGAAGAGGTTTCGCGCTCCGTACCCCTGGACCGCCTGGCAGTAGGTGTAGGTGCCTGCATTCTGCGGGTTGGAGCAATCCGCAGTGGCGTTCGGGAACATGGCGGGGGTAATCAGCGTATTGCAGCTCTGATTCTTTCCCGCGCCAAGGTTGCAGTAAGGCCGCTCGTCAAGCCGCAGCGGGTTGTAGGCGTAGTAGAGGCGGAAGGGCGCGTTGATCACCGGCATGATGACCGCGATCTCGCCGCCCATTGACATACGCGGAACAAAGTTGGTTCCGGCGATGGGGTGAATATCCCGCTTGAACCCGACCTGCGAACCCTGGATGCCATCCAGGCAGGCGCCGTTGTTCACCACCGGGCAGCCATAGAGCGCCGATGTTAGCGAGGCAAAGCCCTCGACGCTCTGCTTCAACTGCCCCTTGTTGAAGGCGGCGTCGATGCCAAAGTCGTCGAAGAGCGAGAAGGTCACCGGGCCGGCGATGGGAATGCGGTACTCGATATTGCTAGTGAAGTTGGTGTCGCCGCCGATCGAGGCCACGCCGTAGATGGGAATCGGCACCTGGACGCACTGGGTATTTTGCCGCTGGCCTGGATAGCTCGAGACGCAGATGCCGTCCGGGTTGGTCAACTGCACATTGACGCGCGTGGGGACGTAGCCGTAGGGCGTGGCCCCGCGAATGTCGAAGCCCCTCAGGTCGCCCTCGCCGCCGGAGTAGAAGCGGTTCTGGGGCGGGGCCACGTCGCCGCCGTAGCCCTGCACGTAGCTCAACTGCGCGCGCATGGCCAGCACGTTGCGCCCGGTGGCCGAGGGACGCAGGAAGTGCATTGGCATGAACTGCTTGTAGGCCACCATCGGCGCGATATAACGTTCATTGCCCCAGATGCCGGAGGTTTGCAGCACCGCCGAGTACTCCTTGCCGGTGCGCGGCCGCATGGGATTGTTGACGGTGTTGTAGGTGTAGCTGAAGGAGACGTAGCTGTTGATGATGCCAGCCAGCGCATTGGAGCCCTGAATGCCCGACCGGTAGCTGATGGTATTGAAAAAGCTCTGCGAGGCGGCCGAAAAGGCGGTAATCGTCGACCGGCTCAGCGAATAGGTCACGCCCACGCGCTGGAAGGCGTGCCGCTTGAGCGGGTAGCTGACTGAGAAGTTCATGCCGGTCGAGGACTGGTTGTAGTTCTGCGTCAGCGACTGCTGCGCCGCCGTCAGGTTCACCGCCTGGCCGGTGGCGGCCTGGTAGTTCTTGGCCGAGTTGAAGTCCTGTTTCTGGTTGTAGATCTGGAAGCCCAGGTTGAGCGGGCGGTTGCGCACATAAGGCTGGGTGAAGCCGAACATGAACTGGCGGCTGGTGTTGCCGATGTTGCCCGACAGGCTCAGCGTTTCGCCCAGGCCGAGGAAGTTGTTGGTCTGGTAGTTCACGCCCAGGAACGCGCCCGACTGGCCGCTCATGCCGCCGTTCAGGCCGATCGAATTCTTGCCCTTCTCCTTGACCTTCAGCAGCAGGTCCACCGTACCGGCCTCGGTGTCCTGGTGGGCCTCCGAGTCCTGATCCACCTTGAGCGGCTCGAAGTACTCGAGCTGGTTCAGCCGCAGCAGGCTCATCTCCCATAACTGCGAGTTGTAGACCTGCCCCTCCTGGAGCATCAGCTCGCGGCGGATCACCTTGTCGCGGGTGGTGGTGTTGCCCTGGAACTCGATGCGCGAAACGTAAAAGGGCTTGCCCTCATCGATGTCGATGTTCAGCGAGACGGTCTTCTTCTGCTCGTCGAAGATGGGCTTGGGGATGGCGCCGAAATTGATGTACCCCAACTGCCCGTAAGCCTTCTTGAGGTTCTCCAGCCCCTTGCCGATGACCGTGGCGTTGAACCAGTCGCCGTCCTTGATGGCGAAGGTCGAGCGCAGCGCCTTCACGTTTTTCACCGCCTTGTTGCCGGTGAAGGTGATCGAGCCCAGCCGGTAGCGGGGGCCCTCTTCAACGGGCATCAGAATATCGATGCGCTTGCCCTTTTTGGGGCGGAAGGTGAGCCAGTTCAGACCGCCCTGGTCGTGGATCTGCGTCTTGGGCTCTTCAATGGCGGCCGTGTAGTAGCCCTTGTCGCGGTAGGCCTGGCGCACCCGCTCGGTGTCCTCTTCCAGCTTCGAGGCGTCGAAGGTCTGCGGGAAAATGTCTTCAAAAATAACCGAATGCGGAATGCCGAGGGGCTTCAGATTCTTCATCGAGCGGCGCAGTGTAAGGCTGCTCAGATGCTGGTTGCCGGTGAACTTGATCTGGCCCACCTTCACCACCGGGCCTTCCTTGACGTTGAAGTTCACCTGCACCGAGGCCGGGGGAATCGTCTTGACCTCGGTTTTGATGGTGGCGAACTGGTGGCCGTGCTCGGACAGAATCTGCTTCAGAACCGTCTCGGCCCGCTTGATCTTGGCCGGGTCGTACTGGCTCTCCACCGTCAGGCCGATCTTCTCCTTCTTGAAGCGGTCCAGCACATCCGAGACCGAGACCGCGTTCAGCCCCTTGTAATTGATCTCGCGGATGGTGGGCTTCTCGCGGACGAAAATGTTCAGGATAATGCCGCGCTCCGAGTCCTCGCGCTCGATGCGCACATCGTCGAAGTAGCCGGTATTCCACAGCGAGTTGAAGTCGCGCTCGATCGAGATCGGGTCGTAAGTGTCGCCGGGGTGGGTAAAGAGCCGCGCCAGCACGGTCTCCTTGGGGATGCGCCGGTTGCCGATGACCCGAATGGAATCGATGGTCTGCGACTGCTGGGCCAAGGCCGCGCCGGCGGCGAACGCCAGCACGAGCACCAGCAACACGCGCGCCAGGCCGCTCGCGGTTCGCCAGGCGCGGAAGGTGGAATTGCGCTGGATCTTCACCGGGCCTGCGCCCTGCGCCGAGCACAAATTCTGGTGCGGTCCATAGTTCGCCTTCAGGTTCGGCTTCACGGGAAGAATATCGGCACCCTCACAGCTAAAAATCTGATCCTGCATCAAGGAAAGAACGATTTTACCACCCCGGCGGCAAACTCCCGCCACCGGGAACCCGGTGAATTAGGATACAGCCCACAGTCTAACGGACGCGGGCGGGTTAAAGCGGTTCTCCAATCCACGTTCTCTGGCCAGTTCTGTGCAAGGTGGCTTTTTCTTGAGGAAAAAGCCACTCAATGGCATTGCTTTCGGTGGATTGCAATTGGAGAACCGCTAAGCGGTTTACCTCAGCTTGATCTTCTCTGAAATGAGCCATTTTTCGGAAATTAGTTGGCGAATTTTCCTCTTTTCCGCTCCTGCCTTTGGCCTCTGCGGTATGCTTCTCCATATCGGCTATGCCCGCCGGCCTTTTTTCGCGTTTGAAGAGACCGCGCCCGAGGTAGCCAATCAATGGAGGCAGAGCGGTGCGCCGAAATCTTCCCATGATCCTCGTCCGGTTGATTGTGGGCCTGGTGTTTCTGCTTGAGGGCGCCCTCAAGTTCATCCGGCCCGAGGAGCTGGGCGCGGGGCGCTTCGCCTCATTTGGCTTGCCCGTGCCTCATTTGTTGGCTCCGCTGGCGGGCGGCCTCGAAATTCTGGGCGGCGCCGCGATCCTGCTGAACCTCTACGCCGGTGATGCCGCGCTGGTCTTGCTGCTGTTCATCCTCGCCGCCCTGGCCGCCAAGCTGCCCATCGGTCTGGGCCGGCCGCTGGGTCCATTTCCTCTGCCCGCCAGCGTCCTCCATTACGGCTGGCTGAGCTTCTGCTACGAGGTGCGGATCGAGCTGCTGCTGCTCTTTAGCCTGGTGGCCATCCTCATCGACTCCGGCCTCAGAATGGGCCACCGCAGGCGCTGGTATCAATCGGGGCTTTAAAAAAACAGTCTTGTATTCAAGACAGGAACGGGCTTGAAGAGAAGGAGCTCTGGAGTATGTCCGCGCCGGTCAGTAAATCCCCGCTCGGCGAGCTGCTCCGCCTCTTTCTGCGCCTGGGCCTGACGGCCTTTGGAGGCCCCGCGGCGCACATCGGGCTGATGGAGCGCGAGGTTGTTGGGCGGCGCGGATGGATGTCGCGCTCGCATTTCCTTGACCTTGTGGGCGCATGCAACCTGCTGCCCGGACCCAGTTCCACCCAGATGGCCATGACGCTCGGCTATAGCCGCGCCGGCTGGGCCGGTCTGACCGTCGCGGGCGCCTGCTTCATCCTTCCCGCCTCGCTGGCCACGCTGGCCCTGGCATGGGCCTACGTGCGCTTTGGCAGCCTGTCCCAGGCGCAGGGGCTGCTCTACGGGGCCAAGCCGGTCATGGTGGCGATCATTGCCCAGGCGATCTGGAATCTGGGGCGGATGGCCTTTCATGGCTGGCGGCTGGCTCTGGCCGGTCTGGCCTGTTTTGCGGCGGTACTGGCTGGAGTGCCGGCCATGCTGGTGCTGCTGGCCTCGGGCGGCGTAGCGCTCGGACTGGCGCTTCTGGCGATGCGCCGGCATTCCCGGCCCGCCGCGGCCTTGGGACTGGTTTGGCTGCCCGCGGGACTGGGCGGTGCGGCCAGCTCGGCCGGACTGGTTTCCATCCTTTTCGTCTTTCTCAAGTTGGGGGTAGTAGTCTTCGGCTCGGGCTATGTGCTCGTGGCCTTTCTCAAGGCCGACCTGGTGGACCGCCTGCACTGGATCACGGAATCCCAGTTGCTGGACGCCATCACCGCTGGCCAGATCACGCCCGGCCCGGTCTTTGCCACGGCCACCTTTCTGGGCTATCTGCTGCGTGGGTGGGCCGGAGCCGCCGTGGCCACCGCGGCCATCTTCCTGCCCTCTTTCCTGCTGGCGGGCCTGGTGGGCGCGCTGGCTATCCACATCCGTAAATCCAAGCTGGCCGCCGCCTTCCTTGACGGCGTGAATGCCGCCGCCGTGGCGCTGATGGCAGCCGTGGCGATTGTGTTGGGCCGCGCCACGCTGGTGGACGGCTGGACCTGGGCGCTGGGTCTCGCCAGCGTCGTGCTGCTGGTGCGCTGCAAGGTGAACGCCACCTGGCTGATTCTCGCCGGAGCCGGCCTGGGCATTGTCCTGCACGAATTTGCCCTTTGATCTCGGCCCTGAACGAATAAAACAAATCTGGGTGCCCCACCCTCGCGACGTTCTTGTTTTTGTCGCCAGGGTGGGATCGCTGCGCCCCGCCGCCCCATCGCCTCAGTCGAAGACCACCGTCTTGTTCCCGTAGCAGAGAATTCGCCGGTCCAGCCGCCAGCGCACGGCGCGAGAGAGCACCATGCGCTCCAGGTCGCGCCCGCGCGCCACCAGGTCTTCCACCTGGTCGCGGTGCGATATGCGCGCCACATCCTGCTCGATGATGGGCCCATCGTCGAGCACCTCGGTGACGTAGTGGCTGGTGGCCCCGATCAGCTTCACACCGCGGGCGTGGGCGGCGTGGTAGGGTCGCGCCCCGGTGAATGCGGGCAAAAACGAGTGGTGCACGTTGATGATCGCGGCCGGGTAGCGGGCGACGAAGCGCGGCGAAAGAATCTGCATATAGCGCGCCAGCACCACCAGCTCAATGCCGTGCCTCTCCAGCAATTCGAGCTGCCGTTCTTCGGCTTTTTCGCGCGTCGTCGCGGTCACTGGCACGTGCTCGAAGGCCACGCCGTAGAATGCCGCCAGGTTCTCGACCGCGCGGTGGTTCGAGATGACGAGGGGGATCTCGCAGACCAGCTCCCCGGTCCGCCAGCGGTGCAGCAGATCGGCCATGCAGTGCAGGTACTGCGAGCAGAAGAGGCCCACGCGCGGTCGCCGGTCGCTCGAGGTCAACTGCCAGCTCATGCCCAGCTCGGCGGCTAGCTCCGTGAACTCGGCCTTGAAGGCCTTCAGGTCGAAGGCCTCCGCGTTGGCGCCCGGAGCAGCCTCCAGGCGGGCCTTCAAACCAGCTTCGGGGTGCTCTTTCAGGCCCGCCTCGTGCCGGACTTTTGAACCAGCCTCGTGGCGGACAGACGAACCAGATTTTGAGCGGGCTTTCGCGCCGGCCAGCAGGTTTTGCGCGTGTTCATCCGGGCCGGCCAGGCTCCCCGCCGGCCCATGCAGGGCCCATTCGACGCGCATGAAGAACAGGCCCAGCCCATGGTCCTGGTGCTGGTCGGCGTGCAGAATGTTGGCCCCGTGCCGGTAGAGCAGCGAGGAGACGCGGGCCACCAAACCCTTCTGGTCCGGGCAATTGATCAGCAGAACGGCGGAATCTTTCATGCTTTCTTCAGTTTAATCCACCATCTGCGGTGGGGCCGGCTGCCTGCGGCGCAGAATGCAAAGGGTCTCTGTCATCCAGGGCCGGGGACCCCACCCCAGCCGCCGTGTGCTCCCCCTTTGCCGCCGACATCCTGAGTGGAGCGAGTCTGGAAGTCGATCAAATATGAAGAGGTCTATCTCCACGCCTACGAGACGGTCCAAGAAGCCAGGACTACCATCGGGAAATACCTGGAGTTCTACAACGCCACCCGGCCGCACTCCAGCCTGGATGGGTTCACGCCCGATCAGGTCTACTTCAACTGCTTGCCGGAAGCTCTGGCAGCCTACACCGAAAAACAGACCTTCCACTTAAGAATCGGCGAAAACTGTTCGAACAACCGGGGCCACCGCAATCGAACTCGGCATTATGATAGGAGCGCAACTTGTGAGTAATTGAAAGGAGGACAGCCCGCTTACTCCTGATCGAGAACCTGGCCAAGTTTTATCCGGAAGCCAAGTTGCAGCGGCGCAGTGCATTCTATCGCAACGTGTGGCCAAAGATTCCAAGCAAAAAAGGCATCCGAAGATGCCTCGATTCCGTGAAAAATTGATTCTATGGTGCCGGGAGGGGGGGTCGAACCCCCATGACCTTGCGGTCGGCGGATTTTGAGTCCCGCCATCGGTTATCCCTGTTGTGGTATCAACGACTTGCGAGTTGCTTCCAGCACGGTTTTGTGCCTTATGGGCATACATTGGGCATGCCTGCCGAGGTGCCAGTTTTCCGGTTGGAATCCGTTTTTTTAACCGTCCGGCGTGCGGTGATCGCAGCTACGCTGCGTCCACCGGTTGCCGTACGGGATTCCCGCCGGTGTCACCACGCAGACCCACATCTGCCCTCAGCACGGTCATTGGCCAGAGCCCGGTGCCAGCCGCTGTTGGTTGAACGACCCCGGCCAAAAATGGATGAGACTTGCGGTGGCGGCACGCAGTCTTGCCTCGGGGGGAAGGTCGGCCAGTTCGGTCGGCATCTGAGGTGTACCAGCATAACCCTCGCTGACTTGAACGAGGGCTGGGTACGCTTACCTGAGTCCGAGGAGCATCCTCGACCTCAGCACACCGTCCCAACGGTGAGTGTTGCGGCCAGAGGCAGGGTTAAGTTCCGGGCGCGCCGGTGTCAGAGCGGATGAAGGCCGGTCTTGAACTTGCCAGGTCGCCGGGGCGGGTTGGTGGACGGCCTCGTGCCTCTGTGGCCAGGGAGCAGGTGGTGCGGCTCCACCAGGCCGGAATGAGCCTCGACACGGTAAGGAGCTTGGTGAGGGCAAGAGCACGGTTCACCGCCTCCTCCAAGCCGCAACGTGAAGGCTCAAAAAAGGGATGAAGACGGGAATCTGCTGGTCGGTCAACACTGCCCCGGCAATTAAAGCGACCACCGGCAGACCGCCAGTGACAGACGGCCAGTGGCAGACGACCAGCGGCAGTCCTATTCTTCTAAGTATTTGAAAATGTTAGCATTCTTGCACTCCCATCGAAGACGTAGTATAGTTCTACGAGAGATTGAGCTTTTATCGGTTAGATTGTCGCCCCGTGAAGGCGAAATGTAACCGAGGCTAGTACGCTCTTTATAACCCTGTCACGGGCACGCAAAAAGTACCCGGCGCGGTTCTCCCTGCAAGCAATCCCAAACTGTTTTTCGGTGTGCATAACACCGCCGACTATCCGTGTCTCCTAAGGCCGCCACCACACGTGTGTCCTTAAGACGCGGCAGGCGACGTGTGCGTGCCCACCGACATGAGGAGAAATAGCCGTGATGAGGACTCATCAGCGGTTGATGTTAATTCGTGCTCTCAAGGAGATGGGGGCGCTACGCTGACCGTGCCACAGCACAGGCCATTCGGCAAAAAAAGTTTTGACTACGCAGGTCATAAGTAGGAGGTGCTGGTACGCAGCACCCCATTGGAGAAACTATGACTACTGAGAAGAAGCAGAAATTACAATCCGCAATCCGCGAAATGCGGCAGCGGTACCACGATGGCATCGCTGTGGAGATCGCAGCATCGGCCAAGACCTACGCCCTTATCGCTGAGGAGTACGGGGTCTCGGAGCAGACGGTCTATTTGGTCGCAAAAATGCGTGGCCTGGGCCGCACCGCATCTGAACCGGAGGCCAACCATGGGTAGCCAAGAGAAGCACATCGAATTGCGAATCAGCCATCGCGGCTCTCCCTACGTTGCCGTCCTCGGGGGGCGTTCCCCGGAATACGGGTTTGAGCGGATTTTCAATCCATTTCACCGGCGCTGTGTGAGACTGCTGGACGGTCGGCAGGAGCAAGTCCACATGCTGCCAAACTCATCCCTGACGTATGAGATCGAAGAGGTGCGTGACGGTAAGCGCGTGCGCTGGTACGCGGCCACTTTGGAGGGAGACGCGACCATCTACCACATCAGCCGGTATGGGGCACAGATGGTGGCCAGGGAAGCGATCTCGATCCGGCAGGCAATTCGGGAATACCCGGAGATGCCACCGATTGAACTGGAGGAGGAGTGATGGTGACCAAGGACAGACTTACGCAATGCAGGGGCGGGAGCCGCCCTCATTGCCAGAGGCACGACGTACGCGGCACTCGTCGTTACGCCTTCCAAATATCCGCCGTACTCACCATTTTGGAAATGGAGGCAGACCATGCCCAAGCGTCTCATTGAAGGAGAGAACATCTGGACGAGCGAGAAGCTGCAACAGGTACCGGAGGAGCTTCGCCCCGAATACATGTGGGTCTTGCCGCTGGCCGAAGCCAACGGCTGCTGCGAATTCAGCCCGGCTATCATTTGGAAGGAGTGCTATGCACTTCTCCGGCCAGGGTGGACGCCGAAGCGGGTCGAGGAACTCTTCGACGCCCTCGAAGCGGCCAAGGTGGTTTTCCGCTTCAAGGCGCGGTACGACCAGACCCAGAAGGAACGTACTTGGTGCTTCTTCGTCGGCATGGAGAAACGGTTGCCCAGGCCGAGCGAACGTAGCAAGTACAAGGTTCATCGGAGCATTGTACCGACCAAGGAGCTTGCGGAGTTCCTTGGCGAGTCCATCGAAATTGTGGCGCAACTCTATCGCGGGGTAGTCGCGACCGGATCGCTCCTTAGTGTAGGTGTAGGTGCAGGTGAAGATGTAGGTGTAGGAATTGGTTCAGGTTCAGGTTCAGGTTCAAGTTCAGATGCAGATGCAGATGCAGCTTCGCTGCCATCGCCAACGGCAACGGAAACGGAAACGGAAACGGGATCATACACTAATCAATTCCAGCTAAACAATTCCAATTCCCTTACAGCGGCAAATACAGGCATGGATGAGAACATTCCCGCTGACGCGGGGGAGTTCGCTAAAAGGTTTGATGAAATGCTGAAGATGAACCCTAATACTAAACCCGAGAGTATCCCGAAGAACCAACTGTCCTATTTCTCCATGGACTTCACCGAGCTTCTGTCCCTCTACTCCCGTGAGCAGGTCTGGGACATAACCCGGTACTCCCAGTCGGCTAGCAAGGCAAAGTATTATGTCCGCACAATGCTGCTCGTCCGCAATGCGGACGATTTGCTGTCGGAGATAGCCAAGCTCAAGGAGAAGAAGGTTTGGTACATCGTCGCGAACCAGTGGAACCACGTTCCCGTGAAGCCCGATGAGATACAGCTTGAATTCCTCGACGAATACAAAGAAATAATTACCACTAGCTTTGACCTTGAAGGAGATGATGAAGAATTGGACTGCTTATGAAATGAAGGGGCTTCGTGAATCCAATTTAACGGAGGGCATTGCTCTGCTCTCGCTTGCCAGGGCAGCTTTTTGTAGTGAGCTTGTTCTGTCACTGGCGGTCTGCCGGTGGTCGCTTTAATTGCCGGGGCA
>Ga0182013_10003996_pt1 | contig 18009 bp, 14 predicted proteins | sample 612S2MmetaG_FD_120487 | JGI IMG/M metagenome (GOLD analysis project Ga0182013, IMG submission 120487) | Permafrost microbial communities from Stordalen Mire, Sweden - 612S2M metaG | ecosystem: Environmental > Terrestrial > Soil > Wetlands > Permafrost | place: Sweden: Stordalen | collected...
CGCGTTCAGGTCTGAATCGCGGAAAAGAAAATTGAACTGGCCGTGATAACGGTCCGCTGTCGACTTGGTGATGATTTCCATCTGTCCGCGCCCGGGCCAGTAATACTGCGCCGAATACGGATCCTGATTGATGCGGATTTGCTCCACCGCCGAAGCCGAAACCGTGGCGCGGTTGGCCTCAACACCGTCGACCATCAGCCCCGTGCCGCCCGAGTCGCTCACGTTCTGATCGAGAAACGCGCCCATTGCCGACGCGTAGTCGTTGTCGAAGATTGGCAGTGCCTTCAAATCACCCGCGGTCATCACCGACGAATCATGATTCGCATCGGGCGCGGTCAGGTCTTCGCTGTCTCCGTTCACGCGCACGGTTGAAGCCACGGCCGCGATCGGTAGCACAATGTGAACCGGAGCCAGCGCCGGCAGAACCGCCGAGGCTGGCGCTCCTGCTGCCTTCAGATTCACAGGGGCAACCACGATCGGCGTGCGTACGGTTTCGAATCCCGGTTCGGAAACAACCAATGTGTAATTGCCGGCATGAGGCGCGGCTAGCTGGAAATTTCCTTCATCATCGGAGTGGATCGTCACCGCGACGCCGCCGTTGGGGTCGAGCAGATCGACTTCGGCATTCGGCACGATTGCGCCTGTCGCATCAGCGACGACGCCGTGTACCGCAGGGGCTGAGGGCGGAACAGTGGACGTGGGGCTGCCGGCAAAACCAGCGACGGGCATCAAAAGCAGGGAAAGGGCAAGCAGGCGCATCACACAGATCTCCAGGCAGTGAGATTTGCCTCATCGAACGGGCAAAAGATCGTGCTTGAAACAAAAAAGGTATCGATACCATTATCGGGCAAAATTCTGCCTTGTCGAGTGCGAAATGTAAAAAATTTCTGCTTTGAATCGAGTCGACAACCGGCGAAATGCCATCAAAACGGCGGAAATGCTTTTGATTCCTGGACTTGTCCAGGACGACCGGTGAAGTCGAAACCCGCACCGGCGATGGTTCCGCTTCAATCTGCTGTCGGCAGAATCTCTCGGCGGAGGTTGCGCACCCTGGTTGAAGCGCGCCGGCAATGCCGGAGCATTGTCCCATCCCGCCTGAGATTAATTATAGTCCCGGCTCACCGCGGCCCGTCGCAAGGTCTGATCCTTGCGGAATCAGCACCTCGATCCACTCCCGCGGCGAATCCACCAGTACGTCTGGCTCGGTTGCCGTCAGGCTATCGGGCGCCAGGCCAAACGTGCAGCCAATCGACCATGCATCCGCGTTGCGCGCTGTCAGCACATCCACCTGGCTGTCGCCGATCACAACCGTCTCTTCCGCCGTGGCCCCAGCTTCGGCCATCAGCGCCAGCAATCCTTCGGGATTCGGTTTCTTCGTAGCAAAGCTGTTGCCGCCGAAGATCTCTATAAAATAAGGCGCCAGCCCCAGCGACGCGCAGATATCGCGCGCCGGCCGCACCGGCTTGTTTGTCAGCACCGCCATCTTGCGCGGCAGATGATGCAGCACCTTCAACGCTTCGAGTGACTCAAGCACTCCCTCATACGCATGGGTGAAGTCGAGTTTGTGCTCCCGATAATAGTCCAGAAAAAACAGGAAAGCGGACTCGAGAAAGGCTTCGTCAACCGGCCTGCCGTAGGCTTCCGTCATGGCGCGCCGCATCAGCATCAGTGCTCCGTCGCCAATGAAGTTCGCAATCGTTTCATCGGTCAGCGGAGGGTGGCCAAAGTGCGCCAGCGTCGCATTGACGCTATTGCATAAGTCCTGCGCCGAGTCGATCAGCGTGCCGTCGAGATCGAACACCAGAAGCTTGAGCCGCTCCACAGGGATCGGGCGAAAAATGCGGATCATGCTTCCAGTGTAGCGGCCACCGGTTCCGCGGAAACGGGACGCGCTTCTTGCTCCAGCGGGGGCCCGGGCGACTTGCGCGTGAACAGCAGCACCACGATCATCAGCGCCAGAACTGGAATGCACAGCACGCTGCCTTCCGGTCCCACCGTCCCGCCGGACAAAACAGGATTGCCCGACGCATGGGTCGCGAACATCCGTTCCTTCATCAACATTCCACTGTCGGGTACTCCGTACAAGAACGATTGCGCCCAGTCCCAGGCCATGTGGAATCCGATCGCCCACCACAGCGATCCCGTGCGCCACAGCGCCACCACGAAGGCTACGCCGGCTACAAAAACAAGCGCGAGTCCCACCAGGTCTTCGCCGTTGTTGCTCGTGTGCGCAAGAAAGAAAAGTGCCGAAGTAATGAGCGTCGCCATCCAGAAAGCGATCGACCGGCCATGGACAGGCGAGATGCGATTGCCCAGCCCAACCAATCCGCGTGTCAGCGTGAATTGCAGGTAGCCGCGGAAAAGATACTCTTCAAGAAGCCCGACTAACAGAAAGCCCAGCAGCGCAAGTGCGCCGTAGCCAATTACTGACCACCCGTGATCGAGTTGCGCGTCGAAACTCACCAGGTGCAGCGCTCGCAGAATCCCAATCAGCAGCGACAGCGCAGCCAGACCCCAACATGCGCCTACAAAAAAGCGCGCCAGCGAACGCTCCCCGCCCAACCCATAAACGGTCACGCGCCGTCGCTCGATGAACGCCATCAGCAGGCTGACCAGAAAGACCGCCGCAAAGGCAACGCCTTCCGAAACAACCCCGTCCTTCATCGAGATCGGCGCACTGGCGTCGGCTTTGCTCTCCGATACAGACGAGGCCGGCTTGCCCGCAGCCACTGCCGCGGCGACGGCTTCCTGGTGTCTCTTCGCCTTGTTGTAGTCATGCACCACTCGAACTGTGGTCAGGATTGAAGCCAGCATCGCCACAAAGATCAGCAGGCTCCAACCCGCGCGCAGTCCGTATGGGCCAATGAAGATTCTGTGCGCAGTCGACGGCGTCGGACCTCCCGGCGTGGCAATCAGGGACTGAAGATCGGAGACCTCTGGGGCAGGGAATTGCTCGGACGCAGCATCCATGGAATGAGTTCCTCAAGCCGGCGATGCTCCGCCCGCAAAGTTTTCGATTGGAAAGACTCTATCCCATACGCGGCCCAGCGTCAGCAGGTTCCCGCGTACGTTCATCAAGACCACCCACCTGCAAAAGAACGACGCACAAAAAGCCGCCCCGGGAACTTTCATTCCCGGGGCGGGCAAAGCAGCCGGGAGGGGGCAACCTCTGGCCGCATTGCAACTTGTTTCGTTTAGTGGACGCGAATATCGCCCGAGCCTGTTTCAATGCGCACGGTTGGGCCGCCGCCGTTCAGCTTGCCTGTCACATGGTGCCTGTCAGTCGAGCCTTGCGTCAGCATCTCACGATCGGTATGCACATTGCCCGACCCCGTCTCGGCGTCCAGGGTCAGGGGCGCATCGCCGGCCCAAAGTTCCACGCCGCCCGAACCGGTCTGCAGCTTCCAATTGGCCGTCGGCGCTCCCGTCACCTTGATGCTCCCCGAACCTGTCTCTGCTTTCAGACTGCCTTTCACGCCCTTCAACTCAATGCTGCCCGAACCGGTCTCCGCCTTCACATCGCCCGAAGAGTCTGCCTCGGCGTAGATACTTCCCGAGCCCGTATTGACCGTGAAATTGCCCTTCAGCCCCGTGGCATGGATGCTGCCCGAGCCGGTGTTCAGTTTGGGGTTTTCTCCCACGCCGTCGTCGACAACGTCACCGGAGCCTGACCCCGCGTCGAGATACGCATCGGCAGGAGCTTCGATGTCGTAGTCGATGGAAATGTTGTGGTAATTTTCGTGGTGGCCGCCGATGTGAATGATGTTCCCGGTCTGTTCAATGGGAGGGTTCGCGGCAATTTGACGAACCTGCTCATCGCTTCCACCCCAATTCGACTTCACGCGCGCAAACACATGAACGCTGCCGCCGGAACCCTCTTTCAGGTGGATGTGCCCTGAGCCGGTTGCGACGGATAACTCGATATGTCCACTTGCGTTCAGTGTGCGCTCAAACGTTGCCTCGGTGGCCAGCGCCGGCACCGTTGCCAGCGCCAATGCCGTGGTTGCCAGAACAAGATGCTTCATACGGGAACCTCTCTTTTCAGTGGTGGGTTTCAGAGATCAGGGATCGTAAATCGACGCAGCCCATGGCTCGCACTTCTGATTGAATATTCGTGCACCGGTGCATCCATCCGGTTTAAGTGCATCTCAGCGGCCAAACAGCCGTAGCAGATAACTCCTTTGCCTGATGGTTCCTGCACTGGTTTCAAAATCGGTCCTGGTCGGATGGAGTGTCCGCTTACGAACACCCGTGTACGGCGGCGAACACGCAGAGAACCTCGCGCTCACTGTACCCGCCACCTCTGGATACGCCGCTCGGCTCCGCTTGGTTCCCAGATACCGATCCCTGACCACTGACCACTGACCACGACCACTGACCCCTGATCCCTGAAATGCTATCCTCACAGCCAGATGCACGGTCTCTCGCTGCTCCAGTTTGTCGCTGTGGCCCTGCTCATCCTGGCCAACGCCTTCTTTGTGGCCGCGGAATTTGCGCTCGTCTCCATTCGCGATACCCGGGTTGAGCAGCTCCTCGCAGCCGGCATACCCGGCTCTCGGGCCGTGCGCCGCCTGCAACTCGATCTCGACGACTTCCTCCCCGCCGTACAACTAGGCGTTACGCTTTGCTCGCTGGCTCTTGGCTGGATCGGCGAGCCGCTCGCCGCATCCATTCTCTTTAGCTGGCTCAACATCCTGCCGCTCAGCGAGCCCCATGCCTTGCTCTACGCACACATCGTGGCCGTGGCGCTTGGCTTTGCCGTCATCACGTATTTTCACGTGCTGGTCGGCGAACTCGTGCCCAAGTCCCTGGCGCTGCGCCGCGCCGAGGCCCTGGCAGTGGCCGTGGCGCCACCAATGCTCTTCTTTATGGCCATTGCGCGGCCAGCCGTGCGCTTCCTCAAAGTGTCCGCGGCTCTCATCCTGCGCGGCTTCGATATTCAGCTCTCCGAACGCGGCGCAGTGCACTCACCTGAAGAACTCAAGTTAATCGCCACCTCGGCGCGCCGCATGGGTCTTCTGCCGCGCTTCCAGGAAACCCTCATCCATCGCACCCTCGAGCTGGACGACGTGACTGTTCGCGAGATCATGACCCCGCGCCAGAAAATCTTCTCGCTCCCCGCCAGTATGTCTCTTGAAGAAGCCAGCGCCCGGGTCATTGATCACATGCACTCCCGCGTGCCTGTCTACGACGACACTCGTGGCCCCGAGCATGTTGTTGGCGTCGTCTACTCCAAAGACCTCGCGCGGCTCATGTACTTTCGCCCCGCTCGGCAAACTCCCGCCGCTCCCGCCCTCGAGCTTCGCCTCGCACAGGTCATGCGCGACGTGCTCGTTGTGCCAGAGACCAAGACGGTTCTTGACCTCATCCGCGACTTCCAGCAGCGCCGCCGCCACATTGCCATCGTCGTCGATGAATTCGGCTCAACCGTTGGTCTCGTCACCGCCGAAGACGCCATCGAACAGCTTACCGGCGAGTTTGAAGACGAATTCGACCATCCCGCGCTGCCCGTTCTTCCCACGCCCTCCGGCGCGTTGCTCATGGATGGCAGTGTGAACCTGCGCGACCTGGAGACGCAGATGCAATGGAGTCTGCCCCGCGAGGGCGGGGTCGAAACCCTTGCAGGCTTCGTGCTCATCCGTCTCGGCCACATTCCAGTGGTTGGCGAAAGTGTCGTCTTCGAGGGGCGCAGCCTGACCGTCGTAGAAATGGACGCGCGCCGCATCGCCCGCATCCGCGTAGAGCCCGTAGATGAACCACCCCAACCTGCCGACTGAACTCCTCTTGTATTGAAAGCACCAAACCCCCAAGGCGAGCGAAGAGTCGGTGTCCGTTCATATTCCGATTTCACGGGGAAATGGTTAAAAAACAGGCCGGTGACTTGCACTTAATTTCGGCTCTTCGGAGCACAATCAACTCCAGATAAGGTTCATTCGAATCGCAAACCGGGTTTTTGGCCAGAAAGCACGCAAATTTGCGTCTGTAACTCTTTTGTTCTCTAGATTCTGCAAGCAAGTCCTTTGGAATCTAATTTTTACAGCAACAGGCCCTTCGTATCCTGTTGAAAGCAGGAAACTTCCGTACAGAACTACCCTTTTTTTTCTTTTTTTTTCAACCGCCTCGTTTCACGAATACCGGTCAATTTCATGAATACCCGTCCATTTTAAGAACACCGGTCCAACGGAGGGAGCAGGGACCCTCAGGTCCCTGAACTAGGTCCGCACAACCATGGCCTTCACGCCCGGGCCCTCCCCCCCCATTTCAAGATGGCACGGGCTTACGGCCCCATGCTCGCCGGTGTGCACGTATTGCGCTGCAAAAGCGCGTTGGTCACCGCAGCCGGCGGCGAGGGCGGTGTGGCCCACGGGGTGTTGACGAAGTCGAAGAAATCCAAAAGGTTCGGTTGCGCGGCATCGCGCGCGGTCAGGTGTGCTGAGGGTCCAATGAAACGATTTTCCACGAACTTCATGATGGCCGTGTGGTCCATCGGAATATGCGAAACGTAATGCCGCCGCGTGAACGGCGAAATCACGATGTTCGGCAAGCGGAACCCAAGCTGCGCTCCGAATCCATTGACGTAGGCGGCCTGTCCGGGCTGGGCGCCGGGACTGTCAGCTTTGAGATCGCAGTGTGCCGTTGCCGTCACGCCAGCCGGCGGCTGGCAAGGGTACCAGCTGTCCGGCTGGACCGAAATCTGGGCGATGTCCGGAATGGTCCCGAGCGACGCGTCGGTCTTGTCGTTGGAGTGGCCCGGCACCGGCGGTACATGGTCGTAAGGGCCGCCGCCTTCGTCGTAGCTGAAGAAGAACACTGAGTCGTTCCACGAAGAACTCGCCATGAACGCGTTAATGATCTTCGACATCTGCAGTTGACCCACCAGCACCGGTTGAAAGGATGCTGGATGCTCATCGTTTTGCCCATAGCCGGCTTCAATATAGGCAAAGCTCGGCAGGGTTCCATTGGCGAGATCGCTGAAGTAATAGGACAACGGAACAATGTGACTGGGGTCGATGCAGAAGAAATTCGACGCATCGCCGACGACGCTGGAAGGCTGCGTAGTTCCGGTACACGCAGCGTGTGTCGGATTCTCGTAAAAGTACTTCTGGAAATAGCTCAAATAAGCGAGTGTGGTTGAAGGATAGCTTGGATAGCCGGCTGGGCAATCTTCCGGATCGAGACATTGACCGGTGGTGACGGAATAGTAGACCCTCCACGACACGCCTGCCTTGTCGAGCTCCTGGAAGATCGAGTTGATGGGGCGCTGGCCGATGTGGTCGTCGCTTCCGGGATCGAACACCAATCCCTGCGTGGTCCCTCCCGTGATCGTCGCGATCCGGTTGGGCGTGCTCTTAGCCGCGATCGGCGAGAACCACCGGTCAGAAACCGCAAACTGCGCCGCCATGTAGTAGTAGTAGTTGAGATATTCCTGGTCGAAGTAGCCCATGGCGCGTTGCCCGGCGGTATCGGTGAAATCGCCCGAGCAATCGCCTGACGCCAGGCAGCTTGCCGCATAACCCTCGGCATCGTGTACAAAGCCATCCAGTTTGATGGGCCGGGTCTCTGCGAAGTTATAGCGATTCATATCGCCGAAGCTCTCCAGCCATCCCGATGTGGAGTCGTCCATGCATGTGCTGGCGAACTTGAAGAGAGGAAATACGTCCCCTTCGTTATCCTCATTTGTGATGTTCAGCTTGTCTTCGATCCCGTCCACGTTGTAGGTCACGCCGTCGTCGCCGACGTTCCATCCGTTCGCCTGCCGGTATGGGTTCAGCATGCCGAAGTAGGTGTCGAAGGTGCGGTTCTCCTGCATCATGAAGATCACGTGATTGATTGCCTGCGCGCTGCCGACCTGGACCGTAGTGGCTGCTGTTGCGGACAAACCTGCCGCCTCTCCCTCCGCCGTGGCCGTAAAGATGGTGGTGGCTGTCGGGCTTACCGCCTGCGTTCCGCCGGTGTCGGCCAGCGTGTAGCTGCTTCCGTCGGAACCGGTCACGACTACGGAGGTCGCATTTGCCGCCGCAACGGTGAGGTTAGAAGTGGCTCCGGCGCTAATGGAGGTGGGGCTGGCCTGGATCGAGACTGTGACTTGAGGCACGGCTGCGACCGTGACAGTCGCTGTCGCCGTAGCATTTCCGCCCGCGCCTGTTGCCGTTGCCGTATAGGTCGTTGTCGCAGCGGGGCTCACAACCTGTGTGCCGCCCGTAGCCGCAAGGGTATAGCTGCTCCCATCGGTCCCGGCCACAGACACCGCGGTCGCATTGGTAGCTGTCACCGCCAGTGAAGACGAATTCCCGGCCGTAATCGAGGCGGGACTCGCTGCAATCGTCACAGTGGCCGCAGGTCCGGAGGCGACCGTCACCGTCGTCGTTGCCGCGCCATTTCCGCCCGTGCCTGTCGCTGTCGCGGTATAGGTCGTCGTCGATGCCGGGCTCACCGCCTGCGTGCCGCCGGTCGCTGCAAGAGCGTAGCTGCTTCCATCGGAGCCGACAACGGTCACTTGGGTCGCATTGGCCGCCGTCACTGAGAGTGTCGACGAGCCTCCAGCCGCAATTGAAGCGGGATTCGCAGAAATCGTCACCGTAGCCGCAGGTTCGGAAACAACCGTTACCGTCGTCGTCGCGGTTTTGCTTCCGCCCGTGCCCGCGGCTGTTGCCGTGTAGGTGGTTGTCGCCGCCGGGCTCACTGCCTGGGTTCCACCTGATGCTGCAAGCGTATAGCTGCTGCCATCGGAGCCGGTCATGCTCACCGTCGTGGCATTGGCCGCGGCAATCGTCAACGTCGACGAGGCTCCCGGTTCAATGGACTCCGGGCTGGCGCCAACCGTCACCGTGGGCGTCGCCGGCGGTGGCGTGTTCGAGCTGCCTCCACCGCAACCGGTCAAAAATGCCGGCAGCGAAACTATCAGCAGAAGGGTAAACGCGAGAACCAAGGCAAAGTACGAAGAATTGCAAATGAATGAGAAGTGAAACCGTGCCGTCTTCACGATGTTCCTTTTGTGTTCCCTGCGGGTTTGGCCGCTTGCTTGTCTGGTGTGTGGTGGATGCAAATGCGGGCTAAGTCGCCAACGCGATGCGCGCTCTTCCTATTGGTTCGTATCCGATCGGCGATAAGTGGGTATAGCTTTCGCGGGACCATCGCCTATCCCCGAGAAAGTCGTTCGGCACACAAGCGTATGCCATGACTTACTCTACATCCGATTTACCTCTCAGGCATTCCCAATCAGGTTCTATTATGACTTCAAAAGTACCCATCATTGAGGTACTTCTTCGATTGCGCCATGCAGGATATACTCGACTCGCGGCCGTGGATTGCTGCGGCCATTGTTGTGAAGTGGTTCTTGAATATCCACGAAACCGACGAAGCAGTACTCATATAGAAGAATCTAACTGTCAAGCATAAAAAGGATCGCAGTATTTCGAGAATAAGTGTGATGTGTATCACTTTATAAATTGGCGCACTCGTTATCACATACGGTAGTTATCCGGCCAAACCAGACCAATCGCCCAATGTTAGAATCGCAGTCCGGTGGAGGGTAACATGCTGAAGTCAGTGCGGCTGATTCTTGTTCTCGCAGCTTTTCTGTTGCCGGCGGGTGTACGCGCCGGGGAACGCTTCGACGGCAATTGGATGACGAAGATGAGTTGCCCGTCGAAAGGCAACACCGAAGGTTACACCTGGCAGTTTGCCAGCACGATCACCGGCAGCAATTTCAGAGGCGAGCATGGAACGGCTGGGCAGGGAGGCTACCTGCTGGTCGAAGGCAAAATCAAAGAAGACGGATCGGCAAAGCTTTCCGCGAACGGGCTGGTCGCGTCAAGGAAGTACGCCACCGGCATCTTCACTACCAAGGGTGACGAATACAGCTACGACATTAAGGCGCAGTTCCAGGACACGCAGGGCACGGGCACCAAGGGCAAAGGCCTCGGCATTGAAGGCCGCACCTGCACCTTCGAATTTGTGAAGCAGTAAGAGGCGGCTCCTCGCCGCGAACAAAGGCACATCGCTGCGGTCAAGGAGTTCCTCGTCCATTGATTCCTGAATGACGATCCCTGATTTAAGGTGAGAATCGAGCGTGGGTCTCCGGCTCAGCCAATATCGGAAATGTGGTCGAAGGGGCATCCTGAGTCGGAAAGCCAAGCCGATAGTGCGTCCAAATACGCAAAAGCGTGTACCGCATCGACCCCCTATGATGGAATGCGTGGAGCGCTTTTGGGCGAAATGAACGTACCAACGCATCTCGTAGAGGACCGTGGAGCTGCAATCGAACGCCAGGTTGAGCGGGGACTGCGTTCGTCGCTGATCAGCATTGCGTCGAACTTCGCGCTGGCCGCGTGTAAATGCCTCGTCGGCTTTGCGGGACATTCGTTCGCGCTGATCGCCGATGGGGTTGAATCGCTCTCCGACGTCTTCAGTTCGGCGGTGGTTTACCTGGGCCTGCGTGTGGCCCTCAAACCGCCCGACAGCGACCATCCCTATGGCCATGGCAAAGCAGAACCGGTGGCGGCGCTCTCGGTCGGGATGGGCATGGCTATGGCCGCCCTCCTCATCGCGATCGAAAGCATAGCTCTTATTCGCAGGCCGCACCCGCTGCCGCTTCCCTACACGCTCTGGGTCCTGGTCGCGGTCGTGCCATTGAAGGTGTTGCTTTCGCGCTATGTCGCCAAGGTCGCACGCGACCTTGACAGCACGGCCGTGCGCGGCGATGCCTGGCACCACTTCAGCGATGCCATCACGTCGCTCTTCGCGCTTGTCGGCATCTCTGTTGCGCTCATCACAAAGAATGCGGCTGCGGACGATTGGGCGGCGTTATGCGCCTCGCCTGTCATTCTCTATGGCGCCTGGCGTCAGATTCAGGCTCCGTTTGCTGAGATCCTCGACACGGCTCCGCCGCACGAGATTGAAGGCCATGTGCGCGAAGCCGCGGCGGCAGTGGAGGGCGTGCTCGGCCTGGAGAAATGCTTCGTGCGCAAGGTCGGATTTCAGTATTACGTCGATCTGCACGTAGTTGTGGGGGGTGACCTGACCGTTCGCGCCGGCCATGCCATCGCCCACGAAGTGGAAGACAGCGTGCGTCAGCGCGTCGATCGGGTGGCGAATGTCCTGGTGCACGTGGAACCGGAAGAAGAGCTGCTGAATCCCTCGCACAGCCAGATGTAATTGCTTTTTGAACAGGAAGCAGGACAAGCTGTGCCCCATTCATCGCAGCTTTATCGCGATGAATGGGAGGCAAGGCCTCAGTTCCTTCAGACTCGATCCGAAGCACAACCGGCAAGAATCCCGTTCATCGCGAACGACGCGATGAACGGGGCACAGCCCGAGAACAAAGGCTGGATTCAAGATGGATGGATGGGCCAGCTGCCGAACATTTTTACTGCGGAACAATCTGTACCAACTGAGCTTCGACTTCTTGACCCGCTTCTACCTCCAGCAGCCCAATCGTAACCGGCAAATTGAACCGCCGCGGCCCGCAGCTTCCCGGATTGAAATAAAGCACGCCTTTCCTCCGATAAACATTGGGCGCATGCGTATGCCCGGAAAGCACGGCGGCAAACTTGGCTGCCGCGGGATCGAGGTGCAGCGTCTTCAGGTCGTGCAGAAGATAGAGATAGCGACCTTCGAACAGAACGACCTCTGTTTCGGGCAATTCAGCGCATGGACCGTCTCGATCGACATTGCCGCGAATCGCAGTGACGGGTGCAATCTTCTCCAGCTCGCGCAGGATGGAGACTTTGCCCACATCGCCGAGGTGCAGGATGTGGTCGACCCCTGCAAGAGCCGGCGTAATCTCAGGGCGCAGCAGGCCGTGGGTATCGCTGATGATGCCAAGCTTCATCTGTCCAGAATAAGCGGCGTTCGCAGCGCCGCCGGCCGGGTTAGCCTGAGAGAGGACACCCAAAGCTCGAGATGACGGAATCCTCCCCAACCAACCAAGTCCGTTCGCGCATCGACTGGCGGCACGCCATCGCGACCTACACCCGGCCGCGCGTGCTTCAAACGCTTGCGCTTGGATTTGCGAGCGGCTTGCCGCTATTGCTCACCTATTCAACGCTCTCGGCATGGCTTGCGACCAACGGCGTGCGGCGCGCGGCCATCGGAACCTTCGCACTTGTGGGAACTCCCTATGCATTCAAGTTTCTCTGGGCGCCGTTCATGGATCGCGTGCCTCCGCCGTTGCCTTTGGGACGGCGGCGCGGTTGGGGAATCACCGTCCAGATTCTTCTGATCGGAGCGATTCTCGCTCTGGGCATGAGCGATCCGAAGCACAACCTGCCGCGGATGGCAGTCCTGGCGGTGCTTGTCGCTTTTCTTTCCGCGAGCCAGGACATCGTGATCGACGCGTGGCGCGTGGAGAGCCTGACCCCCGATCAGCAGGCACCGGGCGCGGCCATGATTCAGTCCGGCTATCGGATCGCCATGCTGGTTTCCGGTGCGGGCGGCCTGCTGATTGCGAATTACGCCGGCTGGTTCGCGGCTTATGCCACCATGGCCGCGTTCGTGGGTGTGGGGATGCTGGTGTTTTTGCTGTGCCCCGAACCGAAGGTCGCGGTGAAGGATGTTCGCGCCGCGGGCTCAGGCTGGCAGGCCGTGCAACAGGCGTTTGTCACCGCCGTCATCGGCCCCTTTCGCGACTTCATGCGGCGGCCGCTCTGGCCACTCATCCTCGTGTGCATCTTCGGATACAAGTTGGGCGAAGCGATGGCGGGCGTCATGTCTACGCCGCTCTATATCTCGCTGGGATTCTCGCTTCCCGAGATCGCCTTCGCATCGAAGGTGTTCGGATTTTTCTCGATCGTGGCCGGGGCGCTTCTGGGCGGGGTCGTCACCACCAAATTTGGCATTCGCCGATCGCTGATCGTCTGTGGAGTGCTGCAGTCGATCGGAAACCTGTTTTTTGTGCTGCAGGCCGTGGGCGGGCATCGCATCGGCTACCTTGCTCTCTGCGTGACTGCCGAGAATCTTACCGGCGCTATGGCGGGGACCGCGCTGGTGACTTACCTTTCGAGTCTTTGCTCTCCTGCTTACACGGCGACCCAGTACGCGCTGCTTGCCGCGCTCGCTTCGCTGGGCCGCACCGTCGTGGCCTCTTCGGGCGGGATTTTGTCGGAGAGAATCGGCTGGGTGCGCTTCTTTCTCGTCACCAGCGTCGCCGCATTGCCGGCTGTCCTGCTCTTGATCTGGATCGGGCCGCGTGACGATACAGGGAAGAACCAAATTGAGCCGAATTCGAGCGACATCGTACCCGATTCGGGGTTGAATAAATCATGAGCGATCTTCGTCGGGGATTTGCCCTCGTTGTAACTGCGGTTGCACTGGCAATTGCCGGCGCGTCGCCGCAATTACTGGGCGTAGAGCCGCAGTCGCGGCAAAATCAAGCGGGCGAATCAGACACGCGTACGGCCGTTGAGCAGCTCTTTGTCCTCGCAAACCAGGCACGCGCTGCGCAGGGCCTTCCTGCTCTCCAGTGGGACCCGTCACTCGCCCAGGCGGCGCTGCGGCACTGCCAGCGCATGTCTGTCGAAGGGCCCATTTCTCATCGCTATAACGGGGAACTGGATCTGACGGAGCGCGCTGCGCAGGCGGGTGCGCATTTCAGCTTGATTGAAGAGAACATCGCGGTCGGCGCATATCCTGCCAGCATTCACCAGGGATGGATGAATTCACCGGGCCATCGCGCCAATCTTCTCAGTCGCGATATCGATCACGTCGGCATTGCCGTTGTGCCGGCACAGGGGGTGCTCTTTGCCGTCACGGACTTCTCCAAGTCCGTGGAGACACTTACGCAGGCGCAGGTCGAAGCCAAGGTCGCCGCAATGTTACAGCGCTACGGTCTCGCCATCGCAAGCGACCCCAGAGAGGCGCGCACCTACTGCGCATCGAACGGCCACTTCAATGGACCCGACGCGCCACATTTCCTGATGCGCTGGCAGAATCCAGACCTGACGGTGTTGCCGGACGACCTCGTGAAGAAAGCCAGCTCCGGCGACTATCGAAGGGCTGCTGTGGGCAGTTGCGAACCCCAAGGCCTAGAAGGCACATTCACCGCCTATCGCCTCGCCGTGTTGCTGTACTGATCGCTTGTCGAGTCAATAAGCCAAACACGGCACTATGATCTCCAGCGCAGCGAAAGATCCGGGGTTGCTTTTCTTTGTACCATTCCGGGTGCCCCATCCATGCGGCGCTTTTGCCGCATGGGTGGGAAAGCACGAACCTCATCCAGCGAGTGTCGGACTCACGTCAATGAAGTGGCCTTCAGGCGCTGCCGTGTCACGCGCAGCTCACCCGAAATCCTTGTGTTCCTTCCACACCTCTGCCCAAGGTTTCCGCGGCGGGCCGCAGAGAAAGATGTCGGGGTGGTCTTCGCTCTCTTCGTTGTGAACGCCTTCGGCATTTCCGTTGTGGCCGGCAAGCCGGCAGCCAGTAAAGATCGTGTTGGCCTCTGCTTCGGTGATGCCGAGCGCAATGATCGTCGTGGGCTGAGGAGTGGGATAGCCGACGAGCCATCCGGTGTTGGTTGTGCTGATGACATGCGGCAAGTGATAGATGGGCCCCAGAATCTCAATCGCGCCGGCCTCGCCATAGTTGCCGACGGTGATGCCGAGATGCGCCTGCTGCTCGGGCGTGAGGGAATCGCGAATGCCGGCGACTGTGCGCACCAACTCATTCCAGCCAAACTCTTCGCGTAGATCGCTGCTCCTGCTGAGCGCAAAGTCGCGCAGTGGACCACTGGATGCAAGAGGGACGAGCGATGCGATGGCGAAAGCGCCAACGGCGGCCACTCCTGTGAAGAAGACAACTTCAATGGTGACGCATTGCCATCTCTTGTGCCGCGCGAGCCAGTCTGCCGCGACCACCGCGCCCATCGCGATGAGCGGTGGGTAAGCCTCGGCAACGTAATAGAAGCGCCCCTTGTTGAGCCAGAAAATCGCCACGGGAATCACATACATCCAGGCCAGCATGCGATAGCGGGCGCTCGTGAAAAAAGCGATGAGACCCAAAATCCATAGCGGCGCGGCGAACAGGTTGGCGTCGGCCAGAAATTGGCCTTTGAGGAAGCCGTCCGCGCGTCCGAGCCCCACATCGCGCGCATGAATGTGCTGCAAAAACTGGTACGAGATGAAGTCATGCCGCACCAGCCACACGATGTTCGGAGAAAGCAGGAGCAGTGCGATGGCCACGCCGCCCCAGAACCACGAAGATCCCAGATACCTGCGAGCACGTGTAAGCACGAGCGCCGCCAGCAGTCCCGCGACGAAAAAGACCACGGAATACTTGGTCAGCATCCCCATGCCGAGCACTGCCCCGATCGCCAGCCACGAGCGCGGATTCTCAGTCTTCAGCAGGCGGATCGCAAACCAGCTTGCGAGTATCCACCAGAAATAGCTGAATGAGGTGTATTGAAATTCAGTGCCTTCAAACAAAGGCAATGGCGAAAGGCCGACGGTGAGTGCCGCGGTGAACTGAGCGAGCCGGTTGCCGCCCAGATCGCACGCCATCAGGCCGGAAACGACGATGATCGCAGCTTGCGCAAGCACCGATGCCAGACGAAGCCCAACGATCGATAAGCCGAACAGATGCAGGCTCATGTTCTCAACGAACGGCGTGAACGGGGGATAGGCAACGAATCCCCAGTCAAGGTGCCGCGCATCGTAGAGAAACTGCAACTCGTCGCGATGGAATCCGTATCGGCCATTGGTCAGCAAATGGAGCAACGTGATGGCAGCGGCGACGGCAAGCACAGGCTTCCACGCAATCGGTGGCGATTGGATTGCCTGTTCGCGATCAAGCAAGGTTGAAAACGACGTCATGCGTGCGCAAGCTCTCCCGGAGTGGCTCGTTAAATCCTACGTTGAGCGCCTACGGCAGGTTCCGTTCTCAGCGCACGATTGAACGCCGTTCCATCGGTGAAGGTACGCGTACCGACGCCATGCCGGCCGCCGTCGCCGCCTGAATTCCGAGGTCCGTATCTTCGAAAACAAGGCAGGACTCGGGTTTGACACCCAGCCGCGCCGCCCCAATCAGGAACGCATCCGGAGCCGGCTTCGACCTCTCGTAATCCTCAGCCCCAACGATAGTCTGGAAGCGATCGAGAAGATGCACCGCCGTGAGTGACCGGATCACAGAGTCGCGATGGCTCCCCGAAACAATCCCGAAAGGAATGCGCCCTTGCTGCGTTTCGATGTGAACCAAAACCTCAGGAACCGCTTTCAAAGTTGGAAGCAAGTCAAAGTAAAGGTTCTCCTTGCGCACGCCGAGGGATTCAATGGGCATGTTGAGCCCATGCATCGTATTCAATGTCGAGATAATGTCGGGAACCGTCTTTCCGCCCCATGAATAGAAGAGGTCTTCGGGGAACGGACAATCCCACTCCGCGAGTGCGGTCTTCCACGCGATGTAATGGAGCGGCATGGAATCGACGACCGTGCCATCGCAGTCGAACAGGTAGGCGGCAAAGTTGCCGTCGGGCAGCTTCAGTTTCATTCTTTCGTCTCGTTCCGGCCGGCAGGGAATCAGGCGCGTGCCCATTTGGGAACTGTAGGGAAGGAGTCAGCCCCAAACGAACTCTATAGGCGTTTCGATGTCCGGATGAATACTTCTCTTCACCGGACAGGTGTGTGCTGCGTTTTCCAGCCGTTGCTGATTCTCGGGATTGGTTGTCTGGGGCACTCGAATCGCAACCGAAAGACGGATAATTCTTCTCGGTGGCGTGGTGCTCATTTCCTTCTCAACGGTAACCGAGGCTCCGTTGAGATCAAAGTCCAGGGTTCTGGCAACAATGCCCATCGTGGTCAACATGCACGTGCCGAGTGAGGTAGCGATGAGGTCAGTCGGGGAGAAACTTTCTCCCCGACCCTGATTGTCGACGGGTGCGTCCGTAGCCAGTGCAGTTCCCGAAGGCGTATGCACCGACACGCAGTGAAGATCACCTTGATATTCCGTTTCAATGCGAACCATAGTTTATTCAGTATGGCACTAAAGGACTGAAAGCCTGCGCGGCCTCCACCTCAGGCGGCTCAATCACCGCGACAGAATGCGCCGGAACATGTTAGGCACATTGCAGTGCACGGCGAAAATCCTGTCGAACAATGAAGCGCCCTCCGGCGAACGGCGACCACGGTCTCTGAGATCAGGAACGCAGCTGCTGCGGGTAATAAAAGGCATGAATTGACTTGATCTCGCCCGCCTCGACTCGGATCCAATCCACGACGTGATCTGTCCCGTTCACAGTCTCCATATCGAACATTGTTGCAACGAAGTCTCCCTCGACGATGTGCTGTCTGGAAGTCACGCTCTTAACCGAAGGAAGAATCATATTCAAAAAGCCCAGCACCGTCTGCCGCCCACTCAGGTTCGGCATCAGCGGCCCCCCAAAGATCACGTCTTCAGCCAAAGGTACGCCGGCAAAATCCCTTTTCTTAAAGCCATCAAGGTAGGCTTCAACGGCGGCAACTTTTTGCTCTCGAAGCATCAGTTGCAATCCGGCCGGTGCGCCATCACGCGGAACATGTTGGGCACATTGCCGCGCTGAGCAAAGACCTTGTCGAACAAAGAGGCAATTTCGGGCGTGACTTCGCTGCGTTCGAGGCGAGAAATGCGGTATATCGGGCATCCTCCTGACGTATCCCTATCGTAAGCGACCCAGGCCGCTTCGAAACCCGCGCGCGGTGTCGCTTATGCATACCTATCGATCCTGTCGGACCGCGCGGACAGGGTTCGCGACTTGCAAAGCGTGAAGGTCCGGCGGCCTTCGGTGCATGCGCCGGCACTTTTGACGCAACCTGAACACTCTGCTACCTTATTTATGGACAATTCAGTGCCGATTCCAGCCGATGGACCGACCGCCGAGCCCGATGAATTTGCTCCTTCACTCCATTTGAAGAGGCAGGTCTCCGGTGGAAGGATGCGAAGCCAAACCGGCAAGATTTGCCTGACACTCCTCAGTAGCTCAATGGCAGAGCATTCGGCTGTTAACCGAAGGGTTGTAGGTTCGAGTCCTACCTGAGGAGCCAA
>Ga0182013_10003997_pt1 | contig 18007 bp, 22 predicted proteins | sample 612S2MmetaG_FD_120487 | JGI IMG/M metagenome (GOLD analysis project Ga0182013, IMG submission 120487) | Permafrost microbial communities from Stordalen Mire, Sweden - 612S2M metaG | ecosystem: Environmental > Terrestrial > Soil > Wetlands > Permafrost | place: Sweden: Stordalen | collected...
ACGTCGGAGTAGTTCTCGGTGAGCACCGAATGCGCGTTCTTGGGATAGCCCCACGGATTCAAAGGTGACGAGTCGATCTCCACGCCGATGAAGTTCTCCCCCAAATCACCTCGGAGCCGCGCGAAACGCTCTCCGGGTGACTTCGAGTCCCCGCTAAAGCGAAGCCCCATGACGCACAAGTTGTCCGCGACGCGGCGCCGCACCTTGCTGTAATCGTCGTCGGACAGCCCGAGCGAGCGACGTCGAAGCGCGTTGGTGGGAAGAGGTAATGACGGTTGACTGAGCGCCGGGGCGACGACCGTTGGATCAACGCTCATGGCGAGGGCGAAGCCGCCCGTGAGACACATGCCGACGGCCCCCACGCCAGGTCCACCACACTTGGCGTGTTCGTCCCTGGCGAGTTCGCGAAGATACGCGACGATCGGGCTGGTTCGATTGGTTGCCATGACCGTGAACTCCCTACTGACGCAGGCTCGAGTGAATGACGAGAGGCCGTAACTAATGGACATCGGACGCCCGGGCGTCCCAAAGAGATTCGGCAGCACGGCGGTCATGCCGCGATCTGCGACCTTTTGACCGAAGGCGGCGACGAGAGGTGTGATTCCGGGGACCTCGTGCACCACGATGACCGCCGGACCCGAACCGGTCCGAAAAATCTCTCGCTTCGTTCCGTTGGACGATACGAACGTCGACGCCTCGTAGCCTTCGAGTGAACTGGGTGTGGTCGTCAAGGTGGCCCGTCTTTCTTGTTGGACCAGTATCTCAGCGAATACGAACGACGACCGTCCAATGGCGTTCGACGGCGCTGCACGCGACGCCCGTGCCGCACGAGGTTCGACTCGCAGAGAGGCGCATCTGTCCGACTCGAAGCGCAACGTAGTGCGCAACCTCGGACCCACAGGCGCCGGGCTGGCACGCGCTGGGCAGGCCGCCCGTGACGATGGGCTTGTTTTCCTTAAAGGTTGATGTGCCACTAAGGGTCGCGATCTTGTTGAGACCCGTTGAGCTGAAGGTCCAGTCGTTGCTGGTCAAGGTGACGTAAATGCTCGTTCCGGGTTTCACCGTGATGACGTGCCCATTGCTCGCGTCGGTCAGCATGACGCTCTTGGTGGTGGTGGCGGCGGCGCTCGCGCTCGTGGCGCCAAGGCTCACCAGGAACAGTGCGACCGCTCCACGCCCCAGTCGTGCCACAAATTCGTTGTGCGCGAATCTCCTTTGGCGGGCACCAATTTCGTGTTGTGGCATGTTGGCCCTCATTTCCGAGAGAGTCGTCACCGAACTGTCCGCATCGAGGATCTCCGACGATTTCAGACCTTCATTGACGGCGCTTCCTACTGAGATTCAGCCTACGCACTGAGTGGGCGCGGGGAATCTAGGAGTGGAATCTCCTTGATCCGCTGGAGTGAGTTGCGCTCTTGGATGGCGAGGGGACGACGGTTCGGGACCAAGAGTGAAGCGAAGAACCCGAGTACCACAATGCCGGCGCCCACGAAGATTGCCGGCCGCAGTCCGTTCACATAGTCCCGCGCTGACAGGTACCCACCGCTCGACGAGAAGACCGCGCCCAGGATCGCGATACCGAAGACACCGCCTAGTTCGCGGAACGCGGCGTTCGTGCCCGAGGCAATACCTTCGAGCCCTTTGTTGACCGAACCGAGAACGAGCGAGGCGATCGGGACGAAGAACATCGTCATGCCGAGTCCGGCGACGATGAAGGCTGGCACCATCTGCGTGTACGCGGTGGTGGGGGTGAGGATCAACGCGAGCCAGAAGAGACCGGTGGCTTGCAGGGCGAGTCCGACCACGACGAGTGGCTTGCCACCCCAACGCTGCGCGAGGATGCCGACGACGGGCGCGAGCAACATCGGCATACCGGTCCACGGGAGAATTCGAAGGCCGGCGCCGAGTGGTGAGTAGCCCTGCACGGTCTGAAGGAACTGCGAGAGGAAGAAGACGGAACCGAACAGTCCGAAGCTCAACAGCATGGCGGTCACGTTGACCGCGACAAATCCACGGTTAGAAAAGAGTCGCAGGTTCAACATGGGCGTGTCACTACGAAGTTCCCAACGCGCGAATATCGTGAGCAGCACGACGCCGACGACGAACGACGCGACCACACTCGTGCTCGTCCATCCAGAGGCGTTGCCGCGAACGAGACCGAGCACGACGCCGAAGAGACCGCCGCTCACCAAGAGGGCGCCCGTGAGGTCAAGGCGGGTCTGACTGCCGCGCGATTCAGCCAACTTCCACCACGCGAGCGGTACCAGGATGATGCCGATGGGGACGTTCAACCAGAAGATGTAGTGCCAAGACCAGCCCGTCGTCACCGCGCCACCAACGAGTGGGCCAAGCGCGATGGCTGCGCCACCGATGGCGCCCCAGATCCCGAGGGCGGCGGTGCGTCGCTCGGGCTTCACGGCTGCGCTCAGCAGGGTCAATGAGAGCGGCATGATCATGGCGCCGCCCGCGCCCTGGACGGCTCGAGCAAAGATGAGCAGGTCGATGTTCGGGGCGACGGCCGCCGCGGCCGACGCGATCGTGAAGATCGTGATGCCCAACATGAAGACGCGTCGACGTCCGAAGCGCTCACCGAAGCTAGCGGCGCTGAGGAGGAGGACGGCGAAGGTCAGGGTGTAAGCGTTGACCGTCCATTCGAGTCCGGAGAGTCCGGCGTGCAGGTGCACTCGAATGACGGGGAGTGCCGTGGTAACCACCAAATTGTCGAGTGACGCCATAAAGAGGGCGAGACCCGTGATGAGAACGGCCCACGCTCCTCGGTGTTGGTTCGAGCGCTTTTCGGCCAGTTCCAGCGGCGAGTCTGCAGGGCCGGGTCGGGTCAGAGTGGTGGTCATTGAAGTACTCCTTGCAGTGGGGTAGACGCCAGTTCGTGCCTGGTCAGGGACGTTGTTAGTTGTGAGTGATCACTAAGTTGAAACGGAAAAAAAAATAATCGGGTCGTCATTGCGCCATGGCTCCGCTCGGCGTCGTGACGTGTAGTTCGCCTTTGGACGCCGCCAACATGGCCGCCAACTTCTCTTCGCTGGGGCATATGGACTGCGCCCAGGTCTCATCGACCGACAGCAGATCGATGGCCGACATGACGGACATCAACATGCCGTTGGCGAAGAACTCCTGGATCATTTCGGGTGCGAAACCGAACTCATCGTGGACCTTAAACCAAAGGACTTCGAAGACCCTGCGACAGGCGGCCGCGATGTCGGGGTCGCTGGTGGCCGCGGCATAGGCGTGCATCTGCACCTGGAGGAGCTCTCGATCCTGCATGAGTTGCACGTACGCCATACCCATTGCGTGCATCGCGTCGTCGCGGTCGAGTCCCTTGGACGCCTCGGTCAGTTCCTTTACGATGCGGTCACCCACTTGCGAATGGGTCGCGATGAAAAGTTCCTTCTTCGTCCCGAACAGGCGGAAAAGATAGGGCTGAGAGATTCCCGCGCGAGCGGCGATGGCCTCGGTGGACGTACCGGCGTAGCCCGACTTGGCGAATTCGGTGATGGCAGCGGCGAGTACGGCAACCCTTCGCTCCGCGGCTGTCTGTCGGGTGGAAACCATCATTCGCTCATTGTAAGTGGGTACTCACTACCTTGTCAAGTCAATTGTCGCGTTGTGGGCTTTCACCGGAAATCACTGACAAAGGACGCTAGAACGAAGCCTCAGAGGTCCAAACGCCACCAGATCGACTCGAACTCCGTGGAGAGTCGAGTGAAACCACATTTGTCAAGCACCCGTTGACTCGCGATGTTGGCAACGTCCGTTTCGGCGGTCACGGCGAGGGCTCCCTCGGCTCGAGCCAGTTCGCATAACCGGTCCACCGCTTCGGTCATGAGACCTTGACCTTGACACGAGGCGCAGATGCCGTAGCCAATCTCTACTGTGCCAGTGGAGTCAGGAAGCCTTTTGAATCCGATGCCGCCGATGCACAGTCCAGTCCGCTTGTCGATCAAGGTATAGGGCCCCCACACGTTGGTCGGGCTGACCGCGCGCTCTGGGTGGTTCGCCAATATGTTGGCTTGACGGAGATCGCCATCGGTTGGGAAGTCGGTCGCCCAAGGCTGAGCCACCCGGTCGCTGCGAGAAAATGCACTGCTCTGCTCGAGCGTCAGTGGATCGAGCAGGAGTCGATTCGACTCAATCCTCTCGCTCCCGGTCAATCGACACGATCCTCTACGCTCTGCTCGACGCATGACGGGACGATTGCGTGGTTCAAGGAGTCTTCTTCTTGGCTTTGGGCGGCGCCAGAGCGTCGCTCGTCACTTCAATGAGTTCCAGCAACCACGAGCGATCGTCCAACTTCGCTCTGGTGATACGAAAGGCCGGCTTTGCGCCTGGGTACGGCGAGACTTTGGTGATTCTCCCAGCGAGTTGCGTTCCCGGCTCCGTCACTTTGATGAACAACGTATTGTCGCCCACGATCGCAAAGTTCTTTCCTTTGAAGTACAGGCCGTATTCGCCGAACATGGGTTTGGCCACGACATCGAGCGGGCTCATCTTCTCAAGGAGTCGTTCGATGAAGGCTTTGTCCGTTGCCACGAACGGAAATGTAGCAAGAATGAACGTCCCCGTCGCGCCGACGTCAATCGCACTCTACGAACCGTTGCGCGACGCCGTCTCGTGAGCCAGGAGCCACGTCTTTCGGTCGAGTCCTCCGCCGTAGCCGGTGAGGGAACCGTCGGCGCCAATGACCCGGTGGCACGGGACGATGATCGACACCGGATTCTTTCCGTTCGCCAAGCCCACGGCACGACTGGCTCGTTCGTTGCCCACGCGAGCGGCCAACTCACCGTACGAGATCGTCTCGCCGTAGGGGATGGCTTGCAGTTGCGCCCAGACACGTCGCTGGAAGTCGGTGCCGACGAGGTTCAACGTGACATCGAACTCTCGCAGGTCCCCACAGAAGTACGCATCCAGCTGCGCTCTTATGTCGGCGAACCACTCGTCATCGCGCACGGCGTCCTCTGGGAGTTCGCGGAAGTGACGTTGATTCTGCATTTGCACCCCGGTCAGCGCTCCTTGGGAGGCGCTCAGCAAAAGTGGACCGATCGGACTGGGCACCGTCGTGGTCAGGGTTGGCATCATGGACGTATCTCCTAATTGCTGTTGTCGGGTAGTGGTCATGGCCTAGGGGGCCAGTGGTTGATGGCGTGGTCATCGACCGACCAGAGGTACTGCACCGCGTACGAGCGCCAGGGGCGCCACGGTTGCGAACGCTCGACGAGAGCCGCCGGAGTCGCTTGAAGTCCGAGGCGCTCCGCGGCGCGCCGCACGCCAAGGTCGGCCTCGGGGAAGGCGTCGGGGTCACCCAGTGCTCGCATCGCAATGACGTGCTTCGTCCACGGTCCAATCCCCGCCAACGACGTGAGCACGTCAAGCGCCTCGACGCGGTCACTGCCCGGTCCGAGAACGAGACGACCACTGGTGAGCGCGGCGACCAGTCCGTTGAACGAGGCACGTCGCTTCAACGGCATCGCGAGCTCCACGTCGTGTAGCGCCTCGGGCTGGGGAAAGAGCCGGTTCAGTCCGCCGGCGGCGTCGATGACCACGTCGCCGTGTTGCTGAGCGAGTCGGCCGGCGTGCGTACGCGCCGCCGCCGTGGAGATGTGCTGGCCAAGGATCGCCCGAAGGGCCATCTCGGGTCCGTCCACGCAGCGTGGGACACGCCGACCCGGTGACTTGGCGATCAGGGGTGCCAGTGCGTCATCGACACTCAACTGACGATCAATGGCGACCGGATCCGCGTCCAGGTCGAGGAGCCAACGACTGCGAGCGATCGTGGCGGTCAGGTCGCGCATGTCGCTGAGCACAGCTCGACAGTTGATGAAGTCGGGCGTTGGGGTGAGCTCCACAACGCCCGGACCGTGCGAGAGTCGAAGCGTGCGGCGATACGTCTGGTTGCGCACCTCTTCAACACCGGGCACGGCCGTGGCCGCGAGGTGTCCAAAGAGATTGTCCGGACACAGTGGTTGGCGAAATGGCAGACGCAAGTCGATGGCGGTCGATGCCGCGAGTTCACGCGCCGGTCCGCGGACCCGCGACCTCAGCGCCGTGGGCGACGTTGCGAAGACCGACTGCACCGTTTCGTTGAACTGACGAACGCTCGAGAATCCGGCGGCGAACGCGACATCGGTCATCGGTAGGGTTGTGGTCTCGATGAGTATCCGAGCCGTCTGCGCGCGCTGCGCTCTCGCGATGGCGATTGGTCCGGCGCCAAGTTCGCTCTGCAGCGTGCGCTCGAGTTGACGAACGCTGTAGCCAAGTTGCGCCGCCAATCCAGGGACTCCTTCTCGATCGACCAGTCCATCGGCGATCAATCGCATGGCTCGCGACGCAACGTCGGCTCGCGAGTTCCACTCCGGGGAGCCCGGCGACGCGTCTGGTCGACAACGCTTGCATGCTCGAAAGCCGGCCAATTGTGCGGCGGCAGCGGATCGATAGAAACGCACGTTCTTGCGCATCGGCGTTTGGGCGGGACAACTCGGTCGACAGTAGATGTGCGTGGACGTCACCGCCGTGTAGAACCACCCATCGAAGCGCGGGTCTCGTGACTGCACCGCCACGTAGCAACGTTCAAAATCCTCCATCACGGCTTCAACCTACTTCCGATAGGTGTGTTCAACTAGCGGAAATACGACATCGCCGTGGACCGCGACAGAGAACCGATTGCCCTGTCGTAAAACCGCGAGACGCGCAGCCTTCCTTGTGCGCGAGTACGCGAGTAGATTCGGCGAGAGCAGTGCGAAGCGCGTGAAACTCGCGCGAAACGGAGGTCATTGGTCATGGCGAAAGCGTACGAAATTTCAATCTGGGATCCTCACGCGGGAAAGTTCGATGAGTTTCTCGAGATCATCAAAACTTTGCGAGTGGCGTTCCTTGAAGCGGGCGTGTCCCAAGTGGACTTGCTCTCCGGTGCGGCGGGCAAAGACGTCGGGAAGGTCGTCGTCATACAGACCTTTAAGGGACTCGCCGACAACGGCGCGTTGAATGAGACAATCGGGAAGAGTGACTCGATGGTGAAGTGGCGTGAAGCGCACCCGGGTGACTTCCCGGCCACACTCATCTCCCACGACCTTTATGAAGCGTTCGACGTTGATTGACGTCGTGGAGGATCGACAGCGAAGTCAGATGACTTCTAGGCGATGAGTCTGGAAGAGTTGTCAGAGTTCGCGTCGCAACTGCCAGGGGCGGTGGAAGAACAACCCTTTGGACCCGACGTCGACGTGATGAAAGTGGGCGGGAAGATCTTCGCCATCCTCGCGCCGGGTGCCGTACCTGAGGCGATTTCGCTGAAGTGCGAACAAGGACTCGCGCTCGAACTAAGGGCGCGCTACGACGCCGTCATTCCTGGCTACCACTTGAATAAACGACTCTGGAACACGGTGCTCCTCGATGGTTCAATCCCCGATCACGAAGTCCGCGAGATGGTCAACCACTCGTACGAACAAGTGGTGGCCGGACTACCGAAATCGGCGAGGGGCACGCTGGGCTGACTTGATGTTGGTCGTGCGACCGTCGTTCATTGAATCCGAGCATTCGAGGCCCTGGCTACGAGGCGGTCGCGACGAAAGGTGACCTCTGGGTGCAGGTGGGGAAGCCCGAAACTCTCGACGTGTCGCTCACTTGACCGGCGGCCACGCCACCGGAGAAAGTCCCATCGATGCGCACCGTGTCCGAGACCGTGGGGCCGAAGGTTTCGATGGTGGTGCCGGTGAATTCGCCCGACGTGATGGCGAGTGATTTGAATCGGAACGTTGGAGCGACATCGCTCGGCGTGCCGTTACACGTCTCGTCGTAGGCCACCACCAGATCGTCGACCATTGTCCCGTGCGGAGTGACGTCAAACGAGATCAGGTAGCCCGGTCCAACGGTGCCCGAGTAGGCAGTGCCGCCCGGAGGAGTGCTGCCCGCCTGCGCATCAAATCTCACGGCTCCCGACGTGCACGGCTGGGAGTTGCCAGGTACTCGAGCGGCGAAGATGATGAACGTGCCTGTGACCGACGACCTCGACACGTGGCCGTGCACCACGACGGAGTCACCCAGTCCATCATTGAGCGTGCCCGCAATTCGGTGATTCGCAATCGCGAGCGATCCCACAGTGAAGTCGAACGACGAGCCATCTTGACTGTTCAGGGTGCACGCAGAGGGGCCTTTCAAGACCTGCGCTCCAATCTCGAGATCGCTCACACTGGTTGCGCTGACATTCATTGTTATGCGAAACGCGTGAAGCACTGTCGCTTGGCTGGTCTGGCCACCGAACTGTTTCATCGATGGAGCGCCAAAGGCGGCACTCGGCATTGTGACGAGTGAGAGTGCGAAGAGCGCGATAACGAAACGAGACAGCATTGACGTACGAGCGACAATGGCGGGCATCTCGTGGTGCGTCATGGTTCGTGATGCTAATTCCAGTCCAATGCCGGACGACGAGCGTGAGCGTGGCCGCCCAGGTGCTCGTCGCACCTCTGTGTGCGACGGAGTCCAACAACTGGGAGCGGGCTCCCTACGAGGCCAACATTCGCCGGTGAAGTTGCGTACCCAGTGAGTAGCGACCCGTGCCCAGAAGGATGACGGACGCGCAGAGTGCCGCGAGGGCGATGTTCAGTCCATAGCCAACACCTGAGGAGTTGCCGATCAGTCCATTGTGGACGGTGACGGTCGCCATCGCCATCACCATGTCGACGAACAGTCCGAGTGCCGCGAGTCGGCCGAGGAGACCGAGTGCGAGTGCGATGCCGCCTCCGAACTCGGTCACGCCACTAAGGACAGCGAAGAGTTTCCCCGGGTGCAGATGCGCCGTCGTGGCGAAGAACGTCGCCGTGGCGCTGAGCCCACCTCCGTGGAACCAGCCGAAGAGTTTTCCGGCACCGTAGTAGATGAAGATCCACGCCAGCGCGAGGCGAACAATCACCATCGCAATGTCGAGGCTCTTTTGACGGAATTCGGGAGAGTCGGCGGTCCTGATCCAACGATTGAGCTGGCTCCGTTGACTCGTCATCGCCGAGGAACCGATGCGTTGTCCGATACGTCGTAGCGATTGACCATGTTCTCTCGGTTCAGTGGACGAAACGGAGCAGCGAGCTGCGCCGCGAATACTTTGAGGTGATGTGGCCGCGCGGTCCCGTGCTCGACGATGAGGGGACGACCTGGGAGACCAGTGGCGATGCCCACGGTCTCCTTCGTCGGGTTCACTGCGGTCTTGAACACGTGGTCCCAGATTGACAGCGCGAAGCCGAGGTTCACATCCTGACGGCCCTCGAGACGGTGGTGGATTCGGTGGAAATTGGGGCTGACGAATATTCGACCGAGCGGTCCAAAGCCCAGTCGGATATTTGAATGGGCGAGACCGACTGCTCCGGCGTACGCAATCAGGAGTGCTGTAGAGATCCCACCGTTGGCGATCAACACGATGCCGGGAATCAATGCGACGAGGTACACGAAGTGGACGAACGGGTGCGTGCGAAAAACGGTGAGCACACTCATGTCCTCCTGGGAGTGATGCAACTCGTGAAAGCGCCAGAGCGCTCGGACTCGGTGATTGGCCAAGTGGGCCGCCCAGTTGCAACCATCCATCGCGACGAAAATGATCGCAATCACCAACCCGTGGGGTAGCGCTGCGAAACGCGGGAACGTGAGCCAAGGCATCCGCGCTCTCACGACCGCGGCGAACGAAAGCGAGAGCGCCGCAACGAACGGCAGTGTGAGTGTCGCGTTGAGGACGGTGAACAGTACGTCTTGGCGGTGGCCCCGAGCGAACAGTGGCCGGCCCTGCTGGGCCGGCCACACTCGCTCGGCAATCATGAACAGCCCGACGATGACGAGCGAAACGGGTCCGATGGCAACAACGCGAAGACTGGTCAACGTACCCGCGAAATCTGCGCCGCCCCATCTGCTGATCCAACCAATGGCGATGAGGGCGGCCCCCGCCGCCGTGATCGCCAACGCCGGGAGGTAGACCCGCGTCACCAGCCAGCGCCGTGGGGTCGTTACCGCCTTGACGCGGGTTGTTGACCTCGTGATCTTGAATCGTGGCTCAAGAGTGAGTGACACAGCAGGACCTCCCGGACACGTGGTTTAGAACGAGACGCCGCCGCCACTAGGAGCTGTCGTCGTCGTCGTCGACGTGGAGCCTCCGCCACTTGACTTGGGCTTCACGGTCACGACGATTGACCATACGCCCCACTGGTCCTTCACCTTGTTGCCGGTTACTTTTCCTGGACCGGTGTCCTTGGAGAACCAGTACAGCGGCTTGCCGCCGTAGGTGACCTGCAGTCCACCGGTCACCTTCTTGGTGCCGAGCATTGATGCGCTGACTCCGGCACCGGCGACGGCCTTCGTAACACCCTTCGGTAGCAGCAGTGCGGGCCAGAAGGTCAGACACTTGCCCGTGCATGCAGGCTTGTTGAGCGTGTACAACGTCTTACCGCTCACCAAATAGGTGCCGAGTTTTGCACTCGATGCGGTCGCGACCTTGACGGAACTTCCTGCGAAGGCGCTCACCGTGAAGGCCGAGGACGCGATGACACCCGCGGCGCACGCGACGGCCGCGATGCGACCCATTCGAAGACGGTGCAACGATTCCTGGTGGCGAAATGACTCTTTGGGCATGTAGTTCTCCTCGTTATTCACTTGCCGGTACTACGCGATAGCCGGCCACAGAGATTGAAAGTTCGCCCGCTACTTGAAGTGCGGGCGTTGAACTAGGTCAGAACGCCCAATCACGAGGGCTTCTGGGCCAACGATTCCTGCGTTCGCGACGTCGCTGTTACGTCGTCGCCGGGTCGGGAACGTTGGACGTCAGACAGAAGGGGTGTCCCGCCGGATCGAGATAGACGCGCCAGGAACCGTCGGTACTCGACTGGTGTTCCGTCTTGCGCGCTCCGCACTCGAGTACGAACGCTTCGGCCTCGTCAAGGTCGATGGCAGAAATCTCGAAGTGGAACTGTTTCGGCGTCGTTGACTCGGGCCACGTGGGGGCGACGTACGAGTCAACCTTCTGGGCGGTCAGCCAATAGGTCGTCATGTTCAGACAGGCGAACTCCTCAGTTTGGTAATAGACCGTCGTGCCCGTGATTCGGGCGTAAAAACCAATGAGTTCGTCGACGTCGCCACAGTCCAGCGCAACGCCGGTGATTTTCAGGGTGAGATCCATAGCGCACGGCTCCTTTTCGGTGTACTACTGCGAATGTGGCGAACAGTAGTTGGCGCGTGTCACTCGACGCCGACGAGGTCATCTGGTGTCGAGCACCCGCCATGGAGCCACACGGTTGAACGTACGAAGCCGTTAGGGTCGACTGGAATGGTCAGCAACGCCTCGAGAGAGTTTTTCGTAACGGTCGCCCAAGCATCGGCCGGATTGACCGGGCTCCTCTTCGTGGCGCTGTCGGTCTCGCGAGAACGCACGCCACCAGAGCTCATTGTGGTTCGCCAGGTTCGTGCAGCCGCCGCGCTCTTCACTTTCACCAGTGTGCTGGCGATCTCTCTGTACGCATTGATCAGGAATGTCAACGTTGGCTACCCTGCTCTCATTATCGGCGTCATCGGGGTCTCCTTCGTGGCGGCCGGTGCCCGTTCGATTCGCGACAGCTCGAGTGACGGCCAGTTGCGGCGACAGTCAAGCTTGATGATCATCCTGATCTTGACGTTCGGTTGCGAGATCGTCTTCGGTATCTGGCTCATCGCGAGTAGCCGCAATGGAGATGCCATGGACGACCTTCAGTACGCCATGGCGTCATCACTGCTGATCGGGATCGCTCGATCGTGGGGTTTAGCTGGGGAGATGAACACCGGTCTCTTCAACTCACTGTCAGTCCTCACCGGGCGAAAGAAAGTCGTGCGCCAAGGCCCCACGAAGGCCGACGTGCTCGACGAGGACCCTCGCACCAGTACGTGACGTCCTCGCGGTGATCGTGACGAGGGCCACGATCTTTCGGATCAGGCCAGGGCGTAGACGGGACGTCCACGAAAGGTGCCAGCCACCTCCGGAACCACTTGCGCGGGGGCGACGGAACAGTTAACATACAACCATATGGTTGTAGATGAACTCACGGACCAAGACGTCGACCGCATTTTTCGTGCGTTGGCTGACAGGACTCGTCGTGACATTTTCGAGCGCGTCTTAGTGAAGGGACTGTCGGTGTCAACGCTCGCAGGCGACTACGACATGAGTTTCGCCGCAGTGCAGAAGCACGTGGAGGTCCTTCAACGGGCGTCATTGGTCACCAAGCAACGCCATGGCCGTGAGCAGATCGTGCACGGCAACATACCCACACTGCAAAGGGCCGCGGCACTCCTCGACGTGTACGAACGGACGTGGATTCAACGAGACCAACAGATCGCCGACATCCTCGGCGAGAAAGGAAGCAACAAATGACCGTTATCAGTTCCATCAAGGACCCCGTGGCCATGACCCTCGTCGTCGTGTCACAGTTTGACGCGACGCCAGAACAGGTGTGGGACGTCTGGGAAGACGCTCGTAAGCTCGAACGATGGTGGGGGCCGCCGACCTTCCCGGCGACCTTCGTGCGCCACGAATTCGTCGTTGACGGCCAGTCCCGTTATTACATGTCGGGACCGAACGGTGAGCGGCCTCACGGCTGGTGGCGGATACGAACCATCGACAAGCCACACCGAATCGAGTTCGACAACGGTCTCGCGGGAGACGATGGCGAGCCAATGCCCGATGTCGACCCGATGCCGAGCAGCGTAAGCTTCGAGGCCTTCGACGGAGGAACTCGTATGACGTCAGTGGCGAACTTCACTGACATCGAGCAAATGGAGAAGATGATCGAGATGGGGATGAAAGAGGGCACCGAACAAGCGGTCGGGCAAATCGACGAACTCCTCTCGTCATCGAACTGACGACGTCGAGGCTCTCGCAATGTCATCCACGGAGATTGACCAGTACTTAGCGGAGGTCTCAGAGCCGCAGCGTTCGGTTCTCGAGGCGCTTCGCACGACGATTCGGGCGATGGTCCCTCACGCGGAAGAGTGCATCTCATACAAGATCCCGGCGTTCCGCGTCGATGGGCACGTGGTCGCTGGCTTCGCCGCCTTCAAGAATCACATGAGCTATCTGCCATTCAGTGGCTCAGTCCTGCCCGCTCTGCACTCCTCGCTCGAAGGACACTCGCGTACGAAGAGCGCACTGCATTTCACTGAAGCGTCGCCGCTCTCCAGGGAACTCGTGGCGTTGCTCCTACAAACTCGGCTGGCGGAGATCGTCGATCGCGGTCACTAACACCGGCCAAGGTTTCGTCTCGCACATGTCGCCGTCTCGGCGGAGGGACGTTGAGTGCCGAGCCGTCATTGCCGACGGGATCGTCCTCGTGGTGTCGCTCTTTGAGGCCGGAAATGGCGAGGCACCAATACACTTTGGGTGTCACTGTGTCGGCGCCTACTTCGGAGAACCAGAATGGCCTTTGCCAAGAACCGTTCGGTTGAGATCTATTACGAAACGTTCGGTGACCAAGCGAACCCGGCGTTGTTGTTAATCAATGGGCTCGGTAGTCAGTGCATCAATTTCGACGTTGAATTCTGCGAGCGCTTCGTAGCCCTTGGCCTGTTCGTCATTCGCTATGACAACCGTGATGTGGGGCTCTCCACCAAATTCAACCTGGTGCTGCCCGACCTCTTCTTGGTGCTGGAAGCGGTGAAGGATGGCGTCGAGCCCAAGGTCGCGTACCGACTCGCAGATATGGCGGACGATGCCCTCGCGGTGCTTGACGCCCTCGACATCGAAAAGGCGCACGTCGCCGGATGGTCCATCGGCGGCATGATTGCCCAGCAGCTCGCCATCGATCATCCTGATCGGTTGCTCACAATGACGTCCAACATGTCGAGCACGGGTGACCCCGACGTCGGTCAGTCGTCGCCCGAAGCGCTTTCGATCATTCTCGGCCCGAGCGACATCGATCGAGATTCCATTATTCAGCGGCGATTGGATTTGGAACGCGTCATCGGGAGTCGAACGCACTTCGACCCCGAGCGCGTCGCAAAACAAACAGGAGACGCGTACGACCGTTGCTTCAACTTGGCGGGCGTGGCCCGCCAACTCTGCGCTGCGGTGGCGTCAGGGAGTCGAACTAGTCAGCTGCGGCACGTCACGACGCCGACGCTGGTGATGCACGGCGATGTTGACAACCTCATTGACATCAGTGGGGGCATTCGAACAGCCGAGAGCGTTCCTGGAGCCCGGTTCGTCGTCCTCGAGGGGATGGGTCACGACCTGAGTCCCTTCTATTGGGATCAGTTAGTGGAAGAGATCGGCGCCCACGCTCAGCGAACGACGGCGTGATTGTGGCGACAGCGAGCGTGCAGCGTTGAAGAGTCGCTGTCGCTAGTCGTTGTTGGGAACGTGCAAGGTTCGGCGAATCGCATTGGTCGAGCGTGCGCTCTGGTCCGCGAACGAACGCTGCTTCGCCAAGGCGGCGAGGCGTTGCGCGGGTGTGTGGGCACTGAAGCCGGCGAGTACCCTCACCTGAGCCTGATTCGCCACGACGAGCGCGCTGATGTTCGGCTGCACGACGTACCCCCACGCCTCGCGCACGAACTGCTGGTCTTCGCGTTTGAGGGTCAAGACCCAGGTTGCGACGACGACCGAGGACTTGCTCGGATATTTCGCCAGGGCCATTTGCAGGCGTGCGGGGTTCGCCGGGCCGCTGTCGCCGCCGAGCAGGAACGAGGAGGATGAATAACTGTGGTCCACGATCCGAACGTATTGGTTTTCCGGCGTCGTGGGCGAAGGGGCGAGGGTCAGCAGAACCAATGCCCCCGCGATGATGACCAGCGCGACGACGGCGGTGCCAAGTTTCATCCGCCCACCGAAGTGCGGGTTGGCCCCCGGAATTCCTTGTCCTTGCTTCTCGTCCCAGTTCAACGTGGCGGGATGGACTTCATTCACTGGGTTCTCAACGCTCATAGCGGTCCCTTCGACGCACGACGGACCATATGTTCCGAGGAGCAGGGTGGACCCATCACGCAGAGGGCTGGATTTGCGATCTCCCTCGGCGACATTCTACGGCGCTCACCGTTAATTGGACCGGTACGAGAGTTGTCCATTGTCTCGGTGCGTCCATTGCACGCACCGCATCGACAATGGCGAGTGCACCTCATGAATACTGCACGTGTACGCTCACGGCGAGCCGCAACGGCATGTCGAGCGCGAGGGAGTCGTAGGTGAAGAGCGACGCCAACATCGTGCGTTGGAACGCCTCAGCCTTGAGCGTTCAATTGGTGGTCGTCTCGCTCGTCGGGCTCTCAATCGGCGCCCTCACTTCATACCTGCAATCGATCTTGAACTCTCCGTGGTCGAGTCTTGTGAATTCCGTGTCCCCCTGGTTGCTCGCCGCTTTCATCGTTGGCGCGCTCTCGAATCGACTTGGCCGCGCTCTCGAGTTTGGCTTCCTCGTCACATTCTTGGAACTCGTCGGATACACCATCACGGCATCGCTGCGCGGCTATCCGACGGGACTGGCGATCACACTGTTCTGGGCGCTCAGCGCCTTCGTGGGCGGACCGGTATTCGGCTGGGCCGGAATGCTGTGGGCCCGAGGTTCCAAGAGTCGAAACGCTCTCGGTGCCGCGATACTTGCGGGGGCCTTCCTCGCCGAAGGAACCGTGGCCTACGCCATCCGCCTGGGCTACGCGCAGTCTGCGGTTTTGTTCTGGTCGCTGGGCGTCGCCACACTCTTGATTCTTGGAGTGGCGAAGAGGAATCTCAAGACCGCCGCTCTATGGCTCGCGGTCACCCTTCCCGTGGGCATGTTGGCGGAAGTCATCTTGGGGTTGGTGTACAACCAAAAGTACTGACGTCATGGACGCCACGCATTTGAAACTGCGTGGCTCGCGGGTACTGGCACCCTCCAATCACAACGGATTCACGCTTCGAGTTGTTCGGGATTTGACCCCCTGACCAGGGAGGCAGAACTATCGTCGCCTTGGACGGTGTCGGGCAACGTTTGCGAGGGCCAAGAGTGAACAACGCGAATCACGAAGACCACGCGGGGAGTGAAGCGTCCGACCGATGGCGGGGGCATCAGTCGTTGTCAACGCTCGTGAGCGCGACCGCCTTCCTGGTTCCCATTGCCCTTTCGGTAATCGCCGCAGCCATTGTCGCTCGCACGCTGGCCCCACCACACGGTGCGGCCAAGGCGGTGGGCTGGTGGGTCCTGGTGCTTGGCACTCCCTTGATCGTGTTGATCGCCACCGACCGCTTGGCACGACGACTCTTGCCGCTCGCCGTGTTGTTGAAGATGACCCTCGTCTTCCCCGACCAGGCCCCGAAGCGAATGGCCGTCGCGCGCAAGGCGGGAAGTACGAGGGACCTCGCTCGACGAGTACAGGAGGCGAAGGATCACGGGATGCGCGATGCGCCCGTCATCGCCGCTGAAAAGATCCTCGTACTGGCCGGCGCGCTCAACGTCCATGATCGTCGTACGCGCGGCCACAGTGAACGAGTGCGGATGTACACCGACCTCATCGCCGAGGAGATGAAGTTGCCACAGGTCGATCGTGATCGACTTCGTTGGTCCGCACTCTTGCACGACATCGGCAAGGTCGCAGTCCACCCGGACATCTTGAACAAACCCGGCGCACTCGACGACGAGGAGTGGGAACAGGTCAAGAATCATCCCCTCGAGGGTGCGAAACTCACCGCACCGCTTTCGGCGTGGCTGGGGCAGTGGGCGGACACCATGGCCGAACACCACGAGAAGTTCGATGGTTCCGGCTACCCGCGCGGCTTAGCGGGCCAAGAGATATCGATGGGTGCGCGCATCGTCGCAGTCGCCGACGCCTACGACGTCATGACCGCGATACGTAGTTACAAACCGGCCATGACTCCTCAGGCCGCTCGAGCCGAATTACTCGCATGCGCCGGGACGCACTTCGATCCCACCGTCGTTCGAGCGTTCCTTGACGTATCGATCGGGCGAGTCCGTGTCGTCGCGGGCCCCGTCGCCTGGCTCGGGTCACTTCCGTTCATAGGAAACGTCCCGACGCTCGCGCAGGTTGGCCTCGTCGCGGTTCGAACTGCCGCGGTCTCGATGAGCTTCGCGGGTGCCATCGCCGTCGGCACCACTCATGTCTCGTATCACCCTCCCGCGGCAACGGCGACGGCAGCTGCCGTCGCCTCGGACCGGACATCGGTGACGCCCGGTGCGACAAGCGCTTCCGTATCGCAATCGACAGACGGACTGTCCGGGATTGGCGCCGGCGGGACCGGCGCGACGTCGGGATCCTCGACCACCACGACGACTTCCGTCACGTCTACGAATTCGTCGGGAGCCGCATCTGGAGGTACCGGCGCACCAGTGGGTTCCGGGACGGCGAGCAGTGACCCCGCGACGACGACAGTGCCGGCGACTGGCACCACGACACTCGTTCCCTCGGCCACGACCACCACGACGGCGACCGTGACCAAGGGCACGACGAGCACGACCGCGCCGGCGGAAACGACGAGCACCACGACGGCCAAGTCAACGACGACCACCTCGCCGAACAGCACGACGACGACCGCCCCCAAGTCAACGACGACCACTACCGCGCCCAAGAGCACGACGACAACCACCGCGCCCAAGTCAACGACGACCACCACCTCGCCAAAGAGCACAACGACGACGACAGTTCCGAAGGTCTGTATCCTCGGGCTTCTTTGTCTGTGACGACATCAACGTCAACGCGAAACAGTCACTGACGCTGGGGTGAGCGGTTCGTTGCCCGATCCCTCGCCCGTTATTCACTTCGAAGGGAACGTCAACCTCAGGCGTCGATAGTCAGGTCAACCAGCCGACGGTCGCGTTCACGCGTAGCGGTACGCCACAGAGAGATCGAGGTCACCGGCCCCGTCGGCCACGGCCCGTTGCCAATTGGCGATCAGGCTTTCGGTCAGCGGGAGTTTTCTGTCGATGTCGTGCGCTGCGTCCAGCGTTAACAGTGCGTCTTTGACCGCGTGCTTCAACGCGAAGTTCGAAGTGAAATCACCATCGAGCATGCTGCGAGC
>Ga0182013_10003998_pt1 | contig 18005 bp, 19 predicted proteins | sample 612S2MmetaG_FD_120487 | JGI IMG/M metagenome (GOLD analysis project Ga0182013, IMG submission 120487) | Permafrost microbial communities from Stordalen Mire, Sweden - 612S2M metaG | ecosystem: Environmental > Terrestrial > Soil > Wetlands > Permafrost | place: Sweden: Stordalen | collected...
TCAGCATTCCCCCACCACTCGCTTGGAATCAAAGCGAGCAGCGCATCAGGTCAACATGTAGGGGGTCAATTTTGGACGCCGATCCCCCGGCTCAGGGGGTCAAAATTGCACGCCGAATGACAGACAAATGACTGTCCGAATTCCATGCTGAGCCGGTTGTTCATGATGTGGTCCATCATCCACAACGCCGTCTCCGCTATGCGAGCGGGGAATTCGTCGATCTCGATCCCATAAAACTGGTCTACGTCGATAGAGGAGAGGACAGCGGTATCAAGTTCGCCTTGCTGTTCCTCGGATCGGTGCGCGCGCAACTCGCGGATCACTTCGATTTCGAGCGCGCGTAGTTCTCGATACGCGATAATCAAGAAGTTGCCGCAACCGCAGGCGGGGTCAAAGAGAGCCAGCTTCGCAAGGCGCTTTTGGAACGCCTGAAGCTCAGTCGCGCGGCGATTGTCCTTGCGGGCTCTAAGGCGGGCAAATTCCGCGCGCAGATCGTCCAAAAATAGTGGCTCGATCACCTTCAGAATGTTTTTCTCGCTCGTGTAGTGGGCTCCCTGATTGCGCCGCTCTTCCGCGTTCATAACGGATTGGAAAAGCGAGCCAAATATCGCGGGAGAAATAGCCGACCAGTCGAACTGACAAGCGTCAAGCAGGCGCTTCCGCATGTTGGAATCGAATGACGGTATCAGCAGGGGATCGCGGAATAGGTCGCCGTTCACGTAAGGAAAGCGAAGAACATCGGCGTCGAGTGTATTGGGGCGACGATCGTCGGGGGTATTGAGGGTCTGAAACAATTGGGAGAGCCAGCCTCCCAAATCGGAACCATCTTCGCGCGTCCTATTTTCCAGAAGGTCGAGGAAAATATCGCGCGGTTCAAAGATGCCGGTGTCGTCCGCGAAGAGGCAAAATACGATTCTGACAAGAAACTGTTCGAGGTCGTGGCCGGTGTAACCAGACGCCTCTAAGGCGTCGTGCAACCGACCGACCAGTTCGGACGCCTGCACGTTGACAGGGTCTTGGTCTTTAAATGACCGCTTCTGCTTCCCGAGGACAAACGCGAATTTATCTATATTTTTAGGGAGTTCGGCGAGCGTGAACGCCGCGCGATCGTCCTCCTCAAGGTCGTATAGCTCGAATGACTGGAAGTCGCTGAGTAACAGGAACCGAGGCAGCTCCGCGTCCTTCAGTCCTGGGAAATATTCGAGGGCTTGTACCTTCGCCTTTTTAAGGTCTCGGCCTTTGCTCTTTTGCTCGACAAGGAGGACGCCTTTCCAAAACAGGTCGATAAAGCCGCGTTTGTCACCTAAGTTTTTGACCGGCTCTTCGAAGCTAGCGACACGGCGCACCGGCACGCCAAAAATGTCAAAAAAATCTCGATAGAAAAGTTGGGTTTGACCCTTTTCATAACCCTCCCCTTCCCACTCCCGCACAAAACTCGCTGCGCGAATGCGTATCTCATTCCAAGACAGTCTCATGAAAATACCTTTTGCATCAAAGCCTCGAAATAGTGCTGTGACTGCCGCGATCGAGCCAGTCTGGCAGAATCCCGTTAAAATCCGAAGAGGCTTAAAAAACGAGCCCCTAGGATGGCCGCTGGCGCGTTATTTCGAAGTCGCCGCTATGTCAGTACCCCCAGAATTAGAGTCTCGAAATCGTCCATCGACTGACGTTGTAGTCACGCGGGTGGCTTACTCAAAAAACTCTTCATCTACCTTCTTGACGTACAAGGTCTCCTCAATGCGGCAGCCGACCCCGTGGCGTATCATGAGACGGGTGAGTTGATCGCCGTCGATGAGCACGATTCGCTTGCTTAGTTGTGCGGCGGTTTCGCGTGCTGATGAGGAGAAAGTCGAGGCAGTGACGAACAGCCCCTTATTGGCCTTGAAGCGGTCGAGGCTTCCGAAAAAGTCTCGAATGGCACCTGCACCAACTGTGTTGCCATCGGCATAGCGTTTGGTCTGCACGTAGATACGATCAAGGCCGAGCGCATCTTGGTCGATCACGCCATCAACCCCGCCGTCCCCAGTGCCACCTACCAGCGCCTTGCTGACATCAGTGACCGACCCGCCGTAGCCCATTTCGACCAACAGGCGCACCACCAAGCTCTCGAAGAAAGCAGGAGTATTAGAGCGGATTCGTTGCATCAGGTCGTCGGCTAAAGCGACCTCCAACTGTCGATAGGCGGCGCGCATGACCTCGTCCGGGGTCAGCGTCGGCGTCATATCGCCAGTGAGCGAAGAGGTAGTCTCGCTATTATCCTTTTCGCCCTCGGTCTCCCGGAATTTCTGGAAGCTGGGAAAACGGCTCAAATACTTAATGTCGATCCGTTCGGGCGGCGCGGCCAGCACCTTGCGGCCATCCTCGGTGATGCGGAAATGTGCCCGCTTAGTCAACTCCACCAATCCGGCCTTACCTAGATAGCTTTTCGCCCAGTGGACACGGTTGGAAAAAGTTGTTTGCGTCCCTGACGGCAGAAGGTGCGATCGTTCTTCCGCTGATAAGCCGACCTCGTCGGCCAGCTTTGCCACCACATCGGAAATTCGTACCTCGCCCTCGGCAGCACTCCGCAGAACTGGGAGCATCAAGGTTTGAAAGTCTGGTATCGACAAAGGATGTTCCTCGTGGGGGCCATGGCGCGTCGAATGGGGTGACGCGATTGAGCTAGTCTGACAGAAGCCGGCTAAAATTCGAAGGGGCTTAAAAAAGAAGCCTGGATCAGCAAAAATGACCTCATAGGAAAGCCGCTGGTGCGTTATTTCGAGGGGGCGGCTATGTCAGCACGTCCCGTTAATTGCGGGAACGCGAGCACGTCGGCGAACGTTTTCGGGAGCATTTGGGAAGTGACGTAAAGCTGCTCTTGGAATGTTAAAAGAGCAGCTTCTTCGTCTAAGAGTACCTTGCGTATGTCGGCGCTTTGCGAGTCTGCGTGTTGAGCAACGTTCTTCCTATGAAGATAATTCTTCTGGAGGAATGTCTTTATGTCTTTGCGAAGCTGATCTAAAAATAAATGTATTTGGTCCGGGAAGAAGAAACGCGCTTCTTCAAAATGGAGAAACAGGGCGTTTAGCTCGGCCGGCATTTGATCCTCGTCACGCCTCTCGAAGCTTATTGTTATTGCCTTGCTCGCGGCGGCGTAGATTGCGTATCGTTTCTCGAAAAGACTGTAGCGAAGCTGATCTTTGGCAGTGTTGGCCTGTTGTTGCGCGGTCTGCCATTGCCGCCGTACAAAATAGGCGGCAGTGCTCGCCGCAATGATGGTGGCGATCGGCCCGGCAAAATCTTTAAGGACTGAGTAGATCATAGCCGCAAAATCGTGCTGTGACTGACATTGTAGCTGCGCATAGTCATGGCTCAAATCGAAATCCGCTCCACGTCATCAAGGTTGGTCTCGTCCGACCGGCGATCGTAGAGCTGCGTGGTGCGGGTCGAGGCGTGGTTCGCCATGGCTGCGGCCTTTTCAAGTGTGCCGCCGTTTTTCAGATACGCCGTGATGCCGGTCGCGCGGAACGTGTGATTGCCGACCAGGGTCTTGATGCCGCCGCCGGCGGCGCGCCGGCGGATCATCGCGTGCGCGTTGGCCTGGGGCAGGGGGGTTTTGGTGAGTTGCCCGGTCGTGCGGCCGATCGTCCGAAACAGCGGCCCCTTGGCCTCGCCGGAGATCCCGCCGCCGTCCAGATATTCCTGCAGGTAGATTTCAAGATTGTGGTGGCACGGCATTTCATGGCGCTTGCCGCCCTTCTCGCGCAACCGCACCCAATGCCGCCGGTTCTGCACGTACACATCCTCGACCTTCATGGCGAGCGCTGCGCCGATGCGCGCGAACGAATAGACCATGAGCCCTATCAGCGCGCGATCGCGCAAGCCGGCGTGCGTGCTCACGTCGATCGCGTCGAGCACGCGCCGCGCTTCCTCGGGCGACAGTACCGGCGTCTTGCCGCGCTTGACGACGTGGCTCGGCCCGCGCACGGACGAGGCCGGGTTCACCGGCACGACCTGGCCGACCACAAGCCAATCGAACAGATGACGGATCGCGGCAAGCCGCTGCTTGGCAGTCGGCGCCGATCGCTCGCGGGTCAGCTCCTCGATGTAACCGGCGACGTGCACGGGCTGCACGGCCGCGATCGAGGCCACGCGGTGATGCTCGCACCAGGCCAGAAACTCGCGCACTGCCTGCGCATAGGCGCGGCGGGTGTTGCGGTTGCGGATGTTGGCCGTGAAGAATTCTAGAAAGCGAAGCTCGGCCCGCTCGCCGGCGGCGGCGACAAGGGCAGGGGAGGCGTGAGCCGTGAAGGGGACGAGCTGGTTCATGGCAGACCAAGCTTCGTCTTGATCTCAGCCTTCGCTATTTCCCACAAGAAGGCAAAGCCGACGGTCGTAACTGTCTTCGCGCGTTCCTTGGTCTTTCGCCAGATGTCGGGGTCACGAACCGCGTCCAGAAACTCGTGCCCCTCCCACGTTAGCTTACCGAGCATCACGACTCCTTGGGTGGCCATCTTCGTGTTGCCGGTGAGAAAACCCGCCTCGACGAGCTGGGCGCAATTGTAAGCGATCTCCCCCTCGCTGTGTCCTTCTATGCCCAATCCTGCCGCGTAGGCCTGGTGCATCGTGCCGTCGAACTTCGGGTCCGCCTCCACCTTGAGCAGGATGGTTCGAACCAAGTCCATGTCACGCTTCATGACGTGCCCTCATTGTATATGTGATAAAGGACATTATCACATACTATGCAGGAAACAATCTTAGCTTCAGAGCATTTGCATTTTGCAAAGTTATACTTTATGTATAGTTGTTCAAAATGAAAGGTAGGTCGGATGCCCGTAACCACCATTTCCGGCAAGCAATGCGCCGCTGCCCGTGCGTTAGTCGATTGGTCGCAGGATGACCTCGCAAAAAACGCTGGTGTCACCCGCGTGACGATCGCCAGTTTCGAGGGCAATGCCCGCATCGAGCCGGCCGGCGCGAACTTACGTGCCATTATCGCTTCCCTCGAACAGGCCGGCGTTGCCTTCGTTCCCGAGGACATAAAAAAGGGGCTCGGCGCCGGCGTTCGGCAGCGGAAGCTCGAGCTGGAATACTCGAGAGAGCTGCGCACGGTACTCACGCAGGAAGGATGGGATTTGATTTTCCCAGTCCGCTACAAGGGCCAGGCCTGCAGGGTCACGATCCCGCGCGAAATCATCGACGATATCGCTCGCGGCAACTTTGCCACCACTGACCAGCAGGTCAAGGTCGTGCAGAACCGCCTTCCGGAAGTCCTCAGTGCGATCGAGACACGGCTTGCCGCCGCCGACCAGGTGCCTAAACAGATGATGCTGACCATGCGCGACTTTCCGCCTGGTACTTTCTAACGCCGCGATCGCAAAGGCTATGGTGTGATCAGGCGCTCCAACCAGAATTTCAATTCATCGATCCTTTCTAGGGTCGCGGAAGCTCGCTGCTCCTGGCGGTGCGTTGCGGGCCGGCGCCAGCATCAGCCAGGCTGGGCGTGAAGCAACAGCGGAGAATCACTGTGACCAAAGAGAAAAAAGAACGGCTTGCCGTAAAGCTGTTTCACATCATGGAAGGCGAAGCTGAGGGTCGGTTCGCTATCACGGCACTTCTGCTCGTAGTGTTGAGCGCGCTGGCCTGGCACTTCATGGCGTGATCCCCATGAGCATGCGGGGACGAGCAACCCGCGCATTAGCCGATTTTACTTTTGCACGGATTTTTTAGCCAGGCGAAAGCGCCGGAAGCCAGAGCATTTCAGAAGTGGTGCACATATCTTGAATTTCGCACCAGGGCATCAGGCCGGATTAGCCGGCAGTGGGCTCCTTTGAATAAGGCGGCGCTCACTTTGGCAAGTTATCCCAACCGCCTTCGTACTTTTTAACATAGTCAGCGGACACGCCAGGCATCGGGTCCTCTTTGTCCGACCGTTCAGATTTGCGCGCCTTCCACTTTGCGGTATTTTCAGCAATATGTGTGTTTACATTATCTTGGGACAAGACAGTGAAGCGTGTTTGTCCCTGCTTTGGATCGGGAACAAAAGCAAAAACATAAAATAGCAATTCGATTCCCTTTTTCTGCGGTGTCACGGGCCAAAAATTGGGGCCTTTATATTGGCCTTTCACATCAATAAAATAGGGCGCTCCCTCCGGGCTAAGTACCATTAGGTCTATCTTGGGATGGTTGCCCATTGTTAAGGCGACCTGATGACCGCGCCTACACAGTTCACTTGCGACGGCAAATTGTGCCGCCCATTGTGTTTGATGGTGTCGATTCATTGTGTCGCCTCCCAAGCTTCCAGAACGTCCACAATATCACCAATCTCCCAAAGCTTCTCCGTTGGCGCGAAGGATCGTAACCGGCTGGCGGCGACGCTCAGCGGCGCCGGGCGCTCGCACCTAGAGCCTGGCCCAGATGGGCGCGCACGGCTCTTTCTCATGTCGGCTGTGGTCTCCTTATGGTGGTGCAGCCTTCGCGCTCTCGCCGTTCGGCCTCCTGCTCGCCATGTCGTGAGGCCTGTCGTCGATCGCGCAACGCCTTCAACGCTGCGGCCCTCTCATCCTTCAACGCACGAGCTGCGGCCGGAATTTCCCTGGCAGGCAGGTGTCGGCGCAATGCTGCGAGGCGCGCAGCAAACAAGCCCGCGATCGCGGCGGCTTCTGCTTCGTAACTGATGCCGGCGTCTCCGGTCCGGCTTCCGCGACGCCGCCGGCGGAAGCCTCCTATCGCTCCCGATCGATGTCCTTGTCCGGTTTCTTGTCCTCGAAAAATTTCAGGCGTTTCTCGCCGCTCTCTGGCGCCGGCGCTTTGCTCGGCGCCGGCGGCACCTTCCGATCATCTGCAAATCTGAGCTTCTTTTCTGATGGGCCGGGCCGGCTGGCGGCCTTGACCCAATTCATTGCCGATCGCTCCTGCTGCACCAGGCCGGCGCGATCGGTCCAGCCGAGACCATCCGAACGGGGCGCGTTGCGGCGGCGCTTTTCTTCTTCGGCGAGGTCCGGCTCCGATACATTCAACGGCGCCGGCCGGGCGAGCTGCTGTGCCCGCGCCTCTTGAACTGTCGGCAAGTGCATGATGTCGATGTCGGCCATGCGATCGCGAACGTGCTTGGCCGTGGCTCCCTCCACGCGGCGGGCGAGGCTATGCGTTCCGCCGTAGGCATCGACGATGACAAAGTCCCGCCGATCGCCGCGCGCCAGGAGCCAGCCCATTTCCGCGATCGCGGCTTGAAACGCCCGCCCGCTGTCAGTCGATCGCCACAGCTCCGTGATCTGCTCTTTCGCCTGTTGCGGTTTCAGTCCGGTGCGACTGGCCTGTTGCATCTCATCGCGGCCCGGCGTCCGCGCCGGCCGGTCCTGGCCGTTGCGTTCGACATGGGCGCCCTGCACGCGGCCGTGGCCGAATTCCTTTTCCAGCTCGCGCGCGACGGTTTCGTGCTTGCGAAAATTGTGATCGATGCGAAGGGCGCGGCCATGCTCGAGATCGGTACGGGACCAGACGACATGCGTGTGCTCGCGGTCTTTTTTGACATGGACGACGACGACCCGCGGCTGCCCGGTAAATCCAAGCTCGCGCTCAAGCCGATCGACGGCACGCGCCCGTTGCTGAGGCGTTAGGCGCTCCTCGACCCGCGTATTGATCGAGGCGTGATAAAGCGGCTTCTTCGCCCTGGTGCAGATCGCAACCGCGTCCATCTCGCGCACGGCGCCGGGAACGTCCGGAGCGGCGACGCCGCGTACCTCGATAACCTCAATCCGTTCGTTCTGGCCGGGGCTGACCAGATACGTCCCTAGCTGGCTGCCATTGGCGCGCGCCTTGGCCTTGATAATCACTGGCTAGGGTTCCCGACCAAGAGCCGTCATCAGCGCGGCCCTCATCGCCGCAATGTCCGCGCCGATCGCCGCCAGCTCGGGAGCGCGTGGGAGCCGGCCGGCGCTGTTAAAGGCATGGGCGATCTGGTTGACGTTCGATCCGACCTTGCCGATTTCGCCAAGGAGCCGGGCCAGCTCGGCCTTCTGCACCGGGTGCTTTCGCACGGCGCGCGGCCCCGGACTTCCCAACAGCACAGTGCGCGCATAAGCGCCAAAGCTCATGCCGGCGACGTCGGCCTTCTCCTTAAGCTCCTCAAGCTGTTGGGGCGTGAACCGGATCGGGAACGCTTTCGACTTCGGGTCCGCAACTTTGCGGCGGCCCTTCCACGGGGCCGAACGCTGCACTCTTGCTGCGGGCGCCTGTGCCATTCCCTCGTCCCCTACGGCGCGTGCCGTGCCCTTAACCTGCCGGGATGCAACGGGGCGATGCCCCTTGCCAAGCAACATGGGAGACGGAAAGCGCCGCCGCCGGCGGGCGAGTTTCCGTATAACATGTTATGGCTTGCAATCTTCCCTAACTGAGTCGTCGCGAATCCTACGCGGCGACGATTCCGCTTACAACATCGATTTGAAACAAGCGCGCGCTCTCGACGCGGCGCGTGCAAAACTTCTGTCTAGGCGGGGGACTTCGCGTCCCCCGCACCCCCTGCGGGATATTTGAACAAGGTGATGCGTTAGCCAATTCAGGGGCGGCCGCTTTGCATGCACCCGAGGCGTCTATAGTGTCGGTTGCGCTGGTCCTCTGGGGGGATTCATTTCTATGCGCCGACAGTACCGGGCGACGCTCCTGCTCGCCCTTGTTGCCCTTATTGCGTGCTCCGGCTTTGCCCTCGCCCAATACGGCCTTAACCCCGTCAATCCCTTTGCGCCGCCGCAGGCGCGCGTGAGTTCGGGCGAGGCCATCGCCGACCGCATCGCGATCGATGTCGTTGCCGCCCTCGCCGGCTTCATCATCGGCGCGTTTTTTAGTCCCCTCCTCCGCCCGGTCCGGCGTTGGGCCTTCTTCGCGCTGCTAGTCGCTGGCCTCGCTTACGCCTGGTTCGGTAAGGCTCCGATCGCGGATTGGCTTGCCTACGCTCTCGCCGTCTTTTGCTTCTTCATTGCCCTGGGCTACGGCCTGCGTCTCGGCTGGCGTGCTGCTGTCACGCGACGCGAGGAAGCCGAACGGCCGACCAGCTTCGGCTCAGCCAAGTGGGCCACGGAAGCCTACCTGCGCGAACGTGGCATGTTCGACGGCCGGGGCTTCCTTCTCGGCGATTTCCCCTCGAACGGCCGCCGTAACGCTCTGCACTACAGCGGCGCCCGCCACCTGCTGACCGTCGCCCCGACCCGCAGCGGTAAGGGTGTCGCCGCGATCGTCCCTAATCTGCTGACCTATGAGGGATCGACTTTCATCATCGATCCCAAGGGAGAAAATGCGCTTATCACCGCGCTACGACGCGGCCAGGGCTACGAACGCCGCAACATTCCAGGCCTCGGGCAGTCGGTTCATCTGCTCGATCCCTGGGACATTGTTGCGAGCGATCTCGGTATGCGGCCGGCTCGGTTCAATCCGCTCGATTGGATCAAGCCAGGCGACGCCGACGCGGCGGAAAATGCCTTCTTGCTTGCCGAGGCGCTGGTGCCTGGTGGGTCCGAAGGGGAAGGCCGATTTTGGGATGACGAAGCCAAAGCCCTTTTGACCGGCATCATCCTTTTTGTCGCCACCTCCAAGAAAGAGGCGGCCAACCGTCACCTTGGCCGCGTCCGCGATATTTTGCTGCTCGATGAGGACGGTTTCAAAGCCGTTCTCTCCACCATGTACAACGAGCCTTTGCCGGTCGTCGCCAGCACGGCCGCGCGCACGGCCAGCAAGGAAGCAAAGCTGCGCTCCAACGTCTTGGCGACCGTGCAGGCTCACACGCATTTTCTCGATAGCCCTCGCATCCGCGAAAGCCTCAGCTCGTCGGATTTCAGCTTCGAGGACCTAAAGACCAAGCCGATGACGGTCTACCTGATCCTGCCGGCCGATCGGCTTAAGACTTTCGATCGCTGGCTCCGCCTGCTCATTCAACAAGCGATTACCGTCAACGCCCGCAACATCACGATCAAGCCGGAGCGGCCGGTTCTTTTCCTGCTCGATGAGATGGCAAGCCTCGGCCGCCTCAGCATGGTCGAACAAGCCTACGGCCTCATGGCCGGATTCGGCATGCAGCTCTGGGGCATCGTTCAAGACCTCTCCCAGCTCGAACGCATCTATGGCGACGGCTGGCAAACCTTCATCAGCAACTCGGGCGTCATTCAGTATTTCGGCAGCCGCGACAAAATCACGGCCGAGTATTTTTCGACGCTATGCGGCGTGACCACCATACGCATCTTCTCTCTGTCCCAAGCTATCGGCAGGGCATTCGGTTCGTCATCCTCGACGAGTCACGGCGGCGGCTCATCCAGCACCAATGAAAGCACGAGCCACACACACACGACCAGCTCGAACGAATCTCAGCGCCAGCTCGCCTATCCGGACGAGCTGATGGTGCTGAGGGACGACTCGCAAATCATCTTTATCGAAAATCTTGATCCGATCAGCGCCACCAAAGTGCGCTGGTATCAGGACGAGAACCTGCGCACCCTCGGCATCAATCTTCATCCTCAGCTCGAACAGCAAGCCGCGCCGGCGGCGCAGGTTCAACAACCAAGAGCAGCGCCGGCGTTCGCTCCTTCAAAGCCGGCGGCGGGCGCTACGCCTCGCCGCGCTAGCGATCGCGGCCGCGTAACAAGCCAGGCACGGCCCTCCCCTGCCCCATTGCCCGCGCCCGAAGCCGCGGCGCCAACCGTCGTCAAGCAACATGTGCAGGGTGACATCGTTTACACGATGTATTCGGATGACTCGATCCTTATGGAAACTCCGACCGAGAGCAGAAAATTCGCTTCGATGGACGATCTGCGGGCTTACATCACGGCCGAACAACCGCCGGCCGGCTCGCGTAAGTAGCCGCGGGATCAGCGCTCGATATCATGTTCCTGCGCCGGATTCCGGTCCTCGAAAAATGACAGATTTCGTTGGCCGGCATCGCCGCGCTCGATCTCTTTGTCATCGGATCGATCGCCGCGCTCTGTTTCCCTGGCCTGCTCCTGATTAGGGTCGCCATAGAACCGCAAGGTTTTCGCCTCCGGCTCCTGCTGGTCCTGCGGAGAATTGGCGACGATCTCGGCGTGCTCGCGCTTCATGTCGTCATAGGTGAGGACCGGCTGACGTTCGGGATCCTGCGTCTGCTGGCGCTCGGGATCTTCGGGCGCCTCGCGCTGAGGATCTTGCGCCTGCTGCTGACGCGGATCGTGTTCTGGCACTCGTTGCGGATCGCCCTCGGCCTCTCGATCGGGCGTTTCCGGCCGCTGAGCTGAGGCTTGAGGATCGTTTTGAATCTCCGGCGCGCGCTTTTCCTCTTTATCCAAAAACTCGCCGTAGGCCTCCTGGGCGCGATAGTGCTCGTTACCAATCCCGCGAACCCCGTCGTCCTTCATTTCCTGCGTGATTTCACCGACGCGCTCGCCGTCGCCTTTGTGCCAGGCCTCGCCCAGCTCAAGCCGCCGCATCTCCCGTTCTTGCTCGTGAAGCACGCTCGGATGAAACGGCTGCGAGTTGTTTGCCATGACAGCTCTCCGGCATCGCGTCGGCGATGTCGCTATTATGCACTAATCACAGCATGCAGCCATGCCGTCTAATTATTTTTGCTCGGCGTGTCCTGCAGCAAGAAGGTCAGGCGTTTGGCCCGCTCGATCGCCTTCTCCGGAAATAGCGCCTTGTCGCATGCAATGATGATTGGTCCCGCCGTCTCGGCAAAATCCTTGAGGACGCCGTATTTATAAAGCGCGGACTGCATCATCTTATAATAATCGTCTGACGTTTTTTGATGCCAGCCGGCAACCTGGTTGATGTTTTTGTGCGCCTCGGCCACTTGTGTTTCGAGGTTTTCGATGCGCTCAACCAGGGCCTTCATTTCATTCGCTTCAACCATTCAATATTGGCCTCCTTTCCTCTCTGCTTTTTAAATCGGGACGAACGCGCGCCCCCTCCCCTAATCGCCGTGCTGTTTGCGATAGGCCTCGAACGACAGTTTCAGCAACGCATTGAGTTTCAGATTATGCGCGGCGGCGTAGGTCTTAAACGTCGTGCGAAACTCCGCCGGCACCCTGAAATTCAGCGGCAATGAGGACGTATCCCCGGTCCTGGCGGGCTGCTCCATAGCCGGGCTGCGCGGCGGCATGTCGGCCGCAGGCACGGCGCTGCCTTTGATCGCTACCAGGTTGGAGGAGAGAGGAACGGGCTTTTTCATGCGAGTGCTGCCTTTCGTGCTTTCGTGCTTTCGTTCATTTCATCGCGGATAAACCTCCACAAATCGGCCATTTCCGCCGCGCTACGCCCTTTTGGATCGGTCTCCTGGACGGTCCTGCCGTCTGTCATTGAGGATGCGTAATCGACGCGATCGTGCATGACCGCCGGCGAGGCCATGCCATGCGCGGACAAGGCGGCCATAGCCTGCACGGTCAGGAGCGCATTGCCTTTGGCCTGGGTCAGCACGAAGCAGAATTTCTTACCCTGCTCCTGGACGATCTCGACGGTTCGGCCGACGGCCCGGAGGTCGTGCGGGCTTGGCTTGACCGGAATCACAACGTAATCGGCAAGTGCCACGACGGCGCGGATTGCGTCTGTAATGGCCGGGGGCGTGTCCACGATCGCGTAGGCAAAGCCGGCCTCTGCCAAGGCGCCTAACTTCGATTTCAGCTCCGCAAGCGTCGCCGGCGCCAAAGCAGGCGTGTCGGCTTGGCGGGCGTTCCACCAGGCCGACAAAGAGCCTTGCGGGTCGGTATCCATGAGAACGGCGGGACCGTCGCCCGCGAGTTCGGCGGCAACGCCCAGATTGCCGGTCAGGGTGGTCTTGCCAACGCCGCCTTTTTGGCTGGCGAGCACGATAACTTTCATTTGTGCTTGCACGAAAAGCGCCTTTCGTTAAATCACGAAAGACAGTTAGCCAGAAAGCACGAAAAAACGCAAGACACTAAGCACGAAAGAACGAAAGAACGAAAGCACGCAATTTCGCAACAATCTTGCGCCGTTTTGCCTGGCAAAAACCCGGTGTTATTGCTATATTGAGCTACATTGTAGCACGTATGAGCTACATTATGGCTCAAGGAGGTTACTATGTCCCATAACAGCGTTGTTCGTGCCCGTATCGACGACCGGGTAAAAGAGGAAGCCGCGGCCGTCCTGGCGACCATTGGCCTTACCGTCTCCGATGCTTTCCGGCTCATGATGATGCGGATTGCCAAGGACAAGGCTCTGCCCTTTGAGCCTTTGGTGCCGAATACCGAAACCGTGGAGGCCATGAAGGCGGCCCGCCGCGGCGAGCTGACCGTTGCCGGCAAGCCGGAGAATCTGCTCGCGAGCCTCAATGCGGGCGATTAAGTACACCAGGCACTTTAAGCGGGATTACCGGCGCGAAAAATCGGGTGTCCTCGGCAAGAAGCTCGATAAGCTTCTCATGGACGCCGTGAACCTGCTGGCGGCCGATCAGCCGTTGCCAGCCCGTTACGTCGATCATCCGCTAGTAGGCGAGTGGAGCGATCATCGCGATTGCCACATCCGGCCCGATCTGGTGCTGATTTACCGAAAACCCGACCCTGAAAGCCTGGAATTGGTCCGCCTCGGCTCTCACAGCGAGCTAGGGCTTTAATTCGTGCATTCGTGCTAGCACAAAAGCCAGAAAGCACGCTTTCTACATTGATTGCCCTTTGTTCGGCCCGCCGGAGGCAGGACGAAACCGCGCGCTAGCGCGGAAATACTGACGCCCTTCGTCCCGACGCGATCCGCGCGCCACGCAAAGCGGCGCGGTCACCCGAAGGGGCGAAGCGCAGCGGCGCACATCGCTTGCGATGTTGACCGCATGAGCCGCGCCGTGTGGCAAGCTGGTCGCTCAGGTTGATCTTTCTTTGCTGAAATCACCTTGTTGAATATCCTAGCGGGGGTGTGGGGGCCGGCAATGAGGCCCCCACCTAAGAACAACTTGCGCGCCTCTGGCGCGCTCCGATTAAGCGCGCGAAGCGCGCTCTTTCTTTGTGTTCTTTATGTTCTAGAATCTGTTCAGCTGTTCCAGTGGCAAAAGAGCTGTTGGGGCAATGAGATAGCGAGCTTGCGGGGGAGGGAATCGGCCTTGCGGGGGAGGAAATCGGCCATTCCGGGGGAGGAAATCGGCCGTCCGGGGGAGGGAATCGGCCTCTTTCCACAACGGCCTAAAACGAGCCTTTCTGGGGGTAAAATCGGCCGTTCCGGGGGAGGAAATCGGCCGCCTTTCATGGCGGCTAAAAGCGCCTTGCGGGGGAGGAAATCGGCCAGCCTGTGCGCCGAAAGGGGGAGGGCGTTTTATGCTTTCCTCCCCCGGAAAAATCGGGCAGCGTCGTCATATGCTCGGCCCCGAATCACTGCAACTGCCTTTCGTTATAAAGGAAAATCCAAAGGCCACAGGCGACCTGTGGGAGCCCTTTGGTAAGGTTCCCGTTACGGTGCCGGTGCCGATGCCCGTCGTCGTCGTGCGGATCGAGGGGCCGTTTACGGCGCTCGATCGCAAGCTCTGGCTCGCGTTGGTGCGTCACGCTTGGGACAATCTCGATAAGCCTGGGCACATTCACCAGGTCGCAATCGCGGAAATCGTGTCGCTATTTCGTAAGGTGAGCGGCCGACGCGATCTCGGCGGCAAGGGCATGTTGCAGCTCACGCGAGAGCTGACGGAGCAATCGGCGGCGGCGCGCCTGTGGCAAAGCGTGCGGCGGCTCGCCAAGACGACGATCGAATGGAAAGACAAAGACTATATCGGGATTAACAGCTTGCTCGGCGCGCGCATGGACACCGACGCGCGGATCGCGGGCAAGCTCTATTTCACGTTCGATCCGCTGCTGGCGCAGCACGTCCTAGCGCCGCGCACCTGGGCGCGGCTCAACGTGCATGTGGTGATGAAGCTGCGCAGCAAGTACGCGGTCACGCTGTACGAAATTCTCGAAGCCTACGCGAACCGCGAAACGAAGGTGTGCACGGCGACGATCGACGACGTGCGGTCGTGGCTCAAAGTCCCCGACGATGCCTATCGAACTTGGAAAGATTTCAGGCGGAACGTTGTTGATATCGCCGTTGACGAACTCAACGAATACGCGGACGAGGCCGGATTTACCGTCAGCTATGAAGCGCTGCGCGAAGGCAAAGCCTTCACGAAAATAAAATTCGCAGTCGCAAAAACGGACGGCCGCAAAGAGCGAGAGACGCAGCTCGGCCGAAAGGCAAAAATTCATCGGCGTCGCAAGCGCGCGATCGCGGGCCTGGCCGACCCCGACAATCCGCCGATGCCGTCCGGCGATGCGCTCGATACGTTCCGGCGCAAGTGGCCTGGTCACGACCCATATGAAGTGATCGGCCGCTTTCAGGACAAATGGCGTGATGCAGGGTGCGCGGTGATCCGCAGCCCTGACGGCGCGTTCTTGAAGTTCTCCGAAGGCATGTTCAAAGCGCGCGCCCATAAAGGCCGCCGCGCGGCCTGACGGGCAGGGGGTTTTGCACCCCCCAACCCCCCGCAGGATATTTTGACAAGGTGATTGGTGGTGCTAGGATTCGCTTACGGTACAGCGAGGGATCGCGATGACCGTCAAGGTGATTGAGGGCTGGCACGTCTGCGGACGCGCCGGCCCTTTTCTTTAACGGACGATAGAAAAACCCCCGCCGGCGTGAGCCGGCAGGGGCGTTGCGTGCGATCACGCTGCGTCGTCGGCCTTCGGCTCGGTGAGAACGATGCGGCCGTCGATCGGCAGGGCGTCGAGCTGGATGCTCAAGCCGTTGCCAGTGCCGTGGGGCCACGCTGCCCCGATGCGAGTCCAGATGGCTTTCTGGCCTTCGCGGTCCTTGACGCTGTAAGCGATCAGGGTGGGTTTCTTGCTCATGTTGTGTCCTTTCGTAAGTTCGAGCCGCACACCTTGCACGGCTTCGTGGGGACACCTGGCCCGCGCGGAAAGCGGGATGTTCAAAGGTTGCAGACCGCGAAGCGGCGCGGAGCTGCAGGGCACCGAAGCGAGCGACCTTGCAACGTCGCGCGCGCGCGGGCGTGATCCCCACCCGAGAAGCCATGCTGTCATTGGTGATGCGGATTAGATGAAAGGACGAGCTGAGCAATCCCACGTCGCCGGCGTCATGGTCGCGCCGAATGCCACGGGGTTACGTCGAAGAAAGGGCAGGGGACAGCATGTCACCACCAGCCTAAGCCGTGTCCAGCGGCGATGAGCGATGAGAGCAAGGCGGTAAGTTGGGACACAGCCGGTAGGGCTTCCCGAATTGCCCGCCAACGGCGGGGGGTGCGGCGCTTGGGCATTGGGGCCTCGCGATTCGAACGTGAGGCATCCCAAAGAGAGCACATCGGGAAACCTCGCAACGCACCACGAGGCTAATTCGGAAATCCGAGCGTCAACCGATGTAGGTGGAACAAAGGGGAGCGGTTTTTCGATGATCAATACGCTTAGTCCAGCAGCCCGAAGTGAGCGCATGGCGCGCGTCCGCGGAAAGAACACCGCGGCGGAAATGATCGTGCGCCGCCTGGTTCACGGGATGGGGTCCCCAACAACGGGCAGGGGCGTGACAGCAGCGACGGCAATTAGGCCACTGCCTTCCGAGGTTTGCGCGGTTTGTTCGGCGCTTCAGGGATCAGCGGAGCGGCAGCTTTCTCGTAAAGCTGGAACAGGTGCTCAACCCGCTCGCGCTCAAAAGTGAATCCCGTACGACGGTAGAGCCTATCAACAGCATGATCGAGTGCTGCATGGGCTCGCCGGAGGACAGGCGGCATAGCGTCGGCGTCGTAGAGGGCGTCTAGAGGCGTGCCGTCGAAAGACGCGCGGGCGTCGATCACGGCCTGAGCCAGACGCGCTATCTCCTTCTCCTGTACGGGCGTCATGCACGGCCACGGGAACGAATTATAGATTGAGGGGGAATAGCTGTAATCGCTCTTCAACCGCCCTCCGACGGTCCGCATCCACGCCATGTGCATCGCGGACGTCAAGATGCCAAAGTAGTACAGCGGCGCGCCGGGAATTATCTGAAGCTTGTTAGAAGCGATCACGGTCGGCGGCAACTGCGCGATTGGGATGTATTCGCGGGTCTCGGACGAGACCTCGGGAATGGCCAAATACTTGGTCGCTGGCTGCCTGTCCTGGGTGAAGAGGGTGGGGAACTTCGCATAGGCGCGCACGCTAGGAGTGGGGCTTTTTAAGCGCCCGCTGCGAACTCGCTCCAAGCGTTCTGAGACGGCTTTCGATTTTTTGAGCTGCGCCGGATCGGCATTTTTGAGCCAGAGGCACCAACGCCACTCACCCGAAATCAGCTCATCACCGCCAACATACTGTTTGAGCCAGGCTTTCGCGTTCGGCTCGGCAGCCAGAAGAGCGGCACGGTCTGGTCCTTCGAGGATCAAATTGCTCGTGGTGACGTAGCCGCCGCCTGGTTGCTTCAATCTTGCGCCGTCCGTGGGTTGGCTGCCCTTATGTAATTTCAGACGGCCTGGTGGGGGCTGCGTGCGGGCAGGGACGGCGTATTGAGGAGCGTCGATTAGATAGCCGTTTACGCGCGAGACGACCGACATGTGAGGGTCGCCGCGCAAATGCTCGTATTCATAAATTGCGCGCTTGGTTGGCGCGCCGAACGTCATGCCGATGATGACGCAATGGACGGCGGCCTTGCCGCGTGCCTCGTTGTTCCACTGAAAAGTTCGATGCGCGAACCGGATCGACAACCCGCCCGAGAGCATGACCGGCCACAGAATACCGCACTGCTCGCCCTGGGTGATCGAATTGGTTGAGACGAAGGCTATCTCGATCTGATGGTTGGTCGCCGCGTAGTCTTTGGCTTTCTTGAACCAGCACGCAACGTAGTCCAGCCGGTTAAACTGGCCTTTCGTGCCCCAGATGCGCGCCATATCGGCTTGCTGCGACGCCGATCGCCACTGATGGCCGCGAAAGGGAGGGTTTCCGAAAACGAACGAGCATCGGTCCGGCGGCAACAGCGTGCTCCAATCGAATTCGAGTGCGTTGCCGACGGTAATGTGAGGCGATTTTTTGAGTGGGATGCGGACAAATGACTGTCCGAATTCA
>Ga0182013_10004000_pt1 | contig 17996 bp, 13 predicted proteins | sample 612S2MmetaG_FD_120487 | JGI IMG/M metagenome (GOLD analysis project Ga0182013, IMG submission 120487) | Permafrost microbial communities from Stordalen Mire, Sweden - 612S2M metaG | ecosystem: Environmental > Terrestrial > Soil > Wetlands > Permafrost | place: Sweden: Stordalen | collected...
TAGTGCTGCTCGGCGTAGTCGAGGCCGGTCATCAGGTCGGTGAAGGGCTTGCCGCCCCAGTCGTCGTTGACTCCGTCGACGATGGCCTGGCCGTATCCTGTCGACCCGCGCGGATTGATCATGATGACGACATAGCCGTTGGCGGCGAAGAGTTCGGCGTTCCAGCGGTAGGACCAGGAGTCGCCCCAGTTGCCTTCCGGGCCGCCGTGGATGAGGAACTTCACCGGATACTTTTTCGCGGGATCGAAGCCGGGCGGTCGGATGAGGAAGCCTTCGAGCTTGGTTTTGTCAGCGGCGGTGAACCAGAAGGATTCCATATTGGGGAGATCGAGTTGGGCTAGGAGGGCGTCGTTTAGGTGAGTGAGTTGGCGTGTCTTCGAGAGCCCGCGGTGGTCTGGTGGCCTTGAAGAATTAATCGCGTCTGTCTGCTGGAATATTAGGTTCAAATAACCTAGCTTGTTGACCTCCCCTGGCATCGAAGCTGTCTGACGGACTGCTGTCAAACTCATTCCGTCGCCAAGCACATGGAGATCAGCGTACTCGCCACTCTCCGTAAGGATTTGCGGAGTGGTGCCGATTGATACGCGGCCGATATCGTTGAGTCCGATCCGGTAAATCGGGGCTTCGCCCTGATCGTTTGAGACGAAGTACAACGCGGTCGAATCCGGCGCCCAAACAAACTCATCCACCCAGTTATCGAACTTGGGAAGCAAATCTTTACTCGTCTTCGCCGCGCGGTCGTAGAGGAAGAGCCGGAACTTGTCACTCTCATATCCCGCGCGCGCCTGGCTGCGCCACGCGAGATATTTTCCATCCGGCGAATAGGCAGGGTTGAAGTTACCGCCTGCCGACCTAGACACTTTCACCGGCTTCGCTGCCGCGTTCGTCAGGTCCAACGTATAGATTTGCGCGCTGATCGAGATGGCCGGAACCGGGTCGGGGTTCTCGGTGAAGGCCAGTTCCTTCGAGTCGGGCGAAAAGGCGCAGCCGCAGCTTGAGTCTTCGAGCGAAAAGGGCGGAACGTCATGCGGGTCGTTGGGCGTCAGGTCGCGGACGGCGCCGTTATCGACCGAGACGAGGAAAAGGTGGGAACGCTTTTCTCCCGTGTAGTGATCCCAGTGCCGGTAGAGCAGATGGGTGAAGATTTGCGCCTTCACTTTGCCGGCAGTGTGCGCGGCGTCGCGATCGGCGTTGCATTTATCGCCCGTGACCGCGTCGGCGGTGGTGATGGCTGGGCAGTCCGGATAGACATCCGAAAGGAAGAGCACGGAGTGCGAGTCGGGCGACCAGATGGCGGCGTCGGCTTCGGTAGAGATATTGGTCAGTTTCTTTGGATTGCTGGTTGCGCCGGTGGAGGTGTCGAAATCGGCCAGCCATACCTGATGGCCGCCTTCGCGGCTGCTTAGGAACAGGATGTGCCTGTTGTCCGGCGCGAACTGCGGTCCGCTGTCGCCGGGTTGTGCAGCGGCGAATTTGAAGGGCTCTCCACCTCCAATCGCCTGCAACCAGAGCTCCGCTCTTTTGGTGTTCTGGTTGAGATCGACGGTCGTGACAGAGTAAGCCAGCCACTTGCCATCGGGCGAGACAGCGGTTTCGCCGAGGCGCTTCATCTGCATCATGTCTTCGAAGGTCATGGGCCGCTTGTCATGCCCCCGACCAAGACCTGTCGGCGGGGACTCCGGCTTGGGTTGCGGCGTCTGGGCGGGAACGAGCGGGGCGAGAACAACGGCAAAGGCGAGAGAGAATCGAAGACCGAACTTGATCATGGTTTTCCTGTCCGCGCGGATCGCAAATGATCGTATTCGCGTGAAGGAAAAGTGTACACCGGTACGTCGGCGCTCCTTGTCGCGGCCCTGAACGCGGCGCGTCCCGACCGTTATGCGACGGGCTTGCTGCCGCTTCAGCCGCGCGGCGCTAGTTCGACGCGGCTGCGGGAGCGTTCGGCTGCCCCTTTGAGAAGTTGCGAATGTAAATGACGAGGTTCCAGACCTCATCGTCCTTGGCGCGCCCCGAGCCCTCAGCCGGCATTTTGTCCTTGCCGTTGCGGATAATGCTGAATAGGTCCCCGTCCGGGATGTTCTCAAGCGACTTGGGGTCGGTCCAGTTGGCAAGCGTTACACCCATGCCCTTGGCCAGGTCGGTCTGGCCATTGCCGTTGTCGCCGTGGCAGACGGCGCAATCCATCTGGTAAATAGTTTTGGCCCTAGTCTGCGAAGCAGCGGTCGGCTTTACGGGGTTATGCTGGACCGCGGCAGGTGGAGTTTGAGCGGCGGGAGGCGCAGCAGCGGGAGGAACGGCAGGCGCCGGAGAGTCCTGTTGCGCCGGTCGCGCGTGGCTCGGCGCGGCCGACAGGACAAAAGCCACAATTGCAATAGTCAGCAGAAACGATTTCAACATGACAGCCTCCCTGAACAGCGGATGTCGACGAGCAGGCATCGCGTAGTTGGTTCGGTAACTGACAGGCATTATAGGCCGAAAAATCGGCGCGGGATGGTGAGCGGGATCACAAGCCGGAGTTTGGGATCCGTGTTCACCACCTGCATTTTTCACACTCGCCGCCTTCAATGAGGGCCTGGAGATCACAAAAGAAACCACGAAATTGCATTGGTTTGAGGCTTGTTTTGCGTCAAAAATCGACGGGAAGGGGTCCAAAACTGAACGAAAATGAACCCAAAAAGTCAGGCTCTGTTTACCTTATGATAACGGGGGTGCGGAGATTATATCACTGATTTCATTCTACTTGCATTGAAAGGTCGAGGCCGAGGAGCCCGTTTTGTGGGGGAGGGGGGTGGGGTGGGACGGGGGGTACGGACCGGTTACATGCTGACAGATGGAATTGGACATGAGATTCTCCAACCTCCAGTGTGCGCTTCCGGCCGGTAATGTTCTGCAATGACAATCGATCAGGCGGAGGGGTTGGTACAGTCTCGCACTCAAGCCGTCCGTTCCACCCAAAAGCGATCCACCCGGGACATCCAGCTTCGGTAGTGGAATTCACTCTCTAACCCCGGACCTGGGCTACCCGCGGCCTGAACGCGCGGTCAGAGACCTAGCAGGCTGCAGGAAAAGTCCCGGTTCTTGAAGTTCCTCCAGGTTTGGCTTCGCGGAGGCTAACAGCCCAGCATTGATTTGATTGGCTTTATCGGCACGACTGAAGTCGTGCCCTGTTACAAGGCCTTGAGGAATTGAATCTCCAAGGACCTTTTCCGCAGCCTGCTAGTGCATTGCGGATGCGCCGGGACTGGCGCCGGGGCGATTCTTGCTCAACATGAAAGCCAGCAGAATGAGGCCTATGGACATGTACGAAAGCTCCATGTAGACGTCCTGATAGCCCTGCATCAGGGCTTGCTGGTTGAGCTGGTTGTAGATTGAGGCCATGGCCATGCTCTGGGCGTTCGGGCCGCCGGATCCTCCAGTGAAGAACCCGGTGAGGGCCTGCAAATGCTGCTGAAAGGCAATGGAGCCGGGCTGCATAGCCTGCTGAAGGTGTTGCTGATGCCAGAGTGAGCGGCTGGTAACCTGCGCGTTGGTGATGGCGATGAGAATGCTGCCGCCGAGATTGCGCACAAAGTTGATGAGACCCGCCACCTGGTTGCTCTGCTCCCTGGGCATGCCCACGTAGGCCGCGTTGGTGATGGAGATGAAACAGAATGGCAATGGCAGCATTTGCACCACGCGCAGCCATGAGGCCTCGGCAAAGCTCATTTGCAGATTGGTTACGGCGGCCGCATACCGGAAACTTACTGTAAAGAGGATGAATCCGCAGACGACCAGGGTGCGCGCGGAAACTTTGCCCGTGGCATAGCCGGCCAGGGGCATCATGATCAGCAGCGCAATGCCGCCGGCGGTCAATGCCAGGCCCGCGGTGGTTGCGTTGTAGCCGAGCAACTGCTGAGTGAACTGGGGCTGCAGCACGGTATTCGCATTGAGCACGCCGCCCACCAGCATCATGAGCAGGCAACAGATGGCGAAGTTCTTGAAACGGAACAGCTTGAGATTGATGAGCGGGTTCTTGTGGTTCCACTCCCAAGCCACCAGTCCCACGATTCCGGTCACGAACAGAAATGCGAAAAAGCGGATGAAGCTGGAGGCGAACCAGTCGTTTTCTTCGCCTTTGTCGAGCATGATCTGCATGCCGCCCATGGCGACGGTAAGGAAGGCCAGGCCGACGTAGTCCATGTTGCGGAGCTTGGATGGGTCGGCCTTGATCCATGGAGGATCGTCAACCAGTCGAGTGACGAGGATGAAGGCGAGAATGCCGACGGGAATGTTGATGAAGAAGATCCAGCGCCAGGAGAAGTTATCCGTGATCCAGCCGCCCAGGGTGGGACCGATGGAGGGCGCCAGCACGGCGACCAGGCCGTAAAGCGCAAAGGCCTGGCCACGCTTCTGGGGTTCGAAAGAGTCGGCCATGATGGCCTGAGCCATGGGTTGCATGCCGCCGCCGCCCGCGCCCTGAATCACGCGGAAAATGAGCAGCAGGGGCAAAGTGGGAGCCGCGCCGCACAGAAAACTGGCGACCGTGAATACCGTGATGCAGAAGACGAAGAAGTTGCGACGGCCCATGACGCTCGAGGCCCATCCGCCGAGCGGCAGGACAATAGCGTTCGAAACCAGGTAACTGGTCAACACCCACGTCCCCTGATCGGTGCTGGCGCCAAGCGAGCCGGCAATGTGCGGCAGAGCCACGTTGGCGATGGAGGTGTCGAGCACCTCCATAAACGCCGCCAGGGCCACCGTCATGGCAATCAGCCACGGATTCACCCTCGGTTTCCAGCGCAACCCCTCCTGCGGATTCGGATTTTCCATCCGCGCGGGCCTGTTTTGAGAGCCAGACGAGGACGGAGGTGCGGAGTCGACTTGCGGCAACAGGATTCTCCTGAGGTTTGTATCTGCGTGCTTTTACTCGGAATGACTGGGGAAGCGCAGTTCCTTTATTGACTATTGACCGGAAGCGCATTGGGCCCGAGGCGCCACGCGAACTCCCGGCCTATCTCAAATAGATTCATCCAAGTGCGATTGGGTTTCAGGGATTGCAGGGAGGAGGGAAATTGGGGCTTTCTGCGGACAAGACGGGAATCCCGGTCAGCGGGGTAAGGCGATATTGAAATGATGCCTTTGCGAATGCTGCAAGAGGTGGGACACGTGAATGGGAGCGACAAATGCGAGAATCCGATGGACCACTGGCGCAGTCCATCGGATTCTCGGTTATGTTTACTGCTCTCCGCCGGCCATGCCTGAGCCGACTACAAGGACCTCTTGCGGCGCATCGACCTTGGCGCCCTTGTCGTTGAGCTTCAACCTGAAGCTTGCCAACTGCGGTTTTCCATTCGAGGGGGCCATGAAGCTCACTTCATATTGATGGTTGAGCCTCTGCTGAATGTCCTCGAAATAGGGCTGGAAGCTTACCGGGTTGCCCATGCCTTCCCAGTAGTTTTGGCCACCGGTTGCCTGGGTCACTTCGGTGAGAAGATTCTGGCCGGCATTGTTCTGATAGAAGCTGCGGTCCACGCGTCCGACGTTGCGCCAATAGATGGAGTACACCATCAACTGTGCGCGCACAGAGTCGTTGATCGCGGATTGCACGTAAGGATCGTCGGCGTCGTAGCGCATGTCGTAGTAGTCCACGCCATCGGTGATCATCACTACTTCACGCCTTGCCTCGTGATCGCGCGAAGGCCAGTTTTTGGCGAGATCGGAAAGGCAGAAGTAAGGGCTGGCGCTCACGCCCGGGACTCCGCCGCCGGTGATGTGCAGCCCGCGCAATACTTCAGCGCGATCGGTGGAGAGGGGACCGGTCAAAACCGCCCGGCCATTCTGCATGTACGCGATGGTCACGGCAGTATTTGCGGGTAGAGTCTGCACAAAGTGCTGAATCTCTCCCATCTGTGTTCCGAGGCTGCTCCTGGCAGCGCCGTCAATCAGCACCACCATTTCCACCCGGCTCTGCATCCCGCTTAAGGGCTGCAAGGCGGTGACGCTGGTCGCCTTGTTATTCACTTTCGCGCTCAGATCCTGCTGTGTGAGGGTCGGCGCGGGGGCATTCTTGGCGGGGAGAACAGTAACGATGGCCTGCCCTTGACCCTGCTGATTTTCAGTGGACGCGAAAGAAGGAACGGCCGCCAGCAACGAGCCCGCTGCTACCAGCACTGCGAATTTTGAAGTTCTACTATACATACCGATTGCTCCTGAGAGGCGTGTGCCGAATTACTTCTCCTGGCTGATTCAAGCCGCCTCAACCTTCACTCGATTAGATGAACCGGGGACCCGAATTGGTTACAGTACATTGCACAAGTCCGAGGCAGCATTGAGGTAGTTATGCTGTAAACGATTGAATAGATGCCCATTGCGCGTTCATAATATTTGCGACGGAAAACAGCGATTTACGAAAGGCTTCGAGCGGGATATAGCAACGATCGACATTCCCGCGGATGACCACAACTTTTTGGTTGTGGTTGTGTCTCAAGCAAAATCATCCGCTTTCACTCGCGATTGAATGAAGCGGCGCGGGAGTCACGCGAGCTATCTGCAATGCCCTCAGAAGAGCGTAAAACTTAGGAATATAAAAACAACCTTTGTATCGTATGGATGATGATTTGCCCGATTCCCCCTAACTGAGACTAAGTTGCGAGAAAGACACCGGGGCGTTATACGCTGAATACAACCATGGAGCCTTCTTCCCCTAAGACTCTTCGTCGTGGAATGGAGGCCTTTGGCTCGCGCGACTTTCGTCGTTATCAATTGGCGCGTTGCGGGGCGATCCTGGGAGCCGAGGCGCAATCGGTGGCGGTAGCCTGGCAGGTGTATTCCATCACCCATAAGGCGATCGATCTGGGCTATACCGGACTGGCTTTGTTCCTGCCCGGGCTGATCTTCCTTCTTCCGGCGGGACATGTGGCGGATCGCTATGACCGCCGGCATGTCATCCTGGTTTGCTATTCACTGCAAATGATCTGCACCGGGACGCTGGTGGCGCTCGCGCGGAGCGGATCGCAGAACATACTTTTTATCTATGCGGTGCTGTTCCTGATCGGGATGGGCCGCGCGTTTTCAGGGCCCGCGAGTTCCGCGCTGATCCCACACCTGGTGCCTCAAGAACATTTTGTGAATGCGGTCACATGGGGCGGGGCCATCTTCCAGTTGGCCAACATTACCGGGCCGGCGCTGGGCGGGCTGTTGTTCACGTTTCCGTTCAACCAATTTCTTCATGACACGCGATTGGAGGGAGCGGGAATTGTTTACGTGTTCACGCTGGCGACACTGGCCTGGTTTGTGGCGCTGGTGAGCACGCTCGATGCGCGGCCCGGACGCATGGAACACCGCGCATTGTCGCTGGAAGTTGTGTTGGCGGGATTCAAGTATGTGCGTAGTGCTCCGATGCTGCTGGGATCGTTTTCACTGGACTTGGTGGTGGTTCTGCTGGGCGGCGCGACGGCGCTGATGCCGATTTTTGCGCACGAGATTCTTCACCAGGGCCCGCGCGGGCTGGGCATGCTGAGGGCCGCGCCCGCTGTGGGCGCGGTGACGATGTCGCTGTTGATGGCGCGGTTTCCGCTGCGTCGGCACGCGGGCAGATCGTTGTTTGTTTGCGTCTCGATCTTCGGCGCGGCCACGGTGGTGTTCGGCCTTTCGCACGCGCTGTGGCTTTCGCTGGCATCGCTGGCGCTAGCAGGCGCGGCAGATACCATCAGCGTGATTATCCGCGGCTCGGTTTTGCAACTGGCGACGCCGCCCCAGATGCGAGGACGAGTGAGCGCCGTGAACTCGCTGTTTATCGGCGCTTCAAATGAACTGGGCGAGTTTGAGAGCGGGTTAACCGCGCAGTGGTGGGGCGCGGTGAGGGCCACGGTGATCGGGGGAGTGGGCGCGCTGGTTGTCTCAGGGCTTTGGGCGGTGCTGTTCCCGGGGCTGCGGCAGGCCGACGAACTCACGGCAGAGTCGCTGCGAGCGCTCGTTCCTCAGCTGGAAGAATCGCCGATCGATTGATTGCGACGGGTGTTTCTCATACCATCGCGCGTTCCTTCACTTTCAGATACTGGTTGAGTACGGCTGAGGTGAGGTTGGCGGGATCGAGATCGAGGGTGAGGGCTCCTTGTTCGCGCAGACGGGCCAGCAGGAGCTCGCGGCGACTGGTCAACTCCTGAGCCGCGGCTGCGCGGAACATCTCCGCGACGTTTTTTGGCCGCGCGGCCGCGATGGCTTCGACGTCTGGCTGGGCCATGGCGACAAACAGCAGCACATGACGGGAGAGCAACTGAAGAGCTCCATCGACAACCTCGGGACGCATGGCGGTTTCCGCGAGATCGGTGATCCACAAGATGAGAGATCGGCGCGGCTGCAAGCGGTTGAGGGTGGCGGTGGCACGCAGATGGTCGGCCTCGCTCGACTCGGCGCGGGCCATGGCCAGGGCCTCGACGATCTGGCGCATGTGAGCGGCGCCGCGGCCAGGCAGAAGACGCTGCTGAATACTTTGACCGTAGACCAGCAGCCCCACGCGGTCGCCGGAATACAAGGCCAACTGCGCCATGGCAACGGCGGTTGAACAGGCGTAGTCGAGCTTTGAATGGCCGATCGGGTGCGGATCGCCCACGCCGGGCTCGGCTTTCAACGTCGTCCTTGCGCGCAGCAGCCTTCCGGCATCGAGAACGATCCAGACGGCCTGGCTGCGCTCAGTCTGATAGCGGCGGGTAATCAATTGTCCGCGGCGTGCTGTAGCGGTCCAGCATACGTCGCGCAGATCGTCTCCAACAAGATATTCGCGCAGGCTCTCGAAGTCCCGGCCCAGGCCGCGCTGGCGCATCTGGCGAAGTTGCAGATCAATCTGGCGGCTGCGAGCAAGAAATATCTGCTGGTCTTCACCCTGTCGAAGCGCGGGATAAACGCGCACCGTTTGCTCGAGAGGCGCCTGGGCCCAGCGCTCGACCAGGCCAAGCGGTGAGGCGTAGCGCACAAACAGTGCGCCGGCGGTTGTTTCACCGCGCTCGCGCGGCCGAATGCGATAACGCAAAGCGACTCGAACGCGAGGGAACACGCGCAGAGCGCGGGTGGAGGGAGCAGACACCAGCGCATCGGGCAGATCGTCAACCAGGCTGCACTCCAGAGTGGTTGCGCTACTTTGCTCGATTGCGATTTCGATCTCAGTTTCGCTGTCGAGCGATGGTGTGTTGCTCCACGAACGTTCCGCAACGATCGATTGCGGCGGGGGCAAACGCAGCCCGTCCCATAACGCAGCCAAAAGAACGACCGCATCCCAGGCCAACATGCCGAACGCAAGCGGGGCTCGGAAAAATCCTGGAAGAGCCAGGATCAGACCTGCGCAGAGCAGGCCGATGGCGCGGCCTTTGAGGCCGAAGGCCAAACGGCCGCGGGGGAAGCAGACGGCGCGTATCGGCTGCGGATGGAGCGAGTCCTGATTCATGCGCGCGGCACCGCGACGGCTGCCAGCACATCGTTGAGAATGCGGTCGGCATCGAATCCTTCCAGTTCCGCTTCCGGCTTCAGAATCAGGCGATGGCGCAGGACTGGCAGCGCGGCTTTCTTCACATCGTCGGGAACCAGGTAGTCCCGATCTTCGAATGCGGCAAAGGCCTGGGCAACGCGCATGAGGCTGATGGCCGCGCGGGGACTGGCACCCAGGGCAAGCATCGGCCACTCGCGGGTGCGGCGGACGATCTCCAGGATGTAGACGTAGAGATCGGATTCAATGTGGATGGCGCGAATCTCATCGCGAGCAGTGGCAAGCAGGCTGGCGGCGAGCGGTTGAATGGCCGAAATCTCAAGCCCCGCGCTACCCGCGGCGTGATGCCGCTCCAGCATCTGGCGTTCTTCCATCTGGGCCGGGTAGCCCACTTTGATTTTCACCAGGAAGCGATCGAGTTGCGCCTCGGGAAGTGGATAGGTGCCTTCAAAGTCGATAGGGTTCTGGGTGGCGAAGACAGTGAACCATGCAGGCAGCGGACGGCGAACTCCGTCGCTTGTAACCTGCCGCTCCTCCATGCACTCGAGCAGCGCGGCCTGTGTGCGGGGAGGCATGCGGTTGATCTCATCGACAAGAAGAAGGTCGGTAAAAACGGGACCGCTATGAAAGGTGAACGCGTCGGCTCCGGGCCTGAAGATGGTGGTGCCGAGGATATCGGCCGGCATCAGATCCGGAGTGGCCTGAACGCGCTGGAATCCAAGCCCGAGCAGCCGTCCAATCGATTTGACGATCAGTGTCTTGGCGATGCCGGGCACTCCTTCAAGGAGCGCGTGCCCTTGCGTGAGCACGGCCACCAGCACCTCTGAAATCACCTCGTCCTGTCCGGCGATTACACGCCCCAGTTCAGTCCTCGCCTGTTCCAACACCCGCCGCGTTGCGGCAAGGCGCGAACCTGAGTCAGTCTGAGGTTCAACCGGTTGATCCAATGGGCTCTCTTCGTTCATCAGTTTCTCCTCGCCTAGCTATCCATCTTTTGCGCGGCTCAAACTTTCCATCGTTACTGTCGCATGGGCCGGATTGACGCGAATGTCAGTGTTGCTTCAGCGCAGCCGCTGTTCGGATTAACTTGCCATAGTTATCGAGCGTCTGTAACAGCGCCAACGCGCGTTTTGGAGCCAGCTTATCATCGGCCATCGCCGCTTCACATGCAGCCAGGTCTGCTTCCAGGTTTTTGCCGGCTTGCGGAAACCGCCGCAGCAGCGCGTCAGACAGTTGCTGCGCGTTCAATTGCATGCCGTTCAGCCCGCACAGCGCGCCCATATTGCGTTTGAAACGCTCATAGGCCAGGCCCACCGCCGTCGAGGATGCGCCGGCTTTGGCATACAGCGAGCCGAGGGCTTCAAGGAACTCCTGCGGCGTTGCACGCGCCGGCAAGGGCAGATCGCGAACCGGGCCGCGGCGGCGGCTGAAGCTGAATACCACCAAGGCTCCGAGCGCAACCAGCCCGATGATCAGCATGTTCATCGCCGGCCCTCGTGCATAGAACCACTCTGAACGCACATCGCCATGCAGCGATTCATCCCAGTAGAAGCTATGCCCTTCCCTGGTCCCCAGCGCATTCAGAAACATATCGAGATTTCCGGCGCGGCCAATGGCTCCGTTTTCAAGCGGAGTGGAGCTGGCCCACCAGACCACGTGTCCCGGCCCTTGATTGTACTCAACGACAGCAGGATCGCCGGCGCAGTTGTACTGGACGCGATAGCGCGGCGATGAAGGTCTCCAACTGGCCGCGGGAACCATCCATACCTCACCCGAGCCGGCCAGGGAGTCGAGACCCTGAGGGGTGAGCTTGCAAGCCGCTGCCCGAAACTGAGTGGAGCCTTGAACGGCGCCATCCGGCACCAGCCGGCCTCCGTTGATTCCAGTGGCCAGAACACGGCCGCCGCGCTCAAGAATCTGATTGATGGCTTTGAAATCATCAACGCCAGTGAGTTGGGGCTCGGCCAGAATGACTACAGTCCGAGCGTTCGCCTCGGCAGCCAAATCGCTCAACGGTTGTTCCCAGCGCTCGATGCTGTAGCCGCCTGACTGAAGCAGATCGTATGCAGCGCGCGCTCCGTGCCTGCCGGTCAGATAAGTGCCGGGAAGAGGATTGTCGTCGTTGTTCTGGTTGCGCGCTAAAAGGCCCGTCAGTACTGCCAGAACGACCACTGAAGACAGACAGATGAGCATCAGCGTGCGGTCTTTGGAGTCGAGCGAAGCAAGGATGTTCATTCGACCCCCAGTTCCGCGGCCTGCCTGAGAGCCGCCTGGAAGTCGGCAGAGCCGGCGGTGCGGCCGCCGTACCATGTGTGCTCGAAGCTTCGGGTCAATAGCGTGAGACTTGCCAGGCGCAGGTCGGCTTGAGACAGCAGGCGAAGATACTCGCGGGGCGTTCGCGCGCGATCGGCCGGCCACAGACGCCTGGACTCGAGCCGCGAGATGGCAGCCCAATAAAGAAAGTGAATTGCCTCTCGCCAGAGGCCCTGCGAGGCCATGTTCTGGGCATCCTGGAGCCACAATTGCCACTCGCGCGCCGACGGGGAGTCGGAAGCAGTGAAGGCTGGTGTCGGGCTAATCCGCGAACGCCACTCGATGCGCACGAGAATATAGACCAGGCCGAGAACGATCGCCGCGACCAGCAATCCCCATAGAACGAACGCGATCCACGGAGAGCGGGCGCTGAAGCTTACCAGGCTGCTGAGAATTCGGTTGATCCAGTTATCAAACCACTCGGAGAGCCGGTCCCTGGCTGAGCTTTCTCGCACCCCCTTGTACTCGGGGCGAGCGAGAATCGCCCGCAGCGATTTGCGTTCAGCAGCGTGGCCGACCGTTCCCCGCTGCGGGTCCTCCGCCTGTTTCAGATCTTCCGCAAGCCGCGTGCGAGCCTGGGTCAACAACTCGTCCACGGAGACGGTTTGAGCCTTGATTACCTTCACCTGGCTGGGCGCCGGGGGCGCAGTGGTGTCATTTTTTCCTGCGCGGCCGAGCAAAAGGCGCAGCCAATCGTAACGAATCTCTCTTTGCTCAGCGACGCCGCTTGAGGTCCATTGCAGCCGGTCGTCCGGACCAACTTTGGCGGCGTCGCAAGCCTTACTGTTGCGCAGCTTCTGGCACGCGACCACCAGTGCATCCAGACTTTCGAGATGCTTGCGGTAATCGTCGAAGCCGGCTTTCTGAAAGCTTTCCTGGCCGCCGGAGGGCTGTGAGTGCGCGACCGATGAGGGCGCCGCTTGCATGGCCACGATAAGCGCGGCGACAAGCGCGTTTCTAAGCCAGCCTGGATGGCACCGGGAGCAACTCATTATTCCTTCACGGTATCAGGGACTGGCGCTGGCCCGAAAGTTGTCGTTTCAACGCTCGAAGCCGGAATTGTGGCAGGGACGGTCATGCCGGCCTGCTCCATCATCCGTTCGATGTCGTAGCCCTCAGTCCGCACCCGCTGATCGAAATAGAAGAGCACCAGGGCCGTGGTGTAAACGGGCGTAATCAATGCCTGAGCCGCAAAGTGGATGATGACATTCAGAATCTCTGCAATCACAATCATTGCGGTCGCATGTTCCGCGCCTTTGCCCATTGCCGCGGCGATGACAGTAGCGATGACCAGAGGAATATAGCCGATGATCGATACGACAATGGAAAGCGCCCATACCAGGAGGAACATGATGAAGATTCGACCGCGAGTTCCCCGACTCAGCTTCACCGAGCGTTTAAGAGAATTCCGTGCGGTCGTCTCCTCCACCATGCATGCCGGCAGCGCCATCGAATAGCCGAGGAAACGCCAGATGATAAATACGAATGCAGCCAGGCCTACGAGAATAAATCCCAGCACTGAGCTTGCAACGGCCGCAGTTCCACCAGCCCATGTCGCCAGGCGGATCAGAGCGAAAACCAGACCTGACGCCAATGCGGCCGGTACAAAGAACGCGAGCGCAGCCTGCAGCGTCATGAGCCAGAGATAGCGCCAGAATCGCGGCCATACGCTGCCCAAAGCGGCGCGCACCTTCAGCTTTTCACCGTTGTTGGCGCTTATGGCCGCCCTTGTGAGAGCAGCCTGGGAGACTACGGTGGCTATGATGGCTATCGGGATTAATAAGGCGAGAGCAATCACCAGGAGCGCGATCAATCCGCTCTGAGGAGTCGGCCCTTTGGCAGCTCGGATCACGGCGGCGAAGATTGCACCCACCGGCACGAAGACGGCCAGGATTGCAGCCGTGGGCACCGCGGCCACCGCGGCAAATAGAAGAAAGTTGCGGCGATAAAGTTGCGCGGTTTGGTCGAGAATCTCACCGAGAGTAAATGGCCGTAATGGTTCGTTCATCACCTGGCCGATCTTTCATGGTAGTTGGATAGACGGTATTTCGGTTTGAGGATTCAAGCCGGCGGCGTGCATCATCCGCTCGATATCAAAACCCTCCCTGCGAACCCGCTGGTCGTAATAGAAGAGCGTCAGCCCGGTGGAGTAGATGGGGCCGATTAATGTATTGACTACAAATGTGGCCACCTGTTGAATCGCCAGCAGACCCAGTGGAAGTGCGTGTCCCGGATGCCTGAAGATGAATGCGATAAATGGAAATCCGAATAAGAGGGCGAGAATCATGCGGATGGCATACACGAGAATTCCAAGAACAAAAATGCGGCCGCGTGCGCCTTTACTGAGATCGATGCTACGCTTGATGGACTCGCCGGCGGTCAGCCCTTCAACCACGCAAGCGGGTACCGCCAGCGAATACCGCAACGACATGAGAATCCCGTAGACGGCGGCCAGAAGAAACAGAGGGGCGAGGATCAGCATACTGAGAGCTGCGCCGATGAGAGCTGAAGGATTCTGAATCTGCGTGTGTTGCGCGAGAGCGGGATTGGTGAGCCAGCCGGCGGGAAGAACCGCGAAAAGAACGGCGAACATGGCTACGTAGAGCGCGGCCAAGGGCGCCCAGGCGCGAAATGCGGTAACGATCATGAGCCACAGATAACGGCCGATGCAGGGCCGGATACTGGCGGCGGCGCCGCGAATGGTTGCCGTTTCACCGAGGTGAACCCAGGCGACGGCACGATTGTTGGCGGCGATGGAAAGCCCGGCAATCAGCAATACGGCCGTCACTTCAAGAACCGCGGCCGCAGCGACGGCCCATTGCAAACGCGGTGCGACGTTCGGATAGCCGAGCAGCGCGAGCGCCCCCAGATGCAACATCTGCATCAGTAACATCGCCCCGGAAAAAACGGCGGAAATACCGGCGAACAACGGGAAGTTGGTACGGTAGAGCTCGGCGACCCGGTCAAGTAACTCACCCAGGTTCATGGGGCGAAGCTGATAGTTCATGGTTTTCCTCGCTCATGCCGTGACAATCGCGAAAACCCGATGAGCCCGACGCAAATTACGCACCGGGTGCGGCGCGGCCGAATCGGCTGAGATGGATCTTAACGTGACTGCGTCGCTTGCACGGAATAGTAGCATAAGTCTTTGATGGTGACGAAGCCTCGGGAAATCGCGCAGTGGCGCTGTCTTTTGCGGGAAGGACCTGCCGGGCGGACGACTGAAATTGCGCAAACTTGCGCCCGTCCGTCGAGCGGAGCCGTTCTCCCAGGCTCTTGTGCCGCGGCCCGAATCGATAGGAAGGCAGCCGATTCGTGCGTGTCTTCCAGGTGCGGGAGGGAAGATTGTCTGAGGCGCGTATGTTATTGGGGTGAGCGCGATAATACGGACGAAGACTGCGGTGCATTGACGAGCGGCGTTGCATTTCCCGCCGGTACCGCTTGCTGCACCAAAGTAATCTGGCTCATCGGCAGCTCGAGAGCAAACAGCGTGACGTTTCCCTGATCGGCGTGAACCCAGATGCCGTGGAAGGCGGCCTGCAATTCAGGATGTGATGCCAACAGCGTTGACAAGACTCCGGTGGCCTGTCTGCGCGCCGCAGGCGGATCGCGAAGCTGTGCTGCCTGGACCGCGTCCGGGGTGTAGTGAACATCGAGGTCGAGCGGCCCGAATTGTGTGGTGGTATCAATCGCGGTGATGGAATATGCACCGCCATTCGCATTGGTCAGCATTGGCTGCGCGCCGGGAAGGCTATCGGGGTGAGCCTGATCCGCCTCATGATGGATCTTGTCAAGATTCGAACTGGACAAGAAATCGAGCGGACTCAGAAGATTGGTTGCGATGCGATAGTACAACCATGCGTCCCAGTTCATTTTTTTCTGCGCGTATTGCCGCGCAGAACTCCAGTACCAAAGGCCGTCGTGCCCTGCCTCAACCATTGGCCTGTCGAAAAAGCCTGCCAGCATCCAGCGATTCTCGCCAGTCTTCGACAGGATGAGAGAAATCTGTTGCGGATCAGCCACACCCGTTGCTTGAAGAATAGCCAACGCATACGTTGCCGGCGGAAGGTTGGTGAAGTTCAGCACAACCAATGGATTTCCGCAAAAGAAGTCTGTTCTGGCAGCGCCGGCCGGATCGCTCGAAGCATCGAGCACATACAATTCATTGACGATGACGACTGCCTGCTGCACAATCGGCTTCAGATACTGTATTGAAGATGCAATGCCGCTAAAATCGGCCGCGACCGCCGGAATGGTGTTTGCCTGTATTCCCTGCACATCGCCGGCCTGGATCTTTGCAACCAGCATCCGGGCGGCAGTGGAAAGGGTATCCCGCTGTGCCGCACTCATTTGAGATTGCGTTGTGCACGTCGCTGCAATCGCGCCCGGTACCACAGGTCCGGCAGAGGCGAGCAAGATCAGAAACCGAGCCCATCTGCCAATTCTGGAATTTTGAACCATTGCCGGAGACCTCAGTGGTTCTCCTCGAAGATGAAACCCACCTACTGAATGGTAGTTTGGATGCAGACTTTGGTACGAGCGTTTCGCCGGCCTGGGAGGTTCAGGCATCGCCTCTTCATGCGTTCCGGGGAGGCGATGCAAAACTGGCTATCGCTTCGGCTCTGGTCTTGAAGATCTTGAAGAGTCGGCCTATTCCACTGGCATCGAGAACGGCCTTCGCGCCCGGCGACACCGCCGCAAGCCTGACATCTCCATTTCGCTTCATGGCTTCTTCAAGGCAGCAGAGCATCAGGTGAAGCGCAGTCCGATCCATGTGCTGTGCTTTTGAACAATCGAGGATGATGCGCGGGCGCCTTTCTTCGAGACGCCCATTTAGCTCGCGCAGAAAGTTTCTCGCTTGTTTTGCATTGACCGTTGCCGGCAATTCACTCACCTGCACGGGACATTCTCGAATTGTCATAACTGTCATGTTCTGCAGGTCCCGCGCTCCCGGCAGCGATGTGCCTGATGAGCCTCACCTACGCTGCCTGCGTTGCTTCCCGCTCGGAGTAGTTTTCCTGAACCGGGAAACTCCCGTTGGAAATCGTCATCATTCCGACCTGCGTCGCAATCTCTGCGTGAGAACGATGAACGGTGCTTATGAGGGACACGGGCCGATTGCGAACTTCATCGTAGACGCGACCGATATACTCGCCGAGAACACCGAGCGACAAAAACAAAAGGCCCCCGATAAAAAACATCGCGCTTGCCAATCCGAGTCCGGTCATCGCCACTGTGCTGCGCGCAAATAGCATCGAAAGCAAAAGCGTCGCCGAGATCCCGCTGGAAAAACCACAAAGGCAAAAGCTTAGCCGAAGAGGTTTATAACTGAAGCTGGTGATCGCGTCCATCGCGTACTTGATTCTGCTGATGAACGAGAGTTTTCCAGTCCCTGCCAGGCGATCCTTCCGATCATAGTAAACAATCGCGTTTTTGAAACCTACCCATGCACGCAGGCCGGGCAAGTAACGGTTTCTCTCCTTTATCGAGATGACCGAATCGAGAGCCTTGCGATCCATGAGGCTGAATATCCCGGCATCCAAAGGGATCGGGTAGTCGGAAAGGGCGCCGAGTACGCGATAGAAGAGGGGGAAGAGCATTGCCAGAAGCTTGCGCCGCTCCTGGCGGGATCTTCGCACTCCAACGACAACCTCAGCGCCTTCCCGCCACGCGCTGATCAATTCCGGCAAAACTTCGGGAGGATCCTGGAAATCTCCGTCCATGAGGATTACAGCCTGACCGCGGGCGGTTTTGAGTCCGGCGGCGATTGCTCCCATGTGGCCCCAATTGCGAGAGAGTTCCACTACGACGATGTGTGGATCGATCGACTGCAGGCCCTTCAGAAGCTCCAGAGAAGAATCGGTGGATCCGTCGTTCACATACACGACTTCCCACGCACTGACAACGCCAGTCAGCGCGGATGATACAGCTTCGTGAAATTGAACAACGATTTCCTCTTCATTGTAGATAGGGACAACCACTGAGATCATGGGGAGACTCCTGTAATTTTATTTAGATCGGAATTCTTTTACTGGTTTTAATCACCTAATCTTTTAAATAATCTCCAATCGAGAGATCGCGCGTCCCGATACCTACCACATGATCTAAGGAACCTCTGATTAAGTGATCCACCTGCATTCTGTCCGCATCAAATGGTATGTAGGAGTAGATCGCGATGCGCCAGATAACATTTGCCTGCCAGCCGAGTTTTGAGAAGTTTGCCCGA
>Ga0182013_10004003_pt1 | contig 17988 bp, 16 predicted proteins | sample 612S2MmetaG_FD_120487 | JGI IMG/M metagenome (GOLD analysis project Ga0182013, IMG submission 120487) | Permafrost microbial communities from Stordalen Mire, Sweden - 612S2M metaG | ecosystem: Environmental > Terrestrial > Soil > Wetlands > Permafrost | place: Sweden: Stordalen | collected...
CCCGGCGCCGGCCGGGGTACGCCCCACCCGGGAGGAGTTCATCAAACTGGCCCGGGACTGGAGCATCGTCCCGGTCTGGCGAGAACTGCTGGCCGACCTGACCACGCCCGTAGCCGCGTACGCGCGACTGGTCCAGGACGAGCCGGGGTTCGTACTGGAATCGGTCGAGCACGCGGGGACGTGGGGGAGATGGTCGTTCATCGGCCGCCGGCCGTCGGCCACCCTGACCCTGCGGCGGGGCCAGGTGTCGGTGGAGGGCTCGCTCCACGCCGACGTGCCCACTGACCGCGGCATCTTGGCCGCCATCGAGGCCGTACTTTCCTATTACAAAGCGCCCGAACTGCCCGGTTTACCGCCGCTGCACGGCGGCCTGGTCGGCTACCTCGGCTACGACGTCGTCCGGGAGATCGAACGGCTGCCTGAGCCGCCTCCCGACGAGCTCGGCTATCCCGACGCCATCGTCTCGGTGGTGGGCCAGGTCGCCGCCTATGACGCCTGGCGCCAGCGGGTCACGCTGGTGGAGGCCGTGCCCGTGCCCGCCGAGGCCACCACGGCCGAGCTGGCCGACCTCTATGACTGGGCCATCCAGCGGTTGGAGGAGTTCGCCGCCGAGGGGGCCAAGCCCATAGACGAGCCCGTCATCGTGCCCCCCGACCGCGACGACGAGCTGCCCCCGGCCACTCGGCGTACCTCGCCCGATCTCTACGCCGCCTCGGTGGCGGTGGCCCGTGAGCACATCTTTGCCGGGGACATCTTCCAGGTCGTGCTGTCCCAGCGCTTCGACCTCGAACTGCAGGCCAAGCCGCTCGACCTGTACCGCTCGCTGCGCCAGGTCAACCCCAGCCCCTACATGTACCTGCTCCAGTACCCCGAGCTGGCTGTGGTGGGCTCGTCGCCCGAGCCCATGGTCCGGGTCAGGGACGGCCTGGTCATCTCCCGGCCCATCGCCGGGACCCGCCGGCGCGGCCGTACCGAAGCCGACGACCGCCGCCTGGCGGCCGAGCTGGCCGAGCACCCCAAGGAGAGGGCTGAGCACGTAATGCTGGTCGACCTGGCCCGCAACGACGTGGGCAGGGTAGTCGAGTTCGGCACCGAGACCGTGGACGAGCTGATGACACTGGAGCGCTACAGCCACGTCATGCACATGACGTCTCAGGTCTCGGGCCGGCTCCGGCCCGGCCTCGGGCCCGTCGACGTGCTGCGGGCCACCCTGCCCGCGGGCACGGTGTCGGGAGCGCCCAAGGTGAGGGCGATGGAGATAATCGACGCCCTCGAGCCCGCCCGGCGCGGGCTTTATGCCGGCGTGGTCGGCTATATCGACTTTTCCGGCAACGTCGACACGGCCATAGCCATCCGGACCATGCTGGTGGGGCCGGACGGTAAGGCCAGCGTGCAGGCCGGAGCGGGCATCGTGGCCGACAGCATCGCCGAGGAAGAAGATCTGGAGTGCCGCAACAAGGCGGCCGCCCTGCTGGCCGCCGTCCCTGGGGCGCGCCGGATAGCGGCGGCCCGCCAGGGTGGCACTGCGTGAGCGACCGGGACGGTTACGACGCCCTGACGCGCGGCCTGGCCGCGTTCGAGTTCCCCCGCGACGTTGTGCGGGTGAGCGGGCCCGACGCCGAACGCTACCTACAGGGCCAGTTGAGCCAGGACGTCGCTGCGCTGGCGCCGGGGGCGTGGGCCTGGGCGCTCGTCTTGTCACCGCAGGGGAAGCTGGACGCTTTCGTGCGCGTGTACCGGACCGCGGCCGACGACTTCGTCCTGGACGCTGATGCCGGTACCGGCCCGCCCCTGGTGGCGCGCCTGCTCCGTTTCCGGCTGCGCACCAAGGCCGAGGTGGAACAACTGGAATGGCGGGCCGTGGCCGTCCGGGGGCCCGACGCCGTCTCCGTCCGGCCACCTGTGGCGCCCGCCGGAGACGGAGTGGCCGTCCCGTTCCAGTGGGGTGGGCTGGCCGGCTACGACCTTCTCGGGGCGCACCCAGTGGCCCCAGATGGTGCCGTGGCCGTTAGCCAGGACGATTACGAGGCCGTCCGCATCGAAGCGGGGTTCCCCAGGCACGGCGCCGAGCTCGACGAGCGGACGATCCCGGCCGAAGCCGGGCTGGTGGAGGCGTCGGTGAGTTTCACCAAGGGGTGCTATACCGGCCAGGAACTCGTAGCGCGTATAGATTCCCGCGGTAGCAACGTCCCCCGCCACCTTCGCGGCCTCCTGCTAAGCGGCCCGGCGGCGCCGGGCGACGCGCTTTACCGGTCGGAGCCTGGTACCGGGGAGCCTGGTGCTGGGGAGCCTGGTGCTGGGACGGCCAAGGAAGCCGGCCGCCTCACGAGCGTGGCCCTTTCGCCCGAGCGTGGTTGGGTGGCGCTCGGGTACCTGGGGCGGGCGGTGAAGGCGGGCGAGACCCTGGTGGTGGGTGGAGTTCCCGGCCTGGGCACCGTCCGCGCCGAGGTCAGGGTGCTGCCTTTGTCAAGCGACGGCCGGTCTTTGGCAAGCGACGGGCGGTGAACCAGGACCAGGGCCGCCGACACCATGAGGCCGGCCCGCCCCTGACCCTGTCGGGGCAGGCAAAAACCTTCGACGCCCTGGCGATGTACGCCTTCGTCGTCCTTGGCCTACCGGACGGAATGATCGGGACGGCGTGGCCGGCCGTGAGGGGCGGTTTTCACGCGCCGCTCGAGGACCTCGGCATCGTGCTGCTCGTGTCCACGTTCGGGGCCATCGCCAGCTCGTCCGTCGCCGGTGTCTTGCTCGGCCGGCTCGGCATCAGGCGGATGATCATGCTGGCCGGGAGCATCGCCGCCCTGGGCGCGGTGGGGATCATCGTGTCGCCGGTCTTATGGGCCTTCGTGCTGTCCGGCACCGGCATCGGTGTGGCCGCCGGCTTCCTGGACAGCTCTGTCAATACCGCCGTCGCCCTGGCCAACCGCAACCGGCTGCTCAATATGCTGCACGGTTGCTACGGCATCGGTACGACGATCGGGCCGCTGGTCATAACCGCCGCTCTCCTGGCCGGCTCCTGGCGGCCGGGTTACGGAGTGCTCCTCGCCGTCGAACTGGTGATGGTAGGGGGATGGTGGCTGGCCGGCCGCCGGCTCGAGGCCCGGGCGGTCGAGGGGACGCCGATGGGAGAGACGCCCACCACCGCTGTGCCGGCCGAGCAGGTGCCGGCCGAGAACGTGCCGATCGGCTCGGCGGCCCCGGAACGGGCCCTGTCCCGCTCCCGGTTGGTGGTGACCGTGGCCCTGGGATTGGTGGTTTTCATGGTGTACACCGGCTTCGAGGTCTCGGCCGGCCAATGGGAGCCCAGCTTCGACCGAGGGCCGCTGCACATGGGCACGGGGCCCACCGGCCTGGCCACGTTCGGTTACTGGGGCGCCCTCACGCTCGCTCGGTTCGCCCTGGCCGCCCCCCGGCGCCCGCTGTCACAGGCGGGGATCGTCCGCTGGGGCTGCATCGTGGCGCTGGGCGGCGCCGCCCTCGTGTGGTGGCGGCCCTCCAGCGTTGCCGCCCTCGTGGGCCTGGTGGTCATCGGAGGCGCTCTGGCCGGCATCTTCCCCGCCCTGGTCGCCCTCACCCCGTCCCGCGTGGGAGAGGAAATGGCCCGCCACGTGATCGGCTGGCAGATCGGTGCGGCCGGTATCGGCGGCTCGGCCATATCCGCGGCGTTCGGCGCTATTTTCCAGCACTACGGTCTCAGGGAGTTCGGGCCCGCGCTGGTAGTCATGGCCCTCGTGGTGCTCGTGGGCGCGGTGGTGCTGGAGCACGCCGCCCCGGCTCAGCTGGCCCCGTGAGCGGCGCCGGGCCTCGGCCGGGGCGCCTGGTCGTGGTCACGGGCACGGGCACGGGGGTGGGCAAGACGTGGGCCGCCTGCGAAGTTGCCCGGCACCTCGGCGGTACCGGCCTGAAAGTGTGCGCTCGCAAACCGGCCCAGTCCTTCGGCCCCGATGAGGGCCCCACTGATGCCGCCCGCCTGGCCGGGGCGACGACGGAAAGCGCAGCCGAAGTGTGCCCACCGTGGCGCTGGTACCCCCGGCCCATGGCGCCGCCCATGGCGGCCGAGTCCCTTGGCCTCCCGCCCATAAGTCTCGACGACATACTGCGCGAGCTGTGTTGGCCGCCCGGCGTCGACTTGGGCCTGGTCGAGTGCGCCGGGGGAGTGGCCTCGCCCCAGGCCGCCGACGCCGACGTCGTCGACCTGGTGGAGCGGCTGGCGCCCGATCTGGCCCTGCTCGTGGCCGGTGCCGGGCTCGGGGCCCTTAACGACGTGCGCCTGGCCGCCCGGGCGTTGGCCGGGCACCCTCTGGTGGTCTATTTGAACCACTTCGACGCCGGCGACGAACTGCACGTGCGCAACCGGCGCTGGCTGGCCGACCGTGACGGCTTGTTCGTCACCGTCCGCACTGACGTCCTGGCCGAGGCACTGCTGGCTACCCCGCGCTGAGGGCCCAGCGCAACCTCGTCGCACCGCCGGCGGGGACGTGGATGAGGCCCATGCCGTTGTTGAAAGCGTTGGGCGGGCAGGAGTTGGGCTCGATGGCGAGGCCTTGGCGCCGGCGGGCCGGAAGGGTGTCACCGGTGAAAAGCTGTACGTAGTCCAGGGGCTCGTAGTAATGCAGCGAAATGCGGGCGCTCCCATCGGGAGAGCGGAAACTCAGTGCGGCCCGGCCCTGCGAGTCCCGGGCGAGGCCGGTCAGGGTGACGTCCAGCACCGCCGCACCGATGGCTCTGCCTTCCCGAAAATCAAACTCCGTGCCGTCCACGGGCACGGCCGGGCCCGCCGGCACCAGGTTGTCGCCCGACTGGAAATACCGGCTGGCCGGTACCTGCAATATGCCATCGTCGATGAGGGGGGAGCCCAGGGTGAAATAGGGGTGGGAACCGTAGCCGAAGGGAGCTGAGGTGGCGCCGATGTTCTTGGCCACGGTGGACACCTCGAGGCCGTCTTTCAACCAGCGGTACGAAAGTTCGTACTCGAAGGGGAAGGGGTAGCCCGGCTGGGCCAGCACCCGGCAGCCCAGGGTGATGTTGTCCTGCCCGTGCTCGGTCACGTGCCAGGTGGCCCAGCGCGTCCAGCCGTGGATGGCGGCGTCCTTCACGTGGTCGGTTATGGGTAGTTGGTAGCGCTCACCCTCGTACTCGTAAAGACCTTTGGGCACCCGGCCGGGCCAGGGCATGAGGTGCTGGCCGTAGCACCCGTGACTGGCGTAACCGTCCTCCTCGACGGTGTCGAGCAGCTCCTTGCCCTCCCACTGGGCCCGGAACAAAGTTGCGCCTTGCTCGGTGACCACGGCCCGGCGGTTGCCGTCGGCGATCTCGAAAAGCTCTCCGGCGCGCATCAGGCGCCGTAACTCGGGTTCGCATTCATGCTCGTCACGCTAGCGGCGCGGCGCAGGGCGCTCCAGAGGCGTGCGGCCGTTGGCAGCCCACGTTGTAAGGTCGCTCCCTATGACGGTTCACAGCGACCTGGCTGCTCATGATGGCACGCCTAATGATGGCACGCCCTCCTGGCTGGCCCGGCTGACCGAAGGCTCGCTAGCGCGGCGCCGCCCCTCGCGCCACGAGGCCCTGGCCGTGCTGGGCTCAGGCGATGACGTCCTCTTGGAGGTGGTGGCCGCCGCGGCGCGTGTCCGGCGGGCCTTTTTCGGCAACCGGGTCAAGCTCAATTACCTCGTCAACATGAAGAGCGGTCTGTGCGCGGAGGACTGCTCATACTGTTCCCAGCGCCGGGGCTCGCAGGCCGGCGTGCTCACGTACAACTGGATCAGCCCTCAACAGGCGGCGGACGAAGCGGCGCGGGCGGCGGCCGCGGGAGCCAAGAGGGTCTGCCTGGTGGCCAGCGGTCGGGGCCCGAGCGACCGTGACGTAGAACGCGTGGCCCGCACCATCAGCGCCATCCGGGAGGGCCACCCCGAGCTCGAGGTTTGTGTATGCCTGGGCATCCTGGGCGCTGAGCATGCGTCTCGTTTGAAAGAGGCGGGCGCGGACGCCTACAACCACAACCTGAACACGGCCGCCTCGAATTACGGGAGCATATGCAGCACGCATTCTTTCGAGGACAGGGTGGGCACGGTCCGCCACGCCGCCGGGGCCGGGCTTTCGCCGTGCTCGGGGGTGATCGTGGGCATGGGGGAGTCCGACGACGAACTGGTGGACGTCGCTTTTGGCCTGCACGAACTGGGGCCCGACTCTGTCCCCGTCAATTTCTTGATGCCCTTCGAAGGCACCCCCCTGGCCGGGCACCTGGAACTGAGCCCGGCGAAATGCTTGCGGGCCCTGGCCATGTTCCGTTTCGTTTTCCCCGACGTCGAAGTGCGGATCGCCGGGGGCCGGGAAATGCACTTGCGCAGTTTGCAGCCTTTGGGCCTGCACATCGCGAATTCCATTTTTCTCGGCGATTACCTCACCTCCGAAGGTGCGCCCGGGGCCGCGGACCTGGCCATGATCGCCGACGCCGGCTTCGTGGTGGAAGGGGCCGACGAGGTCACGTTGCCCGCCCACCGCCGGGGCAACGGCGTCCCGGTAGCTCCGGCATTGCGCCGGCGCGGGCCGGGGACGGAGGTGCCCGCCAACGCCTGAGCGCCAGGCCGGGAGGGCCAGGCCGGGAGGGCCAGGCCTCAAACCGGCGTCGCCGATTTGCCGTTGCCGTCCGCAGCCTCGGGAGCGACGGGCTTGAGGGTGGCCACGACCCGGGTCCCACCTTGCGGGCCGGTGGGCGACTGCACCGCGACCTGGCCGCCCATGGCCACCACGAGCTCGTCGACGATGGCCAGGCCGAGGCCGGACCCGAGCTTACGGCCCTCGCTCGAACGGGACTGGTAGAGGCGCTCGAAAACCCTGGGGAGGTCCTGTTCCGGGATCCCGGGCCCGTCGTCCTCCACCGCCACCCATGGCCGGCCGGCCGATACGCCGGTCGAGACGACCACCTCGGAAGCGGCGAACTTCAGGGCGTTCTCGATGAGGTTGGCCACCACCTGGCCCAGGCGGTCCCGGTCGGCATCGCAGGTGACCGAGGAGGGCGGGGCGGTGCTTATCTGTACGGCCAGCCCCAAGGCGGAGGCCGCCGGTGCGAAGGCCTGGGCGGTGTCGGAGACAACCTCGGAGAGATCGAGCGCCCGGCACTGCAAACTGAACGCCCCCGCCTCCAGTTTGGCCAGCTCCAGCAGGTCTGTCACCAGGCGCTCCAGCCTCCCCGCTTCGGAGACGATGATGCCGGAGGCGTAGTGGACGTCGGTCGTCGCCCCGTCGTATAGCGCCTCGGCAAAACCCCGGATCGACGTGAGCGGGGTGCGCAGGTCGTGGGACACCGACATGAGGAACTGGCGTTGAGTGCCCTGTGCTCGGGCCAAGCTGGCGGCCATCTGGTTGACCGAGGCGGCCAGGGAAACGAGCTCATGGCCCACGCGGGCGGGGACGGGGACCCGGGCCTCGAGGTCGCCGGTGGCGATCCGGCGGGTGACCACCTCGGTCTGTTGCAACGGCCGGGCCAGGCGGTGGCCGAGGCGGTCGGCCACGATCAAGGCCACGGCGAGTGTGGCCGCGGCAGCGATGGCGAACCAGACGCCGGCATCGCCGACCCCGCTCGGTGCGTCCCGGGTGAGCACCACCACCAGGTTGGCCACATTGGCCACCTCTACCTGCGTGGAGAACAGGTAGGCGGCGTAGGCCAGGCGCCCCCGGTGCCCGGTGACGGGGAGGCCGATGAGGAGGTCGCCTATGTCCAGTTGGTCGACCGTCAGGCCGCTAGGCAGGGGATCGCCCGGGCTCAACAGGTTGTACAGGCATAAGCCCTGGACATCGGCACCAACACCGAGGTCGAACTCACGGCAACCCCGGTCACCACCGCTCGAGGACGCGGCCAGGATGGCCTCGCCCTGGAGGCCCAACGGGGCCTGGAGGACGCTCAGGGACTGGCGTAACACGGTGATCGACTCGTGGTGCCTTCCGGTGGCGACCGCCTTCTGGACGCCCTGAGCCAACTTCGTGGCGTCTGAAGCCAGTTCGGTCTGGGTCTCGTGCACGCTGTTGAGAGAGGTGAGGCCGAGGGTGGCCAGGCCTGCGAAGAGCAGGGCCCCGACGACCATGGCGAACATGGTGAGGCTTATACGCCGGCGCATTGTTTACCCGCGTTACCCGAGCCGATAGCCCATGCCCCACACGGTGCTAAGGGGAAGCGCGTCCCCGAGTTTCTTGCGCAACTGGCGAACGTGGGCATCAACCGTGCGGTCGTCGCCGTACCAGCCCGCGCCCCACACGCCGTCGAGGAGCTGCTGGCGCGAGAGCGCCCGGCCCGGGCGTTCGGCCAGGAACTGCAGGAGCTGGAACTCCTTGGAGGCCAGGGGGACCGGTTCGCCGTCGACCCTGGCCTCGCGCCGGACGACATCGACTTCGACCCGGCCGGCCATGAGCACCTCGTTGGGCTCGGTGGTGCCGTCCGAGCGGCGCAGTATGGCCTTGACCCGGGCCACCAGCTCTCGGGGCGAGAACGGTTTGGTCACGTAGTCGTCTGCGCCCAGTTCGAGCCCCAGGATGCGGTCCACCTCGCCGTCCCGGGCCGTCAGCATCAGCACGGGCAGGGACTGCTTGGCCCGCACCCGGCGGCACACCTCCAGTCCGTCGATGCCCCCGGGTAACCCCACGTCCAGGATCACCATGCGGGGCCGCTCCCGCTCTATGGCGGCCAGCCCCAACTCGCCCGTGCCGGCCTGGATTACCCGAAAGCCCTCGCGACGGAGGTACAGGTCGACCAGGTCGGCGATATTGGTGTCGTCCTCGACCACGACGATGGTGCCCATGTCGGTGGCCACTCAGCCAGCATGCCAGGTTGGGCGGGCCCAAGCGCGAACTTCCGGCCTCGCCGTGGCGAACCTGGGCCTCGCAGTGGCGCCGCCGTCGGTAGCGTTGCCCCTTCGGCCGCTGCGCCGGGCGGCGGGCGAGCCGGGGCTACGCTTGGGAGCGGATGCCGACTTATCTGGACAAGATCCTCGCTGCCCACCGCGAGGCTGCCCGGGCGGACCGCCGGGACGTGGGCCGGCTCCTGGCTGACGCCAGCCGGTGCGCGGCGCCGAGAGGTTTCACCGTCGCCCTGAAGGCAAGTCCGGGTGTAGCGGTGATCGCCGAGATCAAGCGCCGCAGCCCGTCGAAGGGCCCTCTGGGCCCCGACCTCGAGCCGGCCCTGGTGGCCAAGGCTTATGCGGCCGGTGGGGCCGCCTGCTTGTCGGTCCTGACCGACGCCGAGTTTTTCGGTGGCTCGGCCGACGACCTGGCCGAAGCCCGTTCTGCAGTGGATCTGCCGGTCCTGCGCAAGGACTTCACGGTGGGCCTTGCCGATGTTTGCGACGCCCGGCTTATGGGCGCTGACGCCGTGCTCCTCATCGTTGCCGCCCTCGCCCCGGGCGAGCTCGGCGACTTGCTCGGGGCCGCCCGGGGCCTAGGCCTGGACGCTCTCGTGGAGGTCCACGACGAGGCCGAGGCCGAGGTGGCCCTGGACGCCGGGGCCGAAGTGGTCGGGGTCAACCAGCGGGACCTGGTCACCTTCGAAGTCGACACCCAGCGTGCCGTAAGGGTGGCCGGGAGCCTGCCGGGCCACATCGTCCGGGTGGCCGAGTCCGGGGTCCGCCACCGTGACGATGTGACGCGTCTGGCCGACGCCGGCTTCGATGCCGTGCTCGTAGGTGAAGCTCTTGTCACCGCGTTTGACCCCGGGGCCGCCCTGGCCGCGCTGATGGGGGTCGAGGCCTCCTAGTGCTCCTCAAGATCTGCGGCACCACTTCCGAGGACGACGCGCTGCTGGCCATCGCCATGGGCGCCAATGCCCTGGGATTTGTTTTCGCCCCCTCTCCCCGTCAGGTCACCGCGCAGCGGGTGGCCGACATTGTCAAACGGCTGCCCCGTGAAGATCTACTGACCGTGGGGGTTTTCCGCGACGACGCTCCCCGGCGTGTCGTCGAGACGGTGTACGCCGCCGGTCTCCAGGCCGCCCAATTGCACGGGCGGGAGACGCCCGAGGAGACGCTCTGGGTCCGCCAGAGGATCCCGATGGTCATAAAGGCATTTCCTGGTGGAGACCCGAGAGTGGCGCATGCCGACGATTACGGGGCCGACGCTGTCCTGCTCGACTCGCCCAGCCCGGGCTCGGGCAGTGTGTTCGACTGGGCGATGGCCGGAGATCTGCCCGAAGGCCAGCGTCTCATCATCGCCGGAGGTTTGCACCCCGGCAACGTGGCTGCGGCCATCCTGCGGGCCAAGCCCTGGGGCGTTGACGTCACCTCCGGTGTCGAAGCCACCCCCGGCGTCAAAGATCCCATGAAAGTAAAGGCGTTCATCGAGGGGGCCAAACGCGCTGAGGCCCAGCTGGCCGCGTCGGCCGCCGCCGGGCCGGAGAGCACGGGCATAGGGCCGTACGACTGGGCCGAGGACGAATGACGTCCGGCGCCGGGGCCATGGGCGAACCGGACGCCGGCGGCCGTTTCGGGGACTTCGGCGGCCGTTTCGTGCCCGAGGCTCTCGTGCCCGCCTGCCAGCAACTGGAAGAGGCTTTCCGCTCCGCCTGGTCGGACGCCGCCTTCAAGGACCGCTACCACGCAATATTGCGGGATTACGCCGGCCGCCCGAGCCCGGTCAGTGAATGTCAAAACCTGTCGGATGTCCTCGGCGTGCGGCTGCTCCTAAAGCGCGAGGATCTGAACCACACCGGGAGCCACAAGATAAACAACGTCATCGGCCAGGGGCTGCTGACCCTGCGAATGGGCAAGCAACGCCTCGTGGCCGAGACTGGTGCGGGCCAGCACGGGGTGGCGACGGCGACCGCGGCGGCCCTCTTCGGCCTCCAGTGCGCCGTTTATATGGGCGAGGTCGACATGGAGCGCCAGGAGCTCAACGTGTTCCGCATGCGCCTTCTCGGGGCTGAAGTCCGTCCCGTACGCTCTGGTAGCCGCACTCTGAAAGACGCCGTCAACGAGGCCCTGCGGGACTGGGTGGCCAGCGTCGAGTCGACCCACTATTGCCTGGGCTCGGTGATGGGGCCCCACCCGTTCCCCTGGATGGTGCGTGAGTTCCAACGGGTGATCGGTGAGGAGGCCAGGGAGCAGTGCCGTCTGCTGTTAGGACGCGACCCGGACTTCGTCGTCGCCTGCGTTGGGGGCGGGAGCAACGCGGCGGGTACTTTCGCCGGCTTTGTGGGCACTGCGGCCCAACTGGTCGGGGTCGAAGCGGCCGGCGGAGCGGCCATGGGGCCAAAAGGTGTCCCGGGTGTCCTGCACGGCATGAAGTCGTACCTCCTCCAGGACGAGTTCGGCCAGATCGTCGAGGCTCATTCGATCTCGGCCGGGCTCGACTACCCCGGGATCGGCCCCGAGCACGCCCACCTGGCCCGTAGTGGCCGGGCACGCTACGGTTCGGCCGGCGACGACGAGGTCTTGGACGCTCTGCAATTACTGGCCCGGACCGAAGGCATCATCCCGGCCCTGGAGCCGGCCCACGCGCTGGCGTGGTTGGTCAACGCGGCCAAAACGGGCGAGGTCCCGGCCGGGTCCACGGTCCTGCTTACGATGTCGGGTCGCGGGGACAAAGACGCCGAACACGTGATGTCAGCTCTGTCCGAGCGGCGCCAACCTTGAAGGGCGTGCCGCTCGAGGCCACCCTGCGGGCCAGGCGCGATGAGGGGCGCAAGTCGCTCGTGCCCTACGTCACCGGCGGGCTGCGGGAGGACTGGCCCCAGTTGCTGCTGGCCATGGCGGACCGGGGTGCCGACGCCATCGAAGTGGGGCTGCCCTTTTCCGATCCCATGATGGACGGGCCGACGATCCAGGAGGCCTCCCGCCTGGCGCTCGAGCGGGGTACCAACACAGGCACCGTGCTGGCCGAACTGCGCGGTCTCGACGTACCCGTGCCCCTGGTGGTCATGACGTACTGCAACCTGGTGTTCCGCGCCGGCACGAAGCGGTTCGCGGCCGAGCTGGCGGCCGCCGGGGTCACGGGGGCCATCGTGCCCGACCTGCCCCTCGAGGAATCAGAAGAGTGGGAGGCGGACGCGGCCGCGGAAGGCGTTGAGACGGTCTTATTGGCGGCGCCCGTCACCCCCGCGGCGCGCCTCGACCTGATCTGCCGGCGCAGTCACGGCTTCGTGTACGGCGTCAACCTGATGGGGGTGACGGGAGCGCGCGCCAACCTGGCCTTGAGCTCGGCGGTCCTGGCCCAGCGGCTCAAGGCCGTGACCACCAAGCCGGTCCTGATGGGCTTTGGGATATCTGGCCCGGACCAGGCCGTGGAGGCCACCCGGTTCTCGGACGGGGTCGTCGTGGCGTCGGCCCTCATGCGGGCGGCCATCGACGGGGCCACGCCCGAGCAAGTCGGCGAACTCGTCGGCGCCATCAGGGCAGCCATCGACGAGGGGCGCGCTTAGGAGGGCTCCCCTTCAACTTCCCCGGCAGAGCTCAGCGCGGGGGAAGCCGATGGGGAAGCGGGTGGGGAAGTCGCCTGACATCGTCGGGTCATGAACGTGCACCAGCCGGCCATTTCCCGCCACGGGGGCCGGGCCGGCGCCGCTTTTTTTGCCAGCCTGGACCACGAGTGGCGTGCTCTGGCCCGGTCGATGGCCTTCGCCGAGCAGGTGCGGGAGTGGTCCTTGCGGGAACCCGTCCTGGCCACATGGACTGTCGACGGAGCTGGGGCCCTGTGCCCGGTGGCCCTGTCACCGGTGGCCCTGTCACCGGTGGCGCTGTCACCGGTGGCGCTGTCGCCGGTGACCTGGGACGGCTACGAACCCGTGGGCAGGGGCGCCGAGGTCCTCTCGGCTCTTCTCCGCCTGGCCACGTCCCCGCCGGCAGCGCGTGCGCTGCTCCAGGCCCTGCTGCCCCGGCTCAGGTCCGAGAGGGTCCAGGTGCCGGCGTACGGGCATGGCGTCGGTGAGAGAGGGCAGGCCGCCGCCGACACTGTGGCCGACCTGGTCGCCGAATGCTTCGCCGCCATAGTTCGTCACGCCGGAGAAGACCGCGACGACGTGGCCCGGTTGCTGGTGCAAGAGGCGGCCCGGAGGCTACGCACGGTGCGCCGGGCTCAGCACCGCTACCAGGAACGCACGGTGCCCATGCCTGCCGCCCACGACGGTTGGGCGACGACGGACCTGACGGCGTCGCGCTCTTCGGCGGAGTGGCTGGCGGTGGCGCTCACCGACGCCGTGCGCTCTCAGTCGCTCACGGCCGCCCAGGCCCGGCTTGTGTACGCCACCCGGGTCAAAGGCGTGCCCGCCAGCGAGGTCGGCCGCCACCACGGGATGAGGCCCAGAGCCGTTTACTACGCCCTGGCCCGGGCCGAGAGCGCCCTCCTGTCGAGGGTGCCATGAGGACGGCGTCAGCACCCCAGGGCCGGGGCTTCCTGTCGATGAGGCCCGCCGGGCGCCCCGCTCCGCCCCTCCCGTCGCGGGCACCGTCTCCCCGGGCCGCCGCCCGCCGCCCGGTCTCGGTGGCCCGGCGTCAGGCCGGCGTGCTGGCCGTGCTGGTGGGCGGCGCGCTGTGCGTCGACCTGGTGGTGGCGGGTGCCCTGTCGGCCGAGGTCTTCGGGAAGGGCTGGGCCTGGCCGTCCCCGTCACATTTCGCCGCCGTCCTTCTGAGCGCATTGGCGCACCCGGCTCACCCCCGCCAGGGCTGGCCGGCCCAGTTGGCGCGGCGCCTGCCTGGTGCCGGCCCCTTTTGGGCCGTGTTCGCCGTCGTGGCCGGAGCCCAGGCATTAGCGGTCCTCGGCGTGGTAAGGCGACTGGTCAACCCGGGGCCCCGCCCGGCACCGGGGCCCCACCCGGCACCGAGATCTTGGGTGGCCACAGGTCGGCGGCGGCCCCTCACCGACCAGAGGAGCCGCTTCGGCTTCGCCAGTGCCGCCCAGCTCCGCCAGGAGGCGTCCATCACCGCGGCGCGCCGGCGGGCGCCCCAGACGCGGCCTTCGCTCGCCGGCCGCGGTCAACGGCCGGCCCCGAACGACGTGGGCTACCCGCTGGGCTACGCGGTCCCCGGCGGCATGGCGCTCTGGCCCAGCTGGGAGGCGTCATTGCGCCTGGTGGCGCCGCCGGGAGAGGGCAAGACTTTCCGGGCCCTGGTCCCCATCCTGCGCCAGCACCCCGGCCCGGCCCTGGCCACGTCCACCAAGGCTGACCTCTATGAGCTCTCGGCCGTTGCTCGGGGGCGCCTTGGGCCCGTCTTCGCCCTCGACCCCGACTCCCTCGTGCCCGGGGCCGACAGGGCCCGTTGGTCCCCGGTGGCGGGCTGTGAGCGCAGTGAGACGGCGGAGCGCCGCGCCGCCGCCCTACTGGCCGCGACCGGTGACGACGGCGACGTGCAAAACGGCGCCTTCTTCCGGGACTCGGCCCGCGACCTGTTGAAGGCCTACCTGCACGCCGCCGCCGTAGCCGACCTGGACATCCGGGCCGTGCTGGACTGGTCACGCCGCCCCGAAGACACCACACCGACCGACATCCTGGTTTCCAGTCCGGGCGCGGCGCCGGGTTGGGGCGACCTCGTCGAGTTGCACACCACGGGGGCGGCCGAGACGACGTCCGGCGTCCTGCGTTACGTAGCCAGGGCGTTGGCCTGCCTCAGCCACGACGCCGTGGTGGCCGACTGCTGCCCCGGCCCGGGCCGGGAGCTCGATATCGAACAGCTGCTTGGGGCCAACGGGACCCTGTACCTGATGGGCAAGGGCTCCCGCCTGGGCGCCATCGCCCCGCTCATCACGGCCCTGGCCGACGAGGTCTTCGACTGCGCCGAGAGGATGGCGGCCCGGTCGCCGGCCCGGCGCCTGGACCCGCCCCTGCTGGGCCTGCTCGACGAGGCCCCGAGCATCGCCCCCGTCCCGGGGTTGCCCGAACTGCTGGCCGACGGGAGAGGACGGGGCATCGTCCTGGTCTACGCCATGCAGTCCTTCTCCCAAGCCGTGACCAGGTGGGGGGCGCAGAAGGCGGAGACCATGGGCAACGCCACGTCCATCACGGCCGTCCTCGGGGGCCTGACGTCGCCCAACGACCTGTCGGACCTGGAACGGATCTGCGGGCAACGCCGCGTCCGGCGCGAGTCCACCCACCGGGGGGCGAGCGGGAAAGGCGGCCGAGATTTCTCCCGCACCACCAGCTGGGAAAGCGAAACCGTCTTGCGCGCCGACGAGATCCGCACCTTGCCGGCCGGCCGCGCCCTGGTCCTGTGGAGCCGCCTCCCTCCGGTCCTGGTGCGAATGCCACTTCTCTCCGAGCGCGCCGACTGGCCTGAGGTCAAAGCCGAGGAGCTCGCCGCCCGCCTCGCAAACGACCAGGCCCGCGCCCTTACCGTCCCCCTACCGTCCCCCTCCTAGAAAGCAGCCGCAAATGAGCACTTGCCCTCCTCCCTACCGACCGTTCCTGGGCGCCCCACCGCCCCACTTCGTAGACCGGGCCGACGCCGAGCAGATAGGCGTCCCGGGCAGTGTGGCCACCAGCCTGGCCGCCTGCTTGGCCGGCCCGGGCGACCCCCGGTTCCACCAACTGGTGGTTGGCGCCCCCGAGCTGGGCAAGACCGCTCAGGCCCGCGCCGTCGGCCGCCTGGTGGCCGGCCGGTTGGGCTGGGTGGTGAGCTTCCACCGCTGTGGCCGCAAAGAGCGGGCCATGGGCGACGTGGCCGACCAGGCCCTGGCCGGCATACAGCGGCTGTGCTCGCCCGAGGCGCCCCGAGCGGCCGCTCCCGCCACCGACGGCGGGGCTTTGCCCTGGCCCCATATTCGACCAGGCCACCCGGCAGGACGGGGCCTGGCCCCCGTGCCACAGTTGCGAAGGTTGTTGCCGTCCGGGCGGGAGCCGTCATGGGCGGAGCTCAGGGAGTTCTTCGCCCTGGCGGGCTCGTTCGCTCAACGCATGTCCCGGGGCCTGATGGTCGTGCTCGACGACGCCGACCGCTTGGGCGGGGCCGAGGTGGAATGCGCCGGGCACCTGGCCCGCGGTCTCGCCCGGGACGGCGTCCCGGTGGCGTTCCTGCTGACCGGTGGTCCGGAGCTGGGCCGGCGCTTCGCCCGCAACGGTAACTTCGGCGGGTACGTCTGGCCCATGAGCCTGGGGCCCTTCGACGAAGCCGAGGCGAGGGAGGCGCTCGTGGTACCCGCCGCCGACAGGGGCGTCGAGTTCGAGGAGAGCGCGCTCGAGCTGTTATGCCTCGCCGCGGCCGGCCGGCCGCTGGAGCTGCAGCGTCTCGGGTTGGCGGCCTGGTCGGCCCCCGCTCGGCTTCCTGGCCGGGTCGGCCTCGCGGCCGCCGAGCAAGCCCTGGAGCTCGTGGCGCCCCCGCCGATGGCGTGGGCGTCCTAAGGGCGCGGCGGGCACGGAGTTGTCGCAGCGAAGGTGATGGCGCGGTTACCGTGGGCGCCATGGAAAACCCCTACGTGGAGCGGGTCGCGCAAGCCACGGACAAGCTGCTGGCAACCACCAGCCGTTTGGACGACGTTGGCGCGGCGGGGCCAAGCCTCCTTCCCGATTGGGACCGCTCCATGGTGCTGACCCACCTGGCCGCCAACGCCGACGGTACCCGGCGAGCCCTGGAGGCGGCGGCCAAGGGCGAGGTCGGCGAGGTCTACCCGGGAGGGCGGCCGGCTCGCGACGCCGAGATCGAAGCCGGTCGCGCCCGCCCCGCCCGGGAGGTCGAAGAGCGCCTGCGCGCCGCCTGCGAGCAGCTGGCGGCGGCGCTGGAGAACGCTTCAGATGAGGCGTGGGAGTCGAAGGCCGTACACCCGAGCGGCGAGGTCCGCATAGGTCCGGGCCTCGTAGTGGGCCGGGCCCGCGAGGTCGAGGTCCACCACGTCGACCTCGGTTATGGCTACGAGCCCCGGGACTGGCCATTCGGATGGGTGCTGGAGGAGATGGACCGCGTCATGATCGACCTGCCGTCGCGCCTTCCTCCCAACGTGGCAGTCGTGCTGACGGCAAGCGACGCCGGCCAGCACTGGGTCGCCGGGAGCGGCGACGGCGTCGAGATCATGGGCACGACAAACGACCTGTTCGCCTGGCTGACAGGTCGTGCTCCACGTGTGGGCGAGCAGGAGTGCCCCCCGCTCAAACCGTGGCGCTAACAGGGCCAGGTGCGGTGCCGTCGCGGTGGGCGGGCGCCTCCGTCGGCGGTCGTGGCCCGGTGATCGCCGCGGGGGCCTTGTGCTTGCCCCTGCCCGGGCTTTTCTGGGCTGCCTTGGTCTTCTTCTTGCCTTGGCGCGGGGCAGGGGCGCGCTCTGGGCAAACAATGGCCAAAAACTCGCCGACGTGGGTGGCCAGGCGGTCGCCGACCAGCGAGTAGAGGACCCGATTAGCGCTGCGGCGCTCGGTGACCAGGCCGGCCGCCTTCAAAACGGCCAGGTGCCGCGACACCGAGGGCCCCGAGATCGGGAACCGGGAGGCCAGCTCGCCGGCACCGAGCTCACCTTTGCTCAGGTCCTCGAGCACGCGCCGCCTGGTGGAGTCGGCTAAGGCCTTGAACACCGCCGCCGCCTCGGCGTCATCTTTGTTAGCAGCCATATAGCTATTTAGCCATCTAGCTAGCAAAATTGTCAAGCACCGGCACGGTGCGTGGCGCTCGTCGGTACGGGGGCCGCGGCGTTCCCAGCCGGTACCCAGGCAGTCCTGAGGGACCTACCAGGGCGGCACCGTTGGATGCAGCCATGAACTACCGACCAGAGGAGACAAAGGGTAGCGGCGGGCGGCCGGCCCGCAAGACGAACAGGGCCTACGTCGCCCGCCGCATACGTCTGGCCACGTCCGCGATGGTCCTCGGCGCAGTGATAGCCACGGCAGGTATCGGGACGGCAGTGGCGACCGAGATCCCAGGGACCACCATGAAGGCGGTGCTGGCCACGGCGACCACTACGACGACCGCGACAGGCTCGACCACGACGACGGCCGCCGCCGGCTCGACCACCACGGGCCCGACCACGACGACGGCCGCGACCACTACGACGACCCTGGCCCCTACGACTACGAGCACGTCCGCTGTCACTACGTCA
>Ga0182013_10004005_pt1 | contig 17983 bp, 21 predicted proteins | sample 612S2MmetaG_FD_120487 | JGI IMG/M metagenome (GOLD analysis project Ga0182013, IMG submission 120487) | Permafrost microbial communities from Stordalen Mire, Sweden - 612S2M metaG | ecosystem: Environmental > Terrestrial > Soil > Wetlands > Permafrost | place: Sweden: Stordalen | collected...
CCGGGCGGCGGCACCTCCGGCGGGGTCATGTCGACGAAGGTCGGTCCGGTTCGCTGACCGCCGTACACCGCGACGACGGTGGCTCCTGACTCGGCGCCCTCGTTGGTGACGGTGGCCATCAGCTGGGTTGCCGACCGTCCCCGTCTCAACGCGTTGACCGTGATGATCAGCGAACCGGCGGTGACCGGGCCGGCGAAGACGGTCGTGCACGTGCGGAGGCGCTGTTCCGGCACGTCGATCTCTGCATCCATGGCGCGCAGAGCGACCGCAGCGACCACACCACCTTGCGGGACCGCCACCATGTCCCAGTCGTCATTCAGCTGGCAGCGGTAGCGGCCCTCACCGTCGGAGCGCACCGTCACGTCTTCGGCGAAGGAACTCATCTGCGCGAGCATGCCGTCCACGGTGCCGCCGGGCAAGCACGTTCGATGCCACCGGTCGACGTGCTCCGGATCGGATCGAGGCGACCCACGACGACACGTCGACGTTCCGCCCCCCACAGTTCACCCACATCGGGCGGAATTCCACGTACAGTGCGTGACCGTGCCGGCGTGGCGGGAGATCGAGGCTGCAGAGCCGGAGTTCGCCGCGCGGGTCCGAACGCTGTTCGGCGCCGGTCGCCACAAGACGATCGCCACCGTGCGGGCCGATGGGTCTCCACGCATCTCCGGGATCGAGTGCGAATTGACGGACGTCGATCTCCGGTTCGGTTCGATGGCCGGCTCCCGCAAGGGTGCCGACCTGGCCCGGGACCCCCGCTTCGCCCTGCACGGGCCGACGTTCCACCCCGAGGCGGGCAACGAGCGCGAGTGGCCGGGAGAGGCGAAGGTCGCCGGGCGAGCCGTACCCGCCGGTCCGATGACCCAGGACGGGGCACTCGAGCAGCCCGACGGGGATCTGTACATTGCCGACATCACCGAGGTCGTGATCACCGGGCTCAACGCCGAAGCCACTCGACTGGTGGTCGAGTCGTGGACGCCGGACGAAGGCCTGCGGAGGGTCGATCGGGACTGACCGTCGCACGGTGTCCGGTGAGACGCGGTGTGTGGCGCAGTGAGCTGGTGCGGTGGCGGCCTGCCCGGCCTCGACCGATCCGTGCCGGAGTAGCGTTCGGCGGCGCCACTGCCTGCCCGAAGCCGAGGAGTCCGTGTCGGAACGGCAATCCGAATTCCCGTTCCAGCTACCGCGGGGCCACCTCGACGGCGCCGGAACGCTTCGTCGGTTCGGAACCATGCGGTTGGCGACGGTCCGTGACGAACTGGTGCCGACCAGTGACGACAGGGTCAAGGCCGATCCCACCTACCTGGCCGTGGACTCCTGGCCCGGGTGATCCCCTCACTCGGGAGCCTCGGGGGTGACGAGGTGAGCGCCGCGGTCGTCGGGCGCCTGTACGCCTCGGATCTCGCCTTCCTGCAGGACCCATGCCGGAGGATCAATTCCGTGGGGACATCGCTTGCCGAGGTGGAGTGTCCCACCTGCCACGAGCGGTTCGCGGTCGACCTCGCCGATGGATCCCCGGTCTGAGCCGGCGGATCCCGGTCCAGATCCGAGCGGACCCCTCCGCCGCGAGGACTAGATGCGTCCGTAACGATCGTCGAGACGCACGACGTCGTCGAGCTCCGTCGTGCTCGCCTCGAGGACGACGGTGTCCTCCAGGGCGGTCATCCGGTGCCGGGTGCCAGGGCGGAGATGGACCGCCTCGCCCGGGAGGAGCTCGAACGACTCCAACGGGGATTCGGCGGCACCCACCTCGAAGAGGAGTCGGCCCGACTGGACCGCCACGGTCTCCTCCTTCTGCTCGTGGAACTGCAGCGAGAGCGCATGACCCTCGGTGACGTGCAGCACCTTTCCGCAGTAGCGACCGTCGACGAGCGCGAAGTGCTCTTCGTGTCCCCACGGTTTCTCGACCCGGAGGACGGTGGACACCCACGACGACTTGGTCATTCTGGTTCCCCCACGATGCAGGTATGGGACTTAGGGTTCACAGGATTGACCAGGCGTCCGGAATCGTCAACCGTGGCGGTGTCCATCTTGGAGTTGTCCTCGGGAACCCGGGACTTCCGGCCCGTCGTGGCAGCGGGGGCCGAGTGGCGGACCGATGAATCGGAGGACGGTCAGGCGCCGAAGTAGGTGATCCCACCGATGATCAGGGCAAAGAGATCGGTCGGACCGCTGTAGTTCCCCGTCACCCGGAGGTTCCGGAAGCTCTCCCCGGTGTTCGCCGGTCCGTCGGTCACGTCGAACCGGACCTTTCGGGCATCCACCGTGCCGACCACATCTCCCGGACCTCCGAAGGGGCGTCCGCGGACAGCGCAAGCGGCGTCGGACCGAAGGTTCCGCGGATGGTGACGCTGCTTCCGGAGCCTGACCCGGGGAGCGGCAGCGCCGTCACCTGGACCGCCAGTCCCTGGTTCGACCCGCTGATGACGCCGTTCCGGAAGGCATAGTCGGGATCCAGCGTGAACATCCCCTCGAGCGCCGTGATCGCCCGTCCCAAGGAAGCATCGAGTCGGGACGCCGTCCGGTAGCCACCGGAGATCGGAGCCTGGTCATGCTGCGAGAACTTTGCCACCAGGCCCAGGCCGGTGAGCACTCCGGTGACCGTGGCCGTCCCGCTCGAGTCGTGGCCGTCCCGCTCGAGTAGAGGGAACCGGTGGCCGCGGCCGGACTGCCGCCGACGGTGCCGGAAACGAAAACGGTGCGGTTCGGGTCGATGCCCAGATCGAACGACGCGTCGTCGAGTGTCCCCGCCTTCGGCGACGTGCCGACCGTTCCCGATGGATCCGAGCTGCCGCCGCAGGCCGCCAGCACGACCGCCGAGGTGGCCACCACCCCGCGCACCAGGAGCCCCCGCCTGCTGAGCATGCCGTCGGTTCCGTTGCTCGCCACCAGAGGATCATGGCAGGTCAGGTCACGTCACTTCACGAGCGGTACCGACCAGTCAGCCGTAGCGCACGGTCACCGCTCGGCGGACAAGCGCGCCAGGGCCTGCTTCGCTCCTTCGGTGGGTGCGATGGCAAGGAGCCCGCGGTAGAGCTGGTACACGGTGGCCCGATCAACGGTCGCCGTCCGAACGCGGTCGCAGTGCGCGGACTGGATGGCGGCCTCGATCTGGAAGCGTCCGAGCGGTGCGCCGAGCGAGTGCGCCCGCCAGAGGAGTGCCTCGCCCTCGGCGATGAGCGAGCGGTCCCACAGGCCCGTGTCCTGCTCGTCGAGGGGAGGCCACGGTGTGCCCACCCGGGCAGGTGCCCGAGACTGCGCGAAGGTGAGTAAGGCAGCGAGGCCCCATGCTTCGGGTTCGGTCCGGAGCAGGCCGGCGGTCAGCACGGCGAGCCATCGTGCCTCGTCAGCGATCGACTCACGAATGCGCTCGTGCTGGTCGAGCCAGTCGATCGCATACGCCCCGTAGACGGCTTCGAGGACCGGGGGCAGCCGCTCGGGCATGTCGGCGCGGGTGGGCACCCGGAACGGGATCCCCGCATCGCGGATTCGGCGCTTCGCCCGAACGAGGCGTTGTGCCATCGATGTGGGCGCAAGTGCGAAGACGCGAGCGATACGCGCCGCGTCGAATCCGAGCACGACCTGGAGCATGAGCGGCGCGCGATCGGCGGGGCTGATCGCCGGGTGCGCACACGCGAACAGCAGCTCCAGCCGTTTGTCGGGTATGGCTTCCGGGTCCCGGTCGCCGAGCATGGCCGCGACGTGGTCCTCGAGTGGCGCGGCGGTTCGTACGGCCGCCGACCGGAGAACATCGCGGACCCGGTTGCGGGACACGGTCAGGAGCCACCCCTCGGGGTTGTCCGGGACACCGTTCGCCGGCCAGGTCACGAGGGCCCGTTCGAAGGCGTCGGCGAGGACATCCTCGGCGAGGGCGATGTTCCCGGTCGAAGCGGCCAGCAGTGCCACCAGGCGGCCGTACGATGCCCGCGCCACACCTTCCGCCACCGCGCCGGCCCCGGCGTCGCTCACGTGACCGGTTGCGTGCCCTGCCATGAGCCGTCCACGTAACGGGTGGCGGTCGGTCGGATCTCGATGTGACCCCAGGCCACCGATGGCGCCTGCCTGGCCCAGTCGATCGCCACATCGAGGTCGGGAACCTCGATGACGAACGTGCCGCCGAGCTGCTCCTTCGTGTCGGCAAACGGGCCGTCCTGCACCACGAACCCACCGCTGGCCAGGCTGACCGTGGTGGTCGCGCCCGACTGCTGCAGGACCTCGGCGCCCATGAGTACGCCCGCCTCGTCGAGCGCCCGGGCATAGGCCTGGAACGCACGCATCCCTTCGGCGAGGGCCTCGGGTCCGAGCTCCTCGCCGGTCTGCTCGGGATAGTGGAGGAGAAGTGTGTATCGCATGACGGCCGTCCTTCCGGATCGAGAATCGATTCTGTCACCCAGGTGACGATCGAGCAGCCGCGCGATCGACACGGACGTCGTCCGCCGGCAGGTCGGAGAGGTCCGCACCGTCGGCGAGACCGGCGAGCCCGTCCCGGATAAGGAGGACGGAAGAACGCTCCGTCCGCTCCGGAATTCGAGCTGTCCCCGGTGCACTTCGTCCCGTGTGCTCCCGTCGGGTCGAATCGCGCCCCCCGGGCCGAGGCGGGGTCCCATGGCCTCTCAACACGGAAAGTGGGAGGATTACCACGTCAGGTGGTCAACAAGGTGTCCTTGGGCGTGGGGTCAATCAGAGATTCACCCGAATGAGTACCACTCGGAATCCATCTGTGCTGTGCTGGTGAGGTGGCCACGACGGAAACACGGCAGCTTGGCACCCCTCGCGCCGTTCCCGACGTCAATCATCCCGACGGCGTACTGCGCCGGATCTCGGACGCCGGGCGCCCACCGACTCTCGGCGACAGGTTGAACGAGGTCATGCGGCAGCGGTCCCACACCACTGATGCCGCCGCCCGGGCCATGGAGGTCCCGTCGGTCGAGGTCCTGGCCTGGTCGGCCGACCAGCGACTCCCCGAACACAAGCACGACTCTGCGCTGATGGGGTACCTGCAGATCGACGAGCGTCAGCTGCGGGCCCTGGTCCTGCGGGGCCAGATGCGCCGGACCCAGGCACGGATCCGCAACTGACCGTCCGGTCCTGACATCAACCGGCGAGGGACATCCCCAGCCCCGCCGTCCGGGCCGCCAGGCCGACCAGGTGCACCGCGACCGGGTCGGGAGCGAGTTCCGCCAGCCACGCGAACAGGTCCAGGGGCGAGACCGAGCACGGACCGTCGAGGACCTCCGTTCGCAGCAACTCGTCGGTCCCGGACTACCACACGCCAAGCCACCAGAGAGGCACGATCGACTGCGACTCGTCGTACCACCGGAGATCGTACGCCAGGTCGCCGTTGACCGAGGTCACCCCGACGGCAGCTGCTTCCCTCGGACGCACGGCCACTGTCCTGCACACCTCCGACTCGACCACCTGTTCCGGACCACGATTCTGGGGCCCGGTACATCGGATCCAGTAGGGCCCAAAGTCCCTGCTCCCGAGAAACCGGGGCGGTCCGGCGGAGCACCGATCCCCGAGGCCCGATAACCCGATACGTTGGGTCAGGAATCAACGGCCGATCCGGCAGGTGTCCGGCGGCAGACCGAGGAGGACCCCCATGCGGATCGCGGACGACATCACCCAGCTCATCGGTGGCACACCCCTGGTTCGGCTCCGCCACGTCGGGGACGGCGCCGGCGCCACGATCGCCGCCAAGCTGGAGTTCTTCAATCCGGCCGGCAGCGTCAAGGACCGTATCGCCGTCTCGATGATCGACGCCGCCGAGGAGGCCGGCCTGCTGAGGCCGGGCACGACGGTGGTGGAGCCGACCAGCGGGAACACCGGCATCGCCCTCGCCATGGTGTGCGCCGCCCGCGGGTACAAGTGCATCTTCACGATGCCCGAGACGATGAGCAAGGAGCGGCGCATGCTGCTGCGCGGGTACGGCGCCGATCTCGTCCTCACCCCCGGTCCCGACGGCATGGGCGGCGCCATCGCCAAGGCCGAGGAGATCATCAAGGGCGACGGCGACTTCTTCATGCCCCAGCAGTTCGAGAACCCGGCCAACCCCGCCATCCACCGGCGCACCACGGCGGAGGAGATCTGGTCGGACACCGATGGCGGCGTCGACATCCTGGTGGCCGGAGTGGGCACCGGCGGGACGATCACCGGCGTGGGCGAGTTCCTCAAGGAGCGCAAGCCCGGGGTGCAGGTCATCGCCGTCGAGCCGGCTGCGTCCCCCGTCCTGTCCGGTGGGGTCAAGGGCCCCCACCCCATACAGGGGATCGGTGCCGGCTTCGTTCCGGCGATTCTCGACACCGACGTCTACGACGAGGTGATCACGGTCGAGAACCAGGACGCGTTCGACACGGCCCATCGCATGGCCCACGAGGAGGGCCTGCTCGTCGGGATCTCGTCGGGTGCCGCCACCTGGGCCGCGGTGCAGGTCGCCCAGCGCCCCGAGAACGCTGGGAAGCTCATCGTCGTGATCATCCCGTCCTTCGGCGAGCGGTACCTGAGCACGGCCCTGTTCGAGGGCCTCGGCGACTGACCGTGTTCGAGGTGCTGCGGCGGGATGTCACCATGGTGCGCGAGCGCGATCCTGCGGCCCGAACGGCCGTCGAGGTCGCCCTCTGTTATCCGGGGCTGCACGCCGTATGGGGGCACCGTGCCGCCCATCGCCTGTGGAACTCCGGCCACAGGCTGACGGCCCGTGTCACCTCCGCGCTGGTCCGCACCTGGACGGCGGTCGACATCCATCCGGCCGCCGTCATCGGCCCGGGCCTGTTCATCGATCACGCCATCGGGGTCGTCATCGGCGAGACGGCGGAGATCGGCACTGACGTGACCATCTACCAGGGGGTGACGCTCGGCGGGACCTCACTCGAGGCCGGCAAGCGCCATCCGACGGTGGGGGACCGGGTCACGATCGGTGCCGGGGCGAAGTTGCTCGGTCCGCTGACCGTCGGCAGCGGCAGCCGGATCGGTGCCAACGCCGTCGTGGTCCACGACGTGCCCCCGGACTCGGTGGTGGTCGGCGTCCCCGGCCAGGTCATCGCCCGCAGCCGGCCACGGAGCACGACCGCACTGCTCGACGTCGAGGACTCGCTGCTCCCGGATCTCGTCGGCGTCACACTCGGCGCACTGCAGCGCCAGGTCGACGCCCTCGAGCACGAGGTGCACGGCCGGGTCCGTGCCCACGAGATCCGTCCGTCGGCGGCGGGTGTGTGGAAGGGCGAGGACTTCTCGATCTGACCGGCCTCGCCGGACCGGGCCGAACTGCGTGGGTCAGCCGGCGAGGGCGGCGGTGGTGCGCTCGAGGCAGTCCGGGTCGACCGTGCCGGGAACCAGGATGAACTCATCGCAACCGGCCGCCTCGGCGGCGGCCAGCGTGTCGAGCAGCCGGGCGGGCGAGCTCAGTCCGACCAGCTGGGAGAGGGCGTCGGCGGCGCCGTCGCCGAACACGGCCAGGTACGCGCGGGCGAACCGCTTGAGCTCGGCGTCGGCCTGGGCGTCGTCGGCGCCCAGCAGGTAGAAGGCGCCGCTGACCAGTTTCGGACGCTGGCTCCGCCCCTCGGCCTCCCATGCGTCGAGGGCCAGCCGGTTGCCCCGGGCTATCTCGCCCGGGTCCGCCCCGATGGAGAACCCGGTGACCCCGTCGGCCCAGGCCGCCGCCCGGGCCATCGACTTGGGCCCCATGGCCGCCGCCCACAGCGGGGGACCGCCGGGTCGGTGCGGAGCCGGGCCCACGGGCTGGCCGCCCTCGTAGGCGGGGCCACCCGCCCACAGGCGTCGGAGCTCGGCCACGCCGGCGTCGAGCGTCCGGTGGCGGCCCTCGAAGGGCACGCCCAGCGCCCGGTAGTCCTGCTGGCGACCGCCCACGCCCACGCCCACGACCAGCCGGCCGTCGGCGACGACGTCGAGCGTGGCCAGCTGCTTGGCCAACAGGGCGGGACGGTGCAGCGGGAGGACCGTGATGTTGGTGATCACCTGGACCCGCTCGGTCAGTGCCGCCGCCGCCGTGTTGGTGACCAGGAGCTCGGGATTGTGGAAGGTGATGCGCTCACCGGCCGAGATGCTCGAGTACGGGCCCTCGTCGATCCCTCGGCACCACTCCACGAAGGTCGAGCGGGTGAAACCGGTGGCCATGGTCGGGAGTGCGATGCCAAGCTCCATGGCCCGGGACCCTACTCAACCCCTGCCGCGACGCGTGCGTCCCCGGAGCCGGGGCCCAGTCGGCTCAGCGTAGGTGGGCGGCAGCCCGGCCGGCATAGGCCGGAAGGTCGAGGTAGGTGCGGATGCCCGGATCGGCGGCCACGACCGACGGGATGGCACTCACGCAGTGGGTGGCGGTGGCCACCACACCCGGGTTGCGGGCGAGTCCGGCGGCAATCGAGTCCGGGTGCCAGCCGTGGAAGGTGACCATGGCCGACGGGTCGCCGGTCACCTCGACCTCGAAGCGCTCGCCCTCGGGCCCGAAGGTCCAGGCCGGATCGAGGTGGTCCTGTCCCATGAACCAGTTGGTGGCGACGGTGATGACGGGCTCGTCGCGCACGGTCGCCACCCAGCGGAACTTCTGGGCGGCGATCCGACCCGGAGCGATGGGTCCGATGGGGGAGTCGATGGGCGCCGTTGCCACGGCCACCTCGTGCGAGATGGAGACAGCGGGGTCGATGCCGAACCCGAGTGCGTGGGCGACCATGGCGATCGACTGCTGGAACCCGTCGCCCAGGATGGCCGGCATCATCGAGGCCTGGGCCTCCTCGGGGGTCTTGCCGAAGAGCATGATGTTGGCGACCACGTCGGGTGCGTCGTAGGTCCGGATGTCGGAGAACTCCTCGGCCCGGACGTGGGTGATCGACTGGGCGAGCGCGGACACCATGAGCGGGAACCGCTCGGTGATCCCCCCGGGGTGGATGCCCGTCCCGTGCACCGACGTCCCCCCGGCGGCGCAGGCCGTTTCGATGGTGGACTCGTCGCGCCCCCCGGGGAAGAACCAGTTGAGCGGGGTGACCACGTTGGCTCCCGACGCCAGGATCCGGGCCACGAGCGCGGGGTCGGCCATGATCGGCGAATAGAGGACGCAGTCGGCCCCGAGGGCCAGGAGCGCATCCACGTCGTCGGTGGCCGTCACGCCGAGCGGCTCCAGTCCGCAGAGGTCGCCCACGTCGACGCCCACCTTGTCCGGACTGTGCACCCAGCACCCCACGAGCTCGAGCTCCGGGTGGGCCACGATCCCGGCCACCGCCGCCCGCCCGACCCCGCCGGTCGCCCATTGGATCACCCTGATGCTCATGTGTCGGCCTCCCCGGAGAACGGTGCGGTGCCCCCTGCACCGGCACCTGAGCGTAGGGCGGAGCCGTGGGCGAGGTCGGGATTGGCGTCGTCCCAGGTCAGGGGCGTGCGATACCGGTCGCCCTCGTCAGATCGGGCCAGGACGGGTATAGTGACGCGGTCAACAGTCCACGGTCGGGCGGGGCGGAGCGGGGTGTTCCCGGCCGCCCGGCGCGGGTAGCTGGACAGGATGCCGTTGTCGCCGACCGGCGCACGCATCCAGCTTCGAAGGGGCTCCGGGATGAACAGCTGGTTGCAGTCCATGAAGCAGTGGACCCAGTGGCTCATGGGCGAGTCCCCGCTGCCCGACGGTCGGTCCAAGGCCATGCTGGCCGGCACCGTGGCGTCGGTCGCCGTGGTCGCCGTCGGCGTGCCGGCCCTCATCCCGTCCACCCCCTCGGCCAACGCGGCCGCCAAGCAGTCGGCCGCCGCCGGGCAGGACGCCAACTCCTCCCAGTACACGGTGCCGTCGACCTCGTCGACCGTCGCCTCGTCCCCGGTGATGGCCTCGAGTACCCCCACGTCGACGTCGCCCGCCGCGTCCTACGTGATGCCCGACCCCTTCGCCCAGGCCAACAAGCTCAAGCACCTCGCCCGCCGGCACCACGCCGCCGCCAAGTCCGGTTCGGGTGCGACGTCGACCGAGCCGGCTGCGGCACCGATGATCGCCGCACAGGCTCCCGCTGGAGGCGCTCCGACAGCGGCAGCAGCACCGGCCCCGGTCACGTCGGCGGCGCTGTCGACTCCCGCGCTGGGCCCGCTGATCCCGATCGACCCGGTCCCCGCCCTGGTGGCCCCGGCCACGCCCCCGGCGGCGCCGTTCGCCACTTCGGCGCAGTCCTTCGTGGGCTCGGCCCTGGTGACGTGGAAGGCGCCGGCCGGGTCCACGGCCACCGGCTACGACGTCTTCGTCGGCCTGGCCCCGGGGATGGAGTTCCCCGTCCCGCTCAACGGGGCCAACCCGGTGGGTGGGACCTCCTACCTGGTGACCGGGCTCACCTCGGGCAAGACCTACTACTTCACGGTCCGCGGCCGCACCGGCGCCACCTCTTCGGCGTCGTCCAACGAGGTGTCGGCCATCCCGTTCGATACCTACACCCCTGTCGGTCAGCTCATCGGTCCGGTCGTCTCGATGGCGTCTACCGCGGACGGCAGCGGCTACTGGCTGGCCACGGCCAGCGGCGCCGTGTCGCCCCACGGATCGGCCACCAACCTCGGGTCGCCGGCCGGGTGGGTGCTCGCCGCGCCGATCCAGAAGATCGTCGCCGACCCGAAGGGCGACGGCTACTGGGAGGTCGCGGCGGACGGCGGCGTGTTCGCCTACGGCGCGGCGCCGTTCCTGGGTGCCGTGTCCGATCTGACCCTCACGTCGCCCATCGTAGGACTGGTCCCGACGGCGGACGGGCTGGGCTACTGGGAGGTCGCGGCCGACGGCGGCGTGTTCGCCTTCGGTGACGCCGGGTTCTACGGCTCGCTCGGCGGAACCGTCCAGACCGCGCCCACCGTGGGCATGGCCGCCGACAGCGCGACGGGCGGCTACTGGCTGGTGTCGGCCGACGGCTCGGTGACAGCGTTCAACGCCCCGGCGATCGGCCCGCAGGCCGCGCCTGCCGGGGCCGGCACGCCGTCGACCACGAGCACCACCACGTCGACCACGAGCACCACCACCCCGCAGGCCGGGACCACGGCCGCCGACCAGCCGGCGGCGGTCCGGCCGACCGGAACCGTGGTCGCCATCGCCGCCACCAGCGACGGCATGGGCGTCTGGGAGGTCACCCGGTCCGGCGCCGTCTTCGCCTACGGGGACGCACCGTTCCTCGGCCCCTTGACCATTCTGGATCCGGCCGCGCCGGTCACGTCGATCACCGCCGACCCGGCGGCGACGGGCGGGTACTGGCTGGTGTCGGCCGACGGTGGCGTCTTCGCCTACGGCGCCGGCTTCTACGGCGCCGGCTGATCGGCGTCGCCGGCGTCCCGACCGGGACGGTGGCTGATTCCCGAAGCGGAGCGCCGGTCGACGGGTCCCGGCGTGCCCCTTGGTAACGTCGGGCGCGATGCGCACATGAGCGACCGACCCGTGCACCTGCACGACTTCACCGACCCGGAGGCTCCGGGCCACTCCGACGCCACCTCGCCCCTGGCGTCGGCTGAGCAGCGTGTCACCCTCATGGTCCGCAATTTCGCGGACCCGGCACAGGAGTGGCGACGCCTGATCGGCGAGCTGGTCGGCACGTTCTTCCTCGTGCTGGTGGCCGCCGGTGGTCCGATGATCGACCACGCCGTGCCGGGTTCGGTGGGCCGGGCGGCCGCAGTGGTGGCACCGGGAATGATGGTCATGGCCGTCATCCTCTTCATGGGCAAGGTGTCGGGCGCCCATCTCAATCCAGCGGTCAGCGTGGCCTTCTGGATGCGCCGTGACTTCCCCGGGCGCAGGCTGCCCGCCTACGTGGTGGTGCAGTTCGCCGGCGCCGTCCTGGCCGCGTGGTTCCTCCAGGTGGTGGTCCACGTGTCCGCGTCCTACGGGTCCAACTACCCGAGCCACGGCTTCAGTCCGCTCGACGCCTTCCTCATGGAGACGGTGCTCACCGTGGGGCTGGTGAGCGTGATCCTCGGGACGGCGTCCGGGGCCCAGCAGGTCGGCCTGTTCGGGGCCATCGGCGTGGGTGGCTACATCGCGCTGGCCGGTCTGTGGGCCAGCCCCATCTCGGGGGCATCGATGAATCCGGCCCGCACGCTCGGGCCCGGATTCGTGTCGGCGGACCTCACCAGCTGGTGGGTCTACGTCGCCGGCCCGCTGCTCGGCGCCATGTTGGCCGTGGGGCTGGCCTGGCTGCTCCGTGGACCGGGTGGCGGCAGGTCGGGATCGCTGGCCGCTCAGGGGTCCATCCACACCCAGGTCATCCGACCGGGCAAGGACTGAATCCGGAGCACGCCGCCGACGCGGGCCGGTGCCGTCGGGCCGGACGTCCCCGGACTACCAGAGGCTCCCGAGTTCGGAGTCGACGATGCCGCCGAGCGGCACCTGGACCGGAGGGAGGGCCAGATCGTCGGTTCCCCGGACCACCCGCAGGTCGAGGAGCGGATCCAGGTCGGGTGGGAGGAACCGGGTGCGCAGCGCGTAGCTGTGCTTGTCGGTCCGGCCCGCCGGGTCGCCGTGGTGGTAGCGGAGCGGCGCATAGAGGTGCAGGTGCCGTCGGGCCCGGGTGAGCGCCACGTAGAACAGGCGGCGCTCCTCGTCGACCGACTCGGCGTCACCGGTGGCCATGTCCGAGGGGAAGGCGCCGTCGGCGGCGTGGATCAGGTGGACCACCCCCCACTCGCCGCCCTTGGCCGAGTGGACGGTCGAGAGCGTCAGCCAGTCGTCGTCGAGTGCCGGGGTGCCGGCGAGATCACCGGTGGAGTTGGGCGGGTCCAGGGTGAGGTCGGCCACGAACTGGGCCGCGGTGGGGGATCCGGCGGCGATCCGGGCGAGGGCGTCGAAGTCGGCCAGGCGTGCCTCGGGGTGGTCGTAGCGCTGCCGGACCATCGGGTCGAGGGCGGTGGCGAGGGTCTCGACCTGGGCCCCGGCCGGCAGGGAGCCGTCACGGCATGAGCCGAGTGCGTCGGCCAGGAGCATCAGGTCGGACGCGGCACCGGCTGCGCCCCCACAGCGCCCGGGACCGGCACAGAACACGGCGAGGGGATCGGCCCCGCCCCGGTCCGGCTCGCGCACCCCGAGTGTCGCCAGGATCCGTTCGACAGAGGTCGGCCCGACCCCCCGTGCCATCTGGAGGGCGCGCATCCACGCCAGTTCGTCCCATGGGTTCTGGACGATCCGCAGCATGGCCAGGAGGTCGCGCACGTGGGCCGCCTCGAGGAACCGCAGGCCGCCGTACTTCACGAACGGGATCCGCCTGCGCCGCAGCTCCACCTCGAGCAGGTCGCTGTGGTGCCCGGTCCGGAACAGGACCGCCTGGTCCCGTAGGGGCACCCCGGCCTCGTAGTGGTCCAGGACGGTCTGGCTGACCGCGGTGGCCTGGGCCTGCTGGTCGGGGCACGTGGCGAGCGTGGGGTGGGGTCCCCCCGGCTCCTCGGTCCAGAGCTGCTTGGCGGACCCTTCGCCGACCCCGGCGATCACCGCGTTCGCCAGGTCAAGGATCGGCGCGGTCGAGCGGTAGTTCTGCTCGAGGGTGATCGTCGTGGTGCCCGGGAACTGGTCGGGAAAGTCGAGGATGTTCCGCACGGTGGCCGAACGGAACGAGTAGATGGCCTGGGCGTCGTCGCCCACCACGGTGACCGCCAGCCCGTGGCCGCCCAGGGCGCGGAGGATGTCGGCCTGGACCAGGTTGGTGTCCTGGTACTCGTCGACCAGGACGTGGTCGTACTGCTCGGCCAGCACCGGCCCGACCGTCGGGTCCCTCACGGCGGCGCGCCAGTACAGGAGGAGGTCCTCGAGGTCGAGGAGGTGCTGGGCCCGTTTGCGCGCCGTGTAGTCGGTGAAGATCGTCCGCAGTCCGTCGACGTCGTCCTGGCACCACGGGAAGAAGCGGGTGACGGTCTCCTCGAGCGGCGTCTGGCTGCTCACCGTCCGGCCGTAGACGGCCTCGACCGTCTCGGTCCGGGGGAACCGCCGCCGGGAGTCGGCGGCCACGGGGGCGCGGACCAGTGCGAAGAGGTCGCGGGAGTCGCCCGGGCCGAGCACGCTGAACTGCTCGGCCAGTCCGAGGCCCGAGCCGAAGCGGGCCAGGATCCGGTGCGCCACCGAGTGGAAGGTACCGGCGACCACCCGCCGGGCCACCAGGGGATCGGTCAGGTGGCCGACCCGGTTGGTGAGCTCGGCCGCCGCCCGTCGGCTGAAGGTCACGAGCAGCACCCGCTCGGGTGGCACCCCGTCGTCGAGGAGCCGGGCCAGCCGGCTGACCAGTGTGCGGGTCTTGCCGGTACCGGCCCCGGCGGAGATGAGCAGCGGGCCGCCCCGGTGGTCGACGGCCCGCCGCTGGGCGTCGTTCAGCCCGTCGGCCCAGGTCGGTGTCTCCTCGGCGATGGCCATGCCCGGATCCTACCGGCCGGAGGGTGGAAAAGCGAACAGGTGTTCGCTAGGGTCGGCCCATGCACTACGAGGTGGACGTGACGATTCCCCGGCCGCTCGACGAGCCGACCACCCGGTTCCTCGAGGCCGTGTGCCGTTCGGCCAACCGGGTGAGCCGGTTCCGGGGGGACGGGACCGGGATCCACCTGACCGTGGAGGTGTCGGGGATGTGCCGCGACGACGCCATCCGCTCCGCCGTCCGCGAGGTGGCCGGCATCTTCCCGGGGCGGACGGACTCCACCTTCGGCGAGCCACTCGAGACCTGAACCGGGCTGCGCCGCCCCGGACGGCGGGATGGCGGCACGGCCCGGATACCCTGAGCGGGTGGAACTCGGTGGGGTGGGCGTCTGGTGGAGCGGGGCATGGGACGTCGACGGCGACGCGTCGACCGATGTGGCCGCAGAGCTGGAATCCCTGGGATACACGGCGCTGTGGTCTTCGGGAGGGTTCCGGCCGGGACTGTCCACGCGCTTCGAGCGGCTGCTGGAGGCCACCACCACGATGTCGGTGCTGAGCGGCATCGTCAGCATCTGGGCCACGCCGGCCGAGGAGATCACCCGGGCCGTGGCCGACCTCGACGGCCGCTTCCCGGGACGCTTCCATCTGGGGATCGGCGCCAGCCACGCCCCGATCGTCGAGATCTACACGCGGCCGTTCAGCCACATGGTCGACTACCTGGACGCCCTCGACGCCGCTGGCCCCGAGGTGGGGAGGACGCGGCGCGTGCTCGCCGCGCTCGGACCCCGGATGCTGCGTCTGGCCGCCGAACGCGCCGCCGGCGCCCACCCCTACTTCGTGCCCGTGGCGCACACGGCCCGGGCGCTGTCCCGGTCGTTCACCACCGCCTACCTGTGGCTCGCCAACTATGCCGACAACCTCCGTTCGCTGGGCTTCGGCGACGAGGACCTCGCCGACGGGGGGAGCGACTGCCTGGTCGACGCCGTGGTGGCCTGGGGCTCGCCCGACGACGTCGCCGCTCGTGTCCACGAGCACGTCGCCGCCGGTGCCGACCATGTCTGCCTCCAGGTCCTCGCCCCGCTGGATTCGTTCCCGGTCGCGGCCTACCGCAGGCTGGCCCCGGTACTCACCGGCGTCTGATCGACGGCACGGCGCGCCGAGTACCGACAACACCGGGGGGAACCCGGGTCGAACCCTCAGGTGGCTGCACCGTGGGCGGGCTCAGGTGGCCGGCTGGAGTACCGCGTCGATGACGTGGATGACGCCGTTCGAGGCCACGATGTCGGTCTTGACGATCTTGGCCGTCCCGCCCTTGCCGTCGGTGATCGTGAGCGCGCCATCGGTGGAGTGCACCGTGAACGTCGATCCTTCGGCCGTGGAGACGGTGCCCGGCTTGATGTCCTTGGCCATGAGCGCTCCGGTCACCACGTGATAGGTGAGGATCTTGACCAGCTCCGGCTTGTTCTGCGGCTCGAGCAACGTGGTCAGAGTTCCGGCGGGCAGTGCGGCGAATGCCGCGTTGGTCGGGGCGAACACGGTGTAGGGACCGGGCCCCGACAGCGTGTCGGTCAGCCCGGCTGCCTTGATCGCGGCGACCAGCGTGGAGAATTCCGGATTCGACGCGGCGATCTGGACGATGGACTTCGATGCCGTGGCCGCGGTGGTCGGCGGACCCGTCGTCGTGCTCGAGGACGAGTTGGAACTGCATGCCGCCAGCAACAGTCCAGCGGTGACCAGGGACACAGCTGCTGCTGCCTTGCGAAACTTCACGGGAACTCCTCCGTCCGACGGATCTTCACTGCATTGCCTACCCCATTCGTAGCGGAAGCTCGACCGGATGACGGATCGGGGGTGGGGGCTCCCTCGTGCCGCCTCCGGACGCGCCCATTCCGATAGCCACGGGCAACGATCGCGCGTACCGTAATTCCAATTCGTGGACATTCCCTCATGGAAGGGGAGGACGACGATGGAGCCACGTTCGGTACAGGGTGCCAGGAGGTTGGCCGTCGGGGCGTTGGCCTGCCTGTCGGCTCTCGGGATCCTCGGCCTCCCGGTGTCCCGGGCGGGAGCCGCGACCGGGGTCGACGCGACCGCTGCGTCGATCACCTGTGATGCATTCGCGGGGACGGTGAGCTTCTCCCCCCCGCTCCATGCGACTCCGTCCGCCACCCAGAAGGTCACGGTGTCGGGCACGGTGGCGTACTGCACGACCGGTGGTGTCGCGGCAACCGTCTCCACCGGAAAGGTGAAGGCATCGGGAACCTTCGACTTCACGTCCGAAGGCCCGAACCTGTGCAACAGCCTGGGCGACTTCTCGGTGTTCGCCAGCCGCTCCTCGAGCAAGATCACCTGGAAGTCGTCCGTGCCGCTCACGTCGGGGAGCACCGTCTCCACGGTCGCACCATTCCACGTCAGCGGCGACAACAACAACTTGATGTTGGGCTGGTCATTCGGCACCCCCACCGGTTCCTTCCAGGGTCCCAACCACAGTGCGTACGACGTCACCTGGGCCGACGGTCCGGCGCTCTCCACGGTCGCCGCCAACTGCGCCGCCAAGGCGGGGGTCAAGAAGCTCACGCTGACGAAGCCGGGCTTCAGCCCGTTGCTCTCGCTCGGTAGCCTGTTCTAGCGGTCAACGGACACCGGATCGTCGCAGATCCCAGAGGAGGGCGGGCAACGTGAGCGTGACTGTCGATGAGGTGCCGACACGAGACCCTACGCCGGCTCGGACGACGGACGGGGGCCGGCGGAACCGACGCCGCGTGGCCGTGGCCGTCGTCGTGGCGCTTGCCGTCGCCGGAACGACACTGGCGCTGGTGTTCCTGGGCCCCGCGCCGGCCCCACCCCGGCCCCCCGGCCTCACCTGGTTCTGGAACGGCACCTACGCTTCGGGTGGATCGTCGAACTACCCGGTGGGCAACGACATCATGTGGGGCCAGGGGCCACCCACACAGACCTACCCCGACGACGCCCGGTGCGCACTCGTCGTCCCGGGTGCGCGGGATCTGGTCGACGTGCCCTGCAACGCCGGCTCCTGGCACTGGGCGGGAACGTACCCGCTCCCGAAGATCGTGTTCCTGGTGGTGGAGAACGGGAAGGCGGTCACCTTCCCGGTGATGACGGCTTCCTCCTGAGGGTCGATCCCGGGGGATCGGACAGGGGCCTCAGCCTCCGACGAGCTTGCCGAGCGCCTTGGCGTGCCAGGTCTCCCGACCGGCCCGGTCCTCGGCCCGGTCGGCCGATCCGGCCAGGCGCAGACCGGCGTTGATGCCGATGTAGCGGAACGGCTCGGGCTCCCACCGGCGCGAGCGGTGGTTCACCCACGGCAGGGCGGTCAGCTCGGTGGCGTCGCCGATGATCAGGTCGCGCAGGGTGCGACCGGCCAGGTTCGTGGTGGACACGCCGTCGCCGACGTACCCACCGGCCCACGCCATCCGGGTGCCTGCGTCCATCCCCACCGACGAGAACCAGTCGCGGGTGATGCCGAGCGGGCCGCCCCACCGGTGGGTGATCGCCGCGTCGGACAGCGCGGGGAAGAGCTCGACCAGGGTGCGGCGGAGGGCCTCGTGCACGGTGTCGTCGCGGTCGTACTCCGGGCTGATCGTCGAGCCGAAGTGGTACGGGGCGCCACGCCCCCCG
>Ga0182013_10004006_pt1 | contig 17976 bp, 14 predicted proteins | sample 612S2MmetaG_FD_120487 | JGI IMG/M metagenome (GOLD analysis project Ga0182013, IMG submission 120487) | Permafrost microbial communities from Stordalen Mire, Sweden - 612S2M metaG | ecosystem: Environmental > Terrestrial > Soil > Wetlands > Permafrost | place: Sweden: Stordalen | collected...
CCCAGCTACCAGGCCATCCTGGCCCAACCGCCGGGAGCGGTGAATGGCTCACTGCGGCTCACCGAGCAGGGTGAAGTCATTGCCGCCAAATACGCCGAGCCGCAGTTGGCGCGGCGCAATCTGGAGAGCCTGCTGGCGGCGACGCTGGAGTCGACGCTGCTGGATGTCGAGGGCCTGGGCGACGCCGCGGAGCCGGCCTACGCGATTCTCGACGAGATAGCCTCCCTGGCGCGGCGCGCGTACAGCGAATTAGTCCACGGCACACCGGGGTTCGTCGAATATTTCAAGGCTTCCACCCCGGTCAGCGAGATCGGGTCGCTGAACATCGGCAGCCGGCCGACGTCACGCAAGCCCACCACCGCGATCTCGGACCTGCGCGCCATCCCGTGGGTGCTGGCGTGGAGCCAGTCGCGGGTCATGCTGCCCGGCTGGTACGGCACCGGATCGGCGTTCGAGCAGTGGATCACGGCGGGTCCGGAAGGCGAAACCGAGCGGGTCGGAATACTGCACGACCTGTACGAACGGTGGCCGTTCTTCCGCAGCGTGTTGTCGAACATGGCGCAGGTGCTGGCCAAGAGCGACCTGGGCCTGGCGGCCCAGTACGCCGAGCTGGTGGCCGACGAATCGTTGCGACTCAGGGTGTTCGGCAAGATCGCCGACGAACATCAGCGAACCATCGCTATGCACAAACTCATCACCGGTCAAGACGACCTGCTGGCCGACAACCCGGCGCTGGCGCGCTCGGTGTTCAACCGTTTCCCGTATCTGGAGCCGCTGAACCACCTCCAGGTCGAGTTGCTCCGCCGCTACCGCTCCGGCGACGACAACGAATTCGTGCAGCGCGGCATCCTGCTGACGATGAACGGGTTGGCCAGCGCGCTGAGGAACAGTGGCTAGCTGCGGCTGGCATAGTCGACCCGACAAGGGTCTGCGGCCCGCGCCACGCCGCCGATCTGGGCCGAGACGGGTTGCGGATGCGACGTCCAACGCGGCGTCAGCTGGTAGGCGCGCAGTAGATGTGTGCTGGCCGCCGTCATGGCCGCCAGCGAGAACGGCTGGGCCGGGCACGAGTGCCGACCGTGCCCGAAGGCCGTCACCAGCATCGGCGACGGGAGGGCGTCCTGTGCCGTCAGACGGTGCCGGGTCCATCGGTCCGGGTCCCACTGATCCAGGCCCGGCGCCACGGACGTGTTCAGCAGCGGCAGCAGCGTGGCGATGGTCCAGCCCGGCGGCACTTGGTAGGTGACCGCACCGGTGTCGAACTCCACCGCCGACAACACGGTGCGCGTCATGATCGAGCGCTGCGCCAGGCGCGTCGACTCCAGGGCGCTGCGCTGGGCGAGGTCAGCGGAGTCCGCGCCGCCGGCCCGAACCTGCGCGAGCTGGGCGGGGTGCTCGACGAGGTCGACCAAAGCCCAGCCCAGCGCGGCCGCCAAGTTCGACATGGACGCGATGTGGATCAGCGCTACGTCGAGCGCGATCCCGCGGAGTCGAACCTCGTCCGGCTCCGACGACCACGCTTCCACGATCCGGTTGAACAGGGCGTGGTCGCCGGTCTCACCCGCATCGACCCGGCCGACCGCGCGGGCGATGGTATCGGCAACCTCATCCAGTGCGGCCCTCTCGGCCCGTTTGTCCGTGGCCGCCACGGCCGCCATCCTGTCGGGGTGGACGAACGCATCGGAGCCATCCAGTGTGTCGAAGGCGCGGACCAGACGCTCGAAAGCCTCACCGTCGGCTGATCCGGGTCCCGCCCACGAGGCGAGCCCCATCCGGTGGGCAAGTCGCCGCATGAGATCAAAGACATCCGCCGAACCGGCCGGCCCGAGTTCGGCGGCGCTGTGCTCGAGCGCCCGGTCCAGGTTGGTCAGATAGCTGACCACGTCGTCGCGCCGAAATAGCGCGTTGGGCAGGATGCGACGCCCCGCGAAGATTTCGTCGGGAAGCTTGCGCCGCAACATCAAATAATCGGCAACCGCCTTGCTGGCAGTCTCCTCGGCAAGGGCGTAGAACGACTCGACGCCGGTGGCCGAGAACGTGAACAGGTAGTGGTCCCGTCCGCTTTCCACCGCGAATGTGTCGCCGTGTCGCGCTCGGGCGGTGGCGATCGCGGCGACGGCATCGTCGACGGGGACGTCCCAGGGCAGACCGGTTCCCTGCGCATACGGTGGTCTGGGAACCGGATTTGCTCCGGTCAATAACTCGGTCATGAACTCGGCACGAACTATCGCACCACCCGGTTCCGCAACCTACCCACCGCACCGCGCACTGCGTGCACGGTGACCGATAGCGGGGACATCACCGTCTCGCCCACACTCACCATGTAGTCGATCCGCTCGACAATGGCCTCTACCGGCTGGACAAGGACGATGAGCCGCTTCGCGAGATCGTCGAGCCTGGACAGCGTGCCCTCCAGGTGATCCAGACCGTTCCCCAGGCGTTCCACCGTGGCGTTGAGAGTGGCAAGCGAACTGCTGAGCTCTTTCATCGTTTCGCCCAGGCCGTCAAGGACGTCCTCGACCTGCCCCACCGTCTTGTCGGCGTTCAACGCGGCTTGGGTGAGGGTCTTGATGCGGCTTCGCTCTGGCCCGCTGCGGACCGCCCTGTCTGCCATGACGGTCCATTATGCGGGTTAGCCGGCTTGTCCCGGAAGCTTGGACGCGGCCTCCGCGTCGAGCAACCAGAGCGTGGTCTCCAGCCCGACGGCTCCGGCGGCCGGTATCGAGACCGGTTGCGCGCCGCCGATAGCGGCGGCCACCGCATCGGCCTTCGCCGCCCCGGACACCATCAGCCACACCTCACGCGATCGCTGGATAGCGGGCAGCGTCAAGGTAATTCGTTGCGGCGGTGGCTTCGGAGAGTCCTCGACGGCCACCACCATTCGAGTGGTCTCGAGTACGGCCGCGGTGTCCGGGAACAGCGAGTTGATGTGGCCCTCGGGGCCCATTCCCAGCAGATGGACGTCGAAATTCGGCACCAGCTCGCCGGGTGCGGCGTTGGCGGCCAGCACCTGCTCGTATGCCAGCGCCGCGGCCGCCAGGTCGCTGCCGAACTCACCGTCGCTGGCCGGCATCGCGTGCACGTGGCTGGACGGGATGTCGATGTGGTCGAGCAACGCCTCACGCGCCTGTTTGTCGTTGCGCTCGTCGTCGTCCTCGGGGACGTAGCGCTCGTCGCCCCAGAAGAGGTCCACCTTGGACCAGTCGATCTGCTGTCCCTGCGCGGCGAGGTACCGCAGCAGCCCGATACCGTTGCCGCCGCCGGTCAGCACGATCAGTGCCCGGCCCCGGGCCGCTACGGCGTTCTGGATGGTTTCGACCAGTCGCTTGCCGGCGGCGTCAACCAGGGCGTCGCTGGTCGGGAAGGTGTCGACGACCGTGATCATATGTATTGCACCTTGTCGATTCCTTCGAGCGCGGCGAAGTAGATCTCGTCAGCGTCCAGCCTACGCAGGTCCTCCGCGAGACACTCGCGTGTTTCCCTGCGCGCCAACGGAACCAGGGCGTCCAATCTGCCGGTCCGGCTCAGGGTGGCCGTGGTGCCTTCCTGCGGCCGGCTGAGGGTAATGGTCTCGGATTTGCGTTCCAGCTCGACTTTGAGCTCACCGACCGCCCGGCGGACCGGGCCGTCGATACGGCTGGCCAGCCAGCCGGCCAGGACGTCGAGCGCGGGTTCGTTCTGCAAACCGGAAACCAGCGCCGACTCGATCGGCTCGTGCGGCTTCTGGTCGACCGCCGAGGTCAACAGCGCCCGCCAATAGGTGATCCGGCTCCAGGCCAGATCGGTGTCGCCGGCGGTGTATCCGGCCAGCCGGCTCTTGATTGCCGCAAGCGGATCGGTGCAATTGGTGGCGTCCGTGATCCGCCGAATTGCCAACTGGCCTAACGAGTCTTGGGCGGGCACTGCGGGAGCGGCGTCGGGCCACCACACCACTACGGGAATGTCGGGCAGCAGGAAGGGTGTGACGACGCTGCTCGCGTGGCCGGCGAGCGGCCCGGAAAGCCGCAGCACCACGATCTCTCCCGCCCCGGCATCACTACCGACCCGAATCTGGGCATCCAGCCGCGCCCCGGCGCTGTTGGCATCGCCGGACGTCACGACCAGACCCCGGCTCGGGTGTTCGTGGCTGGCGCCGTTGGCTGCCTCGATCGATTCCTCAAGCAGGGCCTCGTTGTCTGACTTGATGATGAACGTTCCTACTCGGCCCATCGTGACGACGCCGGCCTGTTCGCGTAGCTCGTCAAGCTTCTGGTTGACGGCGTTGGTGCTGGTGTCTTGCAGATCAACAATCATGAGCGCCGCTCTCCTTCATGGCCGCCGCCATTCCCGGCCGGCCCGGCGCAGCATCTCAAACGCCGAGTCGGGGCCCCATGTGCCCGACTCATACGGATCGGGCTTGCCGATTTGCGTCCAGTGGTCGAGGACGGGATCGATTATTTCCCAAGCCATTTCAACCTCCGCGTTGACCGGGAACAGGGATGGCTCGCCGAGCAGCACGTCGAGGATCAGCCGCTCGTATGCTTCCGGCGAATCTTCGGCGAACGCCGAGCCGTAGGAGAAGTCCATGTTCACATCTCGGACTTCCATCGCGTTGCCCGGGACCTTGGACCCGAACCTTAAGGTGATCCCTTCGTCGGGTTGCACCCGGATGACCAGCGCATTGGCGCCGAGTTCGTCGGTCATGGTGGCATCGAACGGCAGATGCGGTGCGCGTTTGAAGACCAGAGCGATCTCGGTCACCCTGCGGCCCAGCCGCTTTCCGGTCCGCAGGTAAAACGGCACGCCGGCCCAGCGGCGGGTGTCGACCTCGAGTGTGATCGCCGCGAAGGTCTCGGTGATGGAGTCTTTGGAGAAGCCCTCCTCGTCGAGCAGGCCGACCACCTTCTCCCCGCCCTGCCAGCCGGCAGCGTATTGGCCGTGGCTCGTGTTCAGATCGAGCGGTTCCGCGAGTTTGGTAGCCGATAGCACTTTGATCTTCTCGGCCTGCAACGCCGACGGTTTGAAGCTGACCGGCTCTTCCATTGCGGTAAGCGCCAGCAGCTGGATCAGATGGTTCTGGATGACGTCACGGGCAGCGCCGATGCCGTCGTAATAGCCGCCCCGTCCGCCGAGTCCGATGTCTTCGGCCATGGTGATCTGCACGTGGTCGACGTAGTGCGCATTCCAGATCGGGTCCCAGAACTGATTGGCGAACCGCAGCGCCAAGATGTTCTGCACCGTCTCCTTGCCCAGATAGTGGTCGATCCGGAACACCGACTCCTCCGGGAACACCGAGTTGACCACATGGTTGAGCTCGCATGCACTCTTCAAGTCGTGACCAAAGGGCTTCTCGATGACGACCCGGCTCCAGCTGTCCTCGGACGGCTTCGCCAGCCCGGACTTGTGCAGCTGTTCGCACACCACCGGAAACGACTTGGGCGGGATCGCCAGGTAGAAAACGTGATTGCGGTTGGTACCGCGCTCGGCGTCGAGCTTGTCCAGGGTCTCGCCCAGCCGACTGAACGCGGCTTCGTCGTCGAAGGTGCCCTGTACGAACCGCAATCCCTCGGCCAGCCGCTCCCATATGGCCTGGCGAAAGGGAGTGCGGCTGTGTTGTTTGATGTCGTCGAGTATCACCTGGGCGAAAGCGTCGTGATCCCAGTCGCGTCGCGCAAAGCCCACCAGCGAGAAGTTGGGCGGCAGCAAGCCGCGGTTGGCCAGGTCGTAAACCGCAGGCACCACTTTTTTGTGGGCCAGGTCGCCCGTGACGCCGAATAGCACGATGGCGCACGGGCCGGCAATCCGCGGCAGGCGTTTGTCCTTCTTGTCGCGCAGTGGATTACGCCACTGCGCGACATCGGGAGCGCCGCCGGCGGAGCTCACTTGTCGGCGGAGTCCAGTTGCTTCTGTGTCTCGGTCAGCAGCTGGTTCCAGGAGTCCTCGAACTTCTCCACGCCTTCGTTCTCCAGCACCAGGAACACGTCGGTCAGGTCGATCCCGGCTGCAGCCAGCTTGTCGAACACCGCCTGAGAACTCTCAGCGGTCCCGCTGATCACGTCGCCGCTGATGACACCGTGGTCGGCGACGGCGTCAAGCGTCTTCTCCGGCATGGTGTTCACGGTGTAGGGGGCAACCAGATCGGTGACGTAGAGGGTGTCGGAGTAGGCGGGGTCCTTGACGCCTGTCGACGCCCACAGCGGGCGCTGCACCCGGGCTCCCTTGGCCTTGAGCGCTTGGTAGCGATCCCCGTTGTCGAAGACCTCCTGGTAAGCGGCGTAAGCCAGCCGGGCGTTGGCCACCCCGGCGTGACCGCGCAACTCGAGTGCAACGTCGGGGCCGATCTTCTCCAGTCGCTTGTCGATTTCGGTATCCACGCGGGAGACGAAAAAGGATGCCACCGAATGGATCTTGGACAGGTCATGTCCGGCCTTCCCGGCCTTCTCCAACCCGGCCAGGTAAGCGTCCATCACCTCTTTGTGCCGTTCCACCGAGAAGATGAGTGTGACGTTGACCGAAATACCTTCCGCCAGAACGGCGGTGATGGCCGGCAGGCCGGCCTTGGTGGCCGGGATCTTGATGAGCAGATTCGGCCGGTCGACGATCTTCCACAGCTCGATAGCCTGCGCGATGGTCTTGTCCGTTTCGTGCGCGAGCCGCGGGTCGACCTCGATCGACACCCTGCCGTCGACGCCGTCGGAATGTTCCCACTGCGGGGCCAGGACGTCGCACGCGTTGCGCACGTCGTCAGTGGTGATGGTGCGGATGGTGGCATCCACGTCGGCGCCGCGCTCGGCCAGTTCGGCGATCTGGGCGTCATAGACCTTGCCGTGCGCGAATGCGTTCTGGAAGATCGAGGGATTGGTGGTCACGCCGACGACGCTCTTGGTGTCAATCAGCTCCTTCAGGTTGCCGGACTGCAACCGATCCCGCGACAAGTCGTCCAGCCAAACGGATACCCCCGCATCGCTGAGCGCGGCCAGGTTGGGGTTCTGACTGGTCATCTGAATCACCTTTCTCAATTGTCTACTACTTCTTCCGCCGCCGCAGCGACGGCTTCAGCGGTGAAGCCGAATTCACGGAACAAGGTATTGGCGTCGGCGGATTCGCCGTAGTGCTCGATCGACACGATCTTTCCGGTGTCGCCCACCAGCTTGTGCCAGCACTGCGCGATCCCGGCCTCGACGGCGACCCGGGCCGACACCGTCGGGGGCAGCACGCTGTCTTGATAGTCACTCGGCTGCGCCTCGAACCATTCCACACACGGCATTGAAACCACCCGCGCGATAATGTCCCTGTCCGCCAACAACTTCGCGGCCTCAACCGCAAGCTGGACCTCTGAGCCGGTACCGATCAGGACGACATCGGGCTCTTCGCCGCTGGCGCCGGCATCGCTCAGAATGTAGGCACCGCGAGCGACGCCCTCGAGGTTGGTGCCCTCCAGCACCGGCACACCCTGGCGGGTGAGGATCAGCCCCACCGGACCGCTGGTGGCGCCCCGGGCCAGCACCGTGCGCCACGCATAGGCCGTCTCATTGGCGTCTGCCGGGCGCACCACCGATAGCTGCGGAATCGCTCGCAGCGCTGCGAGCTGCTCGATGGGCTGATGCGTCGGGCCGTCCTCGCCGAGACCGATCGAGTCGTGCGTCCACACGTAGATGGTGTCGATATCCATCAGCGCGGCCAGCCGCACCGCCCCGCGCATGTAATCGGAGAACTGCAGGAAGGTGCCGCCGTAAGCCCGGGTGGGTCCGTGCAGGACGATGCCGGACAGGATGGCGCCCATCCCGTGCTCACGAATGCCGAAATGCAGCGTGCGGCCGTACCATTCCGCGGTGTAGTCCTTGGTCGTAATCGACGGCGGACCAAAGGACTTGACACCCTTCATGGTGGTGTTGTTGCTGCCCGCCAGATCGGCCGAGCCGCCCCATAACTCGGGGAGTTTCGGTCCCACCGCGGACAGCACCTCACCGGAGGCGGCGCGGGTGGCCAGCGGCTTGGATCCCGGCTCCCAGTGCGGGATGTCGGCGTCCCAGCCGTCGGGCAGCTTCTGTGCGAGCAGCCGGTCCAGCAACGCTTTGCGTTCGGGCTCGCGCTTGGCCCACGCTTCGAACTCCGGTTGCCAGCTGTCGTGGGCTGCCTTACCGCGGGCCACCAGTTCGCGGGTGTGGGTGATGACATCCTCGCGGACCTCGAACGTCTTGTCGGGATCGAATCCCAGAATTCTCTTGGTCGCTGCCACCTCTTCGTCGCCGAGGGCCGAGCCGTGCGCCTTACCGGTGTTCATCAGGTTGGGCGCCGGGTAGCCGATGATGGTGCGCAGGGAGATGAACGAAGGCTTATCGGTGACCGACTTCGCCTTCGCGATGGCTTCTTCGATGCCGACGACGTTCTCGCCGCCTTCGACTTCCTGCACGTGCCAGCCGTAGGCACGGTAGCGGGCGGCGGTGTCCTCGCACAGCGCGATATCGGTGTCGTCCTCGATGGAGATCTGATTGTGGTCGTAGAACACGATGAGGTTGCCGAGCTGCTGGACGGCCGCCAGCGACGACGCCTCGGACGTGACGCCCTCCTCGATGTCGCCGTCGGAGGCGATCACATAGATGAAGTGGTCGAAGGGGCTGGTTCCCGCCGCAGCATCCGGATCGAACAGGCCGCGCTCGTAGCGCGACGCCATAGCCATCCCGACGGCCGACGCCAAGCCCTGGCCGAGCGGGCCGGTGGTGATCTCAACGCCCTTGGTGTGCCTGAACTCCGGGTGACCGGGAGTCTTGGAACCCCAGGTGCGCAGCGCCTCGATGTCGGACAGCTCCAAGCCGAAGCCGCCGAGGTAGAGCTGCAAATAGAGCGTCAGGCTGCTGTGGCCGCAGGACAGCACGAACCGATCCCGGCCCAGCCAGTGCGGGTCGCTCGGGTCGTGGCGCATCGCGCGCTGGAACAGGGTGTACGCCAGCGGCGCCAGGCTCATCGCGGTCCCGGGATGGCCGTTGCCGACCTTTTGGACCGCGTCTGCGGCAAGCACCCGGACGGTGTCGACCGCGACCGAGTCGATCTCGGCCCAGTCGTCCGGGTGGTGCGGGCGGGTCAGCGCGGAGATCTCTTCGAGTGTGGTCACAGACGCAGTCCTTGCCTCGTCAACTGATCGATCTTCAGCCTAGTGCCGGCACACCGGCGTTTGCAGCGCGAGATTGGGGGTACCCACTGCCGGTCGATCTGAAAATACGCGGTGGCGGCGCTGACTTCGGAACGAGAGCCGTCATCCCGGGTAAATTTATGTGAACAGACCCTGCGGGCTCGCTGAGGTGGGCACCCGGTCTACCATCTTGTGTAGTAGATCGTGCGCCCTGCTGCGACCCCGAGGAGTTATTGCGTGAGCGTTCGCGGGCGCGTCGCGCCGAGCCGAGTAACCGGCACGGTCCTGGCATACCTGGCGTTGACCAAACCGCGAGTCATCGAGCTGCTCCTGGTCACGGCTATACCCGCGATGCTGCTGGCCCACCGCGGCGCGGTTAATCCGTTGCTGATCCTGAATACCTTGATCGGCGGGATGATGGCCGCCGGCGGGGCCAACACGCTCAACTGCGTGGCCGACGCCGACATCGACAAGCTGATGAAGCGGACCGCGCGCCGGCCCCTGGCGCGGGCCGCGGTGCCGGTGCGCAACGCGTTGGCGCTTGGGCTGGTGCTCAGTGCGGGCTCGTTCTTCTGGCTGTGGTGGACGACAAACCTGCTGTCGGGGCTGCTGGCCATCGCCACGATCGCGTTCTATGTGTTCGTCTACACGTTGTTGCTGAAACGCCGGACGTCGCAAAACGTGGTCTGGGGAGGCGCCGCCGGTTGCATGCCGGTGATGATCGGCTGGTCAGCGGTCACCGGCACCATCGGTTGGCCGGCGCTGGCGATGTTCGCGATCATCTTCTTCTGGACGCCGCCGCACACCTGGGCCCTGGCGATGCGGTACAAGGACGACTACAAAGCGGCAGGTGTCCCGATGCTGCCGGCCGTGGCAACCGAACGACAGGTCACCAAGCAGATCCTGATCTACACCTGGCTTACCGTGCTGGCGACGCTGGTGCTGGCGCCGGCGGCGGGGTGGCTTTACGCGGCTGTGGCGGTGCTGGCCGGGGTGTGGTTCCTGGCGATGGCCCTTCAGCTGTACGCCGGGGTCCGCGCCGGAGAAACGGTCAGGCCGCTGCGCCTGTTCCTGCAATCGAACAACTACCTGGCGGTGGTGTTCTGCGCGTTGGCGGTCGACTCGGTGATCGCGCTGCCGACGCTGTTCTGACGGGCCCCGCTCGACCGCGGAAGTCCCATGCGCCACGTGTGACGTGACGGCCGACGCAACGATTCCCATTCATCAGAACCACGGCGATTCGAAATCGGGCCGGCCAGCCGGCCGTGGTGGTCATACGCTCGGGCAGTGGTCGAATTCATAACCACGCTAATGTATTTGGCTATCCTATGCCGCCTGGATCCGCAGTGAGCGGACGCTCGACATCAACAGAACCGGCTGCGCATCCGGTTTGCGGCAGCGCGCCTCCTGATATCCGATCATTGTTCAATAGTGGCCACTTTCGGCTGGCCAGCCGGCATGAGGAGGAGTGTCTAGCATGACGTTGCGCGTCGTTCTCAAAGGTCTGGACACCTGCTGTCCCGGCGGCAGAGGGGGCGTCGCTTCGCACCAACCCACGACCGGCTGACGATGACCGCGCCCATCTGGATGGCCGTGCCACCAGAGGTGCATTCGGCGCTGCTCGATAGTGGTCCGGGTCCCGAGTCGCTGTTGTCGGCGGCCGCGGCCTGGAACACACTCAGCGCCGAATATGGCTCGGCGGCAGACGAAATTATCGCCGAGTTGGGCTCGGTGCAGGCGGGAGCCTGGGACGGGCCCAGCGCGGAATCGTATGTGGCTGCCCATGCGCCGTACGTCACATGGCTGTTCCAGGCGAGCGCCGACGGCGCTGCGGCCGCCGCTCAGCACGAGGCGGCCGCAGCCTCCTACGCCGCAGCGGTGTCGGCCATGCCGACGCTGCCCGAGTTGGCTGCCAATCACGTCATTCATGGGGTCTTGGCGGCGACCAATTTCTTTGGGATCAACGCAATCCCGATCGCGCTCAACGAGGCCGACTACGTGCGGATGTGGATCCAGGCCGCCACCACCATGGCGAGCTATGAGGCCGCCTCCGGCGCGGCTGTGGCGGCCACGCCGCAAGCCACGCCGGCGCCGCAGATCGTGAAATTCGACGCGGCCGCCATCGACACGCTGCAGGAGATCGATCAGGTATTCCAGCAGGTCTTCCAGCAAATCGAGAAGATCTTGCCTTATCCACAACTCCTCGGGTCGCAGATTTTCGACAAGTTCCTGCAGGCGATGGGGTACTCATGGGACCCGGCGAACGGCACCATCAACGGAATCCCTTACCTGAGCTACAACAACCCGCTGTCGTTGATTTACTGGATTACCCGAGCTCTCGGTTACTCCACGGACTTTCAAACGTTCGTACGAGCGCTGGTAACCAATCCACTGCAGCTTTTGCAGTCCCTAGGGAGCCTCACTCCGCTGCAGGTCATCTCGTACTTGGCATTGCACCCGGTCCTGGCCATCGCGATCGCCACGGCCCCGCTGTACTCGCTTACATCGGCGGCTTCCGCGGTCGCAGCCGTGAGTGTGGCGGGGCCGGCCGACACGCCCGACGTATCCGACGTACCCGTTGCCGCCGCGCCTGCCGATGTGGCTCCAGCCACCGTCGCGACGGCGTCCCACGCGGCGCCCGGTTTCGGGGGTGCTCCGACCGTCGCCGCGCCTACCGGTGGAGCCCCCGCGGCTCCCGCGCCCGCGGCGAGCGCCACGGCCGCTTCGGCGCCGCCGTCGGCCCCACCCGCCCAGGCCTTCCTGCCTTATGCGATCCCTGCGGGTCCCGCGGGCGGATGGGGCTCGGGATACACGGGCAGGTCCGGCACCGGCGCCACGGTGCGGGCGCCCGCGGTGGACGTTGCCGCGGTCGCGGCCGCGGCGGCGACTCGACGACGCGCCCGGAAGCGGCTTAAAGAACCCGAGGTGTTGCGCGAATACGCGGACGCATACGCGGATTTGGACCCCGACATCGACCCGGATGCCCCCGCTGAAGCGGCGGAATCGGATCGCGGCGCGGGCTCGCTGGGCTTTGCCGGAACGATCTCGAAGCGCGCTGCGCAGGCGGCGGGATTGGCCGTGCTGGGCGGTGACCGGTTTGGCGGCGGCCCTGTGGTGCCCATGGTGCCGGGCACGTGGGATCCCGACGCCAAGCCCGCCGGCGACGTGGATTAGGGCAGCAACACAATCGAGCCGGCGGTCTTGCGGCCCTGCAGGTCTTGATGGGCCCGGGCCGCTTCGGCCAGCGGGTAACGATGGCCCACGTCGATGGTGATGTCCCCCCCGGCGAGCACGTCGAACAGCTCGGCGGCCCGCCAGCTGAACTCCTCGCCGGTGCGGATGAAATGGGCCAGCGAGGGCCGGGTCAAAAACACCGAACCGGCCGCGTTGAGGCGCTGTGGATCGACGGGCGGAACGGGTCCGCTGGCGGCGCCGAACAGTGCGAGTGTCCCGCGGACGACCAGACTGGCCAGGCTGGCGTCGAAGGTGGTGGCGCCGACGCCGTCGTAGACCGCCGCCACTCCGGCGCCGCCGGTGAGCGCGCGAATCTGCTGGCCGAACCCGGCGGAATCCTTGGGGTATGAAAGCACTTCGTCGGCGCCGGCCTTCCTGGACAGCTGCTCCTTTTCCGGCGTCGAGACGGTGGTGATCACCCGGACGCCGAGGTGATGCGCCCACTGCGTCAAGATCAGGCCGACCCCGCCCGCACCGGCATGCACCAGCACGTCGTCGCCGCTTTTCACCGGATACACCGACTTCAGCAGGTAGTGCGCGGTCAGGCCCTTCAGCAAGACCGAAGCTGCCACGTCGGAGCTCACCCCGTCCGGCACCTTAGCGGTTAAAGATGCTGGCGCAGTAGCAAATTCGGCGTAGCCACCGGAAGCCGTGGCGGTGACAGCCCGGTCGCCGATGCCGATCCCGGCCGTCTCGGCCCCGTCGCCGAGGGCGACGACGGTTCCGCAGACCTCGGAGCCGACGATGAACGGTAGCTCGCGCGGATACTGCCCCGAGCGGAAATAGGTGTCGATGAAGTTGACCCCGATGGCTTCGGCCTCGATCAGCAGCTCGCCATGACCGGGAGTGGGTCGTGGCGCTTCGACGTAGCGCAGAACTTCGGGACCGCCGGTTTCGGTGATTTCGATAGCGTGCATGTGGATATCATGCCGGTGCATGAAGCTTGCGCGGCCGGACGTCTTCCATCCCCTCATCGTCTTGGCGGGTTGTCCGCAGCAAGTAGCCGGTGACGGCGACGACGACGCCCTGGTGGCCGCGCTGCGGCAGCGCGGTCTGCACGCTCGTTGGACGTCGTGGGACGATCCCGAAGCCGGTGGCGCTGATCTGGTGATTCTGCGGGCCACCCACGATTACCCGGGGCGCCTCGACGAGTTCCTGGCCTGGACCACCACCGTGCAGAACCTGCTGAACCCGCCGGCGGTGGTTTCCTGGAACGTCGACCGGCGCTACTTGGCGGACCTGGCGCACCGCGGGGTGCCGACGGTTCCCGGCCAGGTGTACGCGGCAGGCGAGCGGGTCGAGTTGCCGCGCACCGGCAGCGTGTTCGTCAGCCCGACCGTCGGCACCGGCACTCGGTGTTTCACCGACCGGTCCGCCGCCGCCGCGCACGTCGCGGAACTGCATGAAGCCGGCCAGCGCGTGTTGCTGCAGCCCGGCGGTGCGGATCCACAAACCGTGCTGGTCTTTCTCGGGGGAGCGCCGTCGCATGCGTTCACCACGCAAGACGGTGTATTGCGTCAAGCGGAGCCCGACTTCGAAATCTGGGATGTGGGTGCCGCTGCGCTGGCCGCCGCCGCCAACCCGGCTGAATTGCTCTACGCGCGGGTGCACCTGATTGGTCGCCGGGTGCTGGAACTGCAGTTGGTGGACCCGTCGCTGGGATGGCGGCGGTTGGACGCCGGTACCCGCGATCTTGCTCAGCGCCAGTTCGCGGTTTCCGTGGAGTCAGCCCTGGACCGGCTGGGGTTCGGCCCGCTCTCGCATCGAGGCCCATAGGGACGCGGTGGCCGCCGTGCACGCCGCGGCACCCGCAACGTGGACGGCGACCAGGGCGGCGGGCACGCCGGTGAAGTACTGCGTGGTGCCGACGGCGGCCTGTGCGCACACCAGCGCGAGCAGCACACCCACACGAACCGTCACGGCTCGGGGGGCTCCGACCGCCAGCAGCCCGCAGCCCAGCCCGACCAGCAGCGCGAGGTACGCCACCAGCAGCGACGAATGCATGTGCACCAGGGTGGCGATCTCGATTTCGAGGCGCGGCACCGTCCGGCTGGGGCTCCGGTCGCCCGCGTGTGGACCGGCCGCGGTCACCAGCGTGCCCGTCACCAGAACGGCCGCCAGGTTCAACGCGCTCAGCACCGTCAGCGCCCGCAGCGGTCCGGCCACCCGCTCCCGCACGACACCATCGTCGGGCTCGCCGATCTTGACGTAGAGCAGGACCGATAGCCACACCATCGTCATCGATGTCAGCAGGTGGATGGCCACCGTCCACCACAGCAGCCCGGTGCGCACGGTGATGCCGCCGATCACCGCCTGCACGACCGTCGACACCGGCATCAGCCACGCATAGACCAGGACCTCGGTACGCCGGCGGGCACGGGTGACGACCAGTACGGCCAGCACCGCGGCGATCACCACCGCGAACGTGATCATCCGGTTGCCGAACTCGACCGCCTGATGGATGAGCGGCACCTCGGCGACGGCTACCGGGGTGAAGCTGCCGGGAAAACACTGCGGCCAGGTGGGGCAACCCAGGCCTGACGCGGTCACTCGGACGATCGCGCCGGTGACGGCGATCCCACCCTGGGTGAGGATCACGATCGCGGCGATGACCCGCTGGACGCGCAGGCTGACGGGCATCGCCCGATCGTAGGCTAACGAAAACTACGCCCTGTAGTACGGGCTGCCGCCGCCCAGATATAAACCACGCAGTCCCGCATCGGCGAGTCATGTGCGTGATTTATGTGTCGCGAGCAAGGGGGGTCGGATGAAGTCAGGTGAAGCGGAACCAGCGCCGCGCGGCGAGCGCGGCCAACCCACCCCACACGGCCAGGACGAGGATCCCGAGCCAGTCCACGGTTAGGGTCATCGCTTGCGACAGAGCTTCGGTCAGCGCGCCCGACGGGGTGAGCCGGGACAACCATCTGACCGAAGGCGGGATCATGCCGGTTTCGAGGGTTAGCGCGCCCAGTCCGGCGAAGACGAACCACATCAGGTTCGCAACAGCGAGGACGATCTCCGCCCGCAGTGTGCCGCCGAGCAGTAGGCCGAGAGCTGCGAAGGCCGCGGTGCCCAGCGTGATGATCACCGCGCCCATCGCGAGGGCGGCCGGGGTGGGGGACCAGCCGAGCGCAAATCCGATGGCGCCCAGGATGATTGCCTGCAGAAAGACGACGGCGACGACGGCCAGTGACTTGCCGACGATGATTCCCCAGACCGGCAGTGGGGTCGCGCCGAGCCGCTTGAGGGCGCCGTACCGGCGATCGAACGCGACCGCGATCGCCTGGCCGGTGAACGCGGTTGAGATCACCGCCAGCGCCATGATCACCGGGACGAAGGTGGCGGCGCGGTTCCGGCCGAACGAGCCGAGCGGCAGCAGCGTTAGCCCGACCAGCAGCGTGATTGGGATGAACATGGTCAACAGCAGTTGTTCGCCGTTGCGCAACAACAGCTTTAGCTCAAGGCCGAACTGCGCGGCGAGCATCCGCGGCACCGCGTTTGGCCGTGGGTCGGGGGCGAAGGTTCCCGCGGGGAATCGCGGTTCATTCGTGTGCGTCATGGCCGGACCTGCCTTCCGGTCAGATCCAGGAACACGTCCTCGAGGCTGCGTTGCTCGACCCGCATGTCGGTGGCCAGCACGTCGATCTGGGCGCACCACGCCGTCACCGTCGCCAGCACCTGCGGTCCAACGGGACCCTCCACCAGATACTCGCCCGGCGTCATCTCGGTGGCGCTGTAGTCCTCCGGCAACGCGGCGGCCAGCAGCGAAAGGTCAAGCCGCGGCGGCGCGGTGAAGCGCAGCTGATCTTTGGCGCCGGCGCGCATCAGTTCTGCCGGCGTGCCCTCGGCCACCGTCACGCCATGATCGATGATGACCAGCCGATCGGCGATTTCTTGGGCCTCCCTGAGTTGGTGGGTGGTCAGCACCACGGCGACGCCGTCGCGGCGCAGCGCGTCGATCAGTTCCCACACCAGCAGCCGCGCGTGCGCGTCCATACCGGCGGTGGGCTCGTCCAGGAACACCAGTTCGGGCCGTCCGATGAGCGCACACGCCAGCGCGAGCCGCTGCTGCTGGCCGCCGGAGAGCCGCCGATACGTCGTGCGGGCGGCGTCGGTGAGCCCCAGCGTGTCCAGCAGCCATTGCGGGTCCAGGGGGTTGGCCGCATAGGCGGCGACGAGGTTGAGCATTTCCCCGGCTCGGGCCGCCGGGTAGCCGCCCCCACCCTGCAGCATTACCCCGATCCGTGCCCGCAAGCGCGCGTTGTCGGTGATCGGGTCCAACCCGAGCACCTCGATGGAGCCGGCGTCCTGCCGGACGAAGCCCTCGCACATCTCGACCGTCGTCGTCTTGCCGGCTCCGTTAGGTCCCAGCAGGGCAAGAACCTCCGAGGCATGCACATCCAGATCGAGGTTCGAGACGGCCGTCAACGAGCCGTACTGCTTGCGGACCCCACGCAGCCGCACGACTATGTCTGGGGAGCTCACGTGGAATCAGCGTAGGCGTCCGGCGCTGCCGTTGGCCGCGGGGTCTCGGGGACCGGCACCACGTCGACGACTCGGTCGTTATCGGCCCGGCTGTTGGTCTGGAGCGGCCGCCACGGCAACCGCGTGTACGTCAGCGTGACGATCAGCGCCACGATGATCAAGCTGGCCAAGGTGGCATCCACGATCTGGAACAGGGCGAAGCGGTCGCCGTTGGCCGTCGGGCCGAAGATGCCGACAACCAGGGTGATGGCGATTACCGCCTCCCGGAAGCCCGTTCGGGTTGCCCAGGCGGCCAACGGAATGATGGCCCACATCAGGTACCACGGCTGGACGACAGGAAATAGCAGCACCGTGATGCCGAGCGCGACGCCTAGTCCGCCGATCGGGTGCAACCGGCCGCGGAAAACGGCCAGCAACAGCCAGGTCACCATCACCATGATGATCAGCACGCCGATGGCACGGGTAAGCGCCAGCACCGCGGTGGTGTGATCGCCCAGGCCGAGCAGAATCCCCACCTGCCCGGTGCCCAGAGCGAGCAGCGTGGGTGGGGACATCCAGCTGCGCACCACGTTGGCGGTGCCCAGCGTGTAGATCCAGCCGAATCCGAGCCCGCTGGCCCAGCCGACAAGCCCCATCACCGCCAAAGACAACGCCGTCATCCCGCCGCCGGCCAGCAGCAGCGCTCGCAGGTTGCCTCCGCAGCGGTGGGCCAACGCAACGGTGACGAACCCCAGCGCCAGCAGCGAGGGCAGCTTCACCTGCGACGACAGCACGATGAGGATGGAGCCGGCCAGCAGCATGCCCAGTGGTTCCCAGTCCGCGTTCGGCCGCCATGACGTGGGCATCAGTCGCGGCGAATCGATACCCCGCAGCGCGAATTCTGCACCGGCCAGCATCAACCCGAGCATCAGCGCCTCGTTATGGATGCCGGCGACCAAATGCATGATCAGCAGTGGATTGGCCGCGCCCAGCCACAGCGCGCTGACCTCGGCGACACCGCAGCGCCGGGCCAGCCGCGGAGTAGCCCACACAATCAGGGTCACCCCGACCAGCACCACCAACCGGTGGCAGAGCACCGCGGCGACGATGTTCTCCCCGGTCAGCCCGGAGATGCCGCGCCCGATCCACAGGAACAACGGGCCGTACGG
>Ga0182013_10004007_pt1 | contig 17975 bp, 17 predicted proteins | sample 612S2MmetaG_FD_120487 | JGI IMG/M metagenome (GOLD analysis project Ga0182013, IMG submission 120487) | Permafrost microbial communities from Stordalen Mire, Sweden - 612S2M metaG | ecosystem: Environmental > Terrestrial > Soil > Wetlands > Permafrost | place: Sweden: Stordalen | collected...
AAAACAAAACCACCCTCTCAAACCCCTCCATAATCCTAAACCGTATTTTATCCTCACCGGTTTTACGGATTAAAAAATTAAAATCCTTCTTCACATTATCTGCCAGTTTGGGATAGGGTTTTAGGTTGTTGCTTAGCGGTGTAAAAAAATTATCCCAGTGAATAGGGATGAGAATTTGCGGATGTACTTTGCTTACCGTTTGAGCATAGTAGTTGTTTTGAAAAACGGTGTCCTGCTTGCTGAGGGTGGCAACACCCAAAAACAATACATCCGCATGTACGCTATCTAATGCTTCGGGAATAAAGTTGGTACTGGCTTTAATCAAAATACTGTGTTTGCCGTGCTGTATTAAAATATCATAGGCACCACCTTCTTTATATTCTTTCAGTTTAGCGGGTTGATGCAATGGGCTTGTTATGTTTTCGCCTACATCATCTTTGGCACCCAATATTTTTAAAGCGGGCGTGTGTTTTGAGTTGAGAATGGTAACCGTAAACTTGCCAAAATGCAAGGGTTTGCCGGGTTGGTATTGTTCCATCGCGTTTTCGGGCAAACCAGCACCCCGGGCAATATTAAGCGTAGAGGATGAGCCGTATAAGCGTGCGCCGGTAAACGCGGCCATATAGGGCGCATCCATGGCATGGTCGTAATGCGAATGGGCACAGAATACAGCTTTTAAACGGTTGATGTGAACTTTACTGATAACTGATTTTACCAGGCTGGTATCTGAACCGATTTTGCCGAAAGCCGTTTTAAGCAGGGCTGGCCGGGTAACAAAGCCATCGGTGAGTAATTGTGTTTCACCATCGTCAATAAGCAGAGATGCAACGCCTAAAAAGGTTACGCTCACTTTTCCATCAGGTATGCTATCGGTGTTTGTTTGATTAAACCGGTAAGCATTGTAATGACTGATTTTGGCCGATGGGGAGCAACCGGTGAATACGACAGCAGCAATTAATATTTGAAGCAGGTAATAAAAACATTTTGGCCTTACAATCATGGGTGTTGTTTGTGGCGCGAAGATAGGGGTTTGTCTGGCTTAGGATGTCTGAGCAAACTCAATGGGTGTACGACAAATTTCTCTCTTGATGCTTTTGCATTGCTGTATTTTGCATTTTCCCTCTCTTTTTTCAAAGAGAGGGATGTCCGTGGGACAGGGGGAGTTTGTATTGGCAAAGTTTGAAGGATGAAAAGGGAAATTTGTCGTACACCTAACTCAATTGCATAATTATTTCGCACGGAGGCACAGAGTTAGCAGCCGGGGAATACAATTACTTACTTTGTATTTCTCTGTATTATTCACCGTGCCTCCGTGCGAAATTTTCAAAAAAAAGCCCAACCAAATTACTCTGGTTGGGCTTTTGAATTATTAAGCAGCGCTTATGATTTGCCGAAACGCTTGCGTTCGTTTTCGTTCAGGTATATTTTACGTAAACGGATAGATTTAGGGGTAACCTCAACGTATTCGTCTTCCTGTATATATTCCATGCTTTCTTCCAGGCTCATTTTTATAGGTGGGGGCAGGGTTGATTTATCATCAGTACCTGCAGCACGGAAGTTGGTTAACTGTTTGGCCTGCACAACGTTTACTACTAAGTCGCCGTTTTTGGTGTACTCACCAATAATCTGTCCTTCGTAAATTTCAACGCCGGGCTCAATAAAGAATTTACCGCGGTCGCTTAATTTATCCATACTATAGGCAGTAGCACGACCTGCTTCTTTACCAATAATGGTTCCGTTAATACGGCTCGGGATATCGCCCTTCCATGGCTGGTATTCTTTAAAGCGGTGGGCCATAATAGCTTCGCCGGCAGTGGTGTTTAATACCAGGGTTCTTAGCCCAATCAATCCTCTTGATGGCACTTCAAACTCAATGTGCATCATATCGCCTTTGGGCTCCATTACCAGTAAATCGCCTTTACGTTGGGTAACCAGTTCAATACATTTTCCGGCTACACTTTCAGGGGCATCAATGGTTAATATTTCAATAGGCTCGTTTTTCTGGCCGTCTATTTCTTTTACCAATACCCGCGGGTTACCAATGCTTAACTCGTAACCTTCTCTTCTCATGGTTTCAATTAAAACCGATAAGTGCAAAATACCCCGGCCAAACACCAGGAATTTTTCAGGAGCGTCGGTGTCTTCAACACGCAGGGCAAGGTTCTTTTCAAGTTCCTTATATAAACGCTCACGTATTTTTTGCGAGGTAACGTGCTTTCCTTCCTTACCAAAAAACGGAGACGTGTTGGTTGTGAAAACCATGCTCATGGTAGGTTCATCAATATGGATGGGTATCATGCCTTCCGGAGCTACGAAATCGGCAACGGTATCGCCAATTTCAAAACCTTCAACACCCATTACAGCACATATATCGCCACACTCAACTTTCTGCACCTTTACTTTTCCTAATCCGCTGAATATATAAAGCTCTTTCACTTTTGATTTAACGACACTGCCATCGCGTTTAACCAGGTTAACGTTCTCGCCCGAGCTAATGCTGCCACGGGTAACACGTCCGATAGCAATACGGCCCAGGTACGATGAATAATCCAGTGAAGTAATCTGCATCTGCACGGTTCCTTCTCTTATTTCAGGAGCCGGAATATGACCTATGATGGTATCTAATAAGTAAGTAACATCTTCAGCCGGATGTCTCCAGTCCTGGCCCATCCAGCCACGTTTAGCTGAACCGTAAACGGTAGGGAAATTCAACTGGTCTTCGCTGCCACCTAAGTGGAACATCAAATCAAAAACCGACTCATGCACCTCATCCGGGCGGCAGTTTTCTTTATCTACTTTATTAATAACCAAAATAGGCTTTTTGCCTAAAGCAATAGCCTTGCCTAACACGTAACGTGTTTGGGGCATGGCGCCTTCAAAGGCATCCACCAGCAACAACACGCCGTCGGCCATGTTCAATACGCGCTCCACCTCGCCACCAAAGTCGGCGTGGCCGGGGGTATCTATAATGTTAATCTTAATGCCTTTGTATTCAACTGATACGTTTTTGGCCAGGATGGTTATACCACGCTCTCTTTCAAGGTCGTTGTTATCCAAAATTAATTCGCCGGTTTGCTGGTTATCTCTAAATAAAGAGCATTGGTGAAGTATTTTATCTACTAAAGTGGTTTTGCCGTGATCGACGTGGGCAATAATGGCGATGTTCCTGATATTCTGATTGCGCATAGTACTTTTTAAACTAAAAACGGGTAAACAATGAATCTGATAATTTGGTTCCGGGAACGGGCTTTTAACTCCGTTTCAATAAACCAGCTTTACAAACAGGGCGCGAAGGTAAGCAAAATAAGGCAGACCTCCTTAGTTTGGCTTATTAAGAAATAGAGAAATCGGTTTTAATCATGGATTTTGGCCCCCAATAGTATATATCTGAATGGGTTGGCTCAAGCCGTAAATTCAAAACAAATTTTATATTTAGCTGATAAAAGCCGAAAAGGCAATAAGAAAATCAATATGGCAAAGTCAAAAAGCAAGCCGATAGCAAGAAAAGTAAAGAAAACTGACAGCCTGTTTGGAAAGATAAAACTACAAATAGAACAGGCGCGGCAACAAGTAGCGGTTCAGGTAAACCAATCGCTGACACATTTGTACTGGAGTATTGGTGGTTTAATTCATCAGCATATACTTGAAGGTAACCGGGCAAAGTATGGTAAAGAGATTCTTGCGACAGTGTCGCAAGAATTGACAATTGAATATGGCACCGGTTATACTATTTCATCTTTAAGCCGAATGATGAATTTCTATCATTGTTTTCCTGATAAAAAGATTCTTGCGACAGTGTCGCAAGAATTGAGCTGGAGCCATTTTATAGAGTTAATTACACTGGAAGAAGAAACACAAAGATTGTTTTATACACAGATGGCCATTGCAGAAAAATGGAGCGTACGGCTGCTACGGGAGCGGATGGATAGCCTGCTGTTTGAACGTACTGCCCTTTCAAAAAGGCCGGAAAAATTAATTAAGCAGGAGCTTAAAAAATTAAAGAAAGGAGAACTATCTAACACAGAACTGGTGTTCAGAGATCCTTACCTGCTTGATTTTTTAGGCTTAAAAGAAACTTTTTCGGAGAAAGATATGGAAGAGCGGATATTAGCCCAGTTACAGCAATTTATTACAGAATTGGGTAGTGACTTTGCATTTATTGCGCGACAAAAACGTATAGTCATAGATGGAATAGATTATAAAATTGATTTGCTGTTTTATCACCGTGGCTTGAAATGCCTGGTAGTTATTGATTTGAAGATGGGCAAGTTCAAAGCCGGAGATAAAGGACAAATGGAGTTATATTTGCGCTGGCTTGAAAAGCATGAGCAACGGGAAGGGGAAAATGCACCAGTGGGATTAATACTTTGTTCTGATAAATCGGATGAGCATGTTGAACTGCTGTTACTAAAGGAGGACCGGATAAAAGTTGCCAAGTACTATACTCAATTACCTTCCATGGCAATTTTAAAAGCCAAATTGCATAAAGCAATTTTGATTGCCCGGCAAAAGGAACAGGTAAAACGGCAAAAAGAAAGTGAATAGGCAGTAATTTTGAAATTGATGAAATGTTTTTCAGATAATTAAATTGTGAAAAGATGAACTTTAGAAACATAAGCCGGTTTACGACTTTACTCCTCTTTGCCATAATAGGAGCGCCCTGTATAATTCTTAACGCCCAATCGCCGGCCAAATTAAAAAAGCACATTACTTACCTGGCATCCGATAGCCTGCATGGCCGCATGACCGGCACTGACGATGAGCACAAAGCGGCAGCCTATATTATTGAAACATTTAAGAACGAGGGTATACCCGCGCCGGATGGCAAGCTTGTAATGGCTGATTATCTTCAGCCCTTTAGTTACGACCCCACGGTTGACAGTGTAAAAACGCATGTTAAAGGCAGTAATGTTGTGGCATTTATTGATAACCATGCAGCAAACACCATTGTTATTGGCGCCCATTACGACCACCTGGGCATGGGCGACCCTAAACATTCATTGTATACAGGCCCGCCTGCGGTGCATCATGGCGCTGACGATAATGCCAGCGGAGTAGCCGCTATGCTTGAACTGGCTTCGTTATTAAAAGGGTCGGTATATAAAAACAACAACTATGTTTTTATCGCTTTCAGCGGCGAGGAGCTTGGCCTTTACGGCTCAAAATGGTTTGTTCAGCATCCCACCATTCCGCTCAATAAAATCAATTACATGATAAACATGGATATGGTAGGCCGGGTAGATTCTGTAACACATACATTAACTGTAAACGGCATTGGCACCTCACCGGCGTTTAAAGATGCACTTGCCAAACTGCAAACCCCGCTGCATATTAAAACCACCGAATCGGGCCTCGGGCCATCAGACCATACTTCGTTTTATCTGCAAAATATACCGGTAGTGTTTTTATTCAGCGGACAGCACAAAGATTATCACAAACCCAGCGATACCGAAGACAAGATTAATTACGCCGGCATGACAGATATAATCAAATATACAGTGTCGCTGATAGGCGGGTTAAACGATAAAGGCAAACTAAGCTTTACCAAAACCAAAGATGATAATGTTGACAGTGCCCCCAAATTTAAAGTAACATTAGGCGTTATCCCCGACTATACATACGAAGGCGAAGGCCTGCGCATTGATGCTGTTAAAGAAGACCGCCCCGCAGCCAAAGCAGGCTTGCTGGCCGGTGATATAGTTGTACAGCTTGGCGATATAAAGGTTACAGAGATGAACAGCTATATGAAAGCCCTCAGCCAGTTTAATAAGGGCGATAAAACCAAAGTTAAAGTAAAGCGCGGCGCCGGTGTAATTGAAAAGGATATTGAATTTTAATTCGCACAAATGCCGCTGATTTTAAATATTGAAACCTCGTCCACTATATGCTCGGTTTGCCTTGCAAAGGACGGCAAGCTGGTAGATTACAGAGAGGATGTACAGGGAAATTCTCACGCAAGGGTGCTCACTGTTTTTATTGAGGATTTAATGCAAAAAAACAATTTGACGTTTAATCAGCTGGATGCAATAGCAGTAAGCGCCGGCCCCGGTTCTTATACCGGTTTGAGGATAGGGACTTCAACTGCTAAGGGATTGTGCTACGCGCTGAGCAAACCGCTGATAGCTGTGCCCACATTACTTGCAATGGCCGATGGGGTAATGAAAACAGTAAGCATACCAACAGCGGCATATATGCCTGCACTGGATGCACGCCGCATGGATATCTATACCGCGGTTTTTGACGCTAATGGTGGCGAATTATTGAAAACACAAGCAGTTACGGTAGACGAGAAGCTTGCGGAGGAGCTCGAACGGTATAGCCCCTTATTAGTATTTGGCAGCGGAGCCGAAAAATGTAAAGAAGTTTTTAAATCCCTCAACGTTCAATTTGTTACAGGTATTCAATCCGATGCGCGCTTTATGATTTCGCTTTCAGAAGCTAAGGCCGTGAGCGGGCAATTTGAAGACCTTGCGTATTTTGAACCTTATTACCTAAAAGAGTTTGGCGCCAAAACCTGATTTTTGAGTATGAATTTTTTTTGTTAAATTGTGTAAAATATTAAAATCATCGTTAGCATATAAGTTAATTTGAACCATTTTTAATTTATAAACCCCCCTCCCCCCAGGTATGGCCCTAAAAACCGCAAAAGATGTTTTAGTAGTTACCAAAGAAAACGGTAAAGACGAGATTAAGCTTGAATACAGTAAGCTTAAAAAAGCACTCCTTAATTTAAGAGCAGTTAACCACCCGCTCAGAAAACAAATGCTCACCTTGCTTGAGGAGCAGAAAAAACTGACGGTTACTGAAATCTATGTCAAATTACGTATTGAGCAGTCTGTTGCATCGCAGCATCTGGCAATTTTACGCAAAGCCGAAATTGTTGAGACTTCAAGGAGCGGAAAATTTATTTTTTACTCTGTTAATAAGAACCGGATTAACGAGGTATCGGTATTAATTAATGATTTGGCGTAAACCATGTAAGGCCACAGGCCTTATATGGTTGGCCATGGTTCCGCCGGTATTGGTTTCGTATTAAAGGTGTATTTTGAATTTATTTGTTTAGTTATTAATTACATTAACTATGAGCGGAGTCGCTAACAAACTTGTTACTAATAAAAAGCTGGAGGGCGCCTCTTCCGTTATGAGGGCAATAACTCACCCTTTGCGGCTTAAACTTATTGGCTTTATTGACCAAAGCCGCCGGATTAACGTAAATAAAATATACAAATCGCTTAAAATGGAGCAATCTGTTGCCTCGCAACATCTGCGCATTTTACGCGAGGATAACCTGGTAAAAGCCGAGCGCAACGGCAAGCTTATTTATTATACCGTTAATTACCCAAAACTACAGGCTGTTGCCGACGGCGTAAATAAATTTATCCCTGGTTAATAGTAATTCTCTCCCGTGGGGGGAGTTATCATTTCAGGTTACTAAGTGGAAATGGCGTTGCCGCAAGGCTGTCAGATTACTGTGCAATACCACAGTACCTTATTCCCGCTTCAAATAACTATGGTCAAAAGATGACAATCAGTTATTTTGAAAGTTGAAATGGTATAACTTCGCGCCTCAAAGTTAAGTATGCAGAAATTTGAGTTAAACGAATTCCGGGCTTTGGACCTAAGCGGATACGTTATTGTTGATACCCGAAAGCCCGGAATATTTGCAGAAGGGTTTATTGAAGAGTCGGTTTCCATCCCCTTTACCGATAACTTTATTAATACTTTACCGGAAGTGATAAGCAGTGAGCTAAAGGTGCTGCTGGTAGCCGGTGAAAGCGATATCCCCGCCCTTATAAAGGCCATAAAAGGTTCGGGCCTGAACAATGTAAAGGGTTACCTGGCCGGTGGGTACGAGGTATGGCTGCAGGCGGGCAATAAGTTTGATATGCTGATAAGCATTGACGCCGATGAGTTTGCAATAGATTATCAGTTTGATGAATTTTTTTTAATAGACCTGCGCGATAAGGAAGATTTCGAAAAGGGACATGTTGAGGATGCCGAAAACATTGCCCTTTCAGACCTTGAGCCTTTGCTGGCAGAGATGGAAGCACAGGATATGTATTATCTGTACGGCGAAACAGCCGCCCAGGCCGTTACAGCCGGCTCTTTGCTTAAACGAAATGGATTTCAGCGACTAAGGGCTGTAGCTGCTGGTTACAATACACTGGAGGCCGCAGGCATCCCCATGTTTAAACCAAAGAAAAAACGCGGCACATCTTCTGAATACGATGAAAACTAATATTTAAAAACCGGTTACCCCAAATATATACTTACATGAATTTCTCTAACCTCCACCGATCCGATTTTACCCGTCAACTAGCCGCCAACCAGTTTGACCTGTTGGTTATTGGTGGTGGTGTTACCGGCTGTGGAATTGCTTTAGATGCTGCTTTAAGGGGCATGCGCGTTGCGCTGGTTGAGAAAAATGATTTCGCATCGGGCACCAGTTCGCGCTCAACAAAATTAATTCACGGCGGGTTGCGTTACCTTAAACAGTTTGAAATTAAACTGGTGCATGATGTAGGCAGCGAACGCGCAGTAGTGCACCGCAATGCCCGGCATATTGTTATCCCCGAAAAAATGCTGCTGCCTATTGTTGAGGAAGGTTCGTTAGGTTCATTTTCAACCTCAGTAGGATTGCTGGTTTATGATATACTGGCCGGGGTTAAAAAGGAAGAGCGCCGTAAAATGCTGGATAAGCACGAAACCCTGAAAGCAGAACCCCTGCTTCGTTCAAACGGGTTGCATGGCGGGGGCCTGTATTTTGAATACCGCACCGACGACTCGCGCCTGGTTATCGAGCTGGCCAAAAGCGCATTTGCAAACGGGGCTTTACTTTTAAATTATGCCGAATCAAAGAATTTTACCTACGATGCCAAGGGGAGAATTACCGGTGCCATTGTACAGGATAAATTGAGCGGCGAAACGTTTGAAATAAAAGCAAACGCCATAGTAAATGCCTGCGGCCCCTGGGTAGATTTACTACGGAAAGAAGATAACTCGTTAAAAGGCAAAAGGCTGCAGTTAACCAAAGGGGTGCACCTTGTTTTCCCGTACGAAAAACTGCCGCTGCAGCAAGCTGCGTATTTTGATGTAGGCGATGGCCGTATGATTTTTGCCATACCCCGCAACAACATTACCTACGTAGGCACTACCGATACGGTGTACAACCAGGATCTTAACCACCCCCATTGCAGTAAGGAAGATGCGGCTTACCTGTTAACGGCCATTAATAAAATGTTCCCGAGCGTAAACGTTGGATTTGGTGACATAGTTTCTACCTGGGCAGGATTACGGCCACTGATATACGAAGAAGGAAAGTCGGCTTCAGAGTTATCGCGAAAGGATGAAATACTGGATTCTACTTCGGGTTTAATATCCATTGCAGGTGGCAAATTGACCGGCTACCGGTTAATGGCCGAAAAGATTGTTGACCTGGTAGCTAAACGCTCAGGCAAAAAATATAAAAGCTGTAAAACCAAAAATTACCGGTTAAGCGGGGGTGAGTTTGCTGATGAAACGCTGTTTAAAAAAGCAATAGAGAAATTGCTTGAACAGGGCAGTGTAGAAAATATACCGGCCGATAAAATAAGCGAGTGGTTTTACCGGTTTGGCACCAACACTTCAAAAATTATTGAACAGGTTAAAACCTTGCACACCAAAATTGCCGACCCTGATAAACTATTTGAAGCCGCCGAACTGATGTACAGCATCGAGAACGAAATGATATACCATCTCAACGACTTCCTCATACGCCGCACCGGCAAAATATTTTTCGACCGGAAGAATGCCGAAAAACAAATTGATTATTTATCAAACCTGCTGGCCCTGCAATTTAAAATTGACGATGTTACCATCCTGAAAGATGCCATTGCCGCTAAAGAAGAGTTTGATGCGGTGGTGAAATTTTTGTAATGGCGTGCCCCTCGTAAAACCTCGGGTCAGGCTATCCGTTGCAAGTCCGCACTCGCAAAGCCTCGCTTGCGGGCTTTTCACTTCTATCCTTCACGCGAAACAGCCGGGGCGGTTGCTTGCATTTAAATTCTCCTCCTATTTTAGGAGGAGCAGCCCTGGAGGTGGTAAAGGCTGTTTGCTATTATCTTTCCTTCGGGGACGGGAGGGGCCGCCTTTACACCCCCAAATGTGTCAACCCATTTCAGTACTTAAGCAAACTCAATTAGTTTATTATCAATAAACTGTACGAATATTTTGTGTCAACCCGAATGTTAAAATTACTGCGCAAATTCATTGCGCAGTAATGGTATAAATTTGTAATAAAATCAATATTTATGAACCCCGTTCTTCCAGGTGTGCCTTCAGGCCAACCTGGAAGTTTAAATGAACGTTTCGGTCTCCCGACCGAAACGTCTGGCAATATCTACAACGCCAAAATCCCTCAGCCACCTTCAGCTAAAGATTGTTCTCAAACATTCAATTTGCCGACGCCGCACGTTGTTTGAGTCGGGAGACTCAAACGCTTCATACAGAGTTTCAAGTTGGCCTGAAGGCACACTTAAAACAACGGGTATTAGTGCCTATGGATGCACTTGCATATATCGGTCGTAATCCGTGGGATAAGGATAACGTATACATTGTTACAGGCGATTGCGGAATTGGTATGACCCATTGCACTATAGCAGGAATACTGATAACCGACCTTATTACCGGCAAAGAAAATAAATGGACAAAACTTTACAATCCTTACCGGTTTACTCTAAAAGCGAGCGGGCCGTTTTTTAAAATGCTTAAAGACGACCTGGTATCTGTATTAAAAAAATGGTTTTACAACGATACGGTGGAACTATCAGAAATTAAAAACGGACAAGCCAAAATAGTTGAACTTGAAGGTCAAAAATGCGGGGCTTTTCGCGATGCAAACGGGCATCTCCATATTGTATCGGCTGAATGCACCCACCTTAAATGCATGGTTGTCTGGAATAATGACGAGCAAAGTTGGGACTGTCCCTGTCATGGTAGCCGGTTTACCTATATGGGTAAAGTAATTAACGGGCCGGCCATTGATGATTTACCAGCGTATTCCGTACCACATAAAGAAACTGGAGAAAAAATGAAAACGTGAATGGCAATAGTACTTAAACGGAAGTATTATTTCATTTCAACTTAATCGACAGTGTAATTCAGTTCGCCATCCAATGAGGTACCCGGATATGTGAATTATGCAACTCTTCACCGGAATTGTATAAGGCTTAACTGCCTAAAGAAATGACCTTTGTATTACTAAAACTCTGCCGCTGATTCGGGCAGTTTTCATAAATGCCAAAACAAAAATGGACAAAGAAAAATCTATCGCTTTATTAAACAATCTCATTGAAATAAACAATGATAGAATTGCAGGGTACGAAACTGCTGCAGAGGAAACGCAGGAAGCGGATTTAAAGGCGCTATTTTCCCAATTCATAAAAACAAGTAAAAAATTTAAAGAAGAACTTGTTACCGAAGTTCAAAAATTGGGCGGCACACCTACCTGGGAAACAAAAACAGAAGGTAAGGTTTTCAGGGCCTGGATGGGGTTTAAAACCGCACTTACGGCCCATCACAGTAGGTCCATTCTTAATTCATGTGAGATAGGCGAGGATGTAGTCGTGAATGCCTATAACAACGCTTTGAGCAATCATGGGAAAGACCTAAGTGTAGAACAGCAAGCCATGATAAGCGCACAATACGCAACAATAAACGCTGAATACGACCAAATAAAAGGCAGGAGAGATATGTTGGCTGAACAGAAATAATTTTTTGAAACTGCTGGATTTGTGGAAAGATGAAAAGCACATCTATATCCTTTTATCACCAAACTAAAGAATGTCAAACTATTTTTAATTATAAAGTGAAACAAAAATGAAAAAGAATACACACTTCAGCACAACGTTGTTTCAGGCAATTTTTATCCTGGCAACCTTAATTATGACCTCCTGTAGCGACAAACAAAAATCTGATGACTCCGCAAAGGTTGCGGCCTCAGAGAATAACGCAAAATTTGATAATAAAAAACTGGAAAAGGACGCACAGTTTCTTGTTGATGCTACTGAAATTAATTTAGAGGAAATCCAGTTAGGACAATTAGCACAGGAAAAGAGCAGTAATGCCGATGTAAAAGAATTGGCTAAAATGATGGTAACGGCCCATAGCAACTCTCTTAAATCGGTAACTGCACTTGCAAAAAAGAAGCTGGTAACCATACCCGACTCAGTAAACGCTGCAGCTCAGGATGCTTACACACAGTTAAACGGAAAGTCCGGAAGTGATTTTAATAAAACCTATTGCACTATGATGGTAGATGGGCATAAAAAAGCTATTGCCACATTTGAAAAGGAATCTACCGAATCCAGAGATATGGATATTAAGGATTGGTCTACAGCCATGCTTCCCGATTTGCGTAAACATCTTGATCATGTATTTGCCTGCCAGAAAAAATGCGAAAAAATGTAATTGAAATCGCTCGTATTTTAAAGCAAAGAGAATGAATGAAGGTAGAGGCAGATTTAAAAAAATAGGAACATTGCTGGGAAAGTGGTGGGTGATAACCATCCTGGTAATCGCTCTGTTACTTATCATTATCCGCATTATTCTTCCACCAATAGCGACAAGCGTAGCCAACGATTACCTTGGCGATAAATTGCCGGGTTATTCCGGACACGTTGATTGCATTCACTTTGCATTTTTCCGGGGTGCCTATCAGGTTGAGGGTATGTACTTAGACAAGCTTGATTCCGCTACTAAAAAGCAAACACCATTTGTATCGGTAAACATGATAGACCTTTCATTGGAATGGAGCGCTCTTTTTCATGGGAAGATTGTAGGTAAGCTTTATTTCGATTCACCTATTGTAAATTTTACCAAAGATAAAGTTACGCCAACACAGGTAATAAAAGATACCACCACCTTTAAGCAACTGCTGGATGTAGGAATGCCCATTGATGTTGACCGGGTAGAAATTGAGAACGGGCAGGTACATTATAAAGATTTAAACTCTTCGCCCTTAGTTGATATTTCTATGAATAGTATTTATGTGTTGGCAGAGAATCTGCGCAATACCGTTGACCCCTTACAGGAATTGCCAAGCAGCATAGAAGCCAACGCAACTGTTTACGGTGGGAAGGTTGACGCGAAAGTGAATTTGAATTTATTGGCAGATGACCCAACCTTTGAATTAGAAGCAGAATGTAAACACCTTAACCTGCCCGGCCTCAACAGCTTTTTTAAGGCCTATGGAAAATTTACGATAGATAGAGGCGATTTCAGTGTGTACTCCGAAGTAGCAGCTAAGGACGGGGGATTTAAAGGCTATGTAAAACCGCTGATAAAGGATTTGAAAATTCTCGGGCCTGATAATAAAGGTGAAAATGTGCTGACAAGGTTGTGGGAGGGCATTTTAGATGCCGTTGCCTGGATTTTTAAAAACAAAAAGGTGGACCAACTGGCAACTAAAATACCGCTGGAAGGCAAGTTCAACGACCCTAAACCTAATATAGGCTTTATCATTTATGCGCTTCTTCGAAACGGCTGGATACAGGCGTTGAACCCCTCGCTGGATTATGAAATAAATATAAACTCGGTAGGGGTGAAAGACACACGAACGCCTTTGGAGAAATTTAATGGCAAAATGAACGGAAGAAAAGACAACAACGCTATTGTTAAAGAAGAAAAGAAAAAGGCGACCGGTAAAAAAAAAGATAAACTAAAAGAAGAAAAGAAGTAGAAAAAAGAAAAAGGCGTATAAACGGATTTTTTTAAATAGTATATCTGCTCTTCAGGCATTCGGAAGCAACACAGTAAATATAAAATTATTATGAAGGCGCTAAAAATAACACTTGTCATCCTGGCTATTATTCTATTACCCATTATCCTGTTCTTCGGGGTTGACCTATACCATTATTCAAAAGATAAAAGCCCTTACCGTACCCTTTTCATTCCGCGGTTAGAGCTAAGCCTGTTTGAAGTAACTGATTTAAGCGCCGACAAAACCGACATGCTGGGGAAAATGTTAATTCATAGCCCATTGCCCTTTAACCTGGCTGCCGATAGTTTACAATACAAAATCTATATCGGTGATGCGGAGGTAATAAAAAGCACCTACTCAAAATCGCTCGACATAAAAAAGTGGGATAGCACATGGATTGAGTTACCGGTGACCATATACAACGATAAATTGCTCACCACACTCGATAAGGCCGATAAGGAGGGAAAAGACAGCGTGGTATACAGGATTCAAACCACTTTTTATACACACATACCTTTCAAAAAGACTTTTAATATAGATATAGAGACATTGCAGCCGCTGTTCTATATTCCAACGGCCCGGTTAGAAAAAGTAGATTATGATTCGCTGAACGGCAAAGGCGTTACGCTCTTTTTAAGGCTAATGATAGGAAACAGAAATAAAATGGCTTTTCAATTTAAAGATTTGAAATACAAATTCTCGTTGGCAAATAGTCCGTGGGTGTATGGTACGAAGTGGGGCGTTATTGACATTAAAAAGCAGGACAGCACCGAACTTATTTTGCCCTTGCGCGTCTCGTTTACCGATGTTTTTAAAAGTATCGGACCGCTTATTCGCAAAGGAGGGAAAACCGATTACAAATTCGGATTGGATTTAAAATTAGTGTCAGCGAGCAATTCCCTGAAGAATAGCAAAGTGATTGTGAAAGACGAAGGTACCCTGCATGAGATTGTCAAGCTTGCCAAAGACGAGAAGAAGAAGGGGAAAGAAAAGAATAAGAAGAAAGAAAAGAAGAAAGCAGGGAAAGGAGTAAAAAAGTAAGTAAGGAACAAATATGAAAGGGATAACCTCAGTGCGCGGCCGTTTCAAAAACCTGATCATCTGGTTTTCTGCATTGCCAGGCAAGGTAATGGATAAACTTCACCTGCTCGAATCAAAGCTACCTGCACCTCTCCTGGCTGTATTAACGGTTTCAAAAAATACCGTGAATTTATTCCGGTCACATTCTACCGGCACTTTGGGAGCAAGTCTTAGCTATTACATGATATTTTCCATTGCTCCCATCATGGTTATCATAGTTTCTGTGGGCGGTGCGATATTAGGCCCTGATGCAGTAAGCGGCAGTCTTAAACATCAAATAGAAAGTGTCCTTGGCTCAAGTACAGCCAAAGAATTTCAGGATATGGTGAAGGGCGCTTACCAACCAGGAAAGAACTGGATTGCTACCTCCTTGTCTATCATTTTGCTGTTGTTTGGCGCTATTGGTGTTTTTGATGAGTTGCGCAATTCACTAAATATTATTTGGGATATTCCACCCACGGCAAAGAAGCGCTTCATCACTTATTTGGTCAATCGGTCGTTTTCGTTCGGCATGTTGGCCTGCATCGCTTTTTTATTATTGGTATCGTTGGTTATACAAACAGGGCTGGCGGCCTTTTCAGATTATCTCAACAACGTGTTGTCCGCTGTTTCAAAAATCCTGTTGACTGCCATAGCATTTATTCTTTCATTTGGGTTAAGCAGTCTTCTCTTTGCATTTATATACAAGTTTATGTCCGACGCAAAAATTAAATTTAGTGTTGTATGGCCGGGCGCTCTGTTCACAGCTGGTCTGTTTGATGTAGGAAAGCTTTTGATCGGTTTATACATCAGCAAAAGCAACCTTGCCAATACATACGGCGCGGCAAGTTCAATGATTGTACTCTTGCTGTGGATTTTCTATTCTTCACAAATAGTTTTTTTCGGAGCAGAATTTACCCGCGCATTAGCACTACAACGGGGAATTAAATTAGCACCTTCATGTAATGATGATACTTTACAAAAACCTGAAGAGAAAAGTTTATAAATGGAACCAAACGAAAATACAGCAAATGACATTCTAACCGCAGGGAAACATGTCAGTTGCTGGTATGAACCTTCGGTTCAGTTTAAAACATATCCTGCTTTAAAAGAGAATCTTGAAACCGGGGCAGTTATTGTAGGGGGTGGCCTGGCCGGCCTGAGTGTTGCTTACAACCTATCACAGGCAGGTATTAAAGTAGTGTTGGTGGAGGATGGATTGATTGGCAGCGGTGAAACAGGCCGGACTACCGCGCAGTTAGTAACCGCACTGGATGAAAGATACTTTGAGATGGAGGAGAATTTCGGCCTGGAGAAAACAAAATTAATTGCCGAAAGCCATCAGGCAGCAATTGACTTTGTTGAGCGCACGATAAAAAAAGAAAATATTGATTGCGATTTCGACCGGGTAAACGGCTATCTTTTTCTACATCCCACCGACAGGAGCGAGTCGCTGAAAAAGGAACTGGAAGCTGCTACCCGGGCAGGTATTAGCATCAAAGAATTGGAAGAGGTGCCAGGTGTTCCTGCCGAAGGTAATTGTTTATGCTTCTCCAACCAGGCGCAAATCCATCCCGTAAAATACCTGATGGGCCTATGCAAAGCAATCGAAGAAAAAGGAGGCCGTATATTTACTGAAACCCATGCGTCAAAAATTGATTACACTGGCATTGTATCCAAAGATGGCTATACTATTAAGGCAAAGCATGTGGTAGTTGCCACTAATGCACCGGTAAATGATACGTATGCCATGATGCTCAAACAGTGGCCTTTTCGCAGTTATGTAATCGGGGCCCTGGTTAAAAAGGATACTTTGCCCAAAGCCTTTTGGTGGGATACCGGTGACCACACAATTAAAGATTGTGTGCCCTATCATTATGTGCGGCTGCATACTTACAGTAACGAATATGACTTACTGATAATAGGCGGGGAGGATCACAGGGTCGGTAATACAAGGGCGGAAGGAACGACGGAAGAAGACAGATATTCGCTACTTGAAGAATGGACGCGTAAACGATTCCCGGTAGAAGAAGTTGTTTCGCGCTGGTCGGGGGAGGTATTAGTGCCTATGGATGCACTTGCATATATCGGTCATAATCCGTGGGATAAGGATAATGTATACATTGTTACAGGCGATTGCGGAATTGGTATGACCCACTGCACTATAGCAGGAATACTGATAACCGACCTTATTACCGGCAAAGAAAATAAATGGACAAAACTTTACAATCCTTACCGGTTTACTTTAAAAGCAAGCGGTCCGTTTTTTAAAATGCTTAAAGACGACTTGGTATCTGTATTAAAAAAATGGTTTTATACTGATACAGTGGAGCTATCAGATATTCAAAACGGTGAAGCCAAAATAGTTGAACTGGAAGGTCAAAAATGCGGGGCTTTTCGCGATGCAAACGGGCATCTCCATATTGTATCGGCTGAATGCACCCACCTTAAATGCATGGTAGTCTGGAATAATGACGAGCAAAGTTGGGACTGTCCTTGTCACGGTAGTCGGTTTACCTATATGGGTAAAGTAATTAACGGACCGGCCATAAATGATTTACAAGCGTATTCCGTACCTTATTAGAAAATAAATACAAGAGAAATTGTCAGAGAAATAATTCCATATTGTCAAAATGCGTCACTCCAGGTTCCGTGAATATACCCCGGCATAACACATAATCGGTTAAATTAGCGGCAGCCAAAATAATGGTCTCGATGTTTAAAACGCTAAAAGTAATTTCCTGCAATATCTATATGCTGCCAATATTGACTTTAATGTACGGCAGGCGCAAAAGAGCCTATGAGATTGCTGAGGAACTTAAAAAAACGGATTTCGACATTATTGTTTTCCAGGAAGCATTTTTTCCTGCTGCACGTAAAATAATAGCTAAAGGTATAAGTACTTTGTATCCTTATAATTATGGCCCTGCCAATAATAGCTGGCATATAAAAAGCAGTAGTGGGGTATGGATATTAAGCAAAACAGAATTAAAGCTTGTGAAGGTTATTCAATTTAAGCACAGCGTTGATATGGATAAATTGGCGCGTAATATGCACCCGCTATGAAAAAACTATTCATTCTTCCGTGCATCCTGTTTTCACTGTTTGTAACCACAGCAGTTGCGCAGGGAACCAATACCAATACGCCTAAAAACACACTGGCAGCAAACCAAAACCA
>Ga0182013_10004009_pt1 | contig 17971 bp, 14 predicted proteins | sample 612S2MmetaG_FD_120487 | JGI IMG/M metagenome (GOLD analysis project Ga0182013, IMG submission 120487) | Permafrost microbial communities from Stordalen Mire, Sweden - 612S2M metaG | ecosystem: Environmental > Terrestrial > Soil > Wetlands > Permafrost | place: Sweden: Stordalen | collected...
ACGGGAACCGCGTCGAGTACGTGCGCGGCGCGGTCACCGAGTGGTACGCGAACGGCCCCTATGGGATCGAGCAGGGCTTCACCATCGCGTCCGGCAAACCGGGCGCGCTCACGATCGCGCTCGCTGCGCACGGCGGCGTTGCGCCGCGCCTGCGGCACGGAGCCATCGAACTCGCCGCCGGGCTTCACTACGGCGCTATGTCGGCCACCGACGCATCGGGCCGTCGGCTGCCGAGCCGTCTGGCCGTTCGCGACGGGCGGATCGTGCTCCAGGTGAACGCGTCGGGCGCTCGCTTCCCGGTACGCGTCGACCCGTTCGTGTATGAGGAAGCGCTGCACTACTCCGGGCAGCCGAACGCGGGAGAAGCACCCGCCGGCGTGGCGCTCTCCTCGGATGGCGACACCGCTGTCGTGAGCGCCTCCCAGCCCGCCCCGGGGGCGGTCTACGTGTTCCATCGTGGATCGAGCGGGCTCTGGGCGCTGCAGCAGCGGCTCTCGCCAGGCGGCGCGGACGGCTACTTCTTCGGCTCCCACGTGGCTCTCTCCGAAGAAGGCAAGACGTTGCTGGTGACAGCGGCGACGTCAAGCGACGTCGGCCACATCTGGACCTACACACTGCAGGAAGGCGTCTGGGTCCCAGACGCGAAAACGATCGACGACCCGGTCCACACGAACCCCGCCTGGGACCACGACAGCCCGGGTTTCGAGTTCGGCAACGCGCTCGCGATCTCCGGCAACGGCTCGCTGGCGCTCGTGGCCGACGAACCGCAGAACGCAGCGGTCCTCTATCGGCGCACGGGCTCGGAATGGCACGAGGTCACGACGCTCTCGGACGGCGGCGGCGAGCCCAGCGAATACGGCATCGCCATAGCCCTCTCGGGCGCCGGCAACGAGGCGCTCGTCGCCGCCCCCGCCGGCGAAGAGGTCTATTCGTATTCAGAAGCCGAAGGCAGCTGGAAACAGGACGGGGAGTTCGGCTACTACGACTATGACGGCCAGCGCAATGTGGCGGTGGCGATCTCGCGCGAAGGCAATACGGCGATCTCGGGCGAATATCTCGCCGGCGTCGCGCGCGTGTGGGTCCGCAGTGAGGGCGAATGGGAACAGCAGGCGGCGCTGGCGGAACCTGCGGGCCCCGAAGTCGAGGAATTCGGTTCCGACGTCTCGCTCTCGGCATCCGGATCGAAGGCGTTGATCCTCGGCTTCGGCTTCAGCCACGACGAGCTCGCGTACGAGTACACGCGCACAGGTCCGTCCTGGAGCCAGCAGGGCTCCTCGATCCCGATGCCCTACAACGCGGAATCCCGCTCGACCTTCTACGTGCCTGAAGGGGTGCTCTCAGCCGACGGTGACACGGCATTGCTGTGGCCGAAGTTCGCCACCGAACCCGTTCTCTACACCGACACCCCGGCGCTGAGCACCGGTGCGGCAAGCGAACTGGGCACCGGGACCGCGACCCTGAAAGGGACGGTCAACCCCGCCGGGGAAACGGTGACGTCCTGCCGCTTCGAATACGGGACCTCGCTGTCGTACGGGACCAGCAAGGCGTGCTCCGCGCTGCCGGAAGGTTCGGTTGCGGTGCCTGTCACGGCAGCCGTCAAAGGTCTCTCGTCCGGGACGACGTACCACTTCCGCCTCCAGGTGCTCACCGCCGCCGGAACGTTCTACTCGGCCGACGGCACGTTCGCGACGCTCACGGGCCTCGCCACGGCGAAAACCGAGGAACCCTCGAAACCCGCGAAAGCGACGCTCGGGAGCGTCAGCGCCACAGCCAGCGGAGGGACGGGCGAAGTCACGGTCGGGTCCTATGGAGCGAGCGCGGGCGAGCCTCCGCTGCCGAGCTCGACCGGCGGCTATCTGGACGTTTACCGCTCGAGCAGCGCCACGTTCTCACAGGTTGAAATCAAGGCGTGTGAAATCGGGAACGCGAAGGCGCTGTGGGCATATGGCAGGGAAGGCTGGGTACCGGTCAGCCCGGCTGCGACCCTGAGCGGCGGATGCCTCACGTTCACGGCGTCGGCGACGAGTCGGCCGTCGGTCGCTGAACTCGAAGGCTTCAAGTACAAAATGGGTGAGCCCGCGGGTCAGTTCGGCGAGTGCCGCGCGGCGAAGGACTCGGTGTACGCGGATTCGGGCTGCGAGACGGTGCACGAATCGCGCGGCACGCCGGACGGGAAAGGCAAGTACGAATGGTATTCAGCCGCCTCGGGTGCGTGCTTCCCGCTGAAGAAGGGCGAGTTCGGGGAAGACGCCTGCAAGCAGGCCGTTGAAAAGAAGGGCAAGCCAGCCGGCAAGTACGAAGTGACGAACGGCAGCTTCACCACCGACGTCGGCTCCGCGGTGCTCGAAGTGCAGGGCGCAGAAAAGATCGAATGTGCCTCGGGCGCAGGCACGGGCGAACTGTCCTCCCCGGAAAAGGGCCGGGAGACGATCACTCTGAAGGGGTGCGCCCAGAAAGGCACGAGCTGCAGCTCCTCAGGCGCGGCAGCGGGGACGATCGCGAGCTTCCCGCTGGAAGCGATCGTTCTCCAGAGCGCCGAAGCCGGCAAGTTCGAACTGGCGCTCGCTGCAGCACAGTTCGCGAGCTTCTCGTGCGGCGAGGCCGCCTACGCGATCGAGGGCGCGATCGTCGGACCGCTGACCGGCGACGTGAACGTGATGAGCTCGACCACGCAGGCGTCCTTCACGTCCGGCGGATCGCAGCTGATCGACCTCTCCGGCTCGACGGAAATCTCCACCAGGCTGAGCATGAGCCTCACGACCACCAGCCGCCAGCCGCTCGAGGTCAACACCACCAAGCAGCCATAGCCTCACCGGGCCGGCGCCAGCCGCACGACGCTCGTCGACTGCGCCCGCGCGACGGACCCGGAGGCCGTGGCGAGCGTGAGGAGAGCGTGCACGCGCAGGGCGTGCCGGCTGCGCAGCATGCGCAGGGCCGCCGCGTCCGGGCGCACCTTGAGCGTGATGGTCCCGCCGGCGGTCGACGTGCGCCCGGAGGCGAAGCGCACGATCTCCCGTGCACAGGAGGAGCCGCGCGATGCGCACCTGGCTTGGGCCGAGAACGTCACGAGCCAGCGCACCGTTCCGGCCGGTGCGGCCGCGAGCGAGAAGGTGATCGCCCCGTTGTGCCGTGAGACCGACGGAGCGGCCAGCAGCCGGAGCGTGGCAGCGCCCGTGAACGGGGTCGGCGCCGTGTGGAAGGAGAGGGTCCCGCCCGCGGCCACAGCGAAGCTCAGCAGCGCTTCGGGAGCCGCGGCGTACGCTGCGTCCCCTGGCTGCGTCGCGGCGACCGTACAGGTGCCGGGTCCCAGCAGCGTCAACACGGTGCCCTGCAACGTGCATGTTCCGGGCGTCAGCGACGTGAGGCTCACCGGCAGCCCTGAGCTCGCCGCGGCCCTGACGAGGTAGGAAGGTCCGCCTGCGACAGCGCCCGTGGGCGCAGGCGAGAGGAAGGTGATGCTCTGCCCGGCGGCCGCCACCGGGTAGGACTGCGTTGCGGCCGGCGCTGGTTCGTAGTCGGCGTCGCCGTCCTGTTCCGCCGCGATCGTGCACACGCCCGCGGCGAGCGTCATCACCGCGTCCCCCTGCACGGCGCACACGGTCGGCGTCAGAGAGACGAGGGACACCTGAAGCCCGGAACTGGCAGAGACCGCCGGCAGGTATGCGGCGCCCCCCACGACCGTTTCCACGGGTGCTTCGGAGGAGAAGCTGACTTCCTGCTGCGTGCGCTCGACGGCGAAGCTCTGCTGCGCTTCCAGGTACCCCGGCTCCGAGGCCGTCAGTGTGCACGTTCCCGCGGCGAGCAGCGAGACGTGCCCTGCCACGGCCGTGCAGACGCCGGGCGTCGCGGAGGCGACCGCCGCCGGCTGCCCGGTGAGTTCAACCTCGGCTTCCGCGGCGAAGGAGTCGCCTCGACGGGCAGGTGAGGGAGCCGGTGTCCTGAACGCCAGGCGCGGCTCGAGCGCGCCGATCCCGTGCAGGCTCCCGAGCCCGGTGGGCCCGTCGTAGCCGGGGCCGGCGACGCAGATCGGCCCCGACCCGCAGTCGCCGGCCTGTTCTTCGGCTGTGCACCCGCGTCCGAGGAAGCGTTCGCAGGCACCGTTGGTGCCGGACGTGATGTCGTGCAGCAACCCGTCATTCGATGCGGCGGCGTTCCGATAGAGCGTCTGCGCCGGATAGGGAACGCCGTGTGCGCCGCCGGCGAGCGCGAAGGCCGCGGCGATGAGTGGTGTTCCGGCACTCGTCCCCCCGACGGGCCGCCACCCCACCTTGTGCCCTTCGCTGTCCTTGTTCGAATCGTAGACGGCGACACCGAGGCGGGGGTCCGCGACGGCGGAGATGTCTGCAGTGGCGCGCCGCCCGCCGCAGCCGAGCGCTGCCCATTTCGGCAGTTCGAGCTGCCAGGAGGGCGCCGGGAACAGCGCGCTGCAACCGCTGCCCCCCGCTTCGTCGAGTGGTTCGAGCTGATCCCAGACGTGTTCGTCATGCCATTCTCCTGCCGGGCCGAGTTCGAGGCTGGTGCCGCCGACCGCGATCACGTCCGGTGATGAGGCGGGGTATTCCGGTCGCCCGCGTTCGGCTTGCGCAGAAGCCCAGTTGAGGTAGCCGCTGTCGCCGGCGGCCGCGGTGATGACGATCCCACGGTGATCGAAGGCGGCGCCTTCATCTGGGACCTGCGCCGGCTCGGCTTCGCCGAACGATATTGAGATCTCGTCGGCGCCCAGACGCGCCGCGGTGTCCGTGGCTTCTTCGAACGCGGGCAGCGATTCGGCGCTCGCCTCAACCAGGAGCAGCTTGCACGCCGTGCAGATGGCGTGTGCCATCTCGACGTCGAGCGATGTCTCGAGCGGCGCTTCCCCCTCCACGGCCGGCAACGGGCGGCGGTTCCCTTCGCCGTTGACGACGGTCGGGCATGCCGTTTCGCCCGAACACGCTTCCAGTTTGAATTCGCGGTCGTAGTTCGCGAGGTCCCCGTCGATTCTGGGATCGCCCCCGGCCGCAACGATCGCGATGGTCTGCTGCGATACCGGCGCTTGCGGCAGTTCATAGGCGAGGTGCAGGTCCTGCGGGCGCAGCCCGACGCAGCCTTCGCTCGCGCGGGGAATAGCGCATTCGGCTGTCTGCGCGCCGCCGGCGGTGGCCGCACGAGGACGCTGGTCTGAGGTGCTCGCGCCCGCGCGGCCCGACGGCGGCGTCAGCTCGAGCGCGTGGCAACGCAGGCGGGGTGTGCCAGCCGGCGGGCACACGGCGCGCACGCCGTAGTCGCCCGTGATGGGCACCGGCGCGGCGGCGTGTGCCCCAACCGCTCCGCAGGCCAGCATCCAGACGGCTGTCGCGAGCACAAACGACGCCCGCAGCCCGCGAGGCTTCGGTGACGCGGCGGCCGCCGCTCCAGGCTCCACCTGAACTTTCACGGCAGGCACAATCTAGCGCCCGGTCCGCACCGCCACCAGCAACACTAGGCGTGCGAATCCCAGATGATCTCCCAGAGATGTCCGTCGAGGACGCGGAAGTAACCCGAGTAGATCCCCCACGGGCGGTCGTGCGCCGGCCCGGTGAGCGTCGCGCCGGCGCCCTCGGCCTGCGCCAGCAGAGCGTCGACGGCCTCCCTGCTCGGGACGATATGTCCGATGCTGAACTCGCCCGGCCGCGCCGGCCCGAGGGGCACGTCCGCGTCCTTCGCGAGCTCCGTTCGCGGGTACAGAGCGAGGATGAGGTCCCCTCCGAGGTGGAACATCGCGACATCTCCCGCCGGGCTCTCATCGCTGCCGACGAAGTCGCTGCCGGTGACTCCCTCCGAGTCCAGCCCGAGACCCTCGCGGTAGAACGCGAGCGCACGATCGAGGTCGGCTACCGCGAGCGTGATCACGTGGATGCGCGGTTCCATGCGCGATCGTGACGTCAGTTGGCGATGTCGCCGGTGACGCGCGCCGCGCCCCGCTCGAGCGTCACCTCTCCGGCGCTCATGTCGGGGGCTTGGTGCCAGCCGGCCGGCGGCTTGCCTGCCGCGAGGAACCTGCCGGCGACAGAGCGCGCGGTAGAGCACGCGATCCCGACAGCATTCAGGTTGTTCAGGGCGGCGCGCCCGTTGCCGTTGGTGTGCGGGTACGTGTAGCTGACGCTGCCGCAGTGCTCGGGCCGCGCGGCGGCGGGCGAGAAGATGCGCACGTGAGCGGGTGAGAGCGTGAAGCCGTAACCGGCTCGGTTCGCGCAACGAACCGATGTGCCCGCCACCGTGCAGGCGATGTCGTAGCGCGCCCACACAGAACCGGGAGCCAGCGCACCGTACGGCGCAGCCGAGACGAGGTCGTCCTGGCTTATGTCGACGAGACGCGCGCGCCCGGCGCGCCCCTGCCCGAGCTGGACCGTGGGGTCGCCGACCCCCTGGCCATGCGGGATCCCTGCGGCCTGGCATTGCAGTCCCCGCCACAGGCCGTCGAGCGGACCTCGCGTGCCCGGGTCCACAACGGTCCCCTCGACACCTTCGGCTACCCCGCAGACCACGGCTGCGCCATCCGTCGACCAATTCAGGATGTGCGACGTGGACGCGCTCGCCGCAGACGGCGCGATCATCGCAATCAGCGCTCCCGCGCAGGCCGAGAGCAACGTCGGTCGTCTCATCGAACGAGGGTACCGCGCCCGGCGAGCCCGGACGGCAGGACGGGGCCGGCGGCCGTGCACACGGGCTGCGGCTGAACCACCCTGCAGGCTCCGTGGCGTACCGCGAGGCGCGGACACGGGATATCCATCACCATGTCCTTGCCGGTCGTGCAGCGCCATCGCCGATGTCGCCTGCCGTCGGCCGTGCAACCTGCGTGATCGCGTCCGGCCACGATGGCCATGCGATCGAGGAGGCCGAGATCGCCTTCGGGCCGGTGCCCCAGATGCACGATCTCACGTCTTGCCCAAGATCACCCCAATCCAGGAAAGGGTTCCCTTGTCTGATACTCCGAATGCCGTCGTTGGAGAGATGAACGATGCGAACGGGGGCGGCTGCCCCGTCGCGGCCGAGCGCGCCCCGCATCCAGCCGAGGGCGGGGCCAGCGCCCGCTGGTGGCCTCACAGGCTGAACCTGAAGATCCTCGCCAAGAACCCGCCCGTGAGCAACCCGTTCGGCGACGAGTTCGACTATGCCGAGGGCTTCGGGACCCTTGACCTGTCTGAGGTCAAGAAGGACATTGCGGACGTCCTCACGGTCTCGCAGGACTGGTGGCCGGCGGACTTCGGGCACTATGGCCCCCTCATGATCCGGATGGCGTGGCACAGCGCCGGCACGTACCGGATCAGCGACGGTCGCGGCGGTGCCGGCGCCGGTCAGCAGCGATTCGCTCCGCTCAACAGCTGGCCGGACAACGGGAATCTCGACAAGGCACGACGGCTGCTCTGGCCGGTCAAGCAGAAGTATGGCCGGAATCTTTCCTGGGCAGATCTGATGATCCTCGCCGGTAACGTCGCCCTTGAGACGATGGGCTTTGAGACGTTTGGCTTCGCGGGAGGCCGCGAGGACGTGTGGGAGCCCGATGAGGATGTCTACTGGGGGCCTGAGAGCACATGGCTGGGCGACGAGCGCTACACCGGCGATCGACAGCTCGAACAGCCGCTCGGCGCTGTTCAGATGGGCCTCATCTACGTCAACCCCGAGGGGCCCAACGGCAACCCTGACCCGCTCGCCGCGGCCGCGGACATCCGCGAGACGTTCCGGCGCATGGCGATGAACGACGAAGAGACCGTTGCGCTCATCGCCGGCGGGCACACCTTCGGAAAGACCCACGGCGCGGCCGACCCGGAACAGTACGTGGGCCCCGAGCCCGAGGCCGCGCCTCTGGAGGAGCAGGGCCTCGGCTGGAGGAGCACGTATGGCTCGGGCAAGGGCGCGGACGCGATCACCAGTGGTCTCGAGGTGACATGGACGGCCACACCGACAGCTTGGTCCAGCAGCTTCTTCGAGAACCTGTTCGGCTACGAGTGGGAGTTGACCACGAGCCCGGCTGGGGCGCACCAGTGGCAGCCGAAGGGCGGCGCCGGCGCGGGCACGATCCCGGGGCCCGCGGAGAATTCGCCGAAGCGTCTGCCGACGATGCTGACGACCGACCTCTCGCTGCGCATCGACCCGGCGTACGAGAAGATCTCGCGCCGCTTCCACGAGAACCCGGACGAGTTCGCCGACGCGTTCGCGCGAGCGTGGTTCAAGCTCACGCACCGCGACATGGGGCCGGTGGCGCGCTATCTCGGCCCCGAGGTGCCGGCCGAGACGCTGCTCTGGCAGGACCCCCTCCCAGCCGTGACGCACGAGCTCGTCGGCGCGGACGACATCGCCTCCCTGAAGGCTCAGATCCTCGACTCCGGGCTGTCGGTGACCCAGTTGGTCTCGGCGGCGTGGGCGTCGGCATCCACCTTCCGCGGCAGTGACAAGCGCGGCGGGGCAAACGGGGCGCGCGTGCGCCTTGAGCCGCAGCGCGGCTGGGAGGTCAACGATCCCGACGAGCTGGCGACGGTGCTGCGCACGCTGGAGGGTGTCCAGCAGGCGTTCAACAGTTCGCAGACCGGGGCAACGCGGATCTCGCTCGCCGACGTGATCGTGCTCGGCGGTTGCGCCGCGATCGAGCTCGCCGCCCGCAACGCGGGTCATCACGTGCAGGTCCCGCTCACGCCGGGCCGGGTGGACGCATCACAGGAGCAGACCGACGTTGAGTCCTTCGCTGCGCTAGAGCCGTCCGCGGATGGCTTCCGCAACTATCTGTCGGAGGGACACAGCATGGCGGCCGAGTATCTCCTGGTCGACCGCGCGAACCTGCTGAACCTCAGCGCACCCGAGATGACCGTCCTCGTGGGCGGCCTGCGCGTGCTGGGCGCGAACTCGGGGGGCTCTTCGGTGGGCGTGCTCACTTCAACACCAGGGTCACTGACGAACGACTTCTTCGTGAACCTGCTGGACATGGGCACCGCGTGGACGGCGACGGACGGCGACGCTGGTTCGTTCGAGGGTCGCGACGTCAGCACCGGCGAGCCGAAGTGGACCGCCAGCCGCGTCGACCTCGTCTTCGGCTCGAACTCGGAGCTGCGTGCGCTCGCTGAGGTCTATGCGAGCGATGACGCGCGTGAGAAGTTCGTGCACGACTTCATCGCTGCGTGGGTCAAGGTGATGGATCTCGACCGTTTCGAGCTCTCCTGATCTAGCTACGTGGGTCGGCCTCTAGCCGCCGGCCCACGTACAACCGCGAGCCGGGCACACGGAGCGTCAGTGGTAACGGTCGAAGTCCGCCGGCCAGGGCAACGGGAACAGGTGCCGGTAGGGCCGCGCGTTCTCGATCACGCCGGCGAAGGAGGCCCGGTGGGCCAGCGCACGGTAGTAGCGCGTCAGCTGCGGGTGGGTGGCCTGAGCCCACGGGTGGACCGCGAGGGCATAGAAGAGGCCGGGAGCGGCGGCGCAGTCGGCGATTGAGAAGCCGTCGCCGGCGAGGAACTCGCGCTGCGCGAGTTGCCCCTCGAGCATGCCGTAGGCCATCTCGAGCGTGCCGCGCGCCCGCGCCACGGCGGGCTCGTCCATGCGCCCCTCAATCGCGGCGAGGACTATCCCCTGGACGGCGTCGGAGATGTACTGGTCGCATAGCCGGTCCCACTTGCGGGCCTGCAGGGACGGCACGAGCTGCGCGCCGGCGACATGCTCGATGATGATCGAGCTCTCGCCGATGATCTCCTCGCCGTCGCGCAGCACGGGGATTGACGCCGGCGGCCAGAGTTCCGCCAGCTCTTCGCGGCTGAAGTCTCGCTGTTCCTCGAGGACGACGTAGTCGACGCCCTGCTCGTTCAGCGCGATCAGAACCTTCTGGCAGTAGAGAGCGAAGGGATGCTCGTAGAGCGTGAGGATCTGTCGGCTCTCCTACCTGCGTCCGCGCGACGGCGCCCGCAGGTCGATGCTCTTCTGCCGTGCACCCAGCCGGCGGGTGTTCATGGCGCTCATCATTCTCGCTCCTCCTGTGTGCCCAGGGTCGCATGAGGATAAACCGTTCACGCGGCGCGTTGCCATGGCAACGCGGGTGCCCGGCGAGCCCAACGCTGCGCTCGCGGCGAGCTGGAGCGACTCAGGCGGCCCTTGACTAGGCGCGGAGGTCGCGGTGTTCGATGGCGAGCGCGGCGACGGCCGTGAGCAGCACGGAGATGACACCTGGCACGATCAGCTCGGCGATGCTGACACCCTGGGTGAGGGGGTCGGACGTCGGCTTGATCAGGTCCAGCAGCAGCCGCATGGTCGTCGACTTGCCGGCACCGTCGGGACCCAGACACAGGGCGCGGAACCGCCGCGTGGGCGTGCCCCGTCGAGCTAGCCGTGCAGTGAGCACAAGGCCGGCGTCGACCGCGGGAGCTCGTCTGTGCGGCCGCGGGCCTGCCCGTGACCGGAAATGGCCCCGCTACGCTGAGCTTCGATGCCGCAGCTGAGTGACACACGCGTCCTGGTCACCGGCGGGACGAGCGGGCTGGGGCTGGCGATGGCGCAGGCGCTCGCGCAGGCAGGGGCAAGGGTCGCGCTGACCAGCAGGCGGCGGGAGCGTGCACAGGCCACCGCCGAAGCCCTCGGCGCCGGTGCCCTGGGCCTCGGGCTCGACGTCCGCGATACCGACTCGGTGTCGAGCGCTGTGGACAGCGCCTACGATTCGCTGGGCGGCCTCGACGTCCTGGTCAACAACGCGGGGATCGGCATGCGCACCGTCAACCCGCACTTCATGACCGATCCGCAGCCGTTCTGGGAAGTCCCGGCCGCCGGTTTCAGGGATGTCCTTGAGACGAAGGCCACGGGTACGTTCCTGGTCGCGCGGGCGGTTGTCCCCCGGATGCTGAATGCCGGCGGCGGGAGGGTCATCACGATCTCGATGAACGAGCAGACGATGACCCGCCGCGGGTTCGTCCCCTATGGACCAGCGGGCGCCGCGGTGGAGGCGCTCGCTCAGGTGATGGCCGCCGATCTGGCCGGCACCCCCGTCACCGCCAACATCCTGATCCCCGGTGGCGCGACGGACACCGGGATGATCCCCGACGGGATGCCGCAGGAGCTTCGCGCCGGTCTCCTGCAACCGCAAATCATGGGACCGCCGATCGTCTGGCTGGCCTGCGCAGATGCCGCGGGGGTTCACGGCGAGCGGATCGTCGCACGCGAATTCGAGGACTGGCTGACAGCTCGCCAGGGGAACCCACGGGAACCCGGCTGAACGCGTCGTCACCGCGGGGTCTCGCGCGTTTCTCAACAGCGTCTCTGTTCAGTTCGTGTCCCACTGCCCGTCGGCGACCCGGAGCCGATAGATCTCAAGCTCGGGCCGCCGGTCGGGGCCGGCGAGCGCGGCAAGCTCGTCCAGCAACCGCCGGATCCGCCGCGTGACGCTCGGCGCGAGTCGCTCCAGCGACGTGATGTCGTCGAGTGCCACGGCGACGTAGTCCTTCCAGGCCGGCAGCACCAGCGACACACGGACCTTGCCGTCGCGTCCTGCGACTTGCCCGACGTCGAGGTCCCGAGTCGCGATGGCCCGCAGGAGGCTGTCGGCGGAGTCGAGTGCCTGCACGGCCGTCGTCGGATCGTTCACGGCGGGAGACAGCGCTCGCAGCGCGATGTCTGCGAGCAGCCGCAGTGGCAGCGCCGGGTCCTGCTCGAAGGTTCGTTCGCTGCCGACGGTCAATGCGTGCAGCACCTGCCCGGCGAGCTCGGGATCGGGCTCCCCGCCGGCGACTGCGATCACCGATCCCTCGCAGAGCGTCTCCCCCGCCCCCGAAGTGAACCGGACCGTGGTCCCCGAGCGTTCGGCTGCAGCGAGTACCCGCGGCACGTCTATGACCTGCAGCGTGGCCGCGTGACCGGGCCAGCGGATCTCATGCCAGTGCCCTGCCGCGCCGGCGTCATCGGTCAGATCGCGCTCGTTGGCCTGCCCTGGCGGCCCGTCGGCCCTCGTGTAGAGGCCGTCGATCACCTCGCGCCCCCGAACCGCGACCTCGGCCAGCGTCGACGCGAGCTGGATGGAGCTGAACGCCGCCATCTGCAGCCTTCGATACACGACGAGCGACAGAAGGACAGCAACGAACGCGATGCCGGGGACGACGCCCGACGTGTACTCCGAGCGGCCGATCACGAGCGACGCGGTGAACGAGTAGACCACGACGGAGGTGAACAGCGCGAACGCTCGCCAGACGATCGGCGCGTCGCGAAACAGGTTCAGCCGCGGCGTGAAGGTGGTCGAGCTGTACTGCACCGTGAGGAACAGCAGCGAGAAGACGATCCCTATGAACGCGACGGTCCCGGCGCCCACCGCGAGGAGCATCTCCACCGCGCGGTTGCTGGGGATCCTGAGGCCGGAGCCAACGTGCGGCATGACGATCCCGAGCGCGACGGCCACGCCGGCGAAGAGCAACTGGACGATCCCGGCGCGGAGCCGGCGCCTTCGTCGCAGCACACGCGCAAGCTCGTCGCGGGGTCGCTCGCGCCGGAACGCGGGCGGCTCTGTGGCACGGTCGCTCATCGCAGGAATCTCGCAGGGCTCGCCGCTTCCTGTCGCGGCATGGACATCGGCCACCGGCCACCGAGCGGCCGTCGCGGGCCAGCGCCGCGCATCAGCTGTCCCCACCCGGCACAGGCGCGCCCTGACCGGGAGGCACCCGTGGCTCGCGCACACCGGATCCGTGACTGATGCTCAGCAGCTCGGGCGGGCGCTCATGGTCCACCTGCAGGGTCGAGTGGTCGATCCCGAAACGCTCGTGCAGGACCCGTTCGACGAGGTAGCGCTTGTCGTGGCAGTCGGAGTGCTCCTTGACCAGGACGTGCGCCGAGAGAGCGGGGAACCCCGACGTCACCTCCCAGACGTGCAGGTCGTGCACCTCCGTCACGCCGGGTGTCGCAAGCATCGCCTCGCCGATCTCCTGAGGATCCAGCCCCTCGGGGGCTGCCTCCAGGAAGACGCGGGCCGACGCTCTGACGAGGCCGTAGCCGGAGCGCACCATGAGAGCTGCGATCACGAGCGAGGCGATCGGATCGGCCCGCTCGAAGCCCGTGAGCAGTATCAGCGCGGCAGCGACCGCAGTGGCGATGAAGGCGTAGAGGTCGGTGAGGAGGTGCTGGTATGAGCCCGCGACGTTCATGCTGCGCCGGTTCGCCTTCGCGAGCGTCCAGGTTGCCGCAAGGTTCACCACGATGCCGACGAGGGCCACGGCGAGCACCAGCCCGGCACTGACATGCGGCGGTTCGACCAGGCGCCGGACCGCTGAATAGCCGATGAACGCCGCGAGGATCAGCAGTGTCAGGCCGTTGGCCTGGGCGGAGAGGATCTCCACGCGCTTGAACCCGTATGTCAGGGCGCCCCTCGCGGGGCGCACCGCCAGCCGCGCCGCCAGCAGCGACAGCCCGATCGCAGCGGCGTCGGTGAGCATGTGCGCCGCATCGGATAGCAGCGCAAGCGAGTTCGCGAGCACACCTGCCGCGACCTCCACCAGCATGAAACCCAGGATGAGTGCGAGCGCGATCGCCAGCTTCCGCGCATCGGCGTGGACACCGACCGTGTGCGAATGACCGGCATGCCCTCCTGTGTGGGGTTGCCCGCTGCTCACACGCCACCTCGGGGTCTCATCTCGAGCACCTCGCCGGCGGACGGACAGCACCCCGGAGATGGCGACGAGCGTGCACAGGTCATGACATGGTCGCTGATCGATGTTGCTCGGGTGCCGTTACCCGGTCAATGCTATCCGCGGCACGGGCAGCATCAACGTCTTCGCGGACCGCATCCCGTCGGGTGGGCGGTGCCAGCCGCCGCATCAGCCATCGCGCTGCGTGAAATCCCGGATGCGCGCCGTGCTGCGGAGCGCGGTGGACCCGTTCACGACTGCGTGCGGCAGGAGCGGTTTTCCACCGACGAGGGTGCGGATAGAACCGGATAAGCCGCGGCCGCTCTGTATCTAGCTTGTCAGCATGCCATCCACATCGAAGCCACAGGTAGCGAAGCTGAACCCCCAGCCCTGGCGCTGGAGCCACCCGCGCGTACTCGTCGAGCACCCGGATGAGGCGATCGGGCTCGAGATCTCCTCCGGACTGCGGTTCGCCGGCTACGCAGTGGCAGTGTGCCCCGGACCCGCCGGCCACGGCCGCTGCCCGCTGACAGGACCCGCGGGTTGCGCTCCCGCCCACGATGCCGACCTCGTCGTCTGCTCCCTCGGATACGAGAACGAGGCTGCCGTTGAGATCCTGCGCGAGCTGCGCTCGCGCTACCCCGACACACAGCTCGTCGTCGAGGTGCCTCCGGACATGGACGCCGGCCTGAGCGCGCTGCTCGACGGCTGCACGAAGTTGCCGGCACCTGCGTCGCCTGAGCAGATCGTGGATGCGGTGCGGGTCATCGCCGAACAGACAGCCGAAGCGGATTCCGCCCGTGCGTAGTCCGTTTCACAGCGAGACGGAGGCGTTCCACTTCGTCCTGCTGCTGCTCGTCGCACTGATTCCGATCGTGCTCGCGGCAGCGCTCGGGCCAACATGGCTCGCCGTGCTCGTGATCGTCGTAGTCGCGGCCGCTCTCGCTCTGCGGCTTGTGTCACTGCGCATGCGCAAACTCCGCGGCCTTGAGATCCCGGTGAAGATGGCGCCCCCGCATGTGGGCTCCGCGTCAGAGCGACGGATCCTCGTCGTCGCCAATGAAACGCTAGGCGAGGAGGCGCTCCTCTCCGAGGTCGGCCGGCTCGCGGCGACGCCCGGGACGCAGCTGCTTCTTCTCGCACCGGCTGTCGTCTCTGCCGGTGCCCGCCTGACCGGCGCGGTCGACGCCCGCTCCGAGCAGGCGCGCCGGCGCCTGAAGGGCGCACTGGAACGCGTTGGGCACGAGAGCACCGTCAAAGGCGAGGTGTCCGAGGAGGACCCGCTGCAGGCCGTCGATGACGCGTTCTCGACCTTCGCTCCCGACGAAGTGATCGTCTCAACCCGGTGGGAACACGCAGCCGGAGGGCTCGATCCCGTACTTGCCGGGCTCGTGCGCGAGCGCTTTGCGGTGCCCGTCCGCCATCTCGTCTTCGAGCCCGGCGCCGCCGCGCAGGAACCGGACAGGGCAAGGGAGGCGCGCTACCGCCAGCTGTCCGCTGAGCGGGCCAGCAGGAGATTCGGGATGAAGGTGCTCGCGGGTACCGCGCTCGTGGCTGCACTGCTGATCTCACTTGTTGCCCTCGTCCAGAGCAACGAAAGAGAACAGGAACGCAACTCAGCCCAGGCGGCCCTCGCGCGGGCAGCCGCCAGAACGCCCGTCGCAAAAGTCGTGGACCTGACCGTTAGCCCCGAATCCAAGCTCGGACCCGAAGGTGAAAAACACGATGCCTTCACGATCACCGAATTCGCCGTCCATGTCGGCCAGCCTCAGCGGCTGACGATCACGAACACTGATGACCAGCCCCACAGCATCACCTCGCCCGGTGCGGGAGTGAACATCGTGGTCATGCCCGGCACCCACACGTACACGCTTCTCGTGAAGCACGCGGGAACGTTCCTGTGGTTCTGCGACTTCCAGTGCGACGAATGGGCGATGCAGCACCCCGGCTACATGAGCGGGTACATCACCGCGAGCTAGAAGGGTCGGCGCCGGGCGAGCACACTCGGTCAGTCCAGGCCCGGGCCACCCTGCCAGATCCACTTGCCCTCGTCATCCTCGACGACGGCGTGGTGCTCACGACGCCAGAAGTCCAGGGACTGCGCGATCTCGTGTTCCTGGTGCTTGTCGCTGACGCTGAGCGCCTGCACGATCTCACTCGTGGACATCGGGCTGTCAGCTTTTTCCAGAACCTCCCGCACGCTGTCAGCCGGGTCGGCATCCATCACGCGCTCCTTTCCTTGACCTGTCCGAGCGTATCCGATGGCCAGCTTGGGCGCATGGGCACGTCCGTGCTCACTGAGGGTCGGCTGCAGGCAGGACGATATGCCGCCGCTCACGTCGCGAGGAGCTCGGTGAAGAACGAGATGATCTCGTCTCGCGCCGCGATCGTCGGCTGACCCGCCTCGTCGATCAGGTGCGCCGTGACAACGCTGTGCGGAGTGGGGACATACTGCTGGAAGAACGGCGGCGGGTCGGGATTCGCGGCGCTGTCGGGCAGGACACGCGGGACGAAACGATCTCCCAGGGCCTGGGAGTAGGCGGCAAACCGCTCGGCCCGGCAGACGCTGTCCCCGGCGAAGCGGTACGCCATCACCCTCAGGTCGTCCCGCTCCAGGCGTTCGCGCACCGCGGCGAGCTCCCGCGGGGAGATCTCGAGCCCGCCGGGGTCGTCGAGCGGCAGCGAAGGCTGCGAGAGGACCGGCGCGAGCATCGCCTGCTCGAGCATCATCGTGAGCGCGAAATTGCCGGTGAAGCACATGCCGATGGCGCCGACCCCGGGGCCACGGGACTCCTCGTGTGCGAGCCGCGCCAGCGCGCGCAGCCACTGGGTCACCGGGCTCGACTCGTTGGCGGCGAATGCGCGGAACTCCGCGCTCATGCACACGCGCCTGAACACTGCCGCGCCCTCATCAGCCCCCGGTACAGCACCGTCGCGGCCGAACAGCGAGGGCATATAGACCGTGAACCCGGCATCCCGGATCCACCTGCTGAAACGGGCGACATCAGGGCTGATCCCGGGCATCTCCGTCATGACGATCACCGCGGGCCCCGTTCCGGCGACGTGGACGACCTTCGCCACCCCGTCCAGTTCGACGACGCGCGGCTCGAAGTCATCGAGCGGGTCGTCCTCTCTGACACCCCTTTTCGGCATGCGGACCTCCAATCTCGTCGCTAAAAATGTACGATCGTCCATATAGATATATAGGATGATGTGTCTACCCGCAACGAGAGACCGCATGCCGAGAGACCTACAGGTCAAGAGAACACAGGAACCGACGCCCACCGATGGCCGGCGCGCCCGTGGCATGCGCAGCCGCGCCGCCGTCCTCGAGCGCTCGGTGCAGCTCGCTTCGCGCGAAGGCCTCGAAGGCCTGTCGATCGGCGCGCTCGCCGCCGACCTGGGCGTCAACAAGAGCAGCGTCCACGCACTCTTCGGTTCGAAGAAGGAACTGCAGCTGGCGACCCTGGCAGCCGCGAGAACGATCCTCATCGACTGCGTGATCGCTCCTGCACTCGAGAGCGAGGAGGGCTTGCCGCGGCTTCGCGCAATCGGCGAGGCGTGGTGCGACTACCTCGCCGCTGACGTGTTCGCCGGAGGGTGCTTCCTGTGCGCCGCGTCCGCCGAGATGGACGGCCGGCCCGGATCCGTGCGCGACGCCGTCGAGTCTGTGATGAGAGCCTGGATCGCCGTGCTCGCCTCCAACCTGCAGGCGGCGATGACAGCCGGGGACCTGCGAGCGGATGTTCGGCCCTCCGAGGCGGCGTTTCGGCTCAACGCCCTCGGCATGGCCGCCAACTGGCAGCGCCAGCTCATGGGCGACGAGACCGGCATCGACTATGCCCGCTCCGCGTGGCGAGAGGAACTCGAGCGTCTGTCCTCGTGCCGGCCGGGCGCGAACCAGGCCCGACGGCCGCGCTCGGGGCAATCCTGATCTGGGAGCGTCAGGGACGCGTGATGAGCACCGCGACACCCGCTCGCGGCCGTACGCCTCCACAGGAAGTTCAGCCAGATCTCACAGCACGCCACATGCGGCCGGGCGCGAGCGCGAATGGCAAAGAACGCGGAGCCGCGGCCGCGCAGCCCCGGTCGGCTAACCGTGCCTGCGCTTGGAGGACTTCGGGGACGCGGTCCTCGCACTCTCGCGCGCCGCCCTCGACGAGCGCGCGCACCGAGACATAATCACCACCCGTACCGGAATGCTCACGGTTGCTCTCTCGCGGTTCGCGCCTGGGCGTTTCGTCGATCACGTGATCCGGGGCTCATTCCGCAGGAAGCTGCGAGGACGCTCGCTCGAGGGCGCCTCCCCGGCGGTGATCGAGTTCGCCGAACGCCTGGAGTGAACCCCGGGCAAGGCCGAGCCGTTGACGATGGCG
>Ga0182013_10004010_pt1 | contig 17966 bp, 12 predicted proteins | sample 612S2MmetaG_FD_120487 | JGI IMG/M metagenome (GOLD analysis project Ga0182013, IMG submission 120487) | Permafrost microbial communities from Stordalen Mire, Sweden - 612S2M metaG | ecosystem: Environmental > Terrestrial > Soil > Wetlands > Permafrost | place: Sweden: Stordalen | collected...
AATGCAAATATCATGTGGTGTTCATACCGAAGTGTCGGAGAAAGGTGCTGTATCAGCAACTCCGGCGGGAATTGGGGGAAGTGTTCCGCAGTTTGGCGGAGCAGTGGGAATGCAAAGTGGAGGGGGGGCATCTGATGCCCGATCACGTGCATATGCTGTTGTCGGTGCCGCCGAAGTATTCGGTGTCCAACGTGACCGAGAAGGACACCTTTGATTACCTGGTGAAGCTCGCGCGGGCTTTGCATACTGACCTCGACCCTCAATACGTTGTCACCCAAAAAGGCAGCAAAGTGAAGGTCTGGTTCCCAGGCTCCTTGGCTGTGAAGGACCGGCGCAAAAAGACGGCCGCCATCTCGCGAATCTGGCAAAAGATCGCAGGTTGAGTTCACGACCGCAAGATTTTAAGATTCTTACAAAACAGCTCTTTGCAAAAGCTCATAAATCGACCATTACCGCGGATGCAAAATACAAAATGCTGCCAAGGCAGAACGCGGAACAAGTGCGGGTTCCTCAATGTAACGGCCTGCTTAACTTTCGGCTGGGTGCGAACCCATTGTTTCTCGCGATCAATGTCCATCGCGGCGGCAACCCTGACCTGCAGCCAATTCGTGCGCACCAGCTCCGCGATCGAGGTCAGGAAACACGATTAACTGACCACGTCGCAGGTCACAACTATTTGAACAATGAAAGCTATCCTTGAGTTTGAATTGCCAGGGGACGTGGAAGCCCATCGCGATGCCGTCAATGGGAAGCGATGGCGGGAATTATTTCAGGATTTGGAGTTCGTTCTTTTGGTCCATAGAGACATGGAAATAAACGAAGACCGCCAGCAGGTCTATGCGAGCTTGTTGAAAAGTTCGCGATCTCTGCGCGAGGAAGCGGGTCTAAACTTCCGCACCGAGGCTCGCTGGCAGGAGGCCCGACACATCCTGAATAAATACTGGGATGACCAATGGGTGAAATACTGGAAAGACAAGTGCGATCCTGAATTCATGCAGAGCGTAGGGGCGGACAATTCGCCCGAGAGGGTTGATCCGGCATCGAAAACCTCCAAACGCAAAAGGCAGCAAAGCCGGGAGGATCCGGAATGATAAATCCTTGAGAGTTTCATTACATCGCCATCGGAAGAAGACAGATTGAATCAAATCGCCGAAGTGGTCAAAATGATCGCCACAACTGAACTCTCAGATATGGAGAAACGGACGCAAAAGCAAACCGCAGCCAAGCAGCGCATACGGGATCCATGGTTTCGAGGAGTAATTCCCGCACCAGCGTGGCTACGTAAAGCGATCAGTGATTCATTGAAGCGCCATACGACCCCAGAAAAAGCGCGGCTCCAGACCCGGAACTCACTCAAGCAACGGGCGCGGAGATCTTACGCCCCACACGACCAAACCTGATCAAATCATTTCAGGCGTGTCCGAAGTCAAATGAATGCACCGAGCATTATGATCCTCAATGAATCGGCCGTCGTCGACTTCTCAGTTAATGCGGCAAAGCATCACGCTCGGGTTCTGTCATGCCGGATCGTTCGATGGGATTTTATGCATTAGATCCGATATGGTTCTTTTATGAGTTGTAACGCATAGGGACGTTGTATGTGCCATATCCGATATTGACACATTATGGGACTTGGCGCATAATGCTGGGATGAATGATCTTGCCCGCGATCCGAAGCAAATAGGCAATCTGATCCGCCGCGCGCGAAAGAGGCGCGCGTGGAGCCAAAAAGCATTGGGCGATAAGGCAGGATTCCGCCAGGAGACGATCTCGCTCATCGAAAATGGCAATCCCGCCACCAGAATTGAGACCCTGCTGGCCGTCCTTGCGGTTCTTGATTTGGAGTTTCTGATTGCGCCCCGGTCCAAAGGAGAAGGGAAAGGTTATATCTGATGCCTCGCACGCGCGTACATACGCCCCTGCAAGTTCTTTTGAACAACGACCTTGTTGGTCGGTTGCTCAAGGAGCCAGACGGCGCCATTTCTTTTCGTTACGATGAAAATTGGCTGGCTGGCGAATCGGCCATTCCCGTCTCGCTTTCACTTCCTTTGCGGGAGGATGCATTCAGAGGAGCGCCGGTGGTCGCGGTCTTCGAAAATCTTTTGCCAGACTCTGATGTGCTTCGAATGCGGGTCGCGGAAAAAGTCGGAGCGAAGGGAACGGACGCCTACAGCCTGTTATCACAAATCGGACGCGACTGCGTCGGCGCTTTGCAGTTTGTTCCCGAGGACGCTGAAGTCATCGATGAAACCCCAGGCGTGACCGGGGAGATCGTTAGTGAAAGCGATATTGAGAAGCTGCTGAAAAACCTCGCTCGGGCACCGCTAGGCTTGGACCGAGATCAGGATTTTCGGATTTCGGTTGCGGGAGCGCAGGAGAAAACAGCACTGCTGCGACAGAAGGGGAAATGGCTCAAACCCCGTGGAACGACTCCCACCACTCACATCTTAAAGACACAAATTGGAACTTTGCAAAACGGCATTGATCTCTCCAACAGTGTTGAAAATGAATATTATTGCCTGAAACTGATGGCGGCGTTTGGCCTCCCGGTGAATGCTGCCGAGATACAGGTTTTTGGAAAAACCAAAGCCTTGGTTATTGAGCGCTTTGATCGGAAGCGTTCTGGGGATGGACGATTGCTTCGCGTGCCTCAGGAGGATGCCTGTCAGGCGCTGTCCTGTCCTCCCAGCCTGAAGTATCAAAACCAGGGCGGACCGGGCATGGTGGATATTCTCAATTTGCTGAAAAGCGGCGATACTCCTGCAGCGGATCAGAAAACATTTTTAAAGGCCCAAATTTTATTTTGGCTGATCGGTGCGACAGATGGCCATGCCAAGAATTTCAGCATCTTTTTAGGTCCTCGCGGACGCTTTTATATGACGCCACTTTATGATGTGCTGACGGCACAACCGAGTCTGGATAGCCGCCAAATCGAGCGGAAGCAAATGAAATTGGCGATGTCGGTTGGGAATAGCCGGCACTACAAAATCGAAGATATCAGAGGCCGGCACTTCATGCAGACCACGGACCGCGCTGGGTTGCCGGGCGCACTTGCGAGCGAAGCGTTGGCTGAAGTTGCCGAGGCTGCCGGCCGAGCAATGAAGACAATCGAGAAACAGCTTCCACGCGATTTTCCCGAGAAAATGCACGTTTCAGTGAGCGACGCCTTATTCTCTCGTCTTAATCGAATCTGACCGTCAATAGGAAACAATTCGGGCTTGCCACCAGATGCTAGCCCGACTTGGCGGATTCGACCCGCCGTAAAATATTTTCATTGCGCAAGCGGTTGATTTTCAGGCGGGCGATTTTCAAAGAGGGCCAAAAACGGCTGTAGTGAAGACCCGGGCTATTTCCAGTGTTGGAAAACTGTGCATAATCCTATGCCGTTATGTTTTTGCGCTATACGACGCGGCAGAAGAACGGCAAGGAACATCGCTACTACAGTCTGGTGGAGAACCGGCGGGCGGCGGGCGGGCGGGTGGTGCAGCGCCACGCGCTTTACCTGGGCGAGATCAACGACACCCAGCAGGAGGCCTGGCGCAAGACCATCGAGATTTTCGAGGAAGGGCAGACACGTCCGCGCACCGTGGCGTTGTTTCCGGAGGAGCGCATCGGCGCGGTGACCAGCCAGGAAATTGTGCGGATCCGGTTGAGCCAGCTCTCGCTGCACCGCCCGCGCCAATGGGGCGGCTGCTGGCTGGCCTGTCAACTCTGGGAGCAACTGGGGCTGGATCAATTCTGGGCGCAACGCCTGCCGCCCGGCCGCAAGGGCACGCGCTGGGACTGGGTGCTGCAAGTGCTGGTGGCGTACCGGCTGCTGGATCCGGGCAGCGAGCGGCGTTTGCACCGCCATTGGTTTGAGCACAGCGCGATGGCCGATCTGCTGGGGGCGGAACGGGAACTGGCCGAGATTCACAAGCTCTACGAATGTCACGAGCGTTTGCTGGAGCACAAGCGGGATCTCTTCACGCACCTGACCGGCCGGTGGAAGGACTTGTTCAACGCGCGGTTCGAGGTTCTTCTCCACGACCTGACCAGCACGTATTTTGAAAGCGACCCGCCGTTCCCCGAGGGCGACAAGCGCCGCTACGGCTACAGCCGGGACAAGCGGCCCGACTGCGTGCAGGTGGTCATCGCGCTGATCGTCACGCCCGAGGGTTTTCCGCTGGCCTATGAAGTGCTGGCCGGCAACACCAGCGACAAGACCACGCTGGGGGCGTTCCTCACAAAGATTGAGGAGCAATATGGCAAGGCCCAACGCATCTGGGTAATGGACCGGGGCGTTCCCACCGAGGAGGTATTGGAGCAGATGCGCGCCGCCGATCCGCCGGTGCAATACCTGGTGGGCACGCCGCGCGGACGCTTGAGCCAGTACGAGCAGAAGCTCACGCAACCGCCTTGGCAGGTGGCGCGGGAAGGCGTGGCGGTCAAGCTGCTGCCCCATTTGCGGGCGCGCAAACCGCGTCAGCCAGGCAACATTGGCTCCAGTTTCGGCTTCCATCTCCAACCAAAGCTGCTCAATCGTCATACGTGGAGTCCTCTTGAATCTCAGCATCCCAAACGCGGTTCACTCGATATTCGACACCAAGCACCGTGTCACTGGTCGGAAAACTCAGTGCCACGCCGATGATTGGATTTCGAGTGTCAACCATTCCCGTTGGCGAATCAGGCATGTTGTTCTCACCCTTTACTACCGAGGGTGGTTGGACCGGGTAGATCAGAAGAAGTCCGTGTGAACGTCGTCGCAACAAGCGCAACACACGTCCATTCGCACGTTTCGTTTCACCTTTTTCGGGCGCTCTGAGTTTCGGCGGATCGGTTTGCTGCCATCGGCGTGTCAGTCCGAGCGCAACGTCACGCGCATCCACATTCCCAATTTGACTACTTAACCAATCCAAGTCCGTAGCGAGTTCCGGTTTGTCTGCGATGCCGTCGAACCAAACCTGAGTGAATGTCTGTCCCTCAAAGTCCCATCCCTCATCCGCTGGACTCAGGATGTTTGCCTTCCGCAACCCAAAGCTGTCGCCGGTTTGATGCTCTGCTGAACGCTCCACTAGACCAACGTCGTGTCCGGCAATCTGTAAGTGCCGACCCTGCGCCACAGAAATCAGTGCCAGCGTCCAACAAGTCAGTTCCGGCCCGGCCTTCGCTGCCTGTTGGCGGATGAAGGTCGCAATCTGTCGCCCGCTGGCACGAGCCGATTGGGGGGGGCAGTTGCAGAGCTTCCGCGAAGGTTGCCACCTTCTCGGCTTCGACGTTGCGCCAGATTCGAGTTTCATGATCGCGTAGGCGTTCAGGCGCGGACAAGCTCGACAACAACCTTTCTGTCGCTTGTAGGTTCGCTTCTACCCGTTTGTCATCTTTTGGTAATTGTGTGCTCTGCACCAACACGCCCGCCCAAGAGAGTTCAAGGCTCTGACTGTGGCACATCTTGTTCAGCGCAGTGACAGTCATCCCACCCGGATGCGTTCGCACGCGAAGGCCGTATTGCTCCGGTGTCAGCCCTGCGGCGACCATGTAATCGAACTCACGCCGAAGCTCCGCATCCGCTAATGCAATGTGCCGATACCACGCGGCCAGCAGCCCGGTAGTGAACAGCCGGCATAAATCGAGATAGCCGGGGCGATAGCCGAACCAACGCCCCATTTGCATGAGCGTGTCATACATGCGCGAAGTGCGGAGGAAGTAGCTGATGGAAAGTCCTTCGAGCGTAAGACCGCGCGAAAGTTTGTCGCCGCCGACCGCGATCACGTTGCGCCCTTCGGCCTCATGTTCCTTGTAGTCGAGTGCTTCCTTCGCAAACCCATTGATGGGAAGGACGACAATCTTCGACGACGCGCCGTGAAGCTCCGCGTCAACTTGCGGCCAAGTCACCGCCGGCCCAGCGTCCTCGGCAAGTGATTGCGTTACTGGTACAAACTCCGTTTCCCAGAGCTCACAAAACTCATCACGAACCGTGGGCTTACGGTTCCCGTCACCAAATTCGATGCGTCGTTGCAGCGCGATTACTTCATCGCGCACAAGGCGAACGACATGATTTTGCACATCCACGAACCGCGTGACGTGGACCAGCATTGAGTTGTGTTTCTTGCCATGCCCCCGCGCGCGCCGTGCCGCGCACGAGAGAATGAAACAGCGAATCGCCTGTTTCAGTGAAGACGGTAACTCAACGGGAATGTGATCCTTTTTGTGACGAGGAGGGAAGGCTGTCAGCGCGGCATAGTCGTCGATCTGTCGGACAATCGGCAGGCCTTCTTGCGCAAGAAGCCCCGCGTCCGCATCTCCGTCGAGGCCAAACACCTTGCCGGGCCCAACGTAATTCGACGGCGGTTTGACGTTGATGATAAAGCTGCGCGGAAAAATGTCTTCACCGTGCTTTTCGGTTTGAGCCGAAGGATTGACGAAGATATTGGCAAACGGAGTGGCGGTATAACCAACGTAAGCTGATTTCTCGAACGTGCTGAGTATCTCTCGAATCTTGCCATTGATTGCAGAAACACTGTCAGCGTCGCCGTCCGCGCCCTTCTTATCTTTGACGTTGATAGAGGCGTTGTCAGCTTCGTCGTCGATCAGAAGCAACGGGATGTTTGGAATTATTTTCCCCTCAGATTCTTCACTCGCCGCGACATGGCGAACCCACTTCAAAAGATTGCCGAGAAGTTTGGAGTTTTTCTTAACGACAAGCACAACCGGGTCGCCGCCGATCATGACGCCTATGGCCTCAGCAACAGGCTTGCTGAAATCTCCTTTCTCGGCGCTGCTGGTCAACGAATGGATCACCAGTTTGTCGCCAGGCAGCTTGCCGACGCCGACCCAGCGACCATTCAAGTTCAGCTTGCGACTCTTTTGTGTGTCGAAGCCAAGCACACCCTCGTCCACCCGAAGCTGTGTCTGCGCGCGCAGATTGCTGTGAATACCCGCGAGCACAATCACTAGCTTGTAACCGGCATCCACAGCCTTATTGATCAGGCCGATGTAGTTCGCGGTCTTCCCGGATTGGACAGAACCGACTACCATTCCGCGTCTGTCCCACGGGCCGTCGCGCGTAGGTTCCTCCAATCGCTCCAAAATCATGTCCGTGAGTTCGTGCAGGTTATTCACGACATCGGGTGGCCATCCCAAATCACGCTCCAGATAGGTCATGTAGCGAGTCCAGAACCGCCAGAACCCAGGGGCTGTGTTCGCACGTTTGTTCGGAAGCCAAGGAACATGTCCTTTCGGGTCGTTATCATCTAAAACAGTCGCGTCTTGGACGCCAACGGAAAACAGGTGACGCAGTTCCAGCGTCAGCGCCTCGACGTCAATCGTTACATCCGGCGCAAAAATTGTTGCAGCCTGAACCGCCTTTTCAGCTGTTGTTCGGATCAGTTCGGGCGTGCGTTTCATTTCCTTGCGGAGAATGTCCACTGCAAGATTGCGTGCGTTTGCGTAATGGTCGTGTGGTTCAGGCATGAGGATGAGATTCTGAGAGACTTTGCAGCAACGCAGGGAAAAGCTCGAAGGGCCAGATGGTGCGAAGGCGGTTTACGGCCTCCTTCGCACCGTAGCCGCTCGCGACAAGTGAATGGAATGCTTGTTCCATCACTTCACGAATCTGGCCTTCCGCTGTGTGTTCAAAGGGGCCAGGCAGAGAGTTTGGCTTTTCGCTGTTCTCAATTGCGATGTGGGGGAACGGCACGGTTTCCTCAATGAGCCGAAGAAGGGCATTGAAAGCAGAGCGATTGGAAGTTGCAGTGAGTGATTGCTTTAACAGCGGGTGCTGTCGGTTTAGTCGATAAAACATTTTGTCATGCTTGGCTAGGGGCTCCCAAAGAAGCACGCGGTCTGTATCTGCCTTTGGCGTCAGCTTTGCGCCCCGGTGCGAATAGACCCGCTTCGCGTCACTCCGTGTGCGCTCGCCAATCCGACGTAGCTCGTCGCGCAACGCCGCCGGGGGCGTGGCGCGCGACTTTGTGACATCAATCGCCCAATCATGATCGAGTGCGTTTGGCACTTCGACACGGATGCGCGCCAGCTTGTAATGCTCTTCCTTCGCCCAGCCGAATCCTAACCAGTCGCCAGACACGAGCAAGCGTCGGTTCCGATAAACGTAAAAGCCTTGATGCGCGTTCCAACCTCGCGGCCCAGCGGCCGCTTCATGCTTCGGTTTCGCGAGCTTGGAATGATGCGGCAGAACGAACGGTTCGACCTCGACAACCGCGCCGCGAAGTTTAAGCCGTGTGGCTGGGAGAACTTGGGTGGCAGGTTCATTTGCCAAAAATGGGTCCCAAGCCTCAACCAGTCGCTGATTCAGTGAGAGCTTGACGCCATCCTTCCCTGCCATTAATTGATGAAAAACCATCGCTAAATGACGACGTGCTGTGTCAGCGCGTTGCAGGAAAAGCTGCTGCTCGCGTTCACAGTTTGTGCGTTGTCCGGCAACGAGCCGGTCAAGTTTCTGCCAGACGACGGCGGTTCCTTTCGATAACGCTCCCAGTCGGCGAAAATGTGGTTCTGCCGCTGTGTCGCCGCCGCGAAGCAACTGCCAGTCATTGACGCGGGCGATATGATCGAGATTCCAACAGCGAGTCGCAGGCTTTCCGTCGCGAACGATGCTCCGCACGGTGACGCAGCGGCATTGCGAAAAGCTGGCCGTCTTAAGACCAAGGCCAAAACGGCCTAGGTCGTGAGGTTCACGCGGCTTTAGCGGATTCTGACTGCCTGGCCGCATCGCGGCCACGAGTGTTTCCTCTGACATTCCATCACCGTCGTCTGTAATCGTGATGATGGAGCTTTCCCCGTCCCAATGAAAATCCACCCAGACATTTTTCGCACCTGCTGTGATGCTGTTGTCAACGAGGTCCGCCAGTGCCGTCGGCAGTTCGTAGCCAAATGCGCGGAGCGACTCGACAAGGGACGCCGCGTGTGGCGCTGCAATGTCGAAATCTGAGTCAGCAAGTTGGGGGCCTCCTTGTTTCACGCATTAATTATGAAGCTGCCGTCCTCCGCCCCTCCAAGACTTCTTGCGCCAATTCAGGACTTCGATGGCAGATACCTGCCATCTGAGCTTCGGAACAATAGAATTCATCGTCCTTCAGCGTTCCGCCTTCATATCGGCGCCACGCCTCTTTCGCCACAGGCGCAAGCACCACTGGCCAGCCGCTTTGCTCGTAATACGGCTTTACCAAGCGCGGTTCAATACGGCTGACGGGTGCGTAATCCGCAGAGTCATTTGAAATTCGTGTGCCGTGTTCCAGCGCACTGTCTGGATGAAGGCCGACGTAAAGGAAGGCTATTGAATACCAGGCACGCTTGAATTCCTGGTCAGGCACTGTGCGAAGGCCCCGCTTGTCCAATGCGAGCATGGGCAGAAGCCAATGAACGGCTTCCTTCTCATTTTCGGGAAGCGGTGACAGTTCAAAGTTGAGGGTTTTGGATTTTTTCATAGTCTTTTCGATGTAAGATTTTACCGCGATTCCTATTGCTTCACCTACCAAGGGCGGCACGGCGTTCCCAATGACTCGAAACTGATGGGTTCGCGCAATGGGAAATTCAAACCAATCCGGAAAACTTTGGATGCGCGCAGCTTCGCGTGGCGTGAGTGATCGTTTTTGCGTCGGGTGGATGAACATAAGGCCATCCTTGCTTAAATGGGCCACAATTGTGGAACAGGGTTCATTGCGGTGCTGACGCGTGTAACGATCCTTGAATGTTTCTTTGTCGTAGGGAAACTCGAAGTGGACATCACGTTCCATCGCATCTTTCGAATTCTCACCTTCCCTTAACAGAGCAAAATCCCGCAAGTCACGGTCGCTGTGTGGACGAGCGCGATGAGCCGTAAGCGTTTTGGTGATGTCCACTTCCAAAACATCAAGGAGATAACGGCCTCCGTAAGCTTTCAGTTGGTTCTTGAAACGTTCCAAGTCGTATTCAGACTCTTCGGTTCCAGCGCCCGCCGCCAAAGGGGGCAAATCGCCAATCGCTTCCCACAACGTAAGCGGGGCTTTCAAACCCCGGCTTCCTTCTGAACCTACGTCAATACGGGGAGCTGGCTTCAGGTCCGGGCGGAAGTAATCCGGCAGGCCGAGCCGCGTGCCTATGAATAGCTGTCGGCGACGTTTCTGCGGAAGCCCGAGATCCACGCAATCCTCAATTTGTGCATGGACACGATAGCCGAGAGCCCTCGCTTCAGTCTGAACGCGGGTGAAATATTCACCTTCCGATGCTGAACGGATGCCAAGCACATTTTCCATTACGAAAACCTTGGGGTGGAAAAACTTTACATATCGTAAGAACTCTCGATAAAGATAACGTCTTTCGTCGTCCACAAGTCGTTTGCCGTTATTCGCGCCGTCTACCTGCCGAACCGTGCTGAAACCTTGGCACGGCGGACCACCCACAATAATATCGATTTTGTCCGTCCCGATCAGTTTCTCCAGTTCGGAAGGCGCGAAGCGGGTCAAGTCCTCGTCCAGAATGTGCGGAATTTCAGGTAAATTCTTTTTGAAGACGGCGATGGCCTCGGAGTTGAAATCAATGGCCGCCAGCCCAGTCAGCCCTGCACGTTTCAAGCCGAGGCTAAAGCCGCCGCAGCCGCAAAACAAGTCTATGAAATTTAATTTACTCATTGAACCATGCCTGCAAATGTCAAGGCAAAAATATTATCTAAATACTAATGGCAACCTGACCCCCCTTGCCAGCCTAAAAAGCGGCCTTCTGCAAGCTGCCCGATTCCATGGCGGCTGAAGACGGAGCGACCGGGTCTTCATTATTGCCCTAAATGCGACTCCGCGCGCAATTCCTAGAGGCAAGAATCTGGGCGAAGCGAGGAGGGTCAAGGTGGAGGCGATAGGGGGCGGGGGCCCCGCAGCGAAGCCATAAAATAGAACCCCGAACGTCGCGCGCGGGCACGGATCGAATCCGTTTAAGCCGCCATATTGGGGACAGGTTCCTCGTGCATCATCATCGAATCGAAATCCGGCGCGTGGATTGTTTCCGTATCGAGAATCCTTTCCACTGCGCTTCTGATGAACCCGCCCATTTGCGGCCAAGTGATCCGGTGCATTTCGATGGAGTCGATTGCGGGCGGAATCGCGACCGGATGCGAACGCGCAAAAAATTCCCCGTGATCAATCAACTCGTTGACCCGGTGCACGGTCAGAACCAAATGCGACAGTCCGTCACGCTGCATGTCCCCGATGGGGTCGGGGCCTGGATAGGACGGCCAAGTCGGGCCGCTGTGATGAAAATTGAAAAACCCAAGTCGCGGCACTTCGATGATGTGCTTCGGAATCTTCTGTCCGAACGTCGCCATCAAGCACAGGTCCGGCTTCCAGTCCTGGGTCACCAATTCCTGAAACTCCGGCGATTTCACCCTGCCGGTGAAAACCGGAATATCCAGCGACGCGGCGAACCGCCGCACGAGTGTTTCATCCTCTGTCGTGTGAGGATGTCTCCAAAGGCGGACCTTGGCATTGGTGAAGGGCTGGGGCGGGTCGTCCGTGGCGATGCCGACCACCTGCACCCGGCTAGAAAGCTCGCCAAAAAGCAGTTCACTCAGGACATGGTAGCCGCCCATGAAGCTGCCGAGAACCACCACCCGCGCCCGGTTTTCGGAATCTTTTCGTAGATGGGAGGCGAATCGGAGTCCGTTGACCCCGCTGGTTGTGAACCAGTTCGCATTCATAGGGCGGCGCGATTGCCACGATCAATCTCGCCGACCTGATCAAAAATGCAAGTGGTTTTATAAAAACAACTTACGCGAAACTTCCGCCGCCCGCGAACCCACGGCCACCACAACTCTTGCTGGAATTGAGGTGCTGCGCATGGTCGGTCTGGCTATGTTGCGCCGTAAGCTTGCAACAGTGGGTTAAACTTGATTACTACAACATATAATTGCGGGCTTATTATTCCAAGTATCTCAAAGCCAGCCTGCAAAAAACGAGTGAGTCTCGGCGTTTTGGCAAAGTGGTTGGTTCAATGCCTAAAAGCGCGGTAAAATTTTGACGTATGATTCTGGGCGTCCGGATCGTTGATTTGAATTGAGCCGGCGTCATTCGTGACCGTGGAGATTGGGATCCAGTTAATAAAATTCGTGGTCCCTTCGATGGTGTAAATTCCAGGTATTAGTGCCTGCAAATTTAATCCAAAAGCTCCGCTGCTGAAGCCTGCGCCCTGAATTTGAGGCGCCGGGGCTGTTATCATTTGTGAGACCGTTGGCGTGTTCGTGAAATTCACCCACGTCGCATTCACATTATCGTAAATTGAGGCGACTGTGTTCGTAACGGTGCTTCCGGGAGCAGTCAATTGCAGGATCACCTGGAAGTATTGAAAATCCCCAGGTTGCAGATTTAGACTCCATGACAGTTGCCCGTTGCTGAAGTTGCCGCCCGCCGGGTCGATGGTCACTGCGCCGTTTGGAAGCGCCTGTTGGAGATTAACCATTGCCGGAACGTCAAACGGGTTCTGAACACTTATCTGGATTGCACACATATTTGTCCCCGGATACATCAACGCACTGGATTCCAGCGGCGGTTGTGGCTTTGACGCCGCCGCCACAAGTGCTGGGTCGATCGGATTGCCGTTCTCGTCCAGATAAATGGTGCCAAATTGCTGATTTTGCTGGTCCTGGCGGTAGTAACCATTGGCGGCCCGTGCCGTCAGGGTGTATACGATGTCCTGACCCTCTGGCACCTGGCCCCCGTCTCCAGTCAAAAATGTCAACGTGACCGTTTGCTGTTCCCCAGCAGTCAGGGTTATTCCATCTTGGGCAGTCGCCACCGGGATCTGATACTGTCTTTGACCTATGCCAAGGAAGCCTCCTGGGAGCTGGCCGGTAACAAACGTCTTCGTCAGAAATGCCTCCACTCGGTATGTGGCTGGTTGCGTTCCTGTGTTCTGAATGACCACATTGGCGTAAGCCGACGACGCAAACCACGTCGGAATCAGGTTGTAGGTCCGGAGCGTCCCTTGCGTATATGGTGTAATGGATACGATCTGGCCCGATGAAGGGCTCGCTGGTTGGGTCTGGATCACATCTTGAAGTCCGGTTTCAATGTTTGCGGAGATTTGGTTCACTGTTACGAAACCCTGGCCTGTCATGCTCATGCTCAAGCTCATCAGCTGCGCCTCCGCTGACTGACTGGCAAGAGTGTCGAAAATATCCTGTTCCGCCTGGGTTGCCGAGAATGCTGCCGTAGCAACTATGCCCGCCACGCCACCAAGCGCAGTGTCGAGCAATCCTGAGCTTACTGTGAACAGGTGCTGGCCAATGTTGTAAGTAGTCCAGCCGGATTCATCGCTGGATTTGTATTGCTGGAACAAGATGGGCAAGTTGGCGTTTTGATCATAACTGGCCTGTAACGCGTAATTCCCCAGCAGGCGCGCTTGAAGGTCCTGCACAAGCTGCGCAGACTGCGTTGGATTGAGAGAGCCCGCCGCTGTAATTGCTTGCTGGCGAAGTTGTTCTATTTGCGCCTTTTGTTGCGAAACAATTGTGGTCAATTGCGGGACCCACATTTGCTGATAGGATAGCCCCTGTTTGCCGTTGGAGACGACCCACTCTGCTAATGATTCCTCGAAATCATCCCTGATCGAATCTGCTGTAAAATGCCCAGCCAGCTCCAGCGTCAATTCATTTGCGGCCGCGTTGCCATAGGTCTGACTTGTCCAGTTGATGCAATCTTGAGCAAGCTTGGTCGTATCGCCAGCATCTCCAATGTCAATCACCAGCGCAACTTCCGCAAAGGCACCTTTAACGGCAATCAAGTTGGGTGCCGCCTGCACGTCGCCTGCGAAGTAGTCGGCGGCCTCGGCCGAGGACGTTGCGTTGGCCAGTATGTCATCCAGCATAGACTCTGACTGCCCCGCCGTTGCGTTGATGCGGCTGACCAAGTCGCTGCTCGCCACAGAGACTGTGAGCGTTTTCTGGGATTGGTTGCCTTGGGAATCGGTCACTGTCAGGGTCACGGCCACGTCCCCGGATTGTGTGAAAGTCTGGTTCACTGTTCCTCCAGTCGCCAGCGTTCCGCCAAAACTCCAACTGAATGTCAGCCCTGATTGCGACGCCGCTTGGGCCGTGAAGGTGACTTGGGTGCCGACGAAAACCGTTGATGGACTCCATGTGAAGGCTGCGATCGGGTTGACCGCGGCATTTACTGTAAAATCGGAAGCGTTGCCACTAAATGAAACCCACGAACTCGGCAGTCCGTTCCCATCCACCTCGCGCACCTGCCAGTGGTAACCTTGATTTGCCAGGTTTGGGACTATTACGGTGGCTTGTGCCCCTCCTTGAACTGCCGCGCTGGTAATCGTTGGAGCCGAAAATGCCGTCCCAGCCGGCCGGACTTCAAATTGCAGGAAATATTGCTGGCTGCTGGAACCGCTTGTCGTCGCCGCCAGAATGACTGATGACGTGGTCGCCGTTCCGCCCGCCGCAATTGGGCTGATGTCATCCGACTGGAGTTGGCGCAACGACATTGGTGCGGCCGGGGGTGTCGGAGTTCCCGTCGGATTGAAAACAAGGTATTCAGAGTCCGCCCATCCGGTTTGGCCGTTGTAGGTCACGTTTCGCCACAGGTAGCCGTTGGCGTTCTGGGTGCCGCTCAATAAAGTCACTTCTGACCCTTCGGGCATAACGAGCAAAATGTTTCCAGAAAGACTTGGGACGTCGCGCAAGCGCAATCCGATACCGCCCGTGCCGGAAACCCAGGCGTTTTGTGCCGTGGTGGTGGTCGGCAGCGTTGTGAAGGTTTTATCAACTCCATAGCTGGGGCCGGAAGTATTTGAAGCATCAAGCCGGAAGTGGTAGGTCGTGTTTGGAACAAGTCCACTTATAGTGTATCCGATGTTTTGGGAAGTCGTTCCAAAGTTCCCGGATGCGGTGCTACTTCCATAGGCCGCAGTCAGACCATATTCAAAATTCGCAGTCGTGCTTATGCCGTTGGGGTTCAGGCTGCCATTGAGTTGGGCCGTGGAGGTTGTGACCGACGTAGCATCCAAAGTTTGAGCCGTCGGCGAGCCGGTGCCAGTGGTAGTGAATGTCTGATCATTTCCATGGGTTGTGCCATTGCCGTTTGAGGCGGTAAGACGATAATGATAGGTTGTGCCAGGGGTTAGAGACGCAATGGTGTAGGAAATTGTCTGCGACACGGTTCCAAAGTTGCCTACCGATGACGAACTCCCATAACTCGTGGTAGTGCCGTATTCAAAATAGGCTGTCGTGGCCGAACCGTTTGGATTGAGGCTTGCATTCAATTGGGCGCTGACACTCGTGACGCTACTGGCCGTTAGAGTCGAAACCGTTGGCGCTTGGGCAAGGGCGGTCGTGGTGAAGGTTAGGTCGCTTCCGTAGGTTATCCCGCCGCTATTGGAGGCGACAATCTGAAAATGGTAGGTCGTGTTCGGCGACAATCCGCTGATCGGATAATTCAGAGTTAGATTCTGTGTGCCGATGCTTCCTGGTGTGCTGGAACTTCCATAGCTGGTGGTCGTTCCCCATTGAAAATAAACCGTCGTCGCTGTACCGTTTGCGTTGACGCTTGCATTTAATGTGGCGGTGCTTGTGGTAATTGATGTTGCCGCTTGAGTCGTGGCAGATGGCCAGATTATCAGTGACACCATGAACGAGACGCGCCGCTCCGCACGTGAGGAACTTGCCGCCCTGGACCAGGCCGAACAAAAAGCCAACCTTTCTTAACTTCAATGTTTGAACGTATTCAAATCTTCTTCGTTCAGATCGCGCAAACGGCGTTCATAGCCGTACGCGCCCTGCGGAGAAATAAAATGAGGTCAATTCTCACGGCCCTCGGACTTATTATCGGGGTGGCTTCCGTCGTGGCCATGGTGGCTGTTGGCAACGGGGCCCAAGCGCGAATCACCAAACAAGTTTCTGCGCTGGGTCAAAATTTGCTGACCGTTTTTTCCGGCAGCAAGAACTCCGGCGGCGTCAGCGGCGGTCTGGGAAGCGCCAGCACCATCACTCTGGCAGACGCTGACGCCGTGGCTCGCGAAGTTACAGATGTGGCTGAGTCCGACCTCGACCGACTCTACAAGGCGGTGAAGGCCGAGCGCGAAACCCTCGACATCGTCTTCGCTAATGCCGGGGCGGGAAGCCCGCTTAAACTTGGCGAGATCACGGCCAAGCACATTGACGAAACCTTCGACACCAACGTGAAGGGCACGATTTTCACGGTCCAAAAGGCGCTGCCGCTGATGGGCAAGGGCGGTTCGATCATCTTGACCGGATCGAGCGCCGGCACCACGGGTGCCCCGGCAATGACCGCCTACAGCGCGAGCAAAGCGGCAGTGCGCAACCTCGCGCGGACCTGGGCGGCTGACCTGAAGGGCACCGGCATCCGGGTAAACGTGCTGTCGCCCGGTGCGACAGCGACCGAACTCGCGAAGGCAGCGCTAGGCGAGGAGGGCCAGAAGGCCTACGCCGCGATGACTCCGCTCCAGCACATGGCCGATCCTTCGGAAATCGGAGCGGTGGCCGCCTTTCTCGCGTCGTCGGACAGCAGCTTCATGACCGCCAGCGAGGTCGCCGCCGACGGCGGACTGGCGCAACTCTGACGCGCCACGCCCCGGCGCTCCATTCGATTATTCGGAGCGCCGTAGGGCGAGGTAAACCAAAAGAAAAACATCATGAAATATGCAATCGTAGGATTCGGTAAGATAGGCCAGGCCCTCGCCCACGCCTTCGCCCGTAAAAACATCGACGTGACCGTCGCGAGCCGCCGGCCGCCCGAGACGTTGGCACCGCAGGCTCGGGCGATTGGACCCACGGTCGTCGCCAAATCGCTACGGGATGCGCTCGAGGCCGACACAATCATTTTGGCGGTCCCGTTCGGGGAGCATCGCGCGGTTGCGAAGGCCCGGCCTAGCTGGGAAGGCAAGACAGTCATCGACGCGACGAATGCGTTTGAAGTTCCCCCTGAAGAGTTGGACGGTCTCCCGTCTTCCGCCTTCGTTGCGAAGTCGTTCACCGGCGCCAAGCTCGTGAAAGCTTTCAATCACCTGCCTGCCGTCACCCTGGCTGCTGATTCGATCGTCGAGGGGGGCCACCGGGTCGTCTTTCTGTCGAGCGACGACGAGGACGCGATAGCTCCCGTGGCGGATTTGGCCAAACAACTCGGGTTCGCACCCGTCGCGCTGGGAAAACTTAACGAGGGTGGCGCGCTGGTGCACGCACGCGGCAGCACTTGGGGTCTGCTCATCTTCCAGGATTTGTCCAAGAAGGAGAAATAATCGATGATAAGGTAGGCTTTGGACGAAGAGCGTAAATTCAAAATAAAAAAACAAGAAGTTGAAAATATATGAGTAAGAACCATGGACAAAAATTGGCGGGAAAAATTGCGGTAATCACAGGCGGAAGCAGCGGGATTGGTTTGGCCACAGCCAAGCGCTTCGTGGAAGAGGGCGCGCACGTCGTGATCACTGGGCGGCGAGAGAAAGAGCTGAAGCAGGCCGCAGCCTCCATCAAGAAAAACGTGACGACGGTCGTGGGTGACGTGTCGCGCTTGGAAGATCTGGACCGGATCTATGCCGTCGTGAAAGAGAAACATGGTCACATCGATATTCTCTTCGCGAACGCGGGCGCGGGAACAATCGCAACGCTCGCGGTGGCTACCGAGGCACATTTCGACCAGACCTTCGACGTGAACGTAAAGGGAACGTTCTTTACGGTGCAGAAGGCCCTTCCCCTCTTCAAAAACGGCGGCTCGATCATCCTGACCTCTTCGGTCACCAACGTGTTGGGTTCCCCAGGGTTTAGCGCCTACGCCGCGAGTAAGGCGGCTGTGCGCAACTTCGCGCGCGCTTGGACTATGGAGCTGAAAGACCGCAAGATCCGCGTGAATTGTGTGAGCCCCGGACCAACCGATACCCAGGCCTTAGCGAACACGGGCCTTACCGCTGCACAGGCCAAGCAAGCGGCCGCCCAGTATGCCACACAGATCCCAATGGGTCGCAGCGGCAAGCCGGAGGAA